>Ga0179593_1292247_pt1 | contig 10500 bp, 8 predicted proteins | sample CZODoug2_1_08_16_FD_185931 | JGI IMG/M metagenome (GOLD analysis project Ga0179593, IMG submission 185931) | Vadose zone soil fungal communities from Angelo Coast Range Reserve, California, USA - CZODoug2_1_08_16fungal (PacBio error correction) | ecosystem: Environmental > Terrestrial > Soil >... | reverse complement strand
CTAACCGGCGTAGATCTTGTGCGGTCTCACATTTTTTATCCTCTAGCGGGGCACGCTTACCCGACTTAGCCCTAGGAAACGAGTCGCCTCCATAGACCGAAATGCGCGTGACTCTTCCCCTGCTCTTTTCTTGTACTAGTCTTGGATTGAAGCATCTGCTGCTTTATTGCGACATCTCTCTGGAAAGAGCCCACCCTTGCCAATATCTTTTTTCTGTAACCATATCGGAAAGGACGCGTGCGGCCATGGCCCTCTGGTGTTACACCAATCCAGAGATAATTCCCATTTTTCGCTTTCTTTTTATTTCCCTCTCCTATTTTCGCAACGGCCGTTACCGAGGTTGACGTCTCCAGCCAAGATTATGCTTTCCGAACCCATGGCCCCTTCCAGACTTTTAAAAACGCTCGCTTTGATACGCCCCGTTGCGTCCCGTTGGTCGGGCTTACCCCGCCCCCTCTGTAGGGGTCTGTCGTCTCCGGCTCTTAAGATTCCTTTTTCTCCTGACCTATGTCTTGCCAGGTCAAGTGCCTACAAAAGAGTAATTTTAGCTTCCTCCCTCGCTAATGACCGACCGCACAAGGACGCTTAGGGTGTTTCCTTACCCCCTCCTCGCTCGCAGCCGAAGAAGTGTGAAGATGATGTCTTACTGCACTTTTTTTCTCTGAATCCTCCGCCCCCTGTCCGCGGCTTTCGGAGTTTCGGTAAGGCCGAGTGATGTTAACCCCCTCTGTGTGTTGCATCAACCTTTTCACCGCGGTAGCCGTAAGTTGTTTCAAGAACCGTTTGCTTAGAGCTTTCTCCTCACTGAAGCCTCGACGCGCGAGGCGATCGCATCACTCTATTCCTCGCCGTCGTGTGGCAAGGACCTCATCCAAAAGCCTGGGCACGGCGTACCAGGTAGGGAAAGAAGACGGGTTCCTTTTCCTTGCCTTTCTGTTCCCGGACTTCGCTGAGTTACCCCTCCAATTTTCACCCTTTTTTCAACTATACAGCGACGTTTTATCTTCCCAGAGGTACTTCCTCAGATTATAGGCATTAGAAGCACTATTTTTCCTCACTCCATTCTCTGTTGAACCCACTATGGGTCCAGTCATTCCTATGGCCCATGCATAAAGCCCACTGAACGCGAATTTCCTCCCCCTTCCACAGGTTTCCTTATCGGTCTGTGTTCACTCGTTTTTTTCCCCCCTGAAGGTCTCCTGCCCAATATTATTCGTCTTGTTTTTTCTAGGATGTTCGACGGCGATAGTAGAACACTTTGTGCAACCTACGTCCCGGCCCCCGTCGTTCCCATCTCACCGAAGAAGCGACCTGTTTAAGTGCTGGCCTGGCGCGTTGCACCCGAAAATTGAGCCTGGGTCCCCTTCTGTCCGCAAGGTGCCGATGAAGAAGAAGGTCAACCGGAATGATGTTTGTATCTGGTCCCCTTGTTGCTTCCTCAATTCGGCCTCCATTTTCCCCCCTTTTGGGCTTCTCTTTTGAGTCGAAGGGAACGGTTATGACAGAGAGCTCAATGAGATTTTGTTCCCACTACGCAGTATGGAAAATAAATCTTTTATTCTCCTTCCTGCTGTGCTACGCTTCCTGGGGGCCAAGCGACTTTGTATCCCCGGTTTACTCTTCCCCCACCACGAGTTAATAACCAGATCCGCTTAAGCGTTCGCGTCTTCCGGTTTGATTAGAAAGCTTTTCGCAACGTGATTCCCATCCCTGTGTACAGATGTTCCAGTTGATCAAACACAGGTGAAAGTAGAAATAGAGAGCCTTCTTCTACATTCCTCTGACTCTTGAATCCCTTCTTTATATTACCATGAGGAGTCAACGCTGCCGTCTTAACCCCCGCACCTCCGAGAGAGGGCGGATGGCCCCCCCGAATCCCGGCTCTGTCCTGTGGGTTTCCCCCTAAGATTCTGCGAGCTATCTACGAATCTGATGTCCGACTGTGATTCCCTCCATTTCAGGTCGCATCACAGAGAGGTGGGAAGAAGGCCTTGTTTCATAATCCCAATCAAATTTCGGAGTATCAATACCTGCCCCAAATCCCCGTGTTTTCGGTCGAAGTCGAGCCCAGGGTAACCTGGTAGCCCCCTCCCCTTCTCTTTTAAACGATGCCTTGAGTTCCGCTCTCCTCATCCCCCCACGATTCCTTCTTCCCGAGATGGTACCCTAAGACATAACCTGACTACATGGACAAGATTCCTACTCTTCCTCTTTTCCAGAGCATGCGTTTCCCATTGATCGTGACCTGAACGATGATGTACACTCTATTCCCTTGGTGACACATAAGTGGCTTCCTCAGATTTGTCCTCGACATTTTTTTCGTTCAGCAAGGTATTCCGCGAGGACCTGCTCGGTCAATTTGCGTCCGTAATGACCCCTCGTAGAATTTTTGTGAGAGCCTCTTTTCGTACCCCCTGACTCCGTTTATTTTCTTTTTGGTGTTTGTTTTGAAGATGACTCCCCCTTTCCGACAGTGGACACATTAGGTAAAGGCTAGGTGGGGCCGTCCTCCTTCAGCGCATGGTTCTTTCCGGGCATGAGCCCCCCTTTTTTATGCGCGCGGAGTTCACTTCTAGGCCTCGCACAAGCCCTTCTTCCGCGGTGGAATTCTGAGTCTCAAATGAAGAAGGCCTCTAACCCCCCCCCCTTTTCTCCTATCCTGACCCCCCCATCTCCGCGACCGAAGATCTCGGTCGTTTTCTACCCTGAGTCACCCAAAGCTTCGTACCTTGCCTGGTCGCCATTCGGCCCGTCTGACTTCACATCGTGAGACCAGCCGAACCCTTCTCTGACCAGTCGGATAGATCGGACCAAATCTTCACTTTAGGTCGCGCAGCTCTGCCTCCGCCTCCCGAAGATATGAAGATCCTCAGCAGGCCCACGGGAAATACCCGCAACAACGCTGGGGGCGTTTTGCCCTTATTACTTAATTTTGAACCCTTTATTTTTCTACAGCGTGGGTCCCATATAGACCTGCCTTTCTGACCTGATAATTTTAGGAAGGCCTGATTACCCAAATTGTTGAATTACTTCCTTGCATAACGCGAGATTATTGGGACTTTCTGCCTTTTCACTTACGAGAATTTGTGCTTTTGAACCCTGCATAGATGCGAGAGGGTTTCATCATTTTCCTCGACCATACAGTTCGTCTGACAAATCTTTAAAGGTGAGGTCTTTCTCCGGGCTCCCTGTAGAAGTCCCTTCAGACCGACCTTGGTGGTGTCCTGAGACTGTCCATGATCACTCCCCTCTTTCTTTTTCCCGTCACGTCCCTTCGTTCCACTCCCTGGCCCTTAAATTTTTTTTTCACGCGTCCACATCAAGTTTCCTCCCTTGTATGCGAAAATCGTGAAACTCCCGAGACATCCTGTTCTTGCCCCCTTTTCTCGTCCAATCAACTTTAACCAGCCTGGTCTCACCCCCTTACTGAATGTGTCAGAACACAATCTCTCTTTCCCCCCCCCGGTCAATAAAAAGAAATTTCTGTGGGGCGTAATGCTGACACATTCGCTCGCGCACGAGATGTCCTAGATGGACTGCAATAGTTCGTTTTTTCACTGGCCAGCCTTTTCAGTTTGAACTACACCCCACTGCTGAGGGATTTGTGTGACCCTAAGGAGGCAAAGTTCCCTCCTAGCTACCTCGGATCCCACCCCCTTGCCCGGAACTGGGTAGGTTGAGTGCCCATTCTCGCCGGAATGTTACTAGTGACATTCTGACCTAGCGATGATTTTTTTTCCCATCGTTTTTCTCGGTACCTTCCCTGGATCAGCTTAGCCTCGCAGTCCTTGTCATGACCAGCGCTCCCCCCTTTGTTCTTAGTTTGTAATGTTGGACTTCCGGTAATGTTTATTTTGAACGATCTGCTGTTTTTTCGATTGAACGGGTCCCCTCTGCGAGACAGCTTTTTTTGTTTGCGAAGAAAGTTCATAAACCGACCCCTCGCAGCCCGAATATTTTTGGCGGAGGTTTTGGGCCCTGCGACAACAATTGTCATCTGTCGTATCCTGCGGTAGGGTGAGTTTCCTCTCCAGCCCGTCGGCCCCCCTTAATCCCGCTGCCTTCACCCGAACCCCTGACCCTGCCTCTCCATTTTTCTCACCCCGACGTGCCTGCAGACCTTTGATCCCTTCACACGCGACCTGTTCGACCGGAGCATGTAGGTATCAGCAACACCCTCCTTTTTCCTTTGCCGGTGGTCCGTCTCCGCAAGCGTGCGTTTTGTGATGACCGGAATGGAGTGATTCCCGACTTCCTTCCCCTGCAGCCTCTGCCGCCGGTTTTCCGTTCGTGTCGCTCCATTCTCTTCCCGTTGTTGTTGGGTGTTTGCTGTTTTATCCCCCCCGACCGGAGGGTTGAAGTAGGACCTCTTCCCCCCGTCTTTCATCGGGACCGCCCTTCGAATATCAGCACAAACTTTACCTGAAGTCCAGCCCAGCCCCACGTTTGCCCCCTCTTTTGCAAATTGAGTGCGCTCGAATTGCTGAAAATGCAGAGTTTCCTCCCATTTCTCTGCGTAGTCAACCTGCTTCCCTCCCCAAGAGGGCAAGGATTCCCCTTTCTGGTGACGCGGGTATCATGGGGCCCAACTCCCCCTTGCTCAGGTCGAATCCCACCTCCTACGTGTAGACAGCGGACTTGATGTTTCCGACGCCCCTCGTTGAATACCATGATGCTGTCCTTTTTCTCCGACTCTTCGCGTTCGGGTTTCCGCCTTTTAAAAGACGCCCTCCGCATCAATGAGACCTTTTCCCACCCTCATACAGGCGACGCAAGCGCCGCCACCACCCCCCCTTCAAACTATGTTAAGAGAAAACTTTTGGAGCCGGTAGCTAATAGGATAAAGTCGAATCTCCCCCTCTTGGAAGAAATCAATCTACTCTTTTTTTTTCTACCCGCAGTTCTTTGGTGCCTTCTTCTCGTCTTGCTTCATCCCGAAGATAAGCCAGCACGCGTTTCTCGTTGGTCGAATAGGTCTTCGTTTGGCGTCGCCGCTTGAGCCTCCGTGGCGTTTGTCACCCAGCAAAAACTAAAGTGGGTCACCCTGCACCCCGTTCCCCTTTTGGCCAGTGCCCCTGACGCCCTCTTTCTTCTTAACGCGCGGGCGACCCAGTTTTCTCCCGCGCTGTCAACCCCCCTCGTCCTTTACCCCCCCCCCCGCTACTTGCCCTTTCTTTCTGGATGCTGAAGGTTCCTATAAAATGGTAAAGGTTATGGGCGATCTTCTCCCCCTTGTGCTTGCAGCGGATGTTACAGTGTGACGACCGTGCTTTTTCGTCCTTATTCTCTCTTTCGCTGATTTTTTTTTCTCTCTGGGGAAAGCGGGAAACCGAGTGAGCCCCGTGTGCCTTTCTGTCTTCGCATTTTTCCGCCAGGCGGAGGCGGTCGTTGGAGAGCGGGAGCTTAGTACAGACCCAACTCATTTTCCTGGATTAGACGGAGCCGGGCTTCCGCACTTTTCGCTGCTTAAGATTGTCAGTACGTCGACTCCTCCTTGTGCACGAGACCCTGCGTCCTTCCGCCTCCAAACCCTTTTCGAGTGTATTCCCCTCAGCCAAGGTAAGGTGGTAAGACGCTCGAGAACTGATAATCCACTTCATTACAACGGAATGTTGGTCAATGGCCGTAGACAAGATGCCTCGCCTTTCCCGGAAATGGGTTTCCCCAGATGGAAACCCAATCTGGCTAAGAAGGAGTAGACGGGTCAGACCCTTCCAGTTACTTTTTCCCCAGTTCCCCCGTTAAGAACGTCGTTGGTAGGAACGGTTCTGGTGGAAGTTTTATGAATTCGGATAGAGGCTCTGACTGCTATTAATTCTCTTCGTATGTCCTTAAGTTTCTCTTTCACTTAGAGATTAGTAGGCTTAAGTCAGGCCGTTGGTTTTGAGATTCTACAAGTAGGATAATCAAGATGGCCTAGGGCCGTCTCCACTTAGCCACTTTCTAGACGAGCTCTGAGGGGCAGAGGGCTAGTCCCCTTCCTCGGCCGTTAGTTTTGCCTTCGGCGGTTCTGTTTCTCGCCGCTATCTGGTTTCGACCTAGCCACGGATCCTTTTCCTGGTCAAATTTTCTTTTACGCATGTCCAACGACGGAAACTGCTTTTGTCTCGCCTGGATACCACATTTTCCCTTTAACGGGAATGAATAACGTCGGCCCATGAGATCTAGTCAACTCGGTTTCCTCTTAAATTCGCATGGAAGGCGTCACCATAGCAATTTGTTCCTTCGTCGGGGTTGACTGTATACTCCCCCCCCCCATGATAGTCAAATCTTTTTTTCGGACCCACACGGCTTTCGGTCCGCCGCGAGACGCAATTTCACCCCTCTAGAAGTTGAGTACGCACCCTGTGCCCCTTTTTTTCGATCTTCAAACCCAACCACGGCGCGGAGTCATTACTGGATGCCTGTCGATCGCTCAAGAAACTTCCAGTTCTGACCCCTCTCCCCCCCCCAAATGGAGTACGACCTAGTGCACCAAGTATTTTAAGGGGCACTCTCAATTTCTTTCCCTGGTCCTGTGAAACACCATTTCCCCAATTTGCTCTGAAATGATTCCTGGCTCGCTGCTTGATCTTTCAACCCTTCCCCCACATCGCACCAATGAGCGGTTGTTGAAGGTGTCCTGCCCTCTTACCTGAGGATAAGTTGCGGCATTCCCCCTTGCGGTACTGGGAGGAATGTTTTTAACACCGTGTTCTTTCTCAGTTGCCAAGACCTTCCTATTTTTTCTGTGATTACCCGCCGGTCCGTTGTCAGGCTTGATGTTTCTAATCTCATTACAGCCGCGATGCCGACCCCTCTTTGTTTTGCCCTTTCCCCGGCTTGACCTACAGCGCTTCCTTGTCATTCCGCGTCTCTTTAAAGCATTTCGCAGTTTTTTTTCCCTTTCCAGCGCGCTGGTTTGCTCCCCGCTGCAGAACGCTTTGCGAATTGTGACCTTCCCGTCTCGGCTCTAGGGTTCTTGTAAAGGCCGGCGGGTTGCACTACTCTTTTTTGTTTATCCCGTCGCCTCGTATCCTTTTTCCTTTTTTTTTTCTTATTTTCCGCATGCTTACACAAGGTCGTTTCGTTAGCGAGTACGGATTCTGAGCATGCTTCGTGTGGCAAACTACAACGTTCTCCCCCCCCTCCCTTGCCTTCCCCTTTTCTGCAGCGTCGGGGCCCGTTTAGCCTTCTTCCTCTGGACATGCGTGATGGGATTAAGTTAAATCCACCGGGCCCCTTTCAATCTCGTGACTGCCGAGTTGTGCCTGTAATTCGAAGCCGCAGTAATCACCCACGTGATCTGCTGCCTAATGTCCCCGGCAGCAACTTTCAGATATGGTTGTTATTTCTTCTCCTTTCATTGCGGTACGCTCCTAAGATCGGGTACGATTGTTACACCTCTCCCCGGACGTCCTTTCACCCTTTTTTTCGCTTCTTATGTTCTAGTTTTTCCTGCCGTTCAACCTTCACGTCGCCTTGCTCCTCGCCATTCTCATTCGTGTGGTTTGAGATGGCGAATGCGATGCAAGTTCTCCCCCCTCTTTTTTTCCCACTCCTCCCGAACCAGCCCCAGTCCTATTTTCGAAATGCAGGCTCGGAGTTGGCATAGATGGTACATAGTATGCCCGGGCATATTTCCGCCACTTGAGTCCAACCGGAAGCAACAGAGAAGATTTGATTTGCAACGTTTGTCTGCCGACATTGGCACTCCTATCCACGTGGTGATACGCGGTAGAAGCCCTATAACGTATCACGGTCATTCTTCTTCCCTTTTGTCTTACAAGAGGAAAGTCTTTGCCACTTTCCCCTCTCTCCGAGATTCCTTCATTTGGCGGGCCAGAAGGCAGAACGACCCCTTTTCCCCGGCGGCCCTCGGTTCTTCTTGCCCGCGGGCTAATCCCCGTTTCTTCCGTTTAGAATATCGTTCGCCTCGAGTGAGGTTCGACATTTGATTAGAAGGCTTACTCGCCCCCCTGACTGGTATCCCCCCTCGGTTTTTTGACCCACCCTCGTCTTTACCAGTAAGACTTTAGAACTCCTCGGATATAGGCTAGACGGCGTATATCGCCCCCACACGCGCTATCACCCCGGAGCCAGACAAGTAAACCTTCCTCCGATTGGCTGTGAGGACTTTTCAGACAACTCCCAGATTGCCTCGTGTCTTTCGATAGCGCGGCATATACCCTTACTCTCTTCTTGTTCGCCGATGTACTGGCTCCATTGTGATGTCCCACCCGCGAAAGGCGGAAGCGCACAGGAGCCGACTTCCCAAGCACGCCACCCCCCCTTCGCCGACCTTCTTTCCGTGTTTCTGTTCCGGTTTCCTCCTTTGGTGAAAGTCAAGCTCACCCCCCCCCAGTTGTAGGTTTTCAGGCCTTTTCTAAGGCTCCCAGCGTTCAGACGAGTCCGTAACACATTAAACGCCTCTTTCATTCATTTGGCGACTCCTTGTCCCGCACGAACGTGTATCGCTCTTTCCCTTCCTTCCTTTCATATTTGTTTACCGAGCCTGGCAGATTTCTGCCGTTCCCCCCCCCCTTTCCTTCCCGTCTGGGCTACGCTGCTAGCGTCAATTTGTGGTCGTGGACCCCTATTTCATTTCTGGATCATCTCTTTGCTACGAACGGCAAAGTTTAAGTCATACAGAACGTTTTTCGCCGTACGAGGGCCACTGGCTTTTCCTATTATCGGAGGGTTTAATGCTATTGACTGGACTCTTGTTGTCCTGCGGAGTTCTCGCCTGGTCGGTTTCATTTAACCCAAGGACCTTTGTTGCCAGTGACCTCTCCTGGCGTAGTAAGTCGACGAAAGGTTACCCGACTTGATAAGCGTTTGTTCCTTAGTTGCCGCAGCGAAGGGGAATTTGTTTCTCTAACGGCAGGCTTTGACCGCATGGTGGACCCGGATTCCCTCGTTGTTCCCACTAAGTGATTTTTAGAAAAGCCGCGGCTGGACTACGACCACACTTCACCTCAATCCTTACCTAATTCGGACTTTTTACAAATTATTAATAGATGATATCTGACGTGTCCCTGAGTCCCCTCCTTCTGGCAATGCGTAGTATACCTATCGCAGAGCACGACGCCACCCTTGGCCCTACGCGCGCCTCAGACCTCCGCCACTCTGCACATGGCTTCCTCACACCTTTCTCGAATCAGCCTGCTCTTACGACGGGGTCCGCTATCCCCTGCCACCGTGCCCCCTACCCCCCTCTTTGCTGGGTTTCGGAAATTGGTCCCCCCGTCTTTTGCCGGCGAGCTTGTGACCCTCTCGCCAATCCATGTCGTGTGGCTGTCCGAGACCTTTGCGTTTTTACACGGCCATTTTCCCCCACATTCTTCCAATGACGTTGAACGCTGGATACCCCAGTTGGATGTCACTTCTCTCGCAGGTGTTTTAGGCTGGAAAAGGGACCATGCGCGTTTTGCAGCTTTTCTCTTTGAACGTACTGTGCACCCTCGGAACGCCAAGAGTCAACCCGTGCGGCAGAACGCTATTAAGTTCCCGCGTCTTTTTTTATTCATTTCCTCCGTACTTCTAAACTGAATTAAGGCGGACCCACGACTCGTTCTCCCGGGTATATTTCTAAAATTCCTCATGGATCTCTCACTTCGCCCCTCATGCTCCATAGACAGAGGTTCGTAAACAACGTGAGTTACCCAGCCACGGACTCAAAGCGCTCTATCGTCACAAAAAACCCCTATTGCCAGTTCAGATCTTCCAGGTCATTCCCCCGCCAGGCTTTTGGTACAGAGTGTTTCGCTCCCCTCGCTTCGTAGAGATTCTCCCCTCCTTTTTCAGTGTCTTCGGTTCCTGGCCAGCCTGGATTTGCAGGGTTTACCAATGATACGGAATTGGGGCTTTTGTGCAAGTCCAAGTAGGACTCCTTCTATTTCTCTACCTATCAGCGAATAGAATAATGGGCTCGAGTCTTCTGTCGAACACTTATCTCCGAATGTTTTACCATAGTAGATGAGAAGCTGTAGATGGATGTCTTCCATTTGCTTCGATTTTTTTTATCAGTAAGGCAGACTCTTGTAATTGTAAATGACAGAGTTAACTTGCGGGCTGCGTAGAATGATGGGTCGCTTGCTTTCCTGTGCTGTGAAGAGTGCTTTCCCTTTGAGCCATCCTTGATAGGACAGAATTCCGGCCTCTGCTTTTTTCTGCTCAGCTTCACGAATGCAAAGAAACGTACTGAGACGCTGAGGGAACGAGCACGTCCTAGTCTTTTTATACCATGGTAGTATTACTTAGGAAAGATTGGGACAGGCGCCCTTAACCCGAACCTTGACCTGCCGGTGACCGCGTACGGGGGTTCACTAATTGCATGACTTGCAAGTTTTCAACCCTAGTTCCGAACGTCGTGTTTCGATTCCGCCCATTTTTAAGGTTTTACCCCCCCTTTCTCTTTCCCTTGCCTCCGAGTCACTTTTTTTTTTTTGAACTTCTTTCGGCGTTTTTTAGGCTTTTACTTTTCTTTTCGTCCCTGCAGGACTTATGAGGTAAGTGTTT
>Ga0179593_1727566_pt1 | contig 10501 bp, 10 predicted proteins | sample CZODoug2_1_08_16_FD_185931 | JGI IMG/M metagenome (GOLD analysis project Ga0179593, IMG submission 185931) | Vadose zone soil fungal communities from Angelo Coast Range Reserve, California, USA - CZODoug2_1_08_16fungal (PacBio error correction) | ecosystem: Environmental > Terrestrial > Soil >... | reverse complement strand
CCGTATCAATGCTTTCCTTGAAGTAGATTTTTTTTTCTCCCTCCATTGAAACGTTGCGCACTCTTACTTCGTGCGGGAATTCCCGAATGTCTTCGGCATGAGGGAATTCTCCTGAACCAGATCTCTGCTTTTCAGCGCCGCGGAGAAGTCACTTCTTGGTCTAACGAGAATTTTTCTTTAGCGACAACCTTTCCATATAAATGTGCTTCATTTCTCGCCCGATCCCCCCTTCTCGGGGAAACCCCTATACCCCCTTTCGAGTATTCGGGCGCAACTCGAGCTAGACATCTTCCTGTCCCCCTCCCACACTTCCTCTTATTCGCAAGAACAGCCTCCCGTTTTCGATCCCACTCTCGCACCTGAAGGAACCTCGGTTTTGGAACCCCCTAAGCGCCTCATGGATGGGATCTCCCGATGTCGACCCCGGGCCATGTTGTTATGGAACTCCGTTCTCGTGTAGTCGTCGTGGCGTGTTGCATTTTTATTATCCTTCGCCCACATTGGACACATCGGTTTCTGTAAGTTACGTGTATTCCCTGCCCGGATAATTTTCCTTAATGCCCGCGCAAGGATTGCCAGTGGCGCGTGAAAGGAACCGTTCTTTTTGAAAGCAGGCCCCCTCCCTTCTTCTAGCGCTGGGCTGAATTCTCCTTGGCGCGCCAGCTTAAGTGCTCATTCTCCTACCGTGTGGTTTTGCGAGGATCGCGTCAGATGGCGCGCTTCAGCACAGGCCCCCAGACTTCATTTTTCTGCTTCACACTGCCTCCATGTGCCCTTGATATAATTAATCAAGTAACTCCTCCTTTTCTTCCTAGACACTTCCTTGCTGACCACGACCCTCCCAGGGTCCAAGTAAATGTTACGTTATCGACATTGGAAAAGCACCCCTCCGTACTGAAATCTAAGTCAGGTTCCGGACACCACCTGCCGGCGCGGAAGTGAGTCCTTTTGTGTCGAGCCTCCAGTGGTTTGCTTTGAATGGTTTTTAGCGGACGATTCGCAGGGAACTGGACCTGTGAGTCGCACTGTTCCTTTCCTTTGTCTTAGACATGTGTCCATTCCCTTTTCTTAAGACGGACACTCGTTCAAGCCCAGAGCCCTTGGAGTTTTAGACCCCCACATCATGCAGCATAGCGAACTGGTCTGGTTTCGAAGGATGGATCTTAGAAATCGACAAATTCTTCTCCCCTTAGCTTGGCGACACTTCAACCCATCTCCCCTTCTGCTGTCTTGAGGAGTGGCAACTCCGCTCTGGTGGCTGCAAATATGAAGAAATGAAGAACCTCTCGCCCCTCCCCCATGACTGATCCTCTCTTCGGGCAGAAAAGATTAGAATGCAATCTTCCCAAGTGCGCTGCACTTGTCCTCTGCTCGAGTGAAAATGTGTTCCTCTTCATTGCAGCAGAAGAAAACTCTTAGACTGTTCTCCTAGTTAACACTCTCCTCACTTACAGGTCTTCCTGCTGCGTCTGAAGGGGTAGAAAGCTTTTTCTTCATCCCCACTCTTCCTTGTCGATTGGTGCCGTTTTGAGCGCTGTCGAATTCATTTAATCGGACACTGGGAACGCGTATTGAGCCGCATCCTCACATTTTACGCTCAGCCAGCTGCTCCCGTGGGTTTCCTTGTAAGACCTGCAGGGGCGCATTTATTCTTACACCACTTATAGGGGTGTAACTAATTCAGACCTCCCCCCAATACAGGCCTCACTTCGTAGCGGGGATTTTCGGATAGGATGGACGATCCCTTAATTAGCTCGTATTCTCCCCTAGAATTTTTTCCTTTAGCCGAACTCCGCTCAACATTAGCTATTCTTAAAGGAGGGCAGCCCCCTCTGCCTTTGTGTATTTTCTCGATTCTGGTTTGCGAACGCCCATTCAGACCCACGTTTTTCCTCTAACGATATTATTTCCACTGTCCTCCAAAGAAGGGTGCTCTTTCTCACCTATCGCCCTTTCTTTTTGTCGGCATCAATTTGTCGTCAACCCGCTTCGGGCGGGTGATCCTCAAAAAGGTTTCCGATCGTGCCACCCTCCATCATCTTTTTTCTATGACCTCATCTGGACACTTCTCGCGAGACCCTAACAACTCCAGGAGGGTCCATCATCAGTGTCTTATACCCCTACTATTGGGGCCCTTCTGAAGATATCTCCCTTCTCCTGGTCTTCACACTTCTCTTAAACCTTATCGATGCACAGCGCCCCCCTCGTGGAGAGGAAAATCTACCTCTTTCCTGGTCCGTAGTTGTAGCATCGTCTTCTTTTCACCCCCTGATATGAGGATTTATTTTCCCTCTTGGGGAAATCTGTCCGATGTGGCCGACCTGCATGAGGCCCTATTTCACTTCTGGAATATCCAGGGTTGGTACGTGGACATGAACTGAAGGAAGGCGTTGGAAAGGAGGTTATTTTCAAGAAACAGACATCTCTTCAGATAGGCGAGATAATATAATATCTGGTCGTGGAAATTGCCCTCACCCCCAAGGCCATCTCCTTTTTCCTTGATCATGTCTAAAGGGGCTGCGACCATTTATTCGTATATGGAGTTGCGATCGGGCCTACATTCTTCTGCCTCTTCGGGTCCATCGGTAGGGCGAGACTGTCTCATTTTTTTCAGGAGGCTTTCGTGAAATTTCCTTGATTGAGAGTTTCCCAGCGAAGTACTCAATTGGGCAGATATTTTGTCAGGGGCTCCTCTCTGCTGCACTCTACTTACTCTGCGGAACCTTAAGCGGCGCATGATCTCCACTGCTTCTTTATATGGGGCGTCGGTCCTTAAGCAAGCAACTTTCATAGACCTAGGCACTCTTCCCCGCCTACTCCTCATTCCCCTTTCCTTTTCTTTTCCCTTTCTCGTCGCCCACCACCCTTTCTTGCGGTACAGACACAAATCCCCTCAGTGTAAGATATTTACTTGTTTAGTGTGATAAGCTTTGTGTGCAACCAGTCCCTTTCTTTCCTTTCTATCATGGCCCGATTTCTGCAGACATAGAGCCTAACATGACAGGGAAGGAACTGCCCGCCCTAGTAGACTAAAGACCCGTATTTGCCCGCGAGTCAAATGAGAGCGCCCCAGGCAAAGTAGCCCAGGATTGATTAACAGATTCCATCATTGGGTTCTTGACGGTCTCACTTTACAATGTGCTATGATTCTTGGGTTACTGCACACCTAAGCTAGTCCGGTGCTTGTTAAACCACCCGGACGCTGAGAGATAGCAAGAACATTGACCCAGGGGTGATTTAAGCGGCGAACAGCCGCTCCAGCTCCATCCTTTCACGATAGGGCTGCTTTTTGCTGAGTTAATAACCAAAGCGATTAAAGATGCCCTTTTTCCCCTTTTAGGCACTCGCAACCCGTGGCCTTTCCCTATATTTCCCCTCGTCTTGTTGTTGAGTTACTAGATAGTCCCCCCGGACCCTGGAGATTGGATAGAAAAGGGTTCCTCTTTCTTTCAGATTCCGTTCCGCGCACCTTAGCAGCGGACTCTTAGTGGAGCGAGCCCCCCTCTCAATTTCTATAGCCAAGGGTAGATTCTTAATGTTCTTCACCCTATCCCTTTTACTTCCACCCAGCAACGGCATAGATAACATGTACGGATCATCAACCCAACATATTAGATGTTGTGCATCTTCCTTCCTGTGCTCTTTTCTATACGAGTCATCGATCAAAGTCACCGAGTTCCTCATAAGACGGTCCAGTAAATCGCCGAATTTAGTAGAGCTTGGGTGGAGTCTACCACTTTATGCGGGAGTCCTCGATCGAATTAAGCAAAGTCCGGCCCAAAACAGATGATACCCCCCCCGGTTTAATCTAGTCTCTCGCCCCCACTGGTGTCTCGGATTTATGCCGGAACCGTTGGCCCTCGGTACCAACGGAAGCTGAAGGACTTTGACTCGATTTGGGTGTTCACTGTCGTCCTCTGCGAGGAGGACTCGTCCGCGTTCTCTGCCGGAACCGACAACTTATTCCAGCCCCGACAGCTAGCCGTGAGAATGGAAGGGATTGAGCGGTCCCCCATCTTGCGGATGAACAGACACACCTCTACAGCGGAACCCCTTCGAGGGCGGAGTAAAACCCCTCCCGCTTCTCCACTTGGAATTACGCCTAAAAACCCAAGTGCGAAGTTACTAACGCATGAGACGACCAACCCTGCTTTCCAGGGCCTCTCACTTAGGCAGCGGCCAATGGCTAAGAATTTTAGCCCGCACTCGAAATCACAATTCCCTGGTCGCCCCTTCTCCCAGATGAGCATTCCCCAACCCCTTTTTCTACCTGGTGATCATCATACGCTCACGACTACGTCTTCGATTCTCTCGGTTGCGACCTCTTGTTTCTTTCAGGTCCTGAGGAAATCCCCCTTTTTGCCCTGTAGAAATCTTCGAGCCCCCTCCATTACCCACTTTTCCTCTCCGTCACTATCCCCACCCTCTTTGGAACCCCTCTTTCCTAGTGAAAGCCCCGTCACAGAGATCTTTTTCGATTCTTCCTCGTCCTCCTCCTTCGCTAACTTTTCAATTCCCTTGAATTGACCTGTAGACTCTGGCCAGATGGATCCTTTTTAGTCAAGAGGAATGGTGCTTCGGGTCTCGCACCGACTTTATTCTAGATAACCATTCAATGCGTTCTAAACAGCGCTTCTTTGAGGACACTGCTGATTTTTCCACTTTTTTTGGGGGGAAGTGTCGTTCTTCATCCAGGCCTTAGTATCTCCTTCCCGGAACCATGCTAATCCCCCTCTTGTTCAAGAGATAAGAAATTTAACACCTCAAAGAGGGCGTTCGTTAAACTATTCTTCCCAAAACACAGCGATAGTGAGAAACCGGCGCCCCCCCGGTAGATCCCGTTACATCCTCTTTCTCTCCCCCCTCTTGTCGCTCGCGTCTGTTCCCCAAACGACCGTTAGACACCACCTCCCGCTGCCGTGGTCACCTGCGCAGGCCTTTTGTTGGTCGGCGCGTGGCAAGGAGAGGGCCAGCGAGTTAGTCAGAACGCAGGCCTCTCCCCGGCAACAGTCCCCGTCCATTACCCCGCCCGTGATGGGTTTTAGTATTTTTTGCGTAGTTCGCCTTATTGGCGAAACTTTCCCTCCCCTTATGAGGTTTTCGACGTCCTCGCCCAAAGCCACTGGAAAAGATTGCCTCTTCCTTTGTTAATCTTCGTCTTTTCGGGTGTCACACAAGGATGACCTTTTCCATTGAGAGAAAATTAGTTCCTCCCCCCATTCTAACCCCACTCGCCGGTCGTTCTCCATGAGACTTTTTCAAGCAGAGTGCTTGACTAAGCGAACACCGACCCTTTTTTCCTTCTCCCGAGTCCCCCTTACTTTCTCCACGCCGCCAGTGTTTGCGGCATTCGAGGTTTAAAAAGGTTCCGCCGCCCGTAATGTTACCTCTCACAAACTTCTACGATCAGTTCGAACTTTTCTGGCATCTAGAGCAGGTAGGACGATAAATTCTCCTACTGTTGCTTAATTGGCCAATTTCTCGCCACCATCTGCGAGGCCTTCATTGCCCAGCAGATGTTGGTACCTTCCGTGAGAGACAGATTCCCTTAAATTGTTTCGACTTCTTTCGCGATCAACCAGCGGACCCCCCCTCTACAAGGCCCTTCTTCTTTTCATTTTCTCTTGCGACAGACCCAATCTTCGACCCCTCTTTGCCTTGTTTCCCCTACCCCTTCACTGTACGAAGACAACCGTTATCCCTCATTAGAACCCGAGAACTTTATCTTCCGGGAAAAAGCTCCGGCCAATTTAACGCCCCCCCCCAAGCCCCTGTTAGGAAAGAGGGAAGCCCGAGCAGGATAGTTGTATCCCAAGTGTCAGGTGGTTGACTTGAATCGATGTTGGAGTTTGGCTATCGCTTGAATGGAGGCGGCTCTTTTGTACTAGCGTAAAACGTCATTTTCGTCCAAGCCCTACTGCTGAGTGTATTAGTAGTGTCTAGTCCGGTATCCCATTGAAAGCTGAAAGCCGCCCCTTCTCTAAGTCTCGGCAGGTCCCTCAAGCCATTTCGCCAATCCTCTCTCTTACCTAATTTTGCTTGAGCAGATGGCTATATAGGTGGATCTCTTTCACCCATGAATCTGTTCTCACCCCTCCTTTTCTTCCTTCGTTACTGGTCTTCTCCGATCCCTGACCCGGCTACCTCATAGTTCTCTTTCCGTACCCTCCTTTCTGACCTTCACGTGTACACAACACCTCCTAGGACTACCTGTGCATAATCCTGAAACTACCCCTCGACCAACAGAAACTTACCTTTAAAAAAAACCTGCCGTGTCTTCCGAAGCGACATTTACTATCCATTGGTTATTTCTTTTCCTTTGTCCGCGTCCGGATTAATGAGTTTCTTCGCTTTCGAAAAGGGATCAATTTCTTGACCTAACTTCAGAGCGGTTCTTACCCGGCAGATGTTTCTCGCGTCCTTGGCCTGCTACCATGACCTCGCCAATCCTTTTATTTGTTACGACGTCATAGCCGCTGGCAAGGCGACACATTTCTATCAAGAAAATTAAGTCTGCGCGCACCGCAACCAAATTCGTCCGTTCAAACACACTCTTGCCGCGTTGATGGCCCTTCGAGACTCTCCAGGATAGTAAGACCACCTTTAGACAAGGGACGTCCAGATCCCAGAATCGACGTCTGCGTTGAGTGTCCCCGTCGAGCCGGAATAGGAGCAGTTCTCGCAAGTGGGTCCTGTTCGCTGAACTTTGACGAATAGACTAACCACAGCGGCGCACCTTCAGTTTTCCTGAATATAGACAACAAATCCTTCTTCCTTTGCAATTCTCCTTCGGGTGTTTCTTAGCACGCGCGGATCCCATGTTCGCCTTCGCGGTTGGAGGATTCCTCTCCTGTTTGTCAACGAGCTGGACTTCAAGCCGTCTCGGAGAAAGAATCCCTCAGAGCACCTTTCTTAAGCCTCCGTCTCCCTTTTCGGGATGTGTACTTGCTTTTGGAACAAATGGGCGCTCTGTCTTAGATCTTTGACTCTCCATAACCCCCTCCATTCAGTCTTCCCTGGGGATGGTTTACCCCAATCGTCTTTGACTCTGTTGTAATGGCTCATTTCTTCATTAGTGTCTTATTACCCCCCCCCCTCAAGACGCCCCGTCTGAATACTTTCTTCGAAACTTTGGAATCTTTCATTATGTTGATAAATTTTTCGTCCGGGTTGTGACCCTCTCAGACCCAACTCGAACCACTCACGACTTTCTTAAAAGGCCCCTTTTCCACTGAAGGGATGCTTGCCCGGTCGTTTGTTTTTTTCTGGCCCAATTTTCTCCTCACGTCGCCTTTTAGGTTTATAAAAAAGGTGCTGAAGCAGTCCCAAGTAGGTCTAATCTTATTCTTTTTTTTGACCCTTACAAACATGCAACTTTACGGCAGAGAACTGTGCAAACAACCACTTGGAGGGCCCAATGTCTTTCTAGACCTCTCTATGGCGAAAATCCCCTATTCCTACTGCTCGATTATCACCGTCAGAACTTTTTCGAACAGTACTACCACCCTAGTGACAGCTCACTCTCTCGTGGCCCAGATCTAAATCTCAATTTTCCTCCCTTCCCCCTGTTAGTATCCCTAAGTCGTAGCTTGCATAAATAAAAGTTGTCTTATTTTGAAAGAGTGATGGCTAGCATGCGCGGACTTTTTTTTAGATGACCCCTTATTTGGAAAGGGGACTTTAATTTCTTCGTCTCGTGAATTGTTTCCTCCGGGGTTCATTCCCGAAACACGATCTTTACGGAGCGCCTTTATAGAGTATTCAGAGCATGCACCACAATTAGTCCTCGATCCCCCCAATTTTTTTCATGACATAGATCGGGGAGGGCAAAATTCATTGTTATATCCCCTCAGTGCTGCTCTTTGACATCCGCATGCGGCGGTTTCTTCCAGTATGCCCTTATTCCGTACTTCCAGTGGTTTGAATCTCGCCTTCAGAGGAAGGACCTCTTTTTTTTTTTTTTTTCTCTCGTAATTTGGTTCACTGGATGGTGTGGAAGATATCATCCTTTCGGGCGCCGTTTGTTACGTTTTTTTCTGACCTTGAAGAGAAGAGTCCCTCCGCAGTCTTCACTGATGATGAGGGTCTTTTATAAGTTTCTTACGCAATAAGTCGACGGAATACTTGAGCCGGAAGAGTAAAAGACAGCCGAACTTACTGCTTATCTCTTCACCTTCTAAGACCCCCCTTCTGTACATTTACGATCTCACCAATGTTGCGGTTCAAAGAGGGCGGTGCCCTCTTCCCCTTTTGCCCTTATATCCCCCTCCGAGTGGCGACGCCCTGATCTCCGAATTCGGCTCTAAATTAGGGCGGACCCCCCCCTTGTCCGGTTGATAAACTTATTACCTGATGAACCAATCTGTCTCCCGTGGCCCCCCCTCGTCCCAATCGCCATCTCAGAATTCTTTCTTCTCCTACCATAGGTGATCGGTGAAGGTCCTGGGGTCCTTCACGTAAAGACCTTCTTTTCTCTACGAAGCCTCTGATAGTGCCTCTTACCTTCCCATGACCCGGTGATCGATTTTTTATTTCCACGTCTAAAGAGACGGCATGCTCGGGCGCCTGCCGCTAGTAATACGACCGAAAGTCTTTCCATATTTCCTCTCCTCTGAGACGACCGTAGTTTCTTATATCTCCTTCCGTGTTTTTTTTTGTCATATCTCCGTCTCATTTCTGTGAGAGGCTCAGGGGGATCTAATCCTTGTTTTCGATTAAGGGAAAACGCTGCTCCTGCGAGCCCTTTCTCTCTTCTGCGACGCTCTCACAGTTTCCCCTGGTCGACTCTCGGCATCGGATTTTAGCCTATCCCCCTCTTAGGTTCTGACACCCACGGAAATCATAAAATCTATGTTCCTTCTTCAGCAACCTACTTCCTTGCGTATCAATGGGCCTCTTATTTGAGCCCTATTGTTTCATATGCCGTAAAAGTAATGGTTCGATTCGGAAGAAGGGACCCTTCCCATAATCCATTCGTTCCGTGTCTCATCTTTCGGGAGCATCCATCCTAAGCCTTCACCATATTCACCCTAAAATTTCATTCTTACAGAAGGTTACAGATTTGTAGATTCAGCCATGCATTCCGTGATAAGATCATCGCACCCGTCCGGGAATGAGCTCCTTTCCTGAAGAGTCCTTCTTCTTTACCGGATTCGCGGTATTTCAGTCAGAAAAGCCGCCCTGATTTCTCCAATGATCGTCACTCGAAGGCCAGTCTCTTATCGTTATTACATTCTCTTCCGCAAACAACGTACCTACACCCGGAGAAAATCGGTAAAGCCAGAGGAGATTTCTGCACTGTATCTAAAACCAGAAGAAGTATCAGTCCTCTATTGGACCTCCTCCTTTCCCAAACAGGCAGGCGGACCTTGAAGATGTCCCGGCCCATTATCTAGCCTTTTACAAAGAAGTTTTCCCCGTAATATAACTAATCTTGACCAGAACATCTTATTTCCGCGGTTACTTCTTTTGAGAAGCATGATTTCCAGATTCACTTTTGAGCCCATTTCAGGTGTTAAGAGGATTAGTTTGCATCCGCAGGCGCACGAGTGTATCCTTTTCCATCCCATAGCCCTTCTCCCCGTACACCTTTTCACCTTGACTCGAGGACTTAAAGAGCAAAAAGGCAGGCACGGTGCGTTCATTTTAGTTATGAAAGTCCGCAACTCTATTCAGCTCACTGGAAATTTATACCATATAGCTGCAGGTTATTCAGAAATCGGCCGGTCCAGTACTGTCGCTTCCCAAAAGAGGTCCTTTTATATTCGATCACTGCCGCGTTCCTTTTCGTAACCCCGGTATTTCACGGATACTAATGCAGCTATGGAGCCCCCCACCTCTCTCTTCTCTAACTGATGATTCCTCACCGGGAGGGTTCCGGTGATAGGAGGAAATCCCAGCTGGCTTTGAGGGAATACCCCATCCGAACGAGCACTCAGCTTGTTTCACGAGTTCTCACCAGGTTCGTCCCTTCCCACATCAACGCCGCTTTGGCCAATTGATGCCGGCCCACCAACCATTTACAATCTCCCCTTCCCGGTCCAATCTTGCAGTGTTCTTTTCCGCCCTTCTTTAAGAAATTCGATATACCCTGGCCGGAGTTCTCCCCCACTCTAGTCCAACCTATCACCATAGATGTACAGGCACCCTTGTAAGATTTGCATAAGATAGGGCGGTGGGAAGTAGTCCTGGTCCAGTCTGTTTTTGACACTCGACCCTAATTACACTAAAGCACAAAATATCATAACCATCCAGAACTGATCTAATTATTCTGAGAGAGTTCTCCATGCCCCCAACCATATTATTTCAGAAAACCTCTGGACGTACATCCATAAAGAAGACTTATTTGCTGCGTAGTAGGACGGTTCTCCTTCCTGTATTCTCAGTGCCCCTAGTGACCGAAAAACATAGACCTCTTCCCCCTATAAACTCACCAAAACCGAGGATGGGATTCACGGTCATCTTTTTCTTCAACCCTCATGAAGACTACCTTTTGTGGAAT
>Ga0179593_1604567_pt1 | contig 10501 bp, 13 predicted proteins | sample CZODoug2_1_08_16_FD_185931 | JGI IMG/M metagenome (GOLD analysis project Ga0179593, IMG submission 185931) | Vadose zone soil fungal communities from Angelo Coast Range Reserve, California, USA - CZODoug2_1_08_16fungal (PacBio error correction) | ecosystem: Environmental > Terrestrial > Soil >... | reverse complement strand
ATCAGTCAATGGTCTTCCCCCTTTCCTTCCTTCTGGTCTATGCATCTATAAGTTGAATCAAACCAATGCACCTTCCGATACATTGAGACCCTCTCCCCCCATCCTTTTTTCTTCCCCCTCATCCTCGAAATTCAGACGTTGATGGAAGAGCAGAGGCCTTCTTTCCTTGGCTCGTATGATGTTACTCGAGGGGATTACCAGTCCGAGCAGTAATCGCCTGCGCGCTTTTTTCCCTCCTCCTTTTTTTTTCTCCACCACCGGGATTATAATTATGAAAGTAGAGACCGATGGACGCGTCCCCCCCCCCTCCTTTCCCACAGAAGCACAAAACAGCTAGACATCTCTCAAGCGCTAGAGAGAAGGCCCAATCCATCCTCTCTACCCCTTTCCTTTTTCCTTCTCTGTCTCCTGTGATAAAGATTAGATAAACGACTAACTCAGTCTTCCCCCTCTTCCACACATAGGTATACATTCAGAAAAGTGGCGTAGCCTAGCGCTGCCGGAAGGTCAATCCTTGCGGCCAAGGATTTTTTCCTTTTTTTTGAAGAGCCAGATGGTGGTACCCCCCTCTCCTCGCAAGAATCGACGAAGGTGGAGGGTTCAGTCCTCTCGTTTTTTCCTCTTCTCCCCAACACCATTGTGAAGATGAAAGAGCTGCGTCAAGTGGTTTTCCCGTTTTTTCCCTCCTATCGGCCCAACTGAAGCGAAGAATGGGACGAAGTCATAAGCCTCCCCGCCGCTGCTCTCTCACCGGGCAAACACAATGATCAAAGGGATCCCCCCCAAAAATTTTTTTTTGGATATATAATCCAGACAAGACTCCTTTATCCCCCCATTCCCATCATCAAAATCGATAGGAGAAATGTCTTTCCCTCCGCCGACGCAGAAGGGGTTTTTGGTTGGTTTTTTTTTTTTTTTTTTTTTTTTTTTTTTTTTTTTTTTTTTTGTGTGCGTTTGTCTTTATTTCATTCGGTGGTGGTCAAGACCATTGACATTCTCCCCCGACCCCCTTCCCTCAACTACTCGCCAGGAGCAAAGCCTCGCCTCTCTTTTTTTTTTCTTCTTCCCTCCTAGCGCCAATTGCGCACCCAAGGTGATCTTGGTCTTTGCTCTGGGGGGGAAATGATCCCCCCCCACTCATTTCTTTCTTTCCCTTTCTCCTCATGTCGTGCCTGGACAGAACTCCCACAGCCTGATCAAAGATCTTCCTCTCCTCCTTTTTTTTTCATTACGGGTTACTTCATTTTAGGTATAACGATGGCAAGCATATGCCTTTGTCAAAGGCATAAACAAGAAATGCTCATGCCTGAAATATGCCCATTCCCTCTTCCCCCCCCCCGTTTCCTCCAAAAGATCGCATGAAACATGCTTCGGGTGTCTTTTCTCCGATATAACTATTAAGTGGCCCCACTTTCTTTTTCCAGCTCGCCTCGTAACGGAAGAAGTGGATCAGGTGACCTAGCCCCCCCCCTCCCTCCCCTTCCGCGAAAAGCAACTCGACGCGGTTCTTGATGTGCCCCTTCCACCTTTTTTTTCGTCCTGAGGGATTTGGAAATAGCGCCCTACCTCCCCTTCTCTCCTATCTTTACTGTGTGAACGTGCCCCACCAATCACACCTTTTTTTCCTTCTTTTTTTTTTTGGTTGGGTGCTTTTTTCCCCCTTTCCCATCAATGATCCACGCTTTGCCACGCCACCATTTCCTTCCCCCCCCTTTGGCCAAAACGTTCTGGCTTTTCTTCTTTTATCGAAAGCATCCAGCAACCAGCAGCAGCTCTCTCCCCCCCCTTTGATAAGCCTCCCAAGAGTGAGCTACGAACAGTTGGATGTCTTTTCCCAAGCGAGACCAACTGCCTGCCTTCTAACTCAACCTTTTCCACCTTAACTGCGGGAGAAATAGACCAAGCGTTCCAAACGAGAATAGTGAGTACATCCTCCCCCCCTTTTTCCCTTTCGTCAGAGAGTCAGGATACTTCCTTCCCTCCCCCCTGGAAAATAGAGGATTTCAATCCATCCCCTCCCTCCCTTCTGAAGCTCAAATCTGGCCCTTTTCCCCCTCCATAAGGCAGCCCCCCCACTCATTCCTTTTCACCTTATTTCCTGCAAACGATTTTCCCCTCTTTTTAGTGCTCAACGAGATGACATTCTCAACTTCCACCCCCTAAGGATTTTTTTTCCCTCTCCAAGCGACGCGCCAAATACTCTCCCCTCTCCTCTCTAAGATATGGTCTTTTCTGCGAAGGATCATAGATTCGCTTCAGGATGGACCCCTGAACACCCCCCCCCCGCAAAAAGCCAACAGCAACCCCCCTTTTCCCCTGCAAAGCGCAAAGAGGCAAATGAGACACATGCCGATGTTTTCTTTTTTGTTTTTCTTTTTCTTCCTTTCCCTTCCCCTTTCCACTGACGCCTGCTAAAGACAAAATGAGAAAGCCCTTTCTCAAATTCCCGCAGTTAATATTGCGGACACCCGTGAAATGACCCTTCCATTTTTTTTTTTTTTTGTTTTTCCTTCCCCTTTTCGTGGAAAAGAGAAAAGGAACCACATTTTTTCTTACCATTGTAGTGAAGAGGTAGTAGGTTTTGAGATTTGCAGGCTCCTTTGACGTGTTCCCTTACTAGTAAAAGGTTTAGAATCCCCTCAGAGAGGTATTTGAATAGAGTGTATGTCTTACTTCTCCTTTCCTCCTTGAAGAGTGACAGGGTGTTCTTTTTTTTTTTTCGTACCTAAGAAAATTATATTGCGCGTGAGACCTATCTCTCCCCCCTCTTGAATATCCCTGAAATGAAAGTAAAACTTCTCCTTTTCGCTCTGGTGAGAGAAGAGAAGAGGGAAATCGCCTTCCTGCGCCTTGCACCATGACTCTTTACGATGACTGGGTAATAAAGAGACCAGATGGCTTTTTCTCTCCTTTCCTGGGGAGAGGACAGACAGCAGAAGATGAAGACACGACGTTCTAGTACGTCAGAGGTGCTAGAGGGCTCCCTTTCCTTTTCTCTCGGTGAAGAAGTTTAGGTTGGCGTGCTTCCTCCCCTTTCCCTCTAGACCGGGAATGACATTTGAGGAGGCCTGCAACTGGACGCGCTCGCGCAGCTCGCCTTCTTCTTTTTGCGGTGGGCAGATACTTCGGCGCGCGGGTGCCCTTTCCTTCCCCTTTCTTCGGATGAAAGGAGACCTTTTTCCCCTTTGCGTTTTCTGAGCGTTAGGCAGAATACGAGTGGCCCCATTTCTTTCCCCCCTTCCCGATGGCGAATAGATTTTTCTTCTGCGTTCGGTCTTTGAGGGCCGCTGCGAGATATGGTTACAGAGACTCTTTCTTTTTTCCTGGGAGAAAGGAGCCCCGACATGTCGTTGCAGCCTTTTCTTTCGCCCTAGCGCAACTGAACATTATCTCCCCCCCCCGCGCGGCAGTTCGATCGAGTTTCGTCCATTTTTTTGATCCGAGAGAATAGAGATTCTTCTCTCTTTCGGAGCAGCGAATGGGAAGATGGCGGCGGTGCTTTCCCTCCGATTCTTTTTTTCTTTTCCCTTTTCCTTTCCTAGGGGAGAGAAGGAAGGCGCTCTTCGCGCTTTCTTCAGTAAAGATATTCTTCCCCCCGAGAAGTTTCTCCTCTCTATTCTTTCGAGTTCGAAAATGACGTGGAAGACTCCACCTTTTTTTCCCTTTCATCCATGGATGGCTGAATTTCTTCAGGTCCCAATGCATAGTCCGATTTCTCTTTTTTTTCCTGGAGTACAATCGAGAGAGACTAGTTCTTCTCGCGCTGCGAAGGATAGCTGGCTTCCGCTACCATGCCTGGGCCCTTTTCTCCCTGTTTCCGGAAAGGCACTCTTTGGCAAGCAGCGGTAATTATCGCGGGATCAAGCTTTCCCTTTCCACCTGACTGCCGTTATTTGAAGACCGCTGCCCTCCCTCTTGGCTCACAGAGTTGCCGACGTCGCGGCGGTGTAATCTCTTTCATTCTTCGTATATCGACCGCTTGCATCGCCTCCCGCTTTTGTGAAGGCGGGCCTGTTTCGATATTTTTCTCCTTCTGCTGAAGCATTGAGAACGAGACTGCGTTTTTTTCTCCAACTGAACAATGGGATAATTCATTGATGCCTGTGAATCTTCCCTTTTCTTTGCGAGCGGAGTGGACGTATACGTGCCTTTTTTTTCCCCCTCCCCCCCCCCGTCCGAAGGGAAGTACGACCGAATCTCTCTCTTTTACCTTTGTTGGTTGCAGATATTTTTCTTACTACAATCGAGACCGTTCCCCCCATCATTCAACGTATACCACCCCCAGAGAGATCCGAATGATCCCTCACCCTTCGCTGATCGCATTTTAGGAGGCCTTTCCTTCTTCGAGCTCAAGCTTAAGCCTCCGCCCCTCCACCAACAGAACAGACGAGCTTTTAACACTTTTTCCCCTTTTTCTCTCATCAAGAGCAGCGATATACGACTCCTCCCCTCCCTTTTTCTCCTCCTATACCGCGAAGTCAGCAACCGATCGCCCCCCTTCTCGGCTTTCAGCGACTCACCTTTTCCCTTTATCGAACGCATGTTTCCAAGTGCCCAAGCACTTCTCCACCAGACATGCTTACACCTTCTTCTTTTTTTTTCCTCGACATATCCTTAGCAAAAAATCGTTCGACAGCAAGCGGGTTTACTCGGCCCCTAGGCCTCCTCAGTATCAGAATCATTCCCTTTTCGCCGAGTCAGAAACGAGTATAATCGGCAGCATAGTCACTCCAAAGCCTCCCTTTCACTTTTACCCAGGCCCGTCTTTCTCCCCCCCCCTTTCTCTATCTCGCAAAAGACAAACCACTCAACCGGCCTCCCACTCTACCCTCCTCTTTCCCTTTTTCCTCGACTACCGCGCCGAGAATGCCTCGCCTATCCATCGTCCCCCCCCCTCCTATCTGATAAAAAAGAGAACAGCCCCTCCACTCCCGCGCCTCTCCTCCCCCCCTTTTTCCCGCCCCCCTCAAATAAGCTTCGACACCCCTCCTTTTTTCTCTCCCCCTGCAGAAAGCCTTCATCGAAATCTCTGGCGCTGTTTTTTTCCTTCTTTTCAGGAGCACCCGGCTATATTCATCTGCGATCGCAAGGCAACTGCACCCGCTCTTTTTTTTACGCCTCGCCGACGAGGGACGTCGCCTAGGAACCTTCCCCTCCCCCCCTTCCCGAACCACTACGGACGAAAGAAGAAACCATCTCTTTCCCCCCATCCACCGTAAGCCAAACGCTCATTTCCTCCGTTCCCGGACCGGGTACTTGACTCCCCCCCTCCAAAAGTCCTTATGGAATAAAATACGGCTCCCCCTCCCCCCTGCGCCACGAAGAACCACGCAACCCCTCTATGTCTCCCTCACCACAGGTCAGCCTACCGCCCCTTCCTTCCTTCCCCGCCGCTGACAAGAACCAAACCCATCAAAAGCCTTCACCTCTTCCTCTCGCTCCCTTCTCTTCCACCGCGGAAAACCGATGAACGTAGCTTCCTTTCCCTTCTCCCCCACCCTGAGTGAGGCAAGCCATCTGCCCCGATAGTACCAGCATCCCCCTTAGCGAATAGAAGCTATGATACAGTTTCAGCATATGTCTGAGGATGCCCCCCCCCCGCGCCCCGGCGATGAGAAGACACTCTTCAGCCTCCTTTTTTCCTTTTTTTTCCCCCACCAGAAAGCCGACGTCGATTGCTACTCATCGTCTGGATGCCGCCCCCCACCCCAAACCTCCAGCGACATCCCTCCCCTCGAGCAGCTGCCATCTACCGATCCCCCCCCCTCTCACAGTCCGCGCGAAACCTGGGGCTCCCCCCTACCCGGCCCAACCCACCCGACCGCATCCACAATGTTTCATCGGTTTGTGGTTTTTTTTTTTCTTCTCTTCACGCAAAAAAATGCCACGTGGGAATTACATCCTTCGCAAAAATGCAGACTTTCCTTCCCGCAAATATGGAACAAGTCCTTCTCTCCCTTTGTGAGCAGCGAAAAAGTGGAAGAAAATACGCCCCTTCTCAGCTGAATTCCAATTTCCTTCCTTTATAATTTGAAAGGAGGCAATTTGAATTTGCTGTTTTTCCTTTCCCCCCCCCCTCTCCCGTTGAGTATTTTTTTTTTTTTTGTTCCTTCTTTCCCCCTCGGATCCCGGCCAGAATCAACAAACCCAACTTTTTTTTCCCCCCCCCCATGCATATTGTAACGCGTTTTTAGACTGATTTTCTTCCTTCTTCAAACAACTTAAGACACCCCCCTTTTTTTCAGAAGTATGAATACAAGAGAATAAACTCTTGTTGTCCTCCCCTAGGTGTATGGAAAATCTGGTTAAAGTCCCTCTCCCCCCCCCCAACTGAGAATGAGTTGGAAAATGACTTGCAATGATTTTGCTCTAATTAATCTCATAAGGCTGTTAATGAAAATCTTTTCATTTTTTCCCTTTTCCTTTTTCCTTGGCGGTTTCCCCTTTTTCTCCCAGAAGAACGACTTTTTCTTTTTCTTTCATCCTCACGTTCGAGTTGCGAAACTCTGGCGATCCCCTTGGAAGATTGGTTTCCTTTCTTCTTTATGAGAAAGCAACCATCATCCGTGGATCTCGCCTTTTTTCTACTCCTCCAACTGAAGCTCGCTCTCCTTTTCCTATATGATCAAAGAGAGAGACCGACCCCCAAAGCAGATCCCGCCTCTCTAGTTATGACCTGGCGATTAGCCAGCATTTTCCCCCTCCCTGCCCCGTTTTGATCAAATTTTCAATCCTGACGCGAGGCTTTTTTTTGTAGTGTGCCAGAATTCCCCCCCTCTCCCCGAGTAAAAAAGTTGAATTATCGTATGGGCCCACGCACACATTCCTCTCCCCCTTCTGCGTATGGAGGTCTAGTTTCCCCCTTCTTTTCCCCCCCTCCTCCCTTGTCCGCCTGATATAGCTCAGTTGACCCCCGTTATGGGCCTTTTTTTTTTTTACTCTCCGCAGCTTCTTGTTCCGTGAAGTAGTGATCCGTTTTTTTTTTTTCCTCCCCCCCATGAGACAATTTCGACTCTAAGCCGTGCTACTGCTGCTTGCCCCCATCCTTTTTCCTCTCATTGCCACCGATAGAGGGAAAGATCGGGACTTCCTTCTTTTCCTCTTTTTTTTTATGCGATATTGGAATGAACGTGTTTTTTTTCTTTTGTAGACAGCAGGTTGCAGAATCCCCTTTTTTCCCCCCTTTTCCCCGAACGTAAAACGTACTGACTCACATTGCTCCAGCGCAGGTCTTTCCTCCATGACCCCGCATTGAAACCATTTTTCTGGAGAGATACTGATCTGATGCATCAGCCTGTTGGAGTACTTCCTCCCCTCTGAGCCCAAACATCTGCAAGAAATCAGGCTTTTTTTTCCCTTCGTAATAGTAGAGCGACAAGACCAGTCTCACTCTTGCCGCTCCCCCCTTTCCCCCTGCTCGGCAATGAGCCAGAATAGGTCCACTTCCCTTTTTTCTCTTTTTCTTTTGCGGAAGTTAAGTTGTCCGAGTATGCGACTCAATTCTTAGAAACCCCCCCCCTCTCCTTCGTCTGAGCAGTTGCCTAAGCTGATCGACTTTAGACCCGTCTTTTTTTTTTCTCCCTCTTTTTATTCGGGAATTTGGGACTCCCTCGCGCGTTCTTGTGCGGAGCGCTCCCCTCCCTTTTTTCTTGCCCTGTTCGCATTATCGTACTTTTTTTCCTTTTCCTTCTTTCCCCTCTCGCTCAGTGTGACCGAGAGGATTTCCACCAGATTTCCTCTCAATGCACCACTTTTTGTCTTCCTTCCCCCCCCCCCCCCCCCCCCTATCTTATATATGCCCAAAAGTACTACCCTGTTCCCCCCTTTCCTCCTTTCTCCCAGCATAATAAACCATCTTGATCTTCACTCCTACGACGACTGGCCGACACCCTTTTCTTTGACCTTCGCCGAGGGCTACCAAACTTTTCTAGAAATGAACCTCTTTCTCCCTTTCTCCTTTCGTTAGTCCGCCGTTATCAATATGATCAAGGAGACATATCCCTTCTTAAAAAGTCCGGATGTTTTGTGTCCCTTTTCTTTTTTCTTTTTTGCTCCTGCTTCATAGCGCTTACTAGATGTATAGGAACATGTTGCTCCTGCTTTTTTCTTTTTTTTTCTCATGCTTTTGTACGCAAGAAAATCGCTCTAATCTTCTACTGTAATCCCTTTTTGCTCACTCCCCCCTTCTTTCCGCTCATGATTCCTGAAAGCTCAAGTAATACATACTTTTTTTTTTCCCCCCCCCCCCTTTTCCTCCCTTTTCTACGAAAGATGCATGTAATCGAATATAGGCACTACTGCCCCCCTCAACCTGATCCTTTAGCCATCCCAAGTGCATAGAAGGTGAAGGGAATAGGTAATTCCAATGTATCTCTCTTTTTCTCTTCTCCTCTCCACAGCATTTCAAAAAATTTTGAGACGAAAATGCCAGCCATAGAGACACTTCCATGATATCTCCTTTTCCCCCCCCCCCCTTCCTTTTTTTCCTTGTCCATCTTTCTCAATGAATGTAATTGCCTCCCAAAGTTTGGAATGCGCGTGATAGGCTTTTTTCTCTTCTCCCTCTCCTACCTATCACAAATCATGCACTTTGATGGCTCCACTCTGTACGCTACTAGACCTTTACGCTTTTTCTTCTCCCTTTCTTTTTTTCTTTCGCCTTATGATGGAGAGCATGATGTCTCGATGGCTTCCTTTTCCCCTCCTCTTCCTTCCTCCCTCACCTGATGGTCGTGAGCCAACAAGCGGATATACTCCCCCCTGGAAAGTAGAGCGATAGGTCTCCCTTCCTCTTTCCTCAGAAATGACCCCTTCCCTCCCTCTAGTAAGCGACTAGGAGCAGCGAAATCCCAATAAGGACATCTCCCCTACACCAGGTTACACCCCCCCTTCTTTTCCCCCCCCTTGTCAGGATGATAACCGCCAGACTTCACTTTCCCCCCCCCCCCCCCCCTCTTCAAACAATAGGTATCATTTCATGAAAAGTGGGTAGCCCTTGCTGGTTAAGGTCATCACGTTTTCTTTTTGTTTTCGCCAGTCCGAATGTGAGGAGCGGGGGTCTCCTTTTTTTTCCCTTTTTCGCCCAAAATGAGCTATGAGATAAAGACTAAAGGGGGGGTACAGGTGACTGTTTTTCTCCAATTTTTCCTTTCCAAGAGTGAGTCAGTGGATCATTGAGCTGCTTTCCCCCCCCCTCCTCCTGGCAAAAATAGAGAGAGAGGGACGCCCTATTCAACAGCTCCGTCCCTCTCCCCCCCCCCCCCCTTCGCGTCAAAGAGCGAACAGGGCAAACTTTTCTCTCCCTTTCTTTCGCCGATCTCTAATCCGAACAGAAACCTCGTGAGTCCAAACCCTCCCCTCATAGGAAAAGCAACTCCTCCTTTTTTCTGGAACTGCCCTGTCACGTATCTCACGAGCACCCCTAGTTTTTTTTCAAGGGGTATGAGGAGCGTGGCTTTTTTCCTTTCCCCCCTTTCCCCTCCCCCCCCAAGAGAAATACTAATACGCCAGCGCGTCCCAAAAGCGGGAACTCTGTAGAATATGCCAGCTTGGCTCCCCTTCTTTCGTTCCCATTTGGCGCCCTCTATAAGAGAGTAGGGTATGAGCGAACCCCCCCCTTTCTCTCCCCCCTTCTTTCCCCTTCCGCCCCTCTCCAGACATGAATGATCAAGATCAGGAGCTCTTCTCCCCCCGGGCGCGCAGGCTGCCTTGCTTCTTTTTTTTCTTTTCCCCCTCACCTGGAACAGCACGGGGACGCGGGTCAACGGTCCTTTCCCCTCCCCCCTTTTCCCCTTTTTCTCCCACAAGGCATATTACACGTTTTCGCCATTCCCCAAGCTCGATGACCCTGCTTTTTCGCCGCATCCCCTCTTCCGGTGTTTTTCCCCTGATCTGGCATACGAAATGATGCTGGCCAAGCCTCGCGTCGGCGAAGTAGTCTATGTTGCCTTCCTCCCTCTTTCCCCCCCCCTCCTCGACGGGTTATTGATGTGCCACACCTGCAAAACTAAAAGGGTCAACTTGCTTTTTTCTTCTCTTCCATAGAAGAATACACAGAACCCTCTTTCCCTCCTCTTCTCCTGATGATGGCGGGAGCAACCCCCACCAATTCAACTTTTTCTTGATCCCATGAATTTCGAAAAATACACTCCTCCTTTCTTTTCTTACCTTAGGAAAATTGCGCGAGCCAAAACGTTCTGGTCTCCGCCAAGCTGCTGGACCCTTCCCCTTCCCCTCCTCGCTTTGCGAGGACGAATTTTAGAGAAGGATCTCCCCCTTCCCCCCCCTTTCTTTTTTTTTTTTTTTTCCCCCCCTCCACGCACATTCAAAAGAGAGACCAACTGCACCTTTTTTTTTGCTTTCTCATTTTCCTTTTTCCCACAAAATAAAAGTCCTCCCCTTTTTTTCGGGGGTGTGGATCGCCCTCTCCGGGCGGTATGAGAAGAACGCCCCCCCCCCCCCTCAAGGCATAGAGTCTTGGGATCCTAACCATGCAAGGGTC
>Ga0179593_1477678_pt1 | contig 10501 bp, 5 predicted proteins | sample CZODoug2_1_08_16_FD_185931 | JGI IMG/M metagenome (GOLD analysis project Ga0179593, IMG submission 185931) | Vadose zone soil fungal communities from Angelo Coast Range Reserve, California, USA - CZODoug2_1_08_16fungal (PacBio error correction) | ecosystem: Environmental > Terrestrial > Soil >... | reverse complement strand
ACTGCCTTTTTCGTTCACCGTTACACAAACGGCCGCTGTCCCTTCTGAAACTTCTTTGACATTCCTCTTGCAGAAAAGGAATACCGGACACCCTCTCTGCTTCCTCTTTCCGGACCGAGTCCAGGGATCCCCTTCGTTTTTTGGTTGGCCGCCGTCCCCGATCCCTCACCATGCCCTGTTGCCGCCCTTGAAGGATCACGCCTCTCTTTTGCTTGTTCCCCTCCCAGAGATACCTATTTTTTTTCTTTTTTCTGTAGTGCTTGCTTCCTGGGACAGGTATCGTTCTGTGCTTTTGAGGTTTGACCAATGCGGGCAGCCCCTTCCTGATTCTTTTCCTTCTTACTTTTGGAGACCCCTTTTAGTCCGACAGCTGAGGCTTTTTTGTTTTTAATCAAGCCCAGCCGCAGCGATTGCTTGGGTATTGCCTGGACCCTCGTCTTATTCCATGGCGCTTTTCTTTTCTTACTTTTTCTCGTTGTCGTCCTATTCCTTTGTCCAGTTTGGTCTCGTTTGTCCCTTTTTTTTTTCTGGCTTTGAAACAGAAAGACTGCCCTGTTTCTTGTTCATCCCCCCGGTGCTTCCCTGCCTCTTTTGATGGTGGGTACCGAGAATGTCCAAGGTGCCCAATGCCTCCCCCCTGATACCTCCGTGGCGGTTTCCACGCAACCTGTTCACCCTTCAAGTTTGGCCCCTCCGTGTTTTTGAGTGCAGAAAACTTCTTTTCCCTTCGATTGACAATTTTCAACTGCGTCAGGATCGCCTACCCCCTGGCTTTCGCGCTTATTCCTTCCATGTTGCCCGAGCCGCTGCTGACCGCACCTCTTCCGCTCGCGCACAGCGTTCTCTTTTGGCCCCCCCCACTCCTTTCAAGAGAAAGTGTTGGGGTTCGTTGCTCTTTTGCGATTTTCTCTTCCGACCGATTCCGCACGAAGCGTAGGTCCTCGAAATTCGTAAGGTGATCGCGCACTTGCGACCCTTTGGTTCGACAGGGTAACCGTTGTGGCGACGCTTCTTTCTATTTTACCAGAGGGACCCTTGAAACGGGCGTTCAGGGCCTCTCGCCTTCTGACTTTTTTTTTCTTCCCCTACATGGGGCCCGACATTTTAGCTTTTTTCCCATAGCACTGATACTCCTCCCCCATCCAGCCGCCCTTCCACTTGTCTTTTCAAACCGGGCTTCATGCGCTTAGAGTCTAGTTTCATTCATGCTAAGTCATCGGCCTCATCATCCCCCATCCAGCTGTTCATTCTTCTGCGGAGACCAGCTTTCGCTTGAGCCGCGGGCGTGCACCCCGGGCTAGCCGCTTGGACGTTTTTTGTTCCTCTCCCGCTGATGATCTCGGCGTACGCTTCCTTTTTTTCATTGTAGCGTTGTCATTTCTCTTTCACTTTTTCTTCCGCTTTTTTCACCAGAAGCGGTACAGTTTTGACTTCATCCCGTTGTGGACCGCACCAGTTTCTCTCTTCGTACCGCCAACTGAGCTTGATCCGCGCCCCTTCTCCTCACTCCCCCCGTCGTCTCCTGGTATTCTTCCGTTCTTCGTTTCAAGGATGGCCAGCGAAGTTCCACCGGTTACCCCCGTCCAGATGATTTTTTAGGCGGTTCTTTCTGATCTTGATTAGGCGTCTTTCTAAAGAGAACGGGTCCGTCCGGCGTGCTTTGACCTGCCGGTGTTGGAGTAGGCGGGAGCCGTCCCCTTTGACTTACCCGGTAGCGGGGGACGTTCCTTGTTTTTTTCCCTTTCCTAATTTTATTAGTGAACTCCTCATAAGCCGTTGTATAAGACATGGAGTCCTCTTGTCTGAGTAATCTTACAATTTCTTCTCTTGCTCTGTTTGGAGGGAGGCACAGGTTTTTCAACCCTGCAGAACTCTTCCTTTCCTCTTGTAGTTGGCCGAGCAGCATTCCTGTTGTACCCTCATCTCTCTTTCACATCTTTTTTGTTTGATCCGGGACACCCCTTTTTTACATTTGCTAGCTCCTGCTTTCGTTTTTTTTTTCTTTCCCCCAGGTACAGACAGCGACGTCTAGGCTGACGTAGGCATAGCGGAACGTCTTCCTTAATTTTTTTCTTCAATACTTGCCATGCACTTTTCGGCGCTAAGATCTTTTTCTGTTTTCCTCCTTCTGAAGCTAACTGGAAAAAACCCTTTTTTTACGTGACGCCTTGTTTCCCCCCCCATTTGCCCGATAAGACACCCGAAAGGCTGCCAGAATCTTTTTCTCCTAACGGGGTCTTTTTTAATCATCAGGGAAGCGACACTGGCCATGTCGCGCTAAATTTCCCCTCTGAAACTTTTTCTCTTTTCCTTTCCCCCTCCCCCTCCATGACTTTTTAAGACAAGGCGTGTCGCACCAGACCCTCCATGGCATGGCGATGGTTGTCGCCCTATTCTACCGCCTTCTGACTTCACTATCCCTTGGTTTCCTTCCGGTGGAACCCCTAAATGGGACCTGCCAGTTGACCGAGGATCTTCTGCACGGCCCCCTTTTGGGAAAGGTCCGTTGAAGAGTTCGGCTTTACAAAAGATTAAGACCAGCTCTCGCTGGCCCCAGCTTCTAGGAGTTTTTCATCCTGTACGTTCAAGGCCAGAGCCGCCGCCCTGTACCGTTTGGTCATTCGCCTTCCTCAATGCGAAGGATGGTCCTTTCCATTTTTTTTCCCCCACAGTGCGTATGTCGTACGCGGAAAGCCATTGACGGTGTACTCGCTCCTTATCACAGATTTCCTCTTTCACTTGGATGGATCAGTCCTGGCCCCTAGAAAGTTGGTTTCAACATGTGTCTCTTTCAACCTGCTTGTAAGAATCGACCGGCCTTTCTTACGGAATCCGCGTTTATCGTCGAGTTAACCTGCCGAAGTCTTTTCCCCGACGGCTCGTTCCGGGGGGGACCTTTCCACGTCCTGGCGACGATGCCTTTCTCCCGTGACGCGTTTTGAACGTTTTCTCTCTCACTCTAATCGGTGTATCCCAGTAGACACGCAGCTCCTCCGCTTCTTTCTCGAGTTACAGCACAAGTCGTCTATCTAAGTTCAGTGAATTGCCGTGTGCGCTTTTTTTTCTTTAGGCAAGTAGGTGGTTGCTTTCCCTCCGCGGTCGAGCAGGACCGAAATATGGACTCGCAGTTTGAGCCGTTCGCCAGCCGCCTGTTTCCTTCCTTCCCCTTCTGTATTGACCCCAAGATGAAGATGACGCCGGCCATCGTGATTGTTAACTGCAGTCCCGTGGCAGGCTCTCTGAGCATCTAGTTCTTGGTGAAAGCAGGTTTTTTTTCGGACCTGAGTCGGTGGCTGCTTTTTAGGTTTTGATCCTTTTGTAGTACCCCCAAGACAACCGGGACCGCTCTCGACCCTCCTGTCACTTTTTTCCCCCAAAGAATTCCGGAACTTCCTTCTCAAGACGACCTTCCCACACCCCTGTTCAGAATGGTTCGACAACGAGATGCTTCCCTTTTTCGACTTTTTCCTTCCCTTTTTTCTAGTCTAACTGTAGATGACGATGTCCCAGTTGGATTTTTTTGAGCAGCCAGATCCCCCCTTATTCTCGGTCTCACCACCAGATCGGAAGACCCGAGTAAGAGGTGAACGTCGCGAAGTTCTTTTTCCCCCCCCCCCCTCTCTTAGCAGCGCTGGGTAACTGGCCTTGACTCGTGAATGGAGTGACGGAGTTTTTCCCAGTTACTCTTCCTTTTTGGTAGAGAGGTAGCAATCACTTCCCCCAGGGCTCTTCTTTCTCCGCGCCCTCGGGGGCCTTGGAAGAGTTTCACTGTTTACGAATCGGGTTCCGAGGGCTGACTTTCTTGTGGCAACGTGCGTGGCCCCCCCCCTTCGGGGGTTTTCCCTCTCCTTCTTCACGACTTTCGTCAAGGTAGGGGCGTTGGTTTCCAGATGTTTCGTCTATTCCGATTTTTTTTTCCGTTGGAAAGCGCGTTTGGATATGACTCAGCTCTCGTCGAACGGGCGGTACTCTTTTGTTGGATCTCTCTCCTTCCCTCTTGCTCTGCGCGGCCTTTTTTATCAAAGAACACGGCTGTTCCCCGTTAAAGGTTCACTCCGACACGGCTCCCTAATTTTTCCCCCCCTTCCCTACCTGTTCTGCTGAGAGGGAGGTCCCACGGTCCCTTTACAAGGACAGGATTGGCCGCGTCCCCCTTAAAGATTTTCCTCAGGGCGGTTCCATGACGGCCTCGTATCTGCCGTTCGGACCGCAGTGGTTTAGTTGATTTCCCTAGTTCCCCCGCGAATGTGTAGTAGTGTATTTTTTTTCGGACATGGGTCCCGTCTTTCTTCCTCCTTGCGCGACGTTTTTTCCTCCTTTCCTTGACAGGGACCCAGCGCGGCCTGTTAGCTCTAGGCGGGTTTAGGCGACCAGTGTTCTCCCGAGGTTTTTTTCTTCCTTGAGATTCTACCCCCCCCTTCCGGATTGGATTCCTCTCCCTTTCCCCTGGTGTCCTAGGCAGAGACGATTTGCATCGTTTGTTGACCCTGCTTGCTGAACTCCCCCTCTCTACGTTGTCGATGTCCCGTTTCATGACGTTTTCCTCTTTTTCGTCATGATTTTCCTGTCGACCTCAGAGACGGCTTTATGTTTTGGGGACAGTCTTTCCCCCCCCTTTTTCGTTAAAGTTGACAAGATCCATGAACAGGAGTTCCATCCCGGCAATTTCCTCTCCACAGCACAAACTGAGTTAAAAGTACGCCCTCTTGATAGGGTGGTTGGGGTGTTTTGTTTTTTTTTTTTGGTTGGTTGTCGGTGGTTTGGGGGGGGGGGGTTTTTGGGGTTTTCTTTTTGTTGTTGGGTTTGGGGGGGGTGGTTTCAAGTTGTTGGGAGGATTTGGGGGGGGTTTTTTTTTTCTGTTTTTTTTGTTCGGGCGGGAGGGTGGGGGGGGGGGGGTTAGTGGGGTTTCTTGGAGGGTTTGGGGGGGGTTGTTTTGTGGGTTGGGTTTTTTGTTTTTTTTCGTGTGTTGGGGGGGTTTGGGGGGTTTGTTGTGTTTGGTGGGTCTTGACGTGACCTCCCCATGGCTGGGCGTAGAACTAGGCATCCGTTCTCAAAGTCCTTAATTTCCTGACGAATCGGCAGGCAGGGCGTTTCTCAATCTTTTAACTTTTAGGTCCCTGGATGCCTGCAGCTGCTGCAAAACCCGATGGCCTCTTTCCGACTCTTTCTCTCCCTTTCGATTGGTGCTGGAACCCTCGCTCCAGACGGTTCTTCGGATGCTGAGGTGTTGTTTGTCTGGCCTCTCTCATCAAAGCTCCCGGGACGAGTCCCTAGTTCTCCTCTTAGCTTAAAGAACGGGGAGGCTGATTGCCTTTTAACTTCCGAGCTCCCGTTCCAGACTTTGAAATTTACCCTGCATTGTCTTCCCGGCTTAAGTAGTATTAATAGGCGTCTTTGGAGTCCGTAGCGTCTTTGGGCGTTTTTTTTGCACTAGTTCCCGTTCCTCTTGAGACGTTGAAGTACCGGTTTTCCTTGTAAACGGCGATTATAATGACTGTTTGAGTTCTACCATGAGTTCCTCATCCTTCCCTCCTTAATAACATTTCTTTAGAAGTGGGCGCCCCCATCGAAGTGGAAGTGCCCTCTCCTCTCTCGGTTAGTTTTTTCCCCGAGTTCTGGGAATGGTCTCGTACAGGCTGATGCCTCGCTGATCTCTTCCTCTCTTTTCCTCCTCAATCCCCCCGTTCGTAGCGGTGAAGGCCCCCGAATTCGTTTAACAGAAAGCTTTAATCTCTTGCTCGTGCCCCTTTCTTTCTTCCCCTTAAGTTTTCACCGGGTAGGCCTCAATGGGTCGTATACCCCCCCCGGTAGATTCTCCCCTCATAGAAGCAAGATAGACAGTTGCGACTCCCAACGTTTTCGGTCGTTTCTCCTTTTATTCGGCAGCTGGATGGAGTCAAGAGTCCATTTTTTCACCACCGTTCTTTGGATTTTTTTTCCTTCCCTAGTGGACGTCCGGGTAGGCGGCGCTTAGGGCATTCAGTTTTCTCTTCTTTTTTAGATCGGGCAGGGACTTGAAGTGTCTGTGCCACCTGGTTCTTTTTTCTGCCCCATTGTCGGCCTGATCGATTAGTATGTTTCGTGCTTTTTTTTTCCCTCCCAGTGAAGCGGACTCATGTCGATGAACAGGTGACCAGGTAGCTCCCCCTTTAGGGCGCAAGAGTGTACTTAGTCCCTTTGTTCCATGCGGGTCGATTACCGCCTCTGGCGCTGGCTTTTGTGGCCTCCCTCCCAGAAAAGGGCCAGCGTCTGCGCCTGCAGCAATGTACGTTTATTCACCTACGTTGTTTTTCCTGAGATGACGGACAGGACAGTCCTCTATTGATCCCCTTCCTTTCTTTTCTTGGAAGGCCGTGACGCATTATTTCAAAGACAGACCTCTCCAGGACTTCTTTTCCCCGCTACAAAGAGAAATTCCTCGTTGGATCCCGTTCAACTGGGCCCTGCTAAGCTCAATCTCCGCCTTCGGGACCCCCCCCTTTAGGCGCTTACACTGGTTGAGGTGTTTATGTATTTCCGACCTGCGGTACGTTTCCTTTCCCCTTCGTTTTTCAGAGACGTGGTCGAGCTTATATGCGCCCTCCCAGCAACCTTTGGCCATGCCCGAACCCCCTTTCGCCGACCGGGCGATGGATCCTCCAGATATTCCCTCTGGTTGCATTGGATGACCCTACTTCCTCCCTGATTCTGGCAGCACCGGTACCGGTGGTAAGTTTTGCTTTTCCCGATCCCCCTTCTGTGACCCCCGTGACAGCCGCCGAGTGCTGTTGCGTTTATCTCTTCCCTCTTCGATGAGGTGTCCCGACAAGGATACAAGTTGTGGCCTCCGCCTTTTGTTTCACTTCCCCTGTTCAAGGATGTCCGCGGCGTCGGTGACTTGTCGGCTCACGAAGTCTAGACGGTGTCTGTACCTAGTGCGTTCGTTTTTCATTCCCATTTTTTTTCACTCCTCGGACAGACTCGAGTTTCAGCGGCCAGACTCTTTCCAGTTTCCTTGGTTTTGATAGATTCCTTTGATTTCTGTGAAGGCTGGCTGCCATTGACTCTTTTTCGTTCAAGAGTGATGAGCCGTCGTCCCTCATGAGTACACGCCAGGACGGTTGTCGAGGCGCTCTTTTATCCTTTTCTCTTTGACCCCTGCTGGATCGAGTCCTCCGGCTTCCATGGCGATTGGCCCACCATTTTACTTTTCTTTCCCAAAACTCTTTCCTCCCTTACTGGACGACTCCGCGCCTGTGAGACTATTTCTCTTTCCTTTTCCCTGAACCCCGCAGTTAGCCGTTCCCCTCGCTGCGCGTGCTTGCTTTTTTCCCAGGATGGCCCAAGTGCGTCCGAGCCCGTCTCTGTTCCTATTGCTTTTCGGCTCGTCGTAGCTACCCGACAAAACCTTCCACGTTCGGCTGGGCTGTTCGCACCTCTCCCTCGCCGCTGTCGGCCCCCTCGACGTCGCGGCCACGTCTGCTTTTGTTTAAGTCTCCCCATTTTGAGGCGGCCGCGCCGAGAGTGCTCATCACAGGTAAGGCGTAAGCAGGCTTTTCCTTCTCTTTTCTGTTTTTCCTTTTCTTTCCCAAGTTTTGTTTTTTCTTTTCAAGAGTCGGTCGCCCTCTCTCAGGGTTAACTTTTGGTGGGCGAGGTTACATTTGCGGGATCCTTGTCTGAGTTCTGGACCCATGTTACATTCCTCGGGTCCCCCCCCCTCATTCTTTCAGGGTACGCGCTTTCACACCAGCAGGTCCCGCCGGCATCTATCGGTTTTCCCCGTTTCCTTTTCGGCCCCACTTGGAAACACGGTTCATCCCTGTCCGAATCGGCGCGTTTTTTCCCACCTTCTGCATTTCCCTTTCCCCCCCGAAGTGTCCACCCAGGGAAACTACCTGTTAGTTCTTCGTTTTCCTTCTCTTTCCCCCCCCCAAGGATCCGGCTCGGTTTTTAGACTGGGATCTGTGCGCGATTTCGTAAGTTTCTTTTTTCCCTGCGTTCAGGGGCACCTATTATCGATCGGGAAGTGTCCGAAACAGGTCTTCTGCTTTCCCTTTTTTCCCCCCGGCGCTTTTTTTTCTTTCGCCATGAACCTCTTTTACCCTCGGCGTCTCCTTTAGACTTTCCGGTTTTCTGTTCGCCTATGAGGTTGCCTGATTTCCCAGCGGACTGGATTGCCACTTTTACACTCATTTTCCCTGACTTGTGCCGCGGCCGCCTCAGCAGCGTCACCGGTATGTAAGCAGGAAGTTTCGCTTTTTTTATTTCCCTATTGGATTTCCCTCCTTGTAGTCATGTCGAGCGTGTTCGTTTTGCTTTCAGTAGGCAGATAAGCCGCCGAACGGCGGCCTTAGCTTCTCTTTTTTTTGTTCTTCTCTTCCTTCGTTCCTTAGGCGAGTTGCAGATAAACACGGAACCACGAGCTCCCTACTTTTTCCGCCAACTCAGATTTTCTCCCCTTCCCATCAATGGTCACCTTCCTTCTGCTGCCTACTTTCCTTTTTGAGGTGGTAAAGATCACGGATGTCCTGGGGCCGGTCCTTTTTTTCCCCTTTTCCCCCCGCATTGAGAACGACGGCATCGTAGATGCTCAGTTCTGGCGAGGATCAGGCCGTTTCTTCATTTCCCTAACAGCGATTTTAGACCTGGTCGTCGGTCTGCATCCCTTTTAGTCTTTCTTTTTTTTACACTCATTTTTTTTTTTTTACTCCTCTTGGACCAGCGCGTCATGCTCCGCTTCGGTGACGTTTCTTTCTTTTTTTCCCCTGTTGAAGCCTTTTTCTTCTGCCTCCCTGTTGGTGTGGAGATCGACTCACCCGAATTTCTGGCGCGACCCCTCGTTGTTTTTTCCCCTTATTTTACCTTGCTGGACGCTTCACGGTGCTGAAACCGCGCGCTGTTTTTTTACCCAGGGGTCTTTCCGTGGTTCATTCACTCGTTCTTCTCGGGGGTTAACATCAGATGCTTTTTTTTTCCTGATTTTTTCCCTCGTCTCCGGTGTCCCAAGGGTCCGCCGGCACGGTGTATGGTGGATGACATTTTTTCCAACTTCTTTGGATTCCGGATAACGCCACCGCTTTTGCATCCACATTCGTAAACGCTTCTCTTTTATCTTCCTTCCTTCTTTCTTTTTGAAAATGGTCCAGATGGGACACGGGTAGTAGTTTTCGGCATTTATTTTTTTTTTTTTTTTTTTTTCATTGTGACTTGCTAATTTATTTACTTTGGGCGGGCTCGACTCCGTCAGGAGTCCTATGTCCCCCTTCCTTTTGCTTGGACCTCCCTAGGCAGGCAGAGGGTTTTCCGTCCTCTATGTTCCCCAATAGATGGTCCTATCGTCTTGTTTTTCCCCCCATTTTATCCCAGCCGAACTTTGGTGTTTCGTGCGCTGCGTTCGTGTCTCCTTCTCTCTCCGAAAAGCCGTCGGAAAGTTGGACCAGACGTGAGCCGAGAGGACTTCGTTTTCTGTTCCTCCCTGGCGGTGTACCCTGCCGAGGCCACAACGCTCTTTTTTTTTTTAACTTTTTCCTCCCCTGTTCAAAGGTCCCTGCAGGGGTCCCCAATTGTCTCCTGGAGCGTTCTTTTCGTCTTAACCGTTTTTTTGAAGAAAAGGTGGCTCTTGGTGGAATTTTTTTTCCTTCGAAGTTTTTTTCAGGTCTACTTCTAGGCTTCTTTCGACGGATCTTCCTGTTTTCGCCATCGCGGAAGAGACCCCAATCACCGGTCTTACGCCGCGCCCCTTTTTTTTCTCCCTTTTGCATTCTTTTTCCCCCAGTCTTTTCGCTGAGCAGCGCGAGCCTGCTGCATGTCCCTGATCTTCTTCCCGTGTAACGGGCTGGCCCCTTTAATATCCTCTCGGAGTAGGGCAAGCCGCCCTGCTTTTTGTAGATTTTCCTCAAGTTTTTAGGCCGGTCCTTGATCCCCCAAGTCTTTGTGGCAGATGCCCTTTTTCCCCTCCTTCCTCTTCATGACGTTTTTAAAGGGTAGAAATCAAGCGTTTTAGTTCCTTTCAATTCCCCCCCCCCCCCCTTTTCCTTCTTTCGTCGCCGACCGCAGCGCGAACCTTCACCCGACCCTCCGAGGCGGTCGCAGGTTTGTCTCCTCTCCGTTTGACCATGATATGGGTTGGCCGGCTTTCAGAGAGACATTTCCCGGTGATCTTCTTCAAGTTTAGTCCTGGTAGGCGGCGAGCAGGTATATGCCCCTGGTGATTCGGTTTTCTTTTACCCCCGGATCCTTATGCAGTGTTGAATCACAGTTTTTTTTTTAGTCTCCTCCCCCCGCCTCGAGCCAACCGCGCCGTATTTCGTGCTTTTCCATCAGCCAGGTCGTACAACCCCTCTTGTTCCTCAGGGTAGCGCACTGAACGGGTGGGCACGCAGAGGTTTAGACTCTTCATTTATTTCCCCCCTTTTCCTTCGCTCGAGAGGGTCGATGGCCTCTCAGTCGCGACGGACCAGGGGTTCTCCCTTCTTTCGGCGCCGCGGGTCCGAGTCCGAGCAGCATGGTCGCTAAGACCCCC
>Ga0179593_1422334_pt1 | contig 10501 bp, 10 predicted proteins | sample CZODoug2_1_08_16_FD_185931 | JGI IMG/M metagenome (GOLD analysis project Ga0179593, IMG submission 185931) | Vadose zone soil fungal communities from Angelo Coast Range Reserve, California, USA - CZODoug2_1_08_16fungal (PacBio error correction) | ecosystem: Environmental > Terrestrial > Soil >... | reverse complement strand
CTTTTTCCAAACGCGCTTAAGGGACTGCGGCTTCCCGGGACCATTTTTCAATACCAATGGTCCCCCACCTTACAAACCCCCTCTTGATCACTGTCCTTTTTCCAAAGCTCTTCCGGGCGCCCAACCCAGCGCTTGGTCTCGCTCGGGAGCGGTGCGTCTTTGTCGTTACCCCCCTGCCATTCATCCTCTGGCCATTTTTGTCCCCCCCAATCAAAGACAGTCGCCGGCTCTTGCGTCGCCTGCCATGAACTTTCGAGGCCCCATACGAGGCCTTATCTCTTTACGTTTGGCTTGTCCCCCCTCCCTTGGCCCTCCCGTTTCTTCACGTCTCGTTTTGATTTCTCGCCCAGCCCAGACCCCGGGGTTTCCCCCTTTTTGCCCCCCCCTTTCGGCTCCACCCCCCTGTTCGATAAAAATCAAAGGCAGTACCCTCCAATGTGACCACATGACAACTGAAACCAAATTCCCACAGGCAATGTTTTCTCTACCACAGTGTTGTCAGTTCTTTTTATTTTACCTTCTTCCTACAGCGTTAGCATGCGAGCCACAGCAGACAAATAACCAATTTTTTTTGGTCACCCCGTCACGCCCCTGGTCACCCCTGACACGAGCCGGTGTTTTTGATCTTGGAGCGTCCGTGACCTGCAGATGGTGGCGTCGTTAAGTCTAGACCCCCCTTTTTCGTGTTCGTCGTCGGAGGAGGGGCAGATGGGCGTTGATGTTCGTGTTCCTTCCATGCGCCACCCTTACCCATCTGAGCCCCATTCCTCCCCCACAGCATTTTGATTAAGGTGCAGCGGACCCCCAAGGGCCCTTTGCGTCTACCTTCCGTCCCGTTTCAGATACTTTCCCGTGACACAACTACCGATCCTTTCGACCGCACCCCTTTCGACTCTATCTGTAGTGGATTCCCCTACAGCTGTTGTTGTTGTACTTTCACCCCTCGCTAGGGTCACCTCCGGCTATCCGGTGTGTCCCACCCTCTTGGCCCCCCGACACCCACACCACCCCCCCCCATGACTTCTACCACCCGGTTCAAGGGACCTCTTGTTTCCGCGCAGAAGGCACCGTATGTTGTAGGCGGCGCTCCACATAAGATGATGTTTCTTGGACCCCATGAAATTCAACTACTTTTCTCTTTTACCCTGGCGCGGCGCTCATTCTGGTCTTTTTTAATCCCCTTGTCTACTCCCGCTGGCTGGATTCGTGAAAGGCATCTCATCCTTTTGGAATCTGTCAACCGGCGCCATACGAGTGGGCGGGGTGGCAGCGGTGGGCCCTAGTCCCCCCCAACCGCATGTTACTCCTACTACATCTATTTGAACTCCGCTGAAACTATTCTCTCCCAGTGGTAGGGCAATCCGTTTGTCATCCATCGACGTTTTCTACGCCGCGCCTCCTGCGTATCCCGGTCGCGTCCGCGGGCCATAGCCCCTGTGGTCTTCGGACGGCAGTGTGTTTCTTCCCTTCCCCGCTGGCCAGCCGGGAAACTGCTATTACGTGGATGTCTCGTGTGTCCTTTCTTTACCCACATCCGCTCGCCCTCTCCCCTTTGGACGCGCCCTTCCATGTGTCCCTGGTGCGTGACAAGCCCTAAGTGTTTTTTTTTTTCCGCCCTTGCCCTCGCAGTGGCCGCCGTTTTCTCTATCCCTGGGTCTCCCTCGTCTGCGGTTCCCGATCACCGTCTCTTAACGTCGGCCACTGTCCCCCGCTTTGAGTCCTTTGGTTCCCCCCCCACACCGAATTTGTTTGTTTTAAGGATCTTTTTGCTCTTGGGGATTCCGGGACCTGCTTACCGACCCCTCCGCCGGGCGAGGTGAATTCGTTTTCCCTTTTCAACGCCTGTGCAGTCTCTTTTCGTAAGTCCTTAACTTCTTCCAGGTACCCGATAGAAGCACGCGGGATCGGTGAGGGCGATGGTCGGAAACCGAACTTTCACCGACCTCCTCCCGGCAATTCACTCCTTCACTCTACTTGTTCTCCTTACCCTCCCTGTTAGTCGAGTTGCTCCCGTCTCCCCCACCTCTTCCTGGACACAAGTGCCGACGGCTTGTCAGTTCGCGGCTGCAGATGTTTTAGTCCGTTTTCTTTCGCGGGCAGTCCTTCTCTTCTCTCCTCTTTTTGCTTCGCTGCTGAAGTTTCTGTGGAGCCTCGTTTGAACTTGGTCTCCCTGATTCGCCCTCCACGGACTCTGTAACTCAGTGATGACTTTTCCCCCAAATTTGCAGAAGATGCCCCTTCGCAGAAACCGGGGTACTCACCTGTCCCCTTACACGCAGTACACTCTTGTCCCCTCGACTGTTTCGCGTTCGCAACCCCTTGTCGCATAGTCGTTGTGCCTGTCTTTCCCCCATAAGTCTTTCCCCTATGCAATTGGTGTCCCACAATGCCGTTCCCCTCGTGCGCCATTTCGACTGGATGCTTCATTAAGTCCCCGTTTTCTTCCCTGCAAGTCCGCCCCTCTGACAATCTATTTCAGTAAAAAGAATGCTACGTTGTTCAGAAGTTTTCCCTGGCGCACCCCGAAACCCGAAGTCAGCGTTTGAGTCTACGACCCCCCCTAACTCATTTTGCTTACCCTTTACCCCCCTCTCTAGCGTTTTGCATTTCCTGCGTCACCTTCTCTTACCCCCTACGACACCGCGCTTCCTACACGGAATCTCCAGTACCCTTTTTTTAGGTGTGGTGACTTGGAATCTGAAAGCCTCTTTTGCATCAGTTGTAAGCGCCCTTTCTGGACCCCCCTGCTCGTTTCAATTGTGCTTTTTCACCATTCATGTCGGATTTTACATCTCTTTCTCTCTTTGGTCCCCCACATTTTTTTTTGTTGATCTCTCTGTAAACGACGAGCCAGCCTTTCGCCGTCCCCCCTTAACCCGTAGCCTGTCCCAGAGACAACGGCTGCTTCACCCTTTCTTCCCCTAACTATGGCGTTCTGATTCCCCCCCTTTTTCCCCTCCCCGCTTGCGGACATCTCCCCCTGCTCCGGACCCGCTCTTGTCTTAGTGTTTCAAATCCCCCCCCCCGCGCCAATTTCGGCCCCCCCCTGCCTGCTCGTGCTTGTTGCTAAGTCTCCGACCCACTTTCGATGGTTGGATCGTTAGGAATCCACAACTCTATTTTTTTTCGCCTTGCTAAACTTTATGAACACGAGTCCCCTTTTCTTTGTCTCAACTGAATCTTGCTGAGCTTTCCCTTTTTTTTCCATAACCTCTGGGTATTGTGAATCCTCCAGGTTCCAAGTTACGCCGGCCGCTGGCCCTCCTTGGGACCCCCGTCCCCTGTTCAATAGGTTAAGCAGTGCCCCCAAGATGAGACGTGATCCAACCTAAGTTCTCGAAGGGGAGAATCTGATGTTCTTTGAGTACCGCTTTATTACGTATCGCTATTCATCTTTTTTTGTACCCTGCTCCACTTCTGTTACCGTCTTTGAGCCTTGGCTTCTGCCTCCATCTACACCCATTAACCCCCCCTGTTGCCCCCAAATCCTCCCCCTTCCTCACGGACAGTGCCTCGAGCTCAGTTCCCGTCCATCACTTCCCTCCCCCCCCCCCTTCGAACTTACCCTCCGTCCAGTGTCCGGGTTTCGGTCAGCCTTGACTCCTTTCCATGCATCCAGTCCTCAAACGTGAGATTAGGCGAACCCAACTACTTTTCCGGCGTGTCTCCCCCGGTGACGCTTTCTGTTAACTGTCTGTCTTCCCTCCGCCAATCCCCGAAGTCCCGGAGTTCTACTTCCTGTTCCACGTACCCTGAAAGCTGCGGCCGCGTCAGCTCCTCCCCTCCTTGAAACTGCAAAGATTCCACCGCTCGCGTGTAGTGCGAGTCTCCCTTCCTTTCCCCCACGCATCGTCATCCGGTCTTTTGACCAAATTCCGGTTGTTACCCCCACCCTGCTAAAACTTCGGGGTGAAATTCTCCTCCCCAACGGCGAATTATGAACCCCGCCTCCTTGTTGAAATCCCCGTTCGTCCGCAACACCGCCCCCTGAGCGTCCGAGTCAAGAAACCATTTTCGCCCTTGTCGCCCAGTGTATGACCTGTTCTCTCCCACCTTCGTCTTCTTCTTGGTTGACATCACGCATCACTTCCTTCCTCACTTCATACAACCGTTCCTGCTTTCCTGTTCCCGGCGTAACCCCATCATGCAGTCGCCCCCACGACCCTGCTTTCCCCTTTCGTAAGCGACCGATCCCCCTTGAATTAGCGTCGCTACCGTCTGCCCTTTCTTCCTTTTTTTTTGCTTGACCTCACGGTAGAGCGTTCCCTAGGTTGCAGTCCATTCTGTGGTATCAGTTGTCCATCGCCGCCACCGCGTTGCCGTTTCCCGTACCCCCCCCAACTATGAGGCCTCTGTCCGAGCTGAGGTGACTCCTTTGATGTACGCACAGCACCAGCAAGGCCCTTCGCACAGTCCACCCGCCGTCCCTGTCTTGATGTATTTGTTTCGTGTATCAGAAGGTTCCTTAGAACAACGTCTTTGTCCCCGTCCTTGACCAGAGTTTTTCGGGAGGTTTTTCATTTTGCCAAGAGTTTTCGCTTCCCCCCTCCAGGAGATCTGAGGTCGTGAGTCTTCACCCAGCCCTCTCTGATGAATCAGTATTGCTAGTTCTGCCAGAGGTTGGCCAATTCCAGCAAGGTCCTCATATGCCGTGTTCCGTTAAGCAGCTCTTTCCTGCATCTTCTAACTGCCAAAGCAGTCTTGCTGCTATCCGGTAGGGTCTCATTCTGCTATCCATATTTTTGAGGAGAAACAGACCTGTCTTTCGATTCAATTTAATTCACTTGTGTTTTCTTTTCCTGTGTCCCCGATGACAGTGTCGCTTGAGGACGACGAACCTAGCCCCGAATACTGACACCGACCACCTATCTGCCCCCTTGTTTCTCTACCTCCGCAACCAATCTTCGGGTCAACTCCTTCACGAGGAACCGGAATTTCGTGAGAATTTCAAAGGTTTTCTCTTTGGGGGCGTGACGGTTTTTCACATTTTTGTTTTGTCTTTCATTTCTACCTAGTGCACGCATGTAACTTCCCAACTGAGATGTATTACCACACTGAAAGGCCTCTCTTCCAGTTTTTCATTTGCTTTTTCTCCTTGCATTTTTCTCGACAACTGTAATTCCGGTGAACTGCTTTTGGGGTAAACGGAGGGTAGACCAGGGCGGGGGAATTCTGCGAGCTCGAAACGTGCCAGCCCGTGGCCGCGTTGATGAGCACCTCCAGGCTAGCCACGCGTCTGTGCCCACACCTGGTGGGGGCTACTGGACTCTCCATGGTTTCGCTTTCTGCCTGGTCCTGAATCGATTTCTATCCCAAGCCATCCGTCGGAGGGCCTTTACTTCCCGTTATTTTCCCCCCCCACCTTAACCATGATTACTGGCTTTGACAAAGGAACGCCAATCCTCCCAGTGCGTCACTGGCTTGGTTTGCTCCGAATATCGGGCCCATTCTTTCACGACAAGATCGCTTGTTTTGCAGTTTACCAGGAACCTTTCTTTCCTTCCCGGAGTTCATCTCTGGTTGAGCGGTTTCGGCGGCATCTCCTCTTTTATTGCATCCCCCCCTTCTCCGTTGCTTTTGATGAGTCTCGATGCCTCTCCAATCCCGCAAGGTAATTTCTTTTTCTTTCCGGGGACATTCAAGACCCCTTCCTTGGCACCAGTCCACCCCCTCTCTGCGAATTGGCCCACTTGCGTTTGAAACCCCCCCTCTGCTGGTAATCGCTTTCGGGAGTCCTTTCGTTCCTTTTCTCCTCCTAATCCTAGGTTAAGTGTTGAACCATACCATAGCCTTAATAGCCCTGCACTTACCGTCTTTTATCCGGCATTGACCATGCAAGGAGAGGCCGGCAGCCATTCGTAACCGGTTCCTCTATGCCTCTTTCCCAGCCACTTCCGCTTTGTAGGATCCATTATCACTGCCCGTGCGGGCCCTGTTAACGTAGCGACAATTCCCCCTCTTTCTTTCCCTCTTTTTCCCAACCCCAACAGCGTTCCGTGCTTACCCCAGTTTATCTTTTTCCCCCCCCCTGAAGGCAGACACCTCCCAATGTGCCCCCCTACCACGACATTCCCCAGAAAGTACGCCAGTCATTTTCTCTTTACAGTTATCCCGTTTTTTCTGTGGATCGTGAACCATGTCCAGTCTCATCCGTCCGCCCCCCCCCGCTCATGCCACAACTCGCGCACAAACCAAGGTTTTGTAACCTCCGTCCCCTACACTTGGCATCTCAGAATAACAGGGCCGGTTGATCTTTTCTTCTCCGCGGTTTAATGCCTATGTTGACCTGGATTTCGAGCCACAAGTGTTCCGTTGTGGCCGTTCCCCTTAGTCGGGGCGAGTGATTGTGTAATCACCCTTCCAAATTGTCTCACACGTCTAAGCACCTCCGTTTAGGACAGTCATCCCCCTAAAACCAGTGCTTTTTTCCGACGCATCCCCTAGGGCGGAAGCTTAAACCCCTTGACAAAGTGACTCGCGTCCCTTCCAGACGGTCATCCATTGGTATTTACTGCGCCGACGCGACGTGGATTAGACACAGCGTGTGTTGATTCATTTGTTTTAACTAGTCTGCCATCCTCAGAATCTTTTTTCAGGGCCTGACGCTGGTGTGGCACGTCAGCTACTCTCTGCGGTTCCCACCTCGTGGCCCATAGCACCTGACCCCAACCCTGAGTGGGGGGTATTCAACGGCCATCGTTTCAGGACTGTCTGTCCCTTTTTCCCGCATGGCACTCCTCAACGACTCTGCTGGTTTCATTGCCGCGCCGGCATCTGCTGGAGTTCGTACATCCCCCGGATTCGAGATTTTCGAGGGTTCACCCCCCTCCAGGCCTGCGCCTCATCGTGTTTTGCCGATTTCTGTACACCTGTGCCCCCAACAGCGGTTCGGCCCAATAGGCTTTTTTTCTGACATGCATGCACAGCAGATCCCCTCTTTCTTCCCGAACGCCCTTTCTTCTGCCCGCCGTCGTGAGTTCCAATCCGGTTTGTCCCTACCCCCATTCACCTGACCGGTTTAGACGCCCGCAGCCACTCACATTCTGTCCATTCGTGGAACTTGCCGTGTGCATCGCGGTTGGTTTTTTCTGCGTTGTTTCAGGCATTTTTGACGCATCTCACCTCTTCGCCCGCCTTCCTTGTATCCGTGTGAGGACGCCTCTCTGCTTCTTCACCCCAAGTCAAATTTTTCAGCTTTTCGAGTCGCTGCCAGTACCGATCTGTCCCCGATACTGGGATAATCTCGCCAGACTTGGTTTTTTTGAAGCGGACAGTCGCAGGGGATCTTTTTTACTTTCCCACGTTGCTATTGAGTTCTTTCTTTCCACTCGGTTGCGGTTAGATCCTTCGAAGTTTCCCTTTGACACTTTCCCCGAAGTTTTGCTAAGGTTTCCCCCCCCGGCATGGGCCAAGGACAGAGGACGTTGTGGTCAAGGACTGTCCTGGTTTTTTTTCTACATTCCCTCGACGGTCAGTTTGAAGCGTTTTGCCGTTTCTCCCCAACCAAACAAAACGGGTTTCTGATTTTGGGCTGCCCCGCCCGTACTTTCTGCTCCCATGTCCCGTATTCCTCCTCCTTCGCACGGGACGTTGCTTTTGCCTGTCCTACCGACCATTTCACCTCAAGCGTTCCACGCCCCAGAAGAACTGATGTTGTTCGCCCTCCCTCGACATTTATTTTTTTGCACTTTTAGGCACCAAACCTTACCATGCGAAACAAGGTCCCTCCTGCTTTGGTCAGTTCGACGGTCTTGTTTGAGGTCCTTGGATGGCACGGCGCGATTCCGTACCTTGCGCGATTCTGAATTTGTCTTTGGACAGAGTTTTTAACTTTTTTTTTTTGATACCGACCCGCTCCCTTGCCGTTCAACAGAAGGGGCGCATGTACCACCCAGGTGCCTTAAGAGCCCCCCGCTCTTAAATGTGACGCTAACCTTGTACTCAATGTAACATTACCTCATTAGCATTTTGACTTTGGTGCTCCTTTGCGGACTTGTGTTTGCCTGGATTCCTTAACTATTGTAACTCTGGGTCGTTCCCCGCAGTTAACCTCGTGTCCGAAGTTTGCTTTTGCGCCTGACTCATAACCTATCCGTTCTCTACCTTGAACTTCCTCTAGATACCTTCCTGACCCCCCCCCCAATAACTTCTCTTTTTTTTCAGCCTTTTTTTTAGGACCTGGGCACTCAACCCCGATAAGAGTGGATCGGTTCCCCCTCGAAGTCTCCGGTTCCTTTGACCCCAGACGAGCTCTTTTGCTCAGGCGTTACTTTAATGTCGTACTTGGCCCCGTACTACAAAGATCTGTCCTTCACAAGGAAGTCAGCCCTCCAACTCTTTTGTCGTGAATGGTGGTCCCTCTGCCCGCCCCCATGAGCTCTGCATCCCACCTGTTGCGAATCAATGTCTCGTCGAATTAATTCCTTGTCCGTTTGGACGGTGCTTTCCCCCAAATTCTGGCACGGCGGGTTACCCTCTTGTCCTTTCCACTCACCTATCCTCCGTTGGCTTTTTTTTGCGCGCGCTTTCCAAACTTCCGTCCTTTTCACCTTTGAAGCAAAGACACTCTTTGGACATATACCCTTGGCCTGCCCCCTTGTGAACCCGATGATTTCCCTTGTACCTTCACCATTGACCTTTCCACGCTTTGCATCGCTTTCCTTGAGGAACAGCTCTTTTCGTTTGTTTCCCTCTTCCTGTCGGCCTTCTTTCCCCGTGGCGTTGTGCTTGTCAACTCCCTCACCTCGTGTCGACTACCCACTATGAACTTCGGGTAGTCCCTTTTTCCCTCTTTTTTCGGAACCCTTTCGAACACCCGCTCGCACTTTCTGTTTTTCCCCCAGTTTTCTTTCGGACTTTGAGTTCGGGTCCGACCACTTGATCACTGTGTCCCGTATAGTCCCTTTCCCGAGCACCCATTAATGTCGTCTCCTGTCTCCATGAGCTCCGCGACCGTGCGACCTTTGTCGTGACGTACCCTTTATACTCTAACCTTGTTTTCAACAAGGACGCAATGCATTTCCCCCTCCACTGAAATTTTTTGTGCTCATGTTCTTGTCAGCCGACTGTGCTGTAATTTTCTTTGCTTTTTCTTCCCCGCTTATTGACGCTTCTTCGTCTTAGGTGGTACTCCAATCTTGATGCTTGTGGCTTTGTCCGTTTGTGACGCTTCCGCCCCCTTCACCGCGCCCCCCAGCAATTCATCGTTTCCAGTAAGCCGTTCTGTGGTGCCTCCCCGTGCCGTTTTTCGACTCCAACCTTGGCTCGCCATCACCACGTCCCCACTGCCACCGCCCTTCCCCCTCTTGTACGAGTTGTCTCCGACCTCTCCCTTCACAGTGCGATTTTCTTGCCCCCTCAGGTTACTTTCGTTACTGACGCGGATTATCCTGGTAAGTCGGTGGTCTTTTTCATTCACTGGTTAGGCTTTCCGCAAGCCTACAAGCGACTCTTTACTCACCCTTCCCGTGAGGCTTCTTCTGTATACACACCCACTTTCCCAGTCCCGGCTCGATGCGGCCTTTCTCGCCGCGGCAGAGTTTTTTCCCTTTTTGCTTTGCCCTCAGGGACCAACCTTTCCCTCCAAGACTTCACTTCTTTTCTTTATTGATGATGTCCAGTCTTTTAACTCCTTAAATCCGTGTACCACATGCAGGTTGTGCACGAAGGCCACGCCCCATCCCCCCCCCCCCCCCCGCTCCCAGAAAAGCCCCCCCCCCCCCCCCCCCCCCCCCCCCACCCGACCCCCCCTGGGCCTCCTTCCCCCCCCCCCAACGTCCACCCCCCCCCCCCCTCCCCCCAACCGTCCCCCCCCCGCCCCTCCCCCCCCCCCCCCGAGCCCCCCCCCCCCCCCCCCCCCTCCCCCCCCCCCCCCCCCCCCCCCCCCCCCCCCCCCCCCCCCCCCCCCCCCCCCCCCCCCCCCCCCCCCCCCCCCGCCCCCTGCCATGCGTCCCCCCCGTAATATCCCCCCCCCCCCCCTCCGACCTTTGACCCCCTTACAAGCATTGGGTGTAATGTGTGAATCGCATACCGAACGGCTCTGATCTGAAGACATGACTGTGTGAACGTCACAGCGATTCCATTGGGCTTTGTCCTTCCAACAGAGACCTCCCCTGGACTGAGTTTAGGACACACTCCACTCACCAAGTACTCTTGTCCCCAGGTTCCCTTTCCGTTCGTCTTCGCCGGCTGCAGTCAGTGTATTTTTCTTTTTCCCCGCTGAGTCCTTAAGCTCGTAGATCCAGTCATACCTGTTTTGGTCTTTTTCCCTTCTCGCAGTGGGTCTGTAAAGAGTTCCTATACCCCCCCATAAGTCCTAACCGCACCAGAACCAAATCCGATTTATTGCCGTGGTCGGCGCGGCTCCGATTTTCCAACAGTGTGCCTTGAGCGATGTCCCTTCTATCTTCTCGATTCCCAAACTTATTGCCTCCATTGGTTTTTTTTTCTTCGCGGCGTGCACGCTGTTGTCGTCACGTTCTTCTGGTTTGCGGCTGAATTG
>Ga0179593_1358939_pt1 | contig 10501 bp, 13 predicted proteins | sample CZODoug2_1_08_16_FD_185931 | JGI IMG/M metagenome (GOLD analysis project Ga0179593, IMG submission 185931) | Vadose zone soil fungal communities from Angelo Coast Range Reserve, California, USA - CZODoug2_1_08_16fungal (PacBio error correction) | ecosystem: Environmental > Terrestrial > Soil >... | reverse complement strand
CAAGCTGTCCTTCTTTTGCGGCATACGGTTCGACACAAGCGTGGGTCAGCTACGTCTTTGTGGTGCTTGGCTCGAGCTTTGCTGGCGGGCTCCCCCTAATTTTTCCGCGCTTTTCGTTATGTTAGTCATCACCTCCCTCGCGTCTTGCGGAAGAGTCCTTGAGAACCGGATTTCCTTCCTTGTGCGCCAATCCTTGGGCAGTCCCTGCCTGGTCTGTGAGCAGCTAGGAGATTTGCCTTTCGAAGTATTCCCTCGGCAACCTCCACAATCCTTTCGTCACACAGTCGCCTCCTCTTTTTACATACCGGCCACGAAAGTATTTCCCCCCACCCCAGCATGAAGTTTTTCCTTTCGTTCGCCTTTTCTTCCTCTCTGGCTCTCATCATTTCCCGCCACTGGGGTGAAAGGTTTTTTTCGGGTGCTCCTCTTTATAGAGTTGCATGTTTGAGCTGGACCTTTTTTCTTCCCCCCCTCTCTCTCTCCCTGTCCTTCCTGGCTGGTTCGGATATAGGAAGATGGTGCTTAACAACATTCTCTTTTTTTTGGATATTTCGAACGATAGCGGCTCTTTATCGCTTTGCTGCGCTTCGCACTTCCTCCCCGCCCACGTCTCGCGTTGCCTCATTTCCATTCGGCAGGAAGAAGCGTCTTCCCACCCTTCTAGGTCCGAGTTTCAAAAAGCTCGTTGCCAGAATCGGTTGGATATTCTTTTTCATTTCGAGCCCTCCGTTCCTCCGTCTTATGGGTCCTCCATCATGACTTCCTCCGATTCTATTTCTTCTCCGGTTAGTTTGAAGGGGAATCCCTTTGTCGGCCTTTTCATTTAAGGAAGTCGCCCCAACATCCGCCTCTTTTTTCCCCAGAAATTGATTTCGTCAACCGCTGACGGTTTTTTCTAATGATTCTTTTCACTTGGATTCCCTTTTCCACCCCTGATTTTGTTTAGGCTATAGCGCCGTGGCGACCTCGCCGATTCCACGATTCAAGGTGATGTGGGACTAGAGAGTTCCTCTCCGTCGCCGAGTTAGTAACAAGCCCCTCCGGTCCAGAAGACCCTTCTTCATATCACCACCCTTTTAGGATCGCTTTCCCCCTTGGCGTTTCTCCGGGAGTGATAGCGCCCCCGTGGATTTACCCTTTTTCACTTTTTCGGTTAGAGATACTCTCGTTCAGTGCAAAGGGTAATGCTCGTTACATCCTCCCCTGTGAGCTGGTAGTTCGCCAGGTGCCTGGATTTTTTACAATATTATTGGGAGTTCGTGACGATCACACCTCTTATTCCCTCTCTCCCGTTCCCTCGGTTTTTCGCGCGGCAGCACCATCAACAGCTGCTGCTCCCGCTTTCCCCGCCCCGGTTTCAAATCAGGTGCTCAAGGCGACCGTCTTCTCCTCCTCCCCCCCCTGCCCCTCTTTCCCTTGCCCGCGTCTTGAATCGAGTCTGCGGGCCCCTTTTCCTCCTTCCCTGTGTTTGAGTCTTTTTTTCTGATGAGGACCTGATGCTCTCTGTCAAAGTTTTTTTTTATGTTTTCAGCGTTTCGAATGCGTTCCCCAGGATTCTTGCGATTCACTCTTGGCGACACTCATGGACTCATACGGTTGATTTTGAGTCTCTCCCGCGAGGTAAGGTCTAGGGGGTTAGGGTCCTTGATCGGGTCTGCTACCGGTCCTTTGCCTTCTCTAGCACTTGTTTCTCACGACATGATAATGTTGTATTGTCGGCTTAAGTTGAAATGATCTTAGTTTCTTTCCCTCTTCCTTAGAATCAATGTGTCAGGTAGCTTCTCACGTTCGACCGTCCCTGCCTTGGTTTCCGGCCCCTCTCGTGTTGGATTCGCTCAGGTTTCCTTGAGTCCCGTCGCCCTGTTTTTTTTGTGCGTGATACCGCTTCGAGGAAGTCTTGATCCTCTTCACATGCACCGTTTTTTCAGTGGGGATCTTCTCGCCCCGGTGCCGCTATCGGCCCTCACCATTGCCCCCCCCCAAAACCACAATCCTGGTGACATCTAAGATTCGAAATACCAGCCCTCCTCTTACCCTCTTTGGTCCTAACAATTCATCGGTGCGGTGGCGAATGGGGCTCTTCCTTTATGTTCTGACGCCCCGTTACAGCGTTTCATTGACACCCCGTCTTCCATTCAGGAGTTAGATCCACGGCCGGACGAGACTGGAGTTTCTGCTTCTTTTCTCCGGCTTGCATGAGCGCATTTCGCCCCCCGAGTGATCGTCCTGTGGATCCCTCCACGATTGACTCTTTTTCCTACCTTCGCTTTCTGTTATGTGCACTCCCCCTATTTGGCGGGCGTCCTTTAATCAGCGGGCATGTTTTTGTGCTCTATGTTGCGATAGAGGAATACCTCTCTCTGTTGCGGTCTTTTTCTTACAAGTCTCAATACGCCTCAACGCGCGAGTGTTGTCCGCCACCTTTCCCCTTTTCGTCTCCCTCCCCACGGAGTGTTGAACGTTTTTTCCGAAGATCTCTTCAGCTCACCCTTTAACTGCTTTCACCCGACTCCTGTGAAGGGTTCACCCTAGGGTACTTACCCCCTTTTGTCGGAAATGGCGGAGTCTAGTCTGCTGAGGTTTCCTTTTTCCCCACGTTTTCTGGGTCTCCTTTATTTTGCGGGGCTTCTTGCTCGCCCTGTCGACGGTTCAGGACGGTGGTCTACGCTGGAGTGCAGGTCCTCCGGGCGAGTAGTCAACATGTTGGTAGCCGACGCTGCTACGCCCAGGAAAGGCTGAACGTTTCTTGGACCCCCCTCTGGTGTAGATCTGCCTCGTACTCTCGTCTCCCTCCCCTCTTTTCTGTTTTTTCTCTACGACGACGCTGGTTTAAGGCCAAGCAAGACAGCCTCGATTGCCCGTAAGTGATTGAAACACTTTTTTTCGTCCTTCCTGACTGTTCGGACCTTTTCGCCTTATCCCTTTTCATTCTAAAGTTTTTTTGATCTATTCAAGGCTGTCCACTTCTACAGTCCTTGATTCAAGGACTTTCGTTAACCCTTTTTTCAGCCCATTTTTGGTTGAAGGGAATAGTAGATTTGTTTTTGGCCCTGGCCATCAAGAGATTGTTTCTTTTAAAATACGCCATGCTTTTACGTATCTTTTCTTTGGCGTCCCCGTCCTTCGAGACCCTAGTCTCGTTCATGCACGGCTGTTCAGGCTTTTGAGCCTTAGTTTCGCTCTCGTTTTAGTACTTCTTTCATACTAGGCAACTTCAAGTCCCCTATTATAAAAGTTATGCACGTTTCGCTGATCAGACGTCGCACAACTCTTCTCCCTCGACTACTTTTTTTTCGCTTCTCCTTCCGGCTTACAGGTATGTTATGGAGACGAAGAGTTCCAGCACCCCCCTTCGTGTTAGTGGCCTCTTTGACACGGCACCTTTCCTCCGTTGCCTTTTTATTGGACAGCGTTCGTTCTTCCCCCCTTTTCCCGTTCGACTCATTGATATTGACTTATTGTCTCCGTTGTGTTAACAAAAATCTAGCGCGTTCTTTTTTCGATGCAACCCCATCGCCTCGTTCGTACTCTATCGCTTTAGCTGCCGCTAGTCCGACAGGACAGCCAAAGGTATTTTCTAATATTCTTTTGGTCCTTACCCCCGGATTCCAAACCTCGGCTTGGTCCACCCGATTTTACATTTTGCAGTTGACCCCCCCCGGCAGCCCTAATCTCCCTTTTCTCCTTCCGCCGTAAGGTCCTCTTTGTCTGACCCTCTCTTCCGCTTCGCGGTCTCCTCCTGTCTGTTTTTGAATCTTTCCTCACGTGTGAGTAATTTGTCCTGGACGATCCACTTTCCGTCAACCGTTTCCCAATGTTATTACGGAGTGTCTTCTCGTTTCCTACTCGGGATGGCCTCAGTCTAGGACTTTCACACGCGTATTGTTTTTTTGAGATCGCGACTTGCTGCCGATTCAACTCTTTTACCGGTTTTGGGTTTCCATCGCTCGATCGACGTCGCCGAGATGCGTAGTAGCTCACCATGACAGCGCACATTGGCGGCTCCGGCAGAACGTGGTCTCTGCTACCCTTCCCCCACGATCGTGTGCCGTCTCCACTGTCTTGTGACTCGTCAATACATTCGTCGTTTCTTCCAGGTTGCCTTGACGGCACCCTCTTGAGTCAGTTGCAACGTACCCCCGAGATCATCCTTTTTTCTACTGTAAGTTCTTTCTCTTTTTACAGGTGTTTTTATCCGTCCCCACTTACGGGAGTTAGGACGATACCCCTTTCCTCATCAACCTTTCATTGGTCTTGAGCAGCACCCCCACAACCGTTTTTCAGTCCCTGCTTTTTTCCCTCGTGTTCAAATCCTTTTGGTTGATCTTCTCCAGGCTCCCTGTGCTTCCTTTGAAAAATTTGACCCTTAGTATCCCAGTATGACTCGAGTCGCAGATCTTTACTTTTCCCCTCCCCTCCTTTTGTTTGTTTTATATACTCTCTTAGACGCTCTTCCGTTTACTCTATCCGTTTTTTCCGCGATGGCCGTCAAAGTGGGCTAGATGTTTTATGAACTTGGCTTTATGAGTCCCGGATTTGTGAGTTCCGGCTCAACTGCATGGAATAATCCTCGGTGGATGGTCTCGGGCCGAGGGAAAAAGATGTCTGGTTGCTGGGCGGTTTTGCAAATTTGCAGTTATAGGTCCCTACACCTTCTTGACGTTCGAAATATTGAACATTTCTCCCCAGGAAGACCTCTAATCTTCGAGAGGACGGCTTCCCATTGAAAATGACTCTCTTAATCCCCTGGAACTTCCCCTCCCCTTCCAGGTGCCGACGTTTGTCGACTTTTTTACAAAGACGTTGCAGCGAGAACGATAGTGTTGTAGACTTATCCAGTGTGGTGGCGCGCCGTGCATCCTGGAGATGGGGCTTTTTTTTTGGTGAGCTCCACGCTGCGGCAAGTCTCGAATATACCACAGGCACCGTTGCCTCAGTCTTTTCTCCCGGCTCTCTCGCTGTTTTTTGATCCGAAGACCCCCTCCCTTTGGTGAAGACAGATTTCACCCCGCTTCGCACTCTTCTTCCGGTGCTCGAACCTTTGTCATGTCGCGGTGGGCGCGTTTTTTTCGTTCGTTTTCTTTTTTGACAAGGTTTCCCCTACTATTTGCACCTTCACTAGATAGATTCACTATTTCTTTCCTCCGCATTCCTGTCTGGACGTGTAGGGATCTTTTGCCCTGTTTTTCGATGCTTCCTCCAAAGAGATGTGTTTGATAGTTTGCCTAAGACAGGTTTTTCCGCCGGCTTGTTCCGCCATTTGCACTGAGAAGAGTATTCATGCGGGGGTAATCATCCCCCTTTTTTCGCCCTTTTGCGATGCGGGGGAACCGACTTTCTTCCGATGAGGGTTGCGCAGTACTTTAACGTCACCTCTTTCGTTGTAAAGAGTTCTCTTCTTCAATTCCCCGGACTATTTATCTTTCATTTGGCGAGATGTCTGTACACGGTGGACACAAGGCTTTCCCCTAACGTTCTTGAATTTCTAAAGATTGTACCACTACTCACATTCTGAAACTGCTGCCGTCTAGATAGCATCATGGTAGCCGCTATTCCTTAAGCTCCCGTTTGCTCCGCCTGGTTGTGCTTGGCGGTATTCTTTCGCTTAGGCGGTGTCTATTTTTTGACGCGGACTTGTGGACGGTTGGCGTTTACGTAGTCTAAATTCCCTTGTCGCCTATGTCTAACGCATGGTTCCTTTGCCTTTTTTACCGTCTTCTGTTGATCCTTCCTCTAATTTTTGCTCGTTCGCCCTCCGCGCTTGTGCGGTTTGTTGTCTGTCGCCTACGACGACGCTGTCGAGTGAATTACGTTTCCAGGGCCTCTCTCTCTTTCCAGTCACCCGAAGGAGCTGAAAAAAGATTTGGTGTCGGCCTTATCACCCTTTTTTCCTTGGACGAAGTGGCCGTCTCCGTGCATATATTCCCCCTCCGTTGGTTTTGTTTGGTTCTGATATTTCCAACGGCGTCCACGTCTCCAGTAGGATTCCTTATCCTACACCACAGCTGTTTTTTTTCAAGCTAAGAGTCTGGAATTTACCCTCTTGCTTCTTTTTTCCGGCTTTTCCCTGCGCAAGTTTTTCTAGAATAAAAGCATTAGGCACTTTCCTTTTTTTCCGATTGATCTCACCGTTTCGGCTTCTGGCTCCAAGGCTGCTAGTTTAAGAACGGTCCCTTGTTCGGTCCCTTTCTCATCTTTCTATCAAGATCTTTTAGCCAGAAGTCTCCTCTGGACCTTTTCTGTCCTCGTCCACCCTTGCTTTTACCATGAGACTCCAGTTCCCTGTCCCGTCACACAGTCTCCTCCGCGTACGGACGTTTCGGCGCTTTCGCCTGTCCTTAGCCTTAGTCCGTTTCAGCGGAGCTCAGACTCCTACCCCAAGGGGGTCATGTCCCAGCCGTACACTTTTTCACGCGTTCGATTGAAACTGCGTTTGCCGGGGTGATGACTGGGAAATTTTTTCGTGTAAAGTTTGTTTAAGCCCCAAACACTGGCTATTTTGGAAATGATCCGCTGCCTGCTGGTGTCAACTCTCGCGCTGCTTGATGCGCTGCAGTCCACCTCGCATGTGCGGGATTCCCTTCCGACGTTCTCCCTTCTTTTTGACTCGTTAACGGACGGCCTTTTTTCGGTGTACCCCCATAAAGGGCAAGGTTCGTGACAAAGACGGTTTTCAAAAGCGTCTGCGGTCCACGATTTTCCCTCCCCTCTTCGGTTGTGTCGTACACTCCCAGGCCGCCCGTTCCTCAACGACCTCGTCTAGTTCAGACTAGGATAGTCTCCATCATGTCAGCGGAGCGCGTTCTGCCGCTGTGGTTGAATTTAAGCACCTTGTCTGTCGAGTTTCACGCAGGACGTAGCCCCAGTTATCCCCCCGCAGACTTTTATCCTTTTTTTGAGAATGTCGTGACAGGTCCGGGTTTTCTCTTCTCTAAGAACGCGTCGGTTTTTCGTGATGTCTCTGCGACCTTGCCGATACCACTATCTTGCGTCCCCGGTTTCCTGTGGGGACATCGCCTGGATTTTTTCAGAGAGGCGTACTCCCCTCTTTCTCCCCTTGGCTTGCTTCGTGTCCACTGGAGAGCTGACATACCTTCTTCGGATTCTCCCTTTTCTCTGCCCTGGACACGGCGTGACCCCTTAGTTGCCGGTGCCGTCTGTCTCGAGACGAGAGTAGTGGTAAAATGGTTTGCGCGATCCCCACAAGGCTGAGGCTTCTGGTAGTGACCATGATAGGCGGATCCACCATTTACCTTATTAGTTTCTTGCCTCTCACCTTACAGGGATTCTCCTATCTTAACTCGGGTCCCTTACCTTCCCTCCAACTCGTTCTGCTTTTTCTAGCAAGCGTGTCCCTCGCACCCATAAGGGGAGTTAATGTCACCCCTTTGCTTCCTCATCGCCCCCCATTGCTGAATAGCGTACGTGAAAGTCTTTTCTTTCCTCTTCGGAATCTATTTTTAATCCCTCTTGTTGTGGTTTGAGATATTTCCCGGCGTAAGCGATGCACGGGTCGATGCATTGACGCTGATGCAAACATTGGGGTGCTATCGAGCACAGGGCGTAGATCCACCGTTCTTTTTTCTGATCCAAGCGGGCGAACGCCTTGGTTTTACTCATGGTTTTTTTTTTGATGTGGCTCGGCTCTCACCTCTTTTCTTGAGAGGGTCGACTGGAAGGTTGATAGGTGCCTCCCCCCCTTCGTTATCAGGATCAGAACGCTTTTTAGCAAGATTTCCTTTTTATTTTAAGGATAGCTTCCAGTTTACACCTTTTACAGATAGTCCGAGCTCCTGCCCCGTTAACGTTTTCACTTGAACCCTTTTATGTGTTGACCTTTGGGCGCTCTACACTCTTTTCTCCGGAAGCTCGTTTTGTCGTTGTTATACAATTTCTCATACTGGCTCGGCTGGTCCTCACTTTTCGCTGGCGGTTCTCTTAATAGCCTAGCGGTTTCCTCCTAGATTTACAACAGTCCCCGGTGCTCAGGTGATCTGCTCTACCTCCTCTCATTCTCTACCCCACAGCGGTACTTGTCCCCCCCTCATGCCCCATATCTCCTAGACACTCCGGACGATTCGAACCACCCACTGTCTCATGCTTAGGTCGATTGGGGCGAATGGGTTTTCGTTTTTTGTCCCCGCTGAACGTCCAAATGCACCGCAGTCGCAGACTCTAGCTTCTGTTCATGAAGGATGAGTTCCTAGACTCTTCCTTCCTTATGACGTTTTTTTTCATATTCGAGGGCTGCTGTAGCTGGAGAGTCCGCCAAAGACTGTCTTGATCGGGGCCCGACTCCCGGTCTGGCAGTACTGCTTTTCTTACCTGCCCTTTAAATGTATGTCGAGCAGGGGGCGGGCGTTTTCCCTCTATCTGCCTTCCGCGGGCGTATGCTTAATCCCAGGCCTGTTATGAACTGAACGACCTCCCTACAGGAGTGTCCACCCCCTTTCAGATGATATCCTTCCTGACAACCAGTTTCCTCAACCCCCCCATGTCTCAAGGAAGCTCTCCGGTTTTTTCGTGACTCTCGCCGTCCCGCTCCAACCCCCACCCCCCCCCCCCCCTTGTTTCCCCAAGATTCCTCAAGAGTGATTGACCACGACGATTTTCCCAACAAACGTTGCGCCCTTTGCTGCGCGCCGATCAGCCGGTCTCGGACTTTCTTCGACTTACTACAAGTAGGAGCGGTTCTCCTGTTGTTTTTTTTTACTTTGTCGTGTTCATATTTCTTAATGTGGTTTATGACTCTGATTGGTTTCCTTTTTTACTTCGTCGAACCTCGCGGTCGACGACTTCTTCCGGCCCTTGGAACGTGATGCATCTCTTGGCGCAAACCCCCCTACTTTATCAGTTGAAGCAGTCCCCTTCGATAGTCCCTCTCCTCGTCGGTGAGTTCTTGGGCGCTACGACGACTCTTTCGGTTGAATTTTCGCCCTTAGCCCTCAGCTCGAGGTCACTCTTTTTGACTCTGAGCTGAATTTTTTTTCGTCGTTGGCCTTTATGTCGAAGTGGTCCGCCGTGATCTTTTCCCCTCCCTTTTTTAGTTTTAGACTTGCACGGCTTATCAGGGAGCCAGTCTCCACCACAGATTGTTTTCAGAGTAGTTTGGTTGCGGGTCGAGATTTTCGGACTGGCCTCCTTTCCTCTCCGCAGTTTCCGCTCCGTACTCCACCGGCCCAGTGCGGCGAGGATCAGCGTCGCTGCCGGTTTCCCGTCTCGGCTGGTAGGGCGCAAAAAGAGCCGTGTCATCCCCTTCTTCAGTCGTGTCGTTCTTCATCTCGGCGACCTCGTCTATGTCCCGACGTCCTTTTATCCCGGCCAAAGTGCCACCCTCCCCCCTTCCGTGACCTTCTACACGCCTAAGCTAGCATGTCAGCAACTCATTCGCCGACTCCTTGTATCTCTTTCCCCTTTCCGGAGCTGTTTTATCGTGCTCCCCCGGCGCGCAGCCCGCAACAGTGGGTGATCTGCTACCCAGATCGGGACCCGCATGTTCCGACAGCGGCCCCGGGTTCTTTTCACAGCGCTGTCTGCCCCCCTCTCTGGCCTCTCTCCTTTGATCAGGCCGTTTCTGAGGATATCCTCTCCTATGCTTGTAACAACCAATTGCGAGTGGGGAGATTTGCGTCCCCTCCTCCGAAGAGGTATTCCGACGATCTCCCTTGATGCCGATGGTTTCACGACCTTTCCCGGTCGGTTTCCCGCGTGAATCATTGGCACTTTCCGGTTTTTTCTTCCTCGGTCTTTCCGGATGAGGCCACCCCTCCCCCAATCCCCCAGAAGTTGGAGGAAGCTTCGAGAGTCGGTCGTACTTTATCCCCTCGGTAGTGTCCCGCCTCTTCAAATGGCGCTTTTCATCCTTTTCGTTCTCTCTTTTTCGCCGCCGGTTGCTTTTTAATCAACGGGTTTCTGTCCTCCGGGACCCAGTACCCGAAACTAGTTGTTAGACGCCCCTCGTTTCCTACTGTCTGCTTTTCAGCCCGAGATCCCGCCAAACTTTTCTTTTTTCTGTCCGATCGGAAGTTCTGTGCTCCGATCAACGACCATGCGCCCGGTGGCTTTCCTCTCGAGGCTACGTCCGCTCGTCTCGCCTTTCACCAGCAGCGTCCTTTCTTTCCCCTTTCCATCAGCCCCCTGGAGTCCCACAACCGATGTGCCGGACATGCGGGATTCGCCCACGTCGACCCGGCTTCGTGATCTTGCCGGTGCCGTTTTCCTTGACCCCTTCTCCAGTGGGCAAAGTTTCCTTCTAAATCAGCTATGAGACATTCCTTTTCGTGAGTATATTTCCCTGCTAAAAGGGTTTGCCCGATCCAACCTGCCATGATTCCTCCCCTCCACGTTCCCTCGGTGTCGGCGTCGCTCCCCCTTACCAGTTCTTCCAGTACCCTCTTTCTCCCCCTCGGGACCGCCACTTTTTCTCTGCATGCTGCACGTTTCCTAGTCACCCCAAAATTCGACATTTTTCCCCTCTACTCATGCGTTATCGTTCTCCTTG
>Ga0179593_1309332_pt1 | contig 10501 bp, 11 predicted proteins | sample CZODoug2_1_08_16_FD_185931 | JGI IMG/M metagenome (GOLD analysis project Ga0179593, IMG submission 185931) | Vadose zone soil fungal communities from Angelo Coast Range Reserve, California, USA - CZODoug2_1_08_16fungal (PacBio error correction) | ecosystem: Environmental > Terrestrial > Soil >... | reverse complement strand
CAAAGCGTTTTTGCCATTGACTTGTTCACCCCATGTCTGGTTCTGGTTCATCCTCCTGTCAAGATTATTGACGTTCGAGCCCGACTGTGGTAGGGTGTTTTTAGCCGCTGCACTTCTTGTTTTTTCTTTTCCCTCCGGGTTACTCCATGTACGTTCTCTGGTTTTTTTTACCTACCCAAGTTGCTTTTGTCCCTTTTTTTTGGGTCACTGGGTTTTTGTCTCTACAGTCTGGAAGTATTCCTAATGTATGTTCTGAGCTCTGGGCGTCTTGTTTTTTGTCAGTTGGTCCTGATCACCGTCCCGTAGGGTGGTCCCCCCCAACGCGTCCGTTTATCTAAGATCCTTTGATCGGGATGGTAGTCTCCCTTTTGCATATGCTTATCATATTTTTGAATGGTCCAATTTCTTCTTTGAAGCCTGCTACACCTCGCCCTGTTATCTAACTCATTCCCCTCCATTGCCCGTTTTGTCCTATCCCTGTTGTAGTATTGTATCTCCTAATTCCCCCTTAGGGTCAGTCCCAACTGCTCGTTAATTGCTATGCCCCCCCCCCCATCTTTTTTGGCCAGATATTAAACTTTCCCATGTAAAACGGTTCTTTTTGGTTTTCTTTTTTGTGATAAGTGCCACTCAATCCCCAAATCCTTATTATATATTAGTCGACCTTCATGTCATCGCGACAGGCGTGAGGAATGTTCTTTTTTTTGCTTTCCCATGTTTTATACAACCTTTGACATAATATGGTCTGCATAGACTTATCTTCCCTCCCCTTTTGCGCGCCCGTGTCTTTTCTTTTTTTCCTTGTTCACCACCTTCGTTGTCTGCCAGAATAAGATTGGCTGGCGGTGGTGTGGGTCTCTTTGGTTTTGTATCCAAACTTCCCCCAGGCCGCGTTGTGTCCATTGATTCTGCATGTCTGTTACCACACTTGTGCCCCCTTCGGTCCCTATCCTATCCTTCCAACTTTGTTTGGGAAGACCCAACCTTCCCCCTTGCAGTGTCTGGCACTTTTTTGAAGACGTAAACCGCGTCGTGGTGGTTTGTAAGTCTATGCTATCCCTTCCCTTACAGCCCGAGGTCACGATTTCCCCTTTTTCAAGGGACCATCTGGTCAGTGTCTTGTGTTGGAGGTCTTTTTGGTTTCCTTCTTTCTGGGCTTGATTCCCTCAGAGATTCTTCCCTATGTTTTACCCAGCCCCCCGCCACTTTCCACTTTTCCCTTGACGTTTTTCAACCCCTCCCCTGGAGTCGACTCTTCGTTCGATGACGGTTGGTTTATATTTAAGGGGGGGTGCAATATTTCCCGCCTTCTGCTGTTTCCTCTTTTCTATGAATTTTCGCCTTTTTTTCCCTTGCTTTGTTTCCGATTGTGGCCTGAGTAGGTATGTCACTTATAGTCCCCAGGTTCCGGACTTGTTTCCTCATTTTTTTTTTCCGTTTTCTCAGTCGTTGACGCGGTGACAAGCCTCATCCCTTTCACAGCTCTGTTTCGTCTAGCTCACCCTTCCAACCACAGTTCCCATATAGCTACATTTCCGAGTCCTCTCGTCGCCTTCTTTCTCCCTGCCAGGCCTTCCTCAATACCTGATTTGGGTTTGGGTCTTTTCTTAACTCCACCAAACAACTCCCCCCCCTCTTTTTTTTTTTTTTTTTGTCAACGTGGCCTACGTCAGGCCGTGTCTCCTTTTTCGCCCTTTGTGCCCATCGCGGATTTCCAATGTTGTGTTTCAAGATCCTCCCATTTTATATACTAGAGGAAGACCCGAAGTTCTAGCTTCCACCCCTTTTTGGTGTTTGATTTTTGATCTTGCTTCCCGGGTTTGTTTTGGTTCCTTGGGCATTTTGGTGAATCGTGGTTTGCCCCCACTTTTGTCTCCGACCCCAAATCGCCATTATCCTTCTATTACGGCTACGTTCCTCCCTACGCCAGAGTAGGGTCTGAATCTCTATCTCCTATTTCTAAGAAAGAATACTCTTGTTGTTGAGAGAGATGAGATTGCCCTCCGATTCCTCTTTTGTCCGAGCGGAGCCGTACCCCTCCGTTATGCATCTTTCCGGAAACTGTGGTTAGGAGAACCCCCACCCCCTTTTTTTGCCCCCCACTATTCCCCCCCCCCAAAGAGCCCTTAACCACAAACACCCCACAGGCGACGTCAGCTTTTAATCTCCCCCACAGTGTCACTATCACCTTTCTCTTTCCTATCCTTTTTTCTCCCCACAAATTTTCGATTGAAATCCCCAATTGATTTTTTTTGCTGTCACCCCCCGCGAGAACTGCTCTTCCCTCCTGTTTCTTTTTCCCCCCCGGCCCTCAAACCCATTTTCTTTGGGAGTCTTCCCCACTCCAACAACATAGAGCTCACTGGAGCAGTTCCTTCCGGGCTCCCTCCGCATGTTGTCTCATCCTTTCCTTCCCCCCTCTTTTGAACTCGAAGATTTTTGTTCAGGGTTCTTTTCCGTTCCACGCCGCTTTGACCTGCTACTGCCTCCCTCGTTTTTTCAAACGAAATGATTTACCTTGACCACACTCCACGGGTCTCACATCTTGTTTCTACTACTGGGAATGGTGAAAGTGACGCCCTAGGTCCCCCCCCCTCGCCCCACGCCAAGGCCTGGACCAAAGACACCATTTCTCCCCCTAGATCTATCCTCCCCTTTTTCATTCCCCTCTTCTTTTTTTTTCACCTGGACCTTGAACAAGCGTCTCGAATCCGCCATGCTCGTCTTCATCAATGTAACATGGTACCTGGTCCTACTTTAAGAACTCTGCCCCGTGTTGTCTTGTTCCCCACCAATGGCCCGTGAGGTTCATCGGAATGTATTCTACTCCCAAAAGAATTTAAGAAGCCACCCCCAAACCCGCTCGAAGTCCGTCCCACATGACCCGGACCGATAGTGGCCATTGAACGTTGACCCTATTTGTCATACTGGTTGTAGAGGCCCTTTAGACTCACATCCCCTTACACTGCCCCCCTACACGGCGGTGACCTTTGCCTTCCCCACGATGAAATACTACCCCTGCCCCCCAATTCAGTAAACGGTGGTCTTGCCTTCTTCCATTGTGGCAAGTGACGCTTTCTTCCCCTCCCCCCTTGCCCCCTTGTTTTTCACCAGATGCGACTTCAAGGACACACGCTTCATGCTTTTTTTGATTGACCCACCCATTAAGTTTCCCCACCCCGACCTCCAAGCGGGACTTCCCCCCGGTGTTCCACCCGTTCCTTCGCGTCCTCAAGAGTTGCGCCGCCCCCACTGGCGGTAAAGATAGATTGCACAACCCAGAGTGAGTCGAAAGGTTGGCGATTCCCCATTTCAAACCCCACCCAGCGTAAAACTAGGTAGAGAGAAGTTACTTGGCGACCCCCCGAGTATACATTTTTGTGGTGTGGGTTGGAGTAAGTTCCCACAACTGTCCCAAAAAATAACCCCCCCAAAATACGAACACCGTACACAATGTAATCCACTATGAGTTACTATTCAACTAAACAGCGCAACGACCCTCCCCACTCCCCACTTCCTTCCCTCCTCTCTCCCGCCCCGTCACCCCCTTTCCTCTCCTTTTCTTCTTGCGCCTCTCCCCCTTCTCCCCACACCCACTCTGGCCCCCCTCCCTTCGTTTCCCACTACCACATCCACCACCCCCCTCCCCTCCCCTTCCCTCTTACCCCAACCTCCCTCCTCTCCCATCTTTTCACACACCATCCCCATTCCTCCTCCCCCCCCCCTCACTCTACCCCGCCGCACCTTTTCACCCCCTCCCCACCCCCCCTCCCACAGATGGAATACATGGCAAAAGTTTTTCAGTTTTTGCCCTAAAATCAGTTAGTAGAATAGAAATCCGAAGAAATTTTTACTCCCTGCGGCACCTTGGCTTTCATCCTTCTTTACAGTTTTTCGTGTTTCTAGTTTGATATGCAGGGTAGATCACTAAGAAATTAGAAATGGTCCCAGTCCTTCGAGACACTTAATCCCCATAGCCACTGGCTCTTACCACTATTAACCAAATTGGAGTTTTGCTAGTGAGATTTCATTCAGAGAGTGGGGTAGCCCCCCCCTCCAGGTCCTTGGTGATCAGGAACTCCCTCTCCCCTCCCACCACCAATCCTTCCCCCCCTTTTACATAACCCTTTCGTTGCCACCAGCCCCCAAGTCCCAGACCATCCTTAGACTCACATCCCCCTTCGTGGCGAAGTCCTTTTCCCCCGTGCGGTACCTCTTGGTCCCAGACTTTGAGCGTTATAAAACGTCCCCTACAAGTGGAAGATGCATACCTCTCGATTCACCCCCCATTCTTTACATCCCCCCCCCGATTTATTTGAACCATAATGGACCAGCCCCTTTTTGAGACTCGCTATCCTTCCCCGTTGTTGTTGTGACGTTCCCCCTTTTCCATGTATTCTTTCCTCAATCATTCATGGTGCTTTTTCATCTGAACGTGGTCATCCTCGAGTAGGTCCATGCTTGATCCAGACTTGGTAGTTGCGGGGTCTTATTCTGTTTCCACCCTCACTTTCTGTGTCCCTTTTCCCCCCCCCCCCCCCGCCCTGGTGTTTTCCTTCTCCACCCGTCCCCCTGTGTCTTCAGTTGGTTGTGTTCACTTGGGTTCGGTAGCCAGCCAGTCTTTCAGGCTTCCTACCTTGTGTTATTTTCTTCGACGTGTTAGGGCGTGTAATGGGGATTTTATGATACCCTTTATCCTAGTTGTTTTTTCCCCCTACCACACTATCCGATCCTTCACATACACCCAACTGGGTGTCCTTTGATTGGTCTTTAGTTGGCCTGAGGTATTAAATATTGTCTATCCAGGCCTTGTCACTTTCTTCGTTACTCCCCCCCCCCCCCTGACACCCACCCTCCCCATGGTGAGGACATCGGGATAAACCCATCCCTAGGGGCCTCTCCCCTCCGTCTTCTCTATCTCCCTTATGTTCTTTCCCACTCCTTTTGCAAAAAGTTAGCCATCTTCCAGGTCTATGGACTATTACACCATCAACATTGTAACCCGTTTTTTCCTTTTTGGTCTGTAGCCTTCTACTCCCCTCCCCCACCTCCTCGACTAGATTTCAGTCGACCGACCTTGTCTGAGGACCGTTCTCCTAAGTGGGAAGATGATGGGTTTTCTTTTTTGAATATCAACCAAAATTTGACTTAAGATTTTTTATGTTTTATAGATAGTGACCGACCTTTGTTGGTCGCTCATTTTTCGTTTCGTGACAGATAATTACGGTTACACACAAGCTGTGTGAAAGCCCTTCCTCTCTTCCCTTAGAGGGGTTTTTCCTTTTTCTGATGTTGGAGCCAAGAAAGGGATGGGTGGTCACTTGATGGGGTCTTCGGTATGCGTACAACTTGTTGGCAGGTTCATTTACTCTAATCATCTCTTTCCATGGTTTTTGAAATGTTACCCCCTTTCACTCCCCTTTCCCGTTCTTTGGGCGAACGTTGGAATAAAGGGAACCTACGTGGCTTTTTCAGTGTCGTGATTTTCTACTCCCTTTCAGACTAAAATCGTCCCCGGTTTCCCTTTTCAATTGCCCACTCCTTTTTCCAGGTTTTTGGATGAGGGATAAGTCTTGTTTTTTTGCGGCCATTCTGGTTTCTGTTATTTAGACTTAGTTCTTAGATTCACATCTTTTTTTGTTTTTCCCAGCAGTCCCCGGTCCCAAGTTCGACTTATTTCAAAATTATCCCCTTGTAGGCGAATCCGCCCTGGCATCTGGACGTCTTTGTCCTTTAGAAGGTATGAGTGACAACTGAACTGATCTCTTTTTGAGTCTATTAATCTTCTCCCGATTGTCTTTTTATGACTTTGGATTGGGATGGTTCAGAGGCTTGTTTTCGAATGGTCTAATCCCCTTATATGAATTTGAAGCCATTTTTTTTGGTCCTCTACCCTAGGCTAGATTCAATTTTCCCCCTCAAAGTTTCTGACGTTGACAAGCATCTAAAGTCACGAGAGTGTAGTCTAGATTTCACGGCAAACCCCTTCCCATAGTCCTTCCAGTCATCTTCCACCTTTTTCCACAGAGTCTTCTTCTGCGCTTTGAATGGAAAGCAATATGTCAGATGTGTTTTTTTCTTTTTGATCCCCCCTCCGTTCCCAATTTTGTTGTTGCCAATTTTTGAAAATACCGACCCGGCAGTTCGTCGCAGTTGAGATCTTTTTTCCAAATATCATATCACCTTTGTTTTGCGTGGAACCCCTCTCTCCATTTAGGAATTCTTCCCCGAGGACGTTCCTGTAGATAGTCTATCTGGCCCCCCATTGTTTTTGGAGCTTTCTTCTAGGAAGTGTGTTTTTTTGGGAGGGTGCCTCATTTTTTGTGAAATAGTTTGTATTTCCCCAAACACTTTGTTGTCTTCCCCCCCCAATTTATTCTTATATAAGGAATGACGGCTGCTATCTCACCACCTTACGCAGTGTAGGGAAGAAATGAATAGATATCTCCCTATCTCTCCTCCTATACTTTGAGCGAGATAGCTCTTCATGTTGACGCTGCTTTCATTGGAGAGAGGATATTATCCTTTATGACCGCTGAAACGTTTGTCCGTTCTCCCCCCCCCCCCCCCCCGGTTGGAAATTCCCACTAGTCCCACAAAGATTTCCCCTCCCCCCCCAAACAAACCATTTTTATAGTTTAGCCCTCCAAAAACCATTTCAGACTAATCCCGCCCGTCATCTCCTTTTTCTCCTCCAATTTTGTTCTCCTCCCTTTCCAGAACCCCCCCCCCTTTTCATTACGTTGAAAAATACTCAAATCTTTACTTCTGTTTGCTGTCTTCCCTTAGGCCAGTGGAAACCCCCCAAAAAATGGCTTTTTATTTTTCCCAGACCCCCCCCCTCCTCTTTTCCTTGCCCTTAAGGCTTGCCAGGCTCCACTCCCTGCATCTAGATTTTTCAGATAAACCGTGTTACTATCTGTCCCTAATCAGATATTGCTCGTACTAGTAGCAATCTGTTGGACCTTGATACTTGATGTCAACCTGGTCCCACCGACCTTTCTGGACACCATGACACCCACTCAATTTGATTCCCCCCGGTGACCTTACTTCTCCATGGTCAGGAGACCGGCGAACATTACGCCTAGGTCTTCCCCCCTCTGCCCCCCCCCCTCCACATTCAATTTCCCCTAACCCACATTTTGAACCATATATTCTCTACGCCCCCAATAGGAAGGCCTTAAGATTTGTCCCCACATTCCACTCTGACTTTTTGACCACCGCCGTCCTCGACTCTCCAGCTGGGAGTAATGTCCTCCTCTTTCCCAAGCTTAAGGACCTTTTGGTCACGTGGAGGGCGTGTACCCAAATCTTTCCCTCGTCTTATCTCAATTGTAGTCGGCCCCCCCCGATGTTACCCCCCCCCCAACGATGGGCCCCTTCCCGTCCGCCAATTGCCCCGGCTTGGAACTCGTCACTCCCTTTGCCTCTTTTTCTTGCACCCCGTTTGCGGATTCCCCCCCTGGACAAATGAACACTCACCGGTGGGGTTCGGTGGCCACAGTTCTTTCAAAACCGTTGACCATCCCTTTCCATTTCCTCCCTTTGTTTTTCTTCCACATACTTTGGCAATCCTTTTTCTTTTTCCAGAACACTTTCCCCCCCCCAGTTTTGTAACCCCTACATCCCTTGACTCAAGGTTCCAAAAAGCTTCCTTCGTGGATAACCCACAACTGGCCCGATTTCCAACCCGACATCCTCCGTAGGATTGCACCCTTCCGGTGGGGTCCCACGTAAGTTAGCTGTACGACCCCCCGAGGGTAGCGCAAAACGTGAGTTCACAGACTATGACACCCTCCATCTTATGTCCACCTTTTGCTCCGGAACCCCCAACAACTAATCTCCCCCTTCCGGTGCCGCGAGTTGGACACTTTGGACTGCTTCCCACTAGTCCCCCCTGCTTGTGGTTTTTATTAAGGCCATTCCCACCCCAATACCAAAACTCCTTTTACCATTGTTACTCTTCATATTCCCTCCACCTTTGCATCTTCCCCCTGTTTCACCAGAGGGGCAAGAACAACTTTCGTCGCGAGACAATTCCCCCGACATGGGTTGGTACTAAAGGCAAGTGCTCGTTTCTCCCTGAGTTCCTCGCCCCAGTGGCTCGTTTTCTCTGCATTAGTTCCCCACGAACTTTTACAAGTCCCTGATTCTAAAGATTCTAACTATCTACACATGTTCCCTCCCTTACCCCTGCCGACACAATGTGGTCTCTTACAGGATCCGGTCAGCATTCTTTTGGCTGGTCCCCAACACTAAGTCTAAGGGGGATACTGAACACAGAACCCAATTAAGCCATTCCAACCCGTGGACTGCCACGACGAGCCTTTTTCTCCACCCAGAACCCACTTTCCCGACCATACGCAGCCCCGTTCCACCATTTGTTATACTTGTCCATATATGTTGGGCCTAGTTTACAACGCCATTCCAGTTGACCAATACACCCGCCCTACCCCCAGTCGGGTTCCCAAGCCTCAAGACCTTGTTTCTTCACCCAGTCCCTCTTCCCAGAACCCCTTTTTCTTTTTTATCCCTTTTCATGTTCCAGCAATTTCCCTCCCTCTTTTCCTACTCATTTTTTTAGACACCCTTCTTGGCCATGATTCCCCCCCTCACCTCCTTGAATGGGGTTATGGCATAAGGAAAGGGTTCCTCCTAGAGCTGGCCCCTTCCGAGACCTCCCTTTTCTTCTGGTTGTCCCTTCCCTCCTGCAACTTTTCTTTTTTTTCACAACTAGGGACATTTTTCCCCTTGTCTCTTGCCTTCTTAAAAGCCAGTTTTGCCTGCTGTCTCGTGGTTGTCCCTTTTGGGCGGGGGCCCACCTTCAGTTGTCTGTAGTCCTCCTGGTTTAGTCGAGGGTCTTTTCTCGGGTGTTCTGATAACTCTTGTATGTTTTCCCCATAACCCACCCCTCGAGTAGACTGCCATTAAGCCAACCTGTTTCTCTTTCTGTTGTATTTCCCAGTGTCTCGGCGTCTTCCTATGGCCGACACTACTTTTTCCCTTACGTGACCGCATGCCTTCTCCCAAATAGGAAACTGTTTAGCTGGAAATCTTGCTAACCCATCCCTTTCCTGTGACTTACCATGTCGTCTTTTTGTCTCGCAGACGCCCCCCCTGGGTCGGCCACCTTTTATCTTTGACCCGTGTCTTGCCCTCCTAGTGGTGTTGGAATCTACCATAGTTAAATTGCAACCCCCCTTTTTTTATTTTGGATAATGGCCCCCTAATCAAAAGCACCCACCTGATTCCTATCTTCCTTTCCTTCCCATTTGAGCGGGACATTTTTACGCTGATGGTTTTTTTTTTTCACATTGGTCCAAATTGACATCATCTTTTCTGTTGGGCAAGATCTTTCATCAGTGATTTTCTGTCTCCCAGTTTGATCCTCCTTCCTGTTTTTGACCCCTATGTTTATGAAAGCATCCGCTGGTCTGTTTGTTAATATTTTATGTTGATTTCCCCACTTCAATTCCTATTGTGTCTTGAGTTTCCTCATTGTATTGTTCCCACCTTGTTGTGTCACGGTTTGTACGGATAATTACGTTCTTTCCCCAATGGTATTTTTAAAGCACGGTTAATGCCATTGTCATTGATGGACATGTGGGTGCCGAAATTCCAAGCCCTGGCGGGATGCATTTTCTCATTTGTTTATGGACTCTACATCCCAGAGGAACCTTAGCGTAACGTTACCCCCCCATGATTGAGGCAGTGCTTGGGTGAGGCCTTCTGTTTTGTGGGTCGTTAATTTTTGTTCTATCCCGATGTCGACTTCCTCGTGAGGCCCCTGTTGTACCCAGCTTCCGTTCCCACTTTTTGTATTTTTCTGACATGGGTTTCCCCCAGATGTTTTCTTCCTGCTTGGTACTTTCATCGGGGATGGTTCCCCCTCTTCAGCCGATGGTGTTGAGTATGTTTCTATTGTCTCTGGTTTCTTTTGAAATTGGCATGTGTTGGGCGAGTTTTCCTAGGCGGTTTAACCGGTCTTCATCCCAGATGCTCACCGGGTAATTGACCTGGTTAAACTTTTCTTGTGGAAGGTGTTTCCCTCAATCGTTGATGCCAAGAATTACCAGGTCCCAGTTTTTTGGCTAGCTATCCCAACCTCGTTAGTTCCAGATAGACCTTTTTAGCTTTCGTGCTGTCCATTCCTCGGAGCATTTCTGGACCTTATACATTGCTACTCGAGTGGTGTGGGATTCTACATACCAGCACCATGTGGATGCCCCTTTCCATCCTTACGTTGCAGCGTAGCATTTCTTTTAATCGCATCACGTTGTGATGGTAAAGAGATACCATTTCCCCCTACATTCTCCCTACCTCTCGCTCTACCATTTTTGTGGGTTTTTGGTTATACCGGAAGTTTCTTGTTGGTGTTGGGGCGGTGGCATCTTTGGGAACAGCGTGAGGGACCCACCCACTGTTTGGGTCTCCTCCCCCCTTAATCATTCCCAAGGCTTTAAGGGTACTCTAGCCCTAGCAGCTTATGGCATTGATATAT
>Ga0179593_1268339_pt1 | contig 10501 bp, 11 predicted proteins | sample CZODoug2_1_08_16_FD_185931 | JGI IMG/M metagenome (GOLD analysis project Ga0179593, IMG submission 185931) | Vadose zone soil fungal communities from Angelo Coast Range Reserve, California, USA - CZODoug2_1_08_16fungal (PacBio error correction) | ecosystem: Environmental > Terrestrial > Soil >... | reverse complement strand
CGGTGAAGAGAGTCCCCCCCCTGTTCCGTAGATTTTTTTAAGCCCGGCACGCAGATTCTTGATTCCCATTCTCAGTTGTTCCCCTGTCCCCCTTCAACGACCATCTCTGCTTTCTGGGTGCTCCACGCCGCGACGGCTCCCGGTAACAGAGTGTGAAAGATAGACGTCTGCGAGCCCAGGTCTCCCTGATGGATGAGGGACCCCCCCTCCTTACTACCCCCTTTCACTATCGTTTTTGCCCGTCCCGTCCTCTTGGCCCTGGCGACTAAACTTACTTCGTCGAATGTCTCCTTGGAAGTATATGACAATTCTCCCTGGTTTTCGTTTTGACTATGCCTGTGCCTGACATCCTAGACGGCGATCGGGGCCGCGGCGCTGTTGGAGATGAGTATCCCCAATTGAGGGGCCCTCCTGTGGTCGGGAGACTTTTCCACGTTTGCGTTTCAAGACCAGTACCGGCTCCTCGTCTCTTCTGCAGGTGTTGTTCTCTGTGATGAAAGGAAGATGGAAGCTCTTCGAAGAAAACCGCCCGCTTGTTGCCCTATTTTGAAAGTCACCTGTTATGCGTCCTCTCTTTTTTTTTTCGAGCCCCCCCCCCCCTCCTACACGTAGCCCGCCCTCCTTCCCTTCTTGACTTTTGTTCTCAAGCGCCCTGGGTAAGCGGAAGCAAAGGTGGATTCCCTTACCTCCCGATTTTAACCCTGTGAGATGTGTTGCCCTTTGTTCGGCCCCGGGTGTATGCCGATGTTGTAGACGGTACGAAGGATAAACGCGCGCGTCACGCCATATGTGTCCGAGAACGCGTCTCTCACTTCCTTTCACCAGTGCCCCAGCGTTCGCCACTTCTCTTGCTTTCCTTTTTTTCTCTTCCAGAGGCCGCGTAGCCGATGCGCTGAAGAATAAAGAAAACACACGTAGTAGGGTCTGTACAGGGCGCCGCGCTGTAGTATTTTACGTCGGTGAAGCGAGTTCTCCGCTGTAGCCAATGAACAGTCTGCCCCACTGTTTCCCATTCTGGTTGTACCGCCCGCCCGGACAAGGTGTCGCGTGGACTTTTTTCCCGTGAACTGAACTGGTGTCAGGGTGAGGCAATGTTCATAATGGAGCATTTACTCTCAGCTCCCCTTTGGCGTTGTCGTCGTCTGACGACGTTGTTTCTATGGTGTTGTTTTGTCCCCCCAGTTAGGATATACGTGCAGGGTTCGAGCTCTGTTTTTGTTTGAGCACCTTTTAGGTGGAGTCCTCCTTTTTTTATTACCCCCCAATCGACCCCGCTGTCAATAGAAGGTGTGGATGAAGTTGTAAAGTGTGGACAGTTTTGCTTTTTGCCGCCTCTCCTCTTTTCCTCCCGCTGGCCCTCTTTTTCCCTTACCCCCCGATGCATTTTTCTTGCGACCTGGAGCCGAAGAAGTACCTTTGTTCTGATAAAATAGTTCACGAGTCAATCCCCCTTACAGGATCTTTTCTCGGCTCTTTATTCTCTGTAGTCATTCTTCTACGGTGCCGAGCAAACCTCCTCAGCGACACTGTTTATAGGGCAAGAACCCGTCTTGTTGCCGATTCTTTTGTCTTTATCTGCCTCCAATCCTCCCTCTCCCTCGTACTTACCCGCATGGATCGCCGTGAGAGTGGATGACTTCGCTCCCGGGACCAATAGGAGCATCCTTCTATCATTAACTACTCAGTTGCTGTTTTTGATCGATCTGCTCACCGAGTTCCACTTCATAATTCACTGTGTCTCCACCTGAAAGATTAAGGAGGGGACTCTACTCGGACGCGGGAGCGTATGTACTCTTTTTACTCAAGAACAGTGCTCATAGACCCACACGTTCTTCCGTCGTGGACCCTACCCCACCCCACCCCCACAACTCAGCTGCTTCCAGGATACTAGGCCGTCCCCGTTTGCCGGCCCATGACCATTCCCCTCAAACGCAATAGACCGGTCTGCTGGCAGCTCTGACAGTGAACCTGTTCTTGTGACCAGGACCCCCCCACCTTCGCTTTCTCCAGTTAGGCAACAGAAACCTGTAACGTGTGGTACAGGTAACCCCTAGCCACCGACGCGGACCGGCGTTCAAAAAGTCCAGGCACGCGTCAGCTTCCAGGTGACTCCCAACCTTAATCCGCGGCACCTTCCTCTTCACAGCCTTTCGCGTATTGTCCTAACGGCGCGCCCCATCCAGTTTCCCTCCCAACCAACCACCACGTCGCGTCCACCCTGGTAAACGGACCCCTCCTTTGATCCGGCAGGCTCAACACCATCTCCCCACCTTTATTCAGCCTCCGCCCCCCTCCCCGTCAGCTACGAAATCTACCCTGAGCCTTTCATCCCCGTTCACACGCTGGTCCACGATCAAGTAACCCCCTGACACCCCCTGATCCTTTCGGCGGGTGCTTTTAGTACAAACAATGCGCCCCCGATGCGCGCAGTTGCAACTGCTACTCCGGTTTCCCCGGTTTCCACCGTCTGAACTTTCCCCTCCCCCTTCCTTCGCTTCTCTCTGGAACCATTCCTCTGCGTTTCGTTAGTGAGAGGTCCAGCGGAAGGATCAGGACTCAGTTCATTTACAACATTCCCCCTCCCTTCCCAACTTTGAGTTTCCTTTCATGCACGGTTGTCATAAGAGCGAGAATACCGTACGAAAGAGTCAAGCGGCGTTCCCTTTCGGTGTATCCGGAGACTTTACCCCTACTGGTCTCACAACCTGTTCCCTTCCCCGTCCTGGTTTCTACACTTCACCTTCACCAGGCGTTGACTCGTGATGGAGAACCCCCTTTTGTCACCTCATCCCTGAAATTTGCAGGGGGCACCTCCCTTCCCCTTCGCTCGAGTATTTCGGCGACAGTTTTCTGTATCCGACGAAGCGGCGTCTGACGGTGCCGTTGTGTCGAAACCGCTCAAAAGAGAGGTTATCTTTTATAGGTGCCGTCAGAGTCGGTAGGCAGACCACACCTGCTGCCCCCCAGATATTCTTTTTTTTTCTTCCCTCCGTTCTTTTCGTGCACGAGCCAGAGTGAGTTACCAAACTCGGTACCCCCCCCCCCATCCCTTCTCTGTGACCCCCAACAGCGAACCCGGACCCGATTCGCCATTTCGCGCTTGTACGCACCGGCCTTTTCCATCCACCACCACCTGTCAGGGGCCTAATGGCAAGGCAGAGCAGTTCGTACTCAGCCCTTTTCAAGAACAACTTGGACTTGACTGACACCCCACCCTCCCATTCCCTTTACCTTTTAGGAGTACCGTTTTGAGCGTCGTCGCCCGCAAGGACCATTCGGGACCTGGATCGGGACATTCTACCCTTCAGGGTAGGTTTCACTCTTCCTCTCCTCAGTTTCCTTAGTCGTGGAGCACCCTCCTAAGATCATGAAGCTTCGGTCTGGGCTTGAAAATCACGCCTTCTAAAGATAGCCTTGCCCGGCAGGGGTACCCCCTTTCCCCCCCTTCGCCCGGCAACACGGTTGACGAATGCCTTCCTATCTATCTTTTAATCATAAGTGGTGTTTCGAGATCTGGCAGGTCGTACCGTGTTGCCGGTAGACGGGTTGTTCCTTTTTTTTTTCACCCTGCCTTTCTGGCAGTTGTCTGACGTCCGTTGGCAGAGCGAAGACCAGAGTTCTTGTTTCCATAACCAGAAGGACGAGGTCAAGATGATCCCCTATCCTGACTTGGTTGGAGCCGACCAATTCGACCCTCCTCCTTTGGCCTGGGTACATACCTCAAAATAGTCATAGTTGCCGTCCGTCACAGTTGGTTATGACGTCTTGTCAGTTTCATTTTCGCCCACTCCCCCGCCCCCCCCCCCCCCCCCCCCCCCCCGTGGCCGGCCCTGAGCAAGGTTCTTTGTGTGCACCCGGGCCGTTACCATCGCGACGGCGATGGGCCTCCCTTTTCTCTTTTTTCTTTTTCAGCGAGCCGTGAGGCCGCCCGTGAGTAGGAGATTGACTTAAGTGGAATTGAACTAACCCCGCGTCCCCTCTATGCCTCAGTTGTCTGACCTTGAAGCTTTAAGAGACCGCACGACACACCTAGCCGGCGTTTTTCCGTTGTTCTTTTTCCCCCCTCAAACCTGTTGCAGCTCTTTTCTCCTTCGTGGAGTTTGAGCCACGTCGCCGTACCTTTCCATTGCGTCGGTTCAGCGTGGCTTGCGACTGATTGCCCCTTTTTTTCCCTGCTTCATCACCGCGGGTTTTGGCCAGAAAGATTGCATCCTCGGTGTGAAGGTTGTTCCCCCAGTTTTTTGAGATGTGTAGACTGGCTTGATGCGAAGGATACCCCTCCTCCCCTGCTGGTCACGTTTCCCCTTTTTGCCGATCGGGTATAAGAATGCATGCAAAAGCTCCTTCCGTCTTTTGACGTTGCTGATGTGATGCTAGAGTATCCGCTGCCGCCCTTCAGCTCACGAACTTCCCATCCTAGCGGGTCTCTCATAAGAAGGAGAGTAGGTGACTCGTGTGAACGCAGTTGTACCCCTATTTCGCAACTGAAAGGATCCCATCTTTTTGCCCCTTCGGGTTACGCGCCCGAGGAGCACGTTATTTTGTGTTTTACAGGGATAGTGTTTCTGCTGACAGGGTTCGAACGGTGTTAAAAGATCATTTTTTTGATTCGATCCCACGCTGCCCCCTTTCGTCTAAGTAGGAGTAAGAAGTTGTTGACGATGGTGTTGGTGACCCCCAGCACGATGTTCCATGGTTTTGGCGGACGTATGGTGTTGTTGTCCCGACCTGTGTTGGAGTCCTCCGGGGCGTCCAAAACTCCGACCCTTTTTTCATCCGAATGGGCCGCGGATGAAGTTTATTAACCGTTATTTATGACGCGTTGCCTTTTACTTTTACCTCCCTTCCGGCTCCTTGTGGACTCGATGTGTGTCAACAGTGCATTTCTGTTTTACCTGAGCAGTCCGACTGGTTTTTCACCTGTGCATACCTCCCTTCTTTACCCTTCGACCGGCGGCCCAGCGCCCTTATGTGTGGCTGTGATGTAGTAAGCAAGACAGGTTCCGTCGCCCCCTCCCCGCGATATGAGGTTTTATTAGGACGAAAGCGTACTTCCTCGTGTTTTCTGATGATATCTTTTCCTTTCTCTCTCCATTCGCCCGCGCCCTCCGATCGGACACTACTGATTCAGGTGAGTAGTTCCTCATTGAAAATATTGACATAAACTCTCCCTTGTGTTGTTGAGTCTCTATTTCTCCCCGCTTTTGCCAACCTCCTCATTCAATCGAACAGTCAGATCCCCTTTCGGGTCTTATTGAGTGCCCGGGTCCTGACTCGCAGCTCCAAGACCAACGAGCTACTTTTCTACCACCCTAGGTCCTTCTATGGACCACAGAACACCCCTCAATAGTTTCTTCGCGATCTCCCCTAGGAAGCCCAACGTCGACGACTTAAGAACCCGCAACCAGACCAAAAGCACCTATGACCCCTTCCCTTAGCGTGAAGTGATGGACCTTCAGTTTTGTTTATCCATGGGACCCCCACGTCCCCATTTTCTGGCCCTCTCCCCCAGCCTTCAACAGCCCAAGCGTTGGAGACCAACCTCATTTCCCCTCGTAACGCGCTCCTGCGTAAACTACGGCAACGCCGCTGCACGTGAACTAACCACCTCATCCGAGGCACCTTCGCTTCCCCTCTGGTCTCGGTCCTACCCTCGGGAATCAAAATCACTGACCCAAAAACAATCCGAGACCCTGGACAACGATCGCGCACTGCTTCCTTCCAACAACACCCCCTCCTCCCCCCCCCTTCGTCTCGACTCCACACGACCGGCGAGGGCTCTTTACCTCATTAGCATTCACTTAACCCCCGTTCGTGCACAGATAACGTACCCCCGGCCAACCTTCCCCTTCATTTCCCCTGCTTTTCCGCGTACACAGACCAACAACGATGGCTAGGTTCAGTTCACTCTCGACTCTGTTCACGGTCGTCCCCGTCACTACATCTCCCGTCCCTTATGATCCTTTGACCCCATAAGCTGCTTTTGAGTTCGTTTTTTAGAGGCCGGGCCCGCGGCCTAACTGCGGTCCCACGGCATTCCCATTTCCCTCACCATTCCAAAGGCGTGAAAGTCAGGACAGTTGTAATGTAAGCTTCAGACTAACGGTGTAGCCGTCCCGTCCGTGACCTGCCCTTCCCCTTATTCTTGTCTCCTTGGGTCCACCATCCTGGCAAGTTTTTCTTGGACGTAAAAAGAAGGGTTTCCCACAACCCCCCTACTCTGACGGAAAATAGGGCCTGTGGAGCAACCACCCCCCCAGGTGATGACCGACTTCCCTACCCCCCTTTTCTCAGGGTTCCAGCCACGAGGCCCAACTTACGGAATGTTTTTTTCCGTTAGTAGACGTGGCTCTTGTGCGCTCCTTATGCTGTCCCGACTCCTTGTCACAGTCTCGACACGGAAAAAGAGAGGTGGAGGTTTGATTCATGTAAGCTAATAGGGCAGTTAGCCATACCACCCCTCCTCTCGATCGCGGCGGGTAGTGTCCATGATAAGTTCCCCGACCACGTTTTTCCCCCCCTCAAAAGGAATCGCGACCCTCCCGACACCGTCTACCCCCCGTGCTTCCGATTATCAGTCGACTTTTCTTCAAACCGCTTCCCTCAACACAAGTTACTTTTTTCTAAGGGGCACGTTCCCACGCTGGCGTTCACTTCAGACTTTCTTCTTCTCCGCAACCGTTTTCTGAAGCAACAACCAGCCTTTGAGAGCATCGGGTTTACACCGACTTCAATTTTAGGTAGGACAGGCGGGAAGTAATAGGTATCCATCTTTTACATGCCTCTTTCTTCGTCGGCTGTAGCACCTCACTGAGAAGCTGTATTCTGTAGATTCCAGGGGACGTCCTACGCAGTTGCTCGCCGGGACCCCCTGGTCTTTTACACCTTCCCCGTCGACCCCAACACTTTGTGTCCGATACATCCTGTCCTCTCTCCTATTTCCTCCTCCCTCCTTTTTTTTTTGTTGTCTGCTTATTCTTCTGTCCAAAGGGTCTATGTAGACGGGTTGAATGCCCCCGGACTTCCGGCTGAGCTGGCCGTAGGGATTTTCAGTTGGCAGAAACGGATTAGCTGCCGCCGATTACACGCATCAGACGGTCTCCTTTTCCCCCCTTTTCCCCCCCCGCAACCGATAGACGCAGAGATCAAGCAGAAAGAGAGGATGGTATACGGTAACACGCACGGTACTCTCCCAGTACCTGCTGGTGTTCCTTTCCTTTCCCCCCTTTTTTCCCCCTCGGACGAAGTAGAAATGATCAGTTTCATCACTGACGCCCTTTTCTGGGTGCTGTTTTTCACTCCTTTGAAGGAAAAAGGCCGAAGGATGGATAGGGGACTTTCGGCCCGTTCCTTATCCTTGTGAGGCTTTTCTCCTATAGTCTGTGATTGGACGCCGGTGGTAGGAGTTCCCCGATGGCCGTGGAACTCCTTTTCCTTTGCTCCATCCGAGCTGTCCTCAGGTGTTGTCTGTCTCACCTTTTCCCCGCTTGCCCTATGACAGCCCGACCCCTTTACTCCCCCCGCGCTGTAAAGGGGGTAGAAACGTAAAAGTCTGCTACCGAGTTTTCCTATTCTTTCTTTGAAGCCCCGCCAACGCCGGGTTCTTACGGTTGACTCTTTGTGAGCCGTCCCCGTGTCATTTTTTAATGGCGGTCACCGGGTGTGCGCCCGATTTCCGGTATTTTTTTCCTTGCACCGAATTGTAGCCACGTGTGTACTTTTACTGCCGTGGTCTCCTTTAGTTTCGGTGCACCGGATACCGAGAAGATGTTGCAAGATGACGTCTACGTAGACGGTAGTCTACCTGCTCAGACACATGTCCCCTGACGTTCTTCCCCCGTTGACGTTGTTCTTTTTTCTTCCCCCTTCTTTTGGCGTAGCCGCTGACGTGCCCTGAAATATCACCCCTCCCCCCAGTAGTTCTGGTCCAGGATCGAGACTCGCCTTCTTCACAGGTGTAAGACGGGTCCCCCGGGTTGCAGGTACGAGCTCGGACCCCAATGAAAGGAGCCCGGCTGCCCCCCTGTTGGGTTCTGTACTGCTACCGTTATCAGCGGCATTACGCCCAGGTTGTAACTTGATCCCGTATGACCCTGAACGAGGTTTTTTGCACTTTCTGTGAGTTTTCGCAACTCCCATTGGAGCTGTCCCCCCCCCCGCCCCCTATGAACGGGCTTCGTCCTAGAAGATTTTCGATGGTGTTTTTCCGACGCCTTATCCGTTCCCCGATGCCGTTTTCCTGTTGTCTCCCCCCCCCTCACGATTGGTTGTCAGCGTAGTGAGTAAGCGGGTCTTTTCAAAAATCCCAAGAGGTCATCCGCCCCGGTGGCCGCGGGGATGAAGTTTTTTTTTCAACCGTGCCTATTTCTCCTGTTTCCGTTGAAGTTGTACGCCCGTTTCTTTTTGACTCGTTTTAGATTTTGTTTTTTCTCCACGATGCAGTGCTGTTGCCCGATTTTCCAGAAGCCGACGTTTGTTGTTCTTGATCCCCCATCCGTCCCCTGTCACGAAGCTGCCAATCTGAGCCGCGTCTGTGGTTCCGGTGCTGTCGTATTCCGGAGACTTTTATGTATTATCGCCACGCAGAACGATGAGGTTGGCTCGTGCCAGTCGACGGCCCTCCATTTTTTCCGATGCGGGATTGAGTTCGAAAAAATCCGCCTCGCATCGTTCCCGTCCCTTCTTCTTCTTGCAGGTGGCTAGTTGATGATGGAAGGTTTCCCCCCCGGTACCATCTCTATATGCCTCACTCACTCACTAAGTGGGCTGTTGCTGACTTGTATCAAGCGGGCACTTTCCCTTTCATTTTCCCCTTTGCACCTTGAATCTCCCTTCTTTTCCCTCCCCCTAGGCGAGGCCAGTTTTTTTCATATCCCCCAAACACGAGCCCATCGACACCTTCTTCGATTGCCCCTAACACCTCAGCCTTTCTCTTTTCTCCTGAATCCAGTAGAGAGGAATGCACCGGGCACCTCCAAAGACAACTACGGCTCGCTTTTGCGTCATCTGTGGTCCCATTGAACGGTTTGGGATCGGACCAAAACTTCATCTTCTTTGCCCAGTTCGGCACCCAGCAACTGCCGTTTTTTCGCACAGGTATCGAGTCCAACGCGACGCTTCTTCTTACATTCCCACCTGGCCACGCGTACGATGAAATTGACCTTCCCCCCAAATCCCCGACGCTTAACCTTCGATTTACATCTGGCCGATTGTCCAACCCAAAATTCTTCCCAACAAACATCCGTTCGCAAAAAACTCCTGAAAGGACCACCGTCATCTGCCCTACCTCCGCGATCCCAACAACACCATCACCAACCACGTTCGCGCCCTTCCCCCCGACTGGGAAGCGGGATAGGCCAAACTGAGAAATTCCCCTCACACGTTCAAACCGCTGTTGGCACTTATCAACGTAACCGGCCAACTCCCTTTATCCGGGCTTTGCGTACAACCGTGTCCCCTGGGAACCACTTCTGGGCGCCGCTTCCGATCGAAGACTACCCTTCACAGGTCGTTTCCCTCCTAACCCCAGAGGAGTTTTCGCCTCCTGGACCTCCCCTCGAGTGCGTTGAGTTCTTGAGCTGCAGCTTCAGCTTTTTTTCAAGAGGCCTCCCCCCCCTTCCTAAAAATCAGCAAGGTCAAGTGGAAACGTCGGAAATAATTCCTTCTTGAGAATACCGCGATCCGCGTCAGATCGTGTACCTCCAGTCTTCTTCTGTATATTCTCCAACGACTTCTTCCCCACATCGGCACGTACAAGCCTGGTTTCTCCACCCTTCCCCCCCACCGGCCCGGCAAATAGGTACAAACAAAATGTTGATGTCATAAAGGACCACGGCTTTGCCTGTTTTAGAAATAACACGCGTAACCGGCATGTAGTTTCGGGCGAAGTGGATTCTTGTCTCTACGATCTCGGCTCCAGACTTCCCGTTTTCTCCCCCACTTTAACAAAGGTAGGTGTAGTAGGTAAGATTTTCCATCCTGTAAGTTCAGATTTGCCCCCCCTCGGTATCTGATAGTCTTTCGAAGCGGGTCTTGTTCGTTTCCCCCCCTTAAAGATTTTCTTTTCCGCTCCAACGGCGTACACCGGGCTCCGATGACCAGCCACCATGCTTTTCACTAGGCCCATCTTACTTCGCGCTTCCTTCCCCCCCCCCTTTTGCATACCCCCCTAAAAATGGAGAGGGAAGAGGAAAAGTTTTTGCTCATGTTAGACTATTTCCTTTTCGTCTGCCCGCCCCACGACTGGGCCGGCAACACCAGCCGTTTACGGGAGAGTACCGACTTTTTTTTTGTTTCAAAATTCCCGACCACGTAGAATGAGGATGGAGAGTATCTCTGGTGTCTGAATGCTGTTACCCTGCCGCCCCGTCGTCTGCGTGGAGTCACCCCCAAGGCCCTTTACGTCGTCCTGGGAGCCCGACTGGGAAGATAAAGCCTCGCGCCCGAGGCAGGAGTACCAATTCAACCCTTCTACAGGCCCCCTCTTCTCCGGGCCGAAGAC
>Ga0179593_1616344_pt1 | contig 10502 bp, 10 predicted proteins | sample CZODoug2_1_08_16_FD_185931 | JGI IMG/M metagenome (GOLD analysis project Ga0179593, IMG submission 185931) | Vadose zone soil fungal communities from Angelo Coast Range Reserve, California, USA - CZODoug2_1_08_16fungal (PacBio error correction) | ecosystem: Environmental > Terrestrial > Soil >... | reverse complement strand
TTTGCTAACCTAACACCCCCTTCCCAATGAATCGCTACTCCACTCCCCCATCAACTAAGACGTCCCCCTTTTCCCCTTTAACCTTCTGCAGATTGTCTCTGACCTGATGTTTAGAACTATTGCTGAGCCTGGGCCGAGTCCTTTTTTAGTCTAGCGACAGCCGCGTTTGTACCGCATGAAGTCCCTCCCAAACTCTATTGAGAGGCTCTGTAGGTGAGATTACTAATTCTTTTTGCGCCCCCTGGGTTAAAACCGAATCCCCAGAAAAGCGCGGGGTTCCCTCCAAGTCTATTTACGACTCCCCCCAAACTGGCGGTTGAATATAATGTTCTTTGCCTTCCCCCCTCAACCATTGTAGAGAATGCTCGTGAGCATAGGACTTTTATGTTCGAAGAAGACCTAGGCACTAAGAATGCAATAGTTGGTAAAATTGTCTTCATGTGTTGTGGATCAGTATTTCTTGTAAAAAAGTAGGCTTTTCCGGTTGAATTTTTCGATTCTTCACAATCAATCCAATGACGACGGCTTTCCCAGCGTCGAAGCCACCCTAGATGCATCCCTCATTCCGTCCTTTTGCAATCGAAGAGGTTCAACCGCCCGAGATCAGAAGGCATTTTTTACGCGAGTTTTCTCCCTTTGCGAAAAACTATTTTTTTTGCCTTTTTATACTTCACTAACCCCTAACAAGTCGGATCCGAGCTCCGTTGGGGCTCATAACATCTTTCGGGTTTCCCTAAACTCTGATCTCGATTCTCCCTATTATCGCGGCCATTAGCTTTTCCTCTTTTTCGTCGTGCGCCCACTCAGCGAAAGTGCTTGGTCTTGTAAAGTTCCGTGTCTTTCATTTCTATCTCTTGGGAAGTTCCGGGATCTTTCATCAACGCTCTTTCAATCCCTCGCGACAAAAGGAGTAGCCCTGTAGAAGTTTTTCGAATTTTCACAGCTTTTCTTCAGCCAAAAGAGCCCAATTTCCCAACGTTCTTGCCATGAGGCTTCGGGGCGGCCCCCCCCCCAACATAGGAAGACTCATGCATCGCGCTAGGGGATTGATTTATTTTCGGTTTTTTTTCGAGCTAATGTAGTACTTTCGATCCCCTTCGGACCCAAAAGCTCGATGCCAATGAAAGGACCTTTTTTGGTTTCCCCTGACCTTCTCTTTGAAGTGAAACTTCCCGTTCCTTGAATTGTCGTCCTGATATATGCTGGGATTCTGCTCGCTGTGAGAGTTTTCCTCTCGTTATATAGCTCAAAGATAGACGGCGTCTAAATGTCCCAAATTAGAAGCGCCCACAAGACTTTTTAACCTCCCGAGGATGGAACCTTTAAGTATCATAGAGAGTATTGGGTTGAGGTTTCCCCCCCTTCGCACACAAATATAACGCCTTTTGCCTGTCTGAAAGGACTCAACGTGGAAGTCCTTTTCCGGTTTAGCTTTCTGGGATTAGACTCCCAACTTTACCAAGAACCCTAGTGCCGGATTCTTCCTGGGCACCGATTCCTGTGATTCCTCCCTAATCATCTCGATCGACGAGGCCCCGCAAATAATTCGTAATCAGTCTACCTTTCCGATTTTCCCTCCTGCTGATTTTCTAGAGATCCGCGACCCCGGTTTCAGATCTTGGCCAATTATTTTTAAGGGTTCGGCTTCGAGTAATCTGGTGAAAGAGTCAGGGACCAAACCTCCCCCCAAAACACCCCTCTCTTTCCTTCGAAGGTGGTAGTAAGTTTCCCGCTTTTTTCTTTTTGCACCCAATCCAAGCAGATATCCTTACGCCTCCCCTTCCCTGTGACAGAATAGTGAACACACCGAGAAGTTTTTTCCCCCGGTGTCTTGGTCTGTTATGAGTCAGAGGATGGCTCAGCCCCCTTCTCCCCCGGAACTCTTGTTTTTTTTTAGATCCTGACCGATCTTTGGTGAGGCACCTCTCCGACCCTTCTTCCCCCTGGAGGCGCGGACTATGACTACGGTCCGACACAGCAGCCACACAGTAACTGTTGCTTTAGCCGGGAAGTTAAATGGCTCCCTTAGCCAAGACTGGTGCTGGTTTTCCCACCCCTCCGTGTATTAAGAAAGGCCTTGACGGAATATCGCCGTGCGCAATTTTCCCCCTGATGCATCTCCCCGTAGTAAGATTCCGATTTTCACGGGAGCCCTTGCATTACCCGAAGACGTCTCTCTCTATCCAAATAGCCTATTCGATAGTTGTTGCCACTCCCCCTCTGGACAATCCTAACGCGTCCCTTTCTCTTCGCCTTTGCCTCCTTGGCATTGCAGCCCCTAGTGTCTCTTTTTTTTTCCGAACAGCGAGTCTCCTCGAATTTCTATTCCTCCCCATTTTTTAGAGACCCCCGCGACTTCCGTCTATTCTTCACTCTTTCTTTTCCCGGCACTCTGTCGCCGCATCCGGCTTGAAACCTTCGTGCCTTTTACTCAGCTCTATACTTTCCTTCACGCAACTCGGATGCCGTGTTTTTTCCCTTAGCCGCTCTCCAGGCCCTCTTCTTTTCCCTCCTAGGTAGATCCGTTTCTCTTCCTTTTGCCTGGCTTTAACCCAACCCTCTATCTCTTCTTCCTGGACTGGGATAGGAAGCCGGCAGCACTGGTTCCCTCCCCTGTTGTCTGTGTGAGGCGAACGGATCATTAACGCCCCCCCCCCAGCTCCTTGAACCTAGACGGCCTTTAGGGCTAAGAAAATGTCGACGCCCTGGCACTATGCCCCTCCCTCGTACAAGATGCTTCATCAAGGTATGGGCTCAATGCGTGCCGTCCTCCCTCTCTTTCACTTGATTCGATTCATGTTCAAGGAGTGTTCCCCCCTCACTTCCTGCCAACATAATCCTGGTCCTCCTGTTCTTTGATTAACGGTGAAAAAGCCCCCTTTACACCCTTTTCCAGTTCCGTTAGCGGGCGTCCCCCAAATATTCTTAAGCCGGCTCTATTCGATCATTCCGTAGGCATACACTATCGGTCTCGAACCCCGCACCCTCTCTACCTTTTCCGTTCCGAAGAGAGTCCGGCCACCTGCATAATGGTCTTCGGCAGGCGAGGCCCTTTCGGCCCCTCGCCGATTAAGAAGGGTAGTTTTTTTACTCCGAAAGATGGAGCTCTCAAACATGGTACTTATGAATTTTCAGCCGGTTCTCATTCGATTTCGCACCCTAAAGTCATAAAGTCTCACTAAGGCCCCCCTCGTTTTCCTGCCGAGGCCCGTCAACATCGTAATCCATAGTTTTCGAGTGATCGGTTGATGTAGTGGGAGTCTTTTCGAAAACCATGCGTTCACCCCTCTACTCCTCCCCCTTAAGAGCGGATGGTAACAGGTGTGAAGAATCATTCCGAATTCCTTGACGTAGTTCCAGGAGTTGGCGAAGATTCCTTCCTTCCCTTCGTTCTCCCCAGTCCGAAATTTGAACATATCGGTACCCTTATGATATGAGGGGCAGCTCCCCTTTCTTCTTCTTTGGGGGTTTTTGGGTGTTCTTCCGCCTGATCAACTCTTTCATCTGGGAAATTCTCATCCTGGCCCCTTCGGGCCTTTGTACAGTGTCGCCGATAACAGGTAGCCCCCCCAGTTCCGTTCTTTATGGCCGGGAATCTTCCCCCCGGCATGTTTTGCATTCCACCCTCAGACTTCATAAGTCGCGGGGCCCAGCCGCGCTTGATCGATTCCTTTGCGCGGCGAAGGTTTTTCCCTTTTTCATTTCATACAGACTACAATTCATGAAGAGACAGTCCCGTGCCTCCGCGTAACTTAATTAATCTATTCTCAATCCTCACTCCCAGTTCCCCTTCGAAGTGAGAAACCCTCCTGTTCGTCTCTTTTAATTAGCCTGTCGACGAGTTATACATTCCTCCCATCACACTACCTCTTTCCCCCCTCCCTCCAGAATTACATGTATCGCTTCGTAGAAGTATCTTTTTTTTTTGGACGCACCCAAGGGGGGAGGCCTGCGGGTTGAATTTTCCACATTTTGGTGATGAAAACCAACATTCTCCTAGATTTGGCTAGATTTCTTTCCTTTGAAGCTTCTGACGGCCTTTGACGATAAGTCCCTTCCCCCCCCCTGACCTCGAGCAACCTACTCCTACATAAAAGCCAAGGAATTGACCATCCACTTCAAGAGAGCGTCCTGGAGAATTGTTGGCCAGCCCGTTCTCGCGAAGGGCACGACTGAGTTAGAGACGGGCGATCAGAGGGAGGCGAGTTCGTATGTACTTGAGGTGTAGAAAAGTGTCGGCGCTGAGGTGTGGGTGGTTTGTTGGCGCAGTCTACCCGACAGCTTGAGCCCCCACTGGAGCCAAAGAGTCTTATCCGGCCACAATCTCTGAGGGTTCCTTCTCTCTATTCCAAGTCGAGTGACCAGCAATTTTTTTATTCCTCTAGCTTTAAATGCGTGGATTGAAGATAGTGAGCTGAATTTATCAATCCTTGCGTCTCACGACGACGTTGTCCATATATCTTCTCCCTCCTTTTGTTCTTATCGTTTTGGAACACCGCGTTCCTCCCGGCAGCCATGATTAGTGACTACCAATAAGCATAGCGGCAATGGATTAACTCTGTTAATTAAAACAGAAAGTTATTTTATTCCGAGATTTGGGCCAATAGGACACCTGGTGATCCCCTTATTATGTAAGTTGCCCCGCTCAAAGTGAGAAAACCGAGATGTGTATGTCTTCCCACCGAAAAGAAGTTCCTCCTCTGCATCCTTGGAGACCTATTTCCCATTACGATAGAGTAAATGCCTTACCACTCGTAGAAGAGGCGAGAAATTCCTGCCCCAAATGTCCACTTTCCTCACAGTCCTCAACTTCTATCAAGAGTTTTTTTTGTGGTTTATTTTTCCATTCTTAGGAGTGCTCTAGTTTCTAGATATCTCATTTTGCTGACTTGGGTTCATGGAGATTGAGAGTACTGATGACCCTCCTCCAGACGGCCAATTGCTCCCAAGATTCCCAAATTCTGAGTAACGACTTGCCTTCCCAACGACGTTTTTTCCAACCGAGCAACTGGATCCACCTCTTCTCCTTTAGGCCGACCCATGTGTAGACGAATATTCCTCCCTATGCCGTGTTTCTCTGGATGTCTGGTTATTTCCCCATGTCACTCGCTTGCAGACGGCCCCTTAGGGAAACTCTCTCCCCCTTGATTCCCGGGGTGGTCCGACCAGGAGCTTGGTAGACGTGCTTCTGTCTTGCCTCTTCGATGATGGCGCTTTTTAAGGAGTGAGGAGGGTGGCAGATCGCTAATCTTTTTCAGGGCTACCCCAGATAGCTTTTTTTTATAACCATTTTATGGAAAATTAGACCTTAGCCTCTTTATAGAGAATTATGCATCTAAGTTTAAGAGTTTAGTCCTTGCCCTCCCCAAATGTACTTTTGAGCGGTGCGACCAGAAAGAAGCCTCTCTTCTTGGAGCTCTTTTGATTCGTCTCATACCTTTTTTTGGTGGTTGTTTTTTTTTTTTCTTTTTGGTGGTTTTTTGTTTTTGGTTTTTGGTTGTTGTTTTTTTTTTTTTTTACTTCCCATCCCCCCCACCTCTTTCCGTCTTCGCCTCCTGTGCACCCTAAGCGCTCTTTGCTGAACGCCTCGCTTCTCCGATCCCCATCCTCAGTCACTCCCGTCCTTCCTGACTAAGATTTTCGCTTACGAAGTGTTTATTTGATCCCCGCTAACTCGGATCAGAGGGATTTTGACCCATTCTGGTTATGTAGACGTTTCCTCGTGAACCTGTGGCCAACAAATGTGACCTCTCGCTGACGACGGTAGTCCTGGTCTTGGAAAGAATGTTTCGAAATGGCGCTAACACGGACCTCATCTGAGATATTTTCGTTGCCCATTATTTGAAACGCACTACGTCTGAACAACCAGCGCTTTTTTTCGGTGTCGTCCCCCTACGTGGGATGGTATTTTTAAGATTTGAGCACCCTCGTCCGAATGCGATCTACAAGGTTTTCCCCCCCAGATGCTATTCCTTTGGTGATGCAGAATACTCCCCCTTGAGTCCCCAGACAGATTTCCGCTCAGTCCGTTCAAAACGCCTCACCCGGAGTATAATGAGGGAGCCCCCGCTTTTTTTCTTAAAAGGGACCAATTTTTCGCTGAATGGTTGGCGTGAACCCTCAAGATAGTTGAAGACCGGAATGTCTTTCCTCGCCTGCCGTTGGAGAGTTTTCCTTGCCCGCCCTTCCCCGCGTTTCGCTTTTGCTCCCCCTCTTTGCTTCCCTTGAATCAAATGAAGCCCTCCTACAAGTGGCAATAGCCTCGTATTAGTTCCCACCCCTTACCTGAAAGGACATCACTCCCTCCCGATTTGCTCTTGAATTGTCAATGACTTGGACTTGGCAAGATTGTCTCGGTTCCGCGCTTCTGCAATCGATTTCGTTTTTTTGACCCTTTCTTTCCGTCCAACCAGACTCCGTTCCTGCAAGAGCTTTCGTGGGTAACTTCCTTGGTCGGCCCTCCGACTTACGTATGCACCGACCGTTTTGAAAAAAACCTGCTCCTCTCCCATCTGGCGAATCCTCGTCTCCTTTTTTTCGCCGTAGTCAAGTCCCCACTTCTCTCCCTACCTCGTTGTGGTTTGATTCTCTTGGCGCTACGGGCGAGAAACCCCCCTTTTCGAGAGTTTTCAGACTTTATGGACTCGTTCATCCTTTGGCCCGCACGGCCCGGGTGTTTCCCCTGCCGTGAGTGCTCCCGCCTTCCTCTTCGCCCACAAGCTCTTGAATGCAGACACTCTACCGTCTCAAGACCAATTTTGACGCGCATTCTCTAGATGTTTCCTTCCCTCTCCCTCGGCCAGGAATGGGAGCAATTTCCCTAAGAAACTCCTTACCCTCCTGCTTGGTGGGATGGCGATCATTTCTTTTCTCTCTCTAGTTTTATCCGTGTCCCTCGATGGCTTTCGGGGCCCAGGTCGCCGAAATTCGAGCCCCTGGAGCCCGAGGACCCCACGGGCGATTTCATTCGGATCCCTGCCCTACCCGCTTTAATATACCTCAGGTAGGCTCCAATGTCGACATGAACCTTTTCTCCATGCATCCCGAGCCTTGATAAAGCAAACTGACCCTATGGTTTCATCCCCCGAGGTCATTGTAGAAGGACTCACGCCGTCATAGACTTCCCCTCTACGCTTATGAGGTAGTTATCAACCAGGAAGACACCAACTTTCGCGCAGGCCCGCAACCGTTTTGCTCAGTGGCCAGATAGAAAAGACTACCATTAGACAAGAGGATCTGGTTGGTGATCCCTCAGACGGCGGTCCAACATCATCCATTGCGCTCGTTTATCAATTCTTTTATTTTTGGAGCTCTTTAGAAAAAAAGGAGTGACCCTTATTCCCCCTTCGAAGTAACTTTTTATGGCATTCACTTTTTTCCGAATCCTATTAAAGTCGCCTACGCTCGGCGTTGGGTCAAACTTAGATGTCCCCCCGCAGAATTAGGGCCGAGAAGCCTACTTAACTTCAAGCAGATTATTTTCGAACGTCTTGACGTGATTCTCTGGAGCTTGCTCGGCAGCATTTATCTCTGTGAGTTCGATTCCGACCTGGGCACGGTCTGAACGTCGGGGCGGTTTATCGTGTTGTGTTTCAGTAGACTCATTCCCTCGACAGGAAGGCCAGATATTTTTGCGTTCTTTACTGCTACCAGGACCTGTCTCTGGTGAAGTACCCCCCCCCCAATGTCCCTTTGGCCAGCGCGCGGAACGGTGCGCGGCTCTTCCCCTTTGGCCCAGACCAACACCGGCTCCTTTCTTGCCCAATGGCTCGCTCATGGCCCAAGAGCGCTGTCTCGCTCCCATCATTAGAAGCCCAGCACTCCCACTTTATACTTCTACAAGTGTCCCCGCCCGTCCTTTGTTTCCTGATCTTTTTGGAATGAGATAGTCCCGAATTCGCAACTGAAGATACGAAACTCAATCCACCCCCTCAGAGCAATAAATTCAAACTAGGAGTCGAGTAGTCATGGTGACTCCACAGCCCTCAAGGGTCTCAGAGTTTCTTCCATTTATAGCTATGTGGCCTGAAACCGTGTGGGAAGCCCTTCGACGAAGGCCTCCGAGAGACGCTGGTATTGAGGGAGGGCATTGCCCATGGTGGAGGGCTAATAAGCAAAGGACAAAGGCAAACAAACCCAGGAATGATAGCTCTTAAAATGAATTCACATTTCAATGAAGTTTCACTGAAAGCAACCACGGGAGAACTCTCCATTCGGTCCGCGAGCAGTTCTGGAGGCGCCAAAGGAGTCATGCTGAGCTCAATGTGAGAGAGTCGACCGACATACGCTGCGCGCGTAGGACCACCTTTTTTTTTCGAACCCCGGATGTCGACGGAGGTCTTGTGGGGGTGTCGATTCATCGTCAGCCCTTTCGCCCACACGGCGCCCATCCGGCCTTATTTACCCTAGCGTGTTAACCGCGTCGCCTTCCAAAGAGCGTACCACTAACTTTCCTGTTTCATTATTTTGCGGTTCGCTGGAAATTCCATGCTTTGAAGCTTATGATTAGGTTAAGAACAGAGCTTCCTCTTCGCGCTGGTTTGACATCTATTTTTCCTCCCTTTTGTTGTGAGCGCCTGTGTAAAAAACCTGTATATAGATTACCCCTATTTTGTGATCTCGGCCTCCTGAATCTGCGAGAGGAGGTACCCCTGGCCTTTTTTTCCTTAAGCCAACTTTACTCTTCCCCGCAGCCGTAGGGTTCTTACGTTAACCGAAGCGTGAACCCCGCGCCGATCCGGCCTGCTTTCGCCGCTGCCACACAGTGCGAACCCTTCGTAATCTGGAATCTCCCCACACACTCCGTTGCTTGTTGGGGCTTCCCATTTCCATCCCATGTCACAGAAACTATCTTCGAGCAGGATAGCATTTCGCGGCAACAGAACATTAAGCGTAACACTCTCCCAAGCTTTCTTCCTCTGGTGTCCAGTCCGTCTTACTTGGCAGGACGTCCTTTCCCTCATTCAGGGGAGGTTGGCAGTATTCCCCCTTATCCAGCCGAGCGCTTTCAAACCAAAGCGCCCCCCTTCCAGCAGCAGATGGGCTTCCTCCTGTTGGGATCTGCACCCCGCCACTCCCCCTCGTAGAGGCCATGATTTCGGACCCCCGGTCAAGTATCGCCCTAACTCTTCTGTAGTGCTCGGGTTTTGTTTCTCGGGCGGCTTTTTTCGAATCGTCATCCCCCATCCCTTTCCCTCATATTTAGAACTAGTCGTCAATGCCTATTTGATTGGAACCTCTCTTACATTGCCGCCTTAAGTGGCGCAAAGTGAGTGTGCCCCGTTGAGGAGAAAACTCGGATCGTGATTGTCGAAGAAGTTCTCGCGGGCCCTTCGGATATATAGTTGATCTGTTCTGCGCAGTTTGATTTTTTAGAAAATTTCGCCCCCTCCCCCTCTCATGTTTTTCCGCGTATGGACCCCTGACATGTATTAGAGCTTTGTTGCAACATTCCCTTTAATTGAGAGTACTTTACTCACTAACTCTTTCAGTAGTCTATGGGATAGTAGATCGTTCCCCCTGACACTACCCCAGCCTTAAGGGTTCGCTTTTATGAGGGATAACCCCGTAAACATCTTTCTTTCTCTCCGCGGAAGCAGCCCCCCTCTCGACTGACTAGAATTTCGACTTTTCTCTCTTTCCCGAGACAGGCTTCGTTGATAATGGCCACTTCGGTAGTCTTCGTCGACTTTAAAGATTTTGGACCCCCCTTGCCTCCTCCGTTTTTTCCTCTTTACGGGTTGCGCTTTTTGTCGATGACGCCCTTCCCCACGCACCGATCAGGGCCCTCTTCTTAATGGTGACCCCTTTTTTCTCCCTTTCTGTCGCACAAAAAGCTCCGGCTTTCTGTCGTCCTGGGTCCTTGGTATTCTCAGAGTGTCAGTCCCCCCCGCCGACTGCGTCGTTTCCCCATTTTTACGCTTTCTCGATCGTATTTTTTGTTTTCTCCCGAACATTGACCCTCGGCGTGCTTCCCCCGCACCGAGAGACAGTCCTATCCCCCGCCTCCCGGGAAAAGTATTAGTTCCCTTGTTGGCGATGCCCTTGCTTTAAACGGGACTTTCGCGCTGTTGTTCGTTTTTTCGAACATTAGTGTATGCCGACCTTCATTATATTCTAGAGTTGCCGGTGCAGTAGAGCCCTCCCTCCGATCGGTTTTTTGAAGCTTTGATCGGATTTTCATTTTCCCCCTTAAGCCGCCTAGATTACAGGTCGAAGTTTCCCATCCCTCCGATGAGCTCTTTGCCAAAGCTGATCTCTTTCCTTCAATTCCCTTCAATGCGGGACTTCTTTCTGCATTGACCATGCCTGGCATTTTCCGCCCCTTGTCGATGGCTTTCCCCTCTAAATACCTCCCGCCGTTTTGCGATTTAACGCGACTCTGTTCGTCAAGTTTTGCGGAAGCCCTCCCGTCTGCACGGCGTGACGTTTTAATACCTTCCGCCCAGTCGGTTCCGCACTCTTATTGAAGTTGTTTTTCCCCTTCAGTAGCAAATTCCTCC
>Ga0179593_1560797_pt1 | contig 10502 bp, 12 predicted proteins | sample CZODoug2_1_08_16_FD_185931 | JGI IMG/M metagenome (GOLD analysis project Ga0179593, IMG submission 185931) | Vadose zone soil fungal communities from Angelo Coast Range Reserve, California, USA - CZODoug2_1_08_16fungal (PacBio error correction) | ecosystem: Environmental > Terrestrial > Soil >... | reverse complement strand
TGGGCGTCCCCTGACTCCCCTTTTTCCGCCTTTTTTTTTTTTCCTTTTCTCCTCGTTCGGATTAGACGAATAGAGCTAGTAGATAGAGCTATTCGCATGACTTTGCCTTTTTTCTCCCCCCCTGTTTCATCTCCCTGTCTTTTTTTCTCTCACAGATTTAGAGGAACAATAGGGAATTGGCGCATCCCCCTTCTTGTATTCCCCCTTCCCATCCCTCCATAACGCGAAAAGTGATAGAAAGACTAATCGTCCTTTTCTGCCAGGTTTTCCCTTTCTTCCTATTCCCAATGAGAGGGGAATAGGAGGGGTCTTTTTCTTCCCCCGGATTATTCCCTTCCCTTCTTCTCGCCGATAGAGAAGATAATGAAGATTTTTGACCCTTCTTTCTCTTTTCTTGACTTTCCTTTCCCCTCCGGAGATGAAGATGCACCGGCTGAAAGTTTCCTGTGTGTTTCCTTCCGTCCGTGCCGGAGCGCGATGATGCTGTCCGCTCGTTCCAGGGGTCCCTCTCATTCTGTCCCCTTTTTCCTCTCAGGCGCGACTTCGAACCGCTGTGATTGGCGTCCCCCCCCCGTTTCGCTCAGCCTTTTAATCTCGGAGGGTACGATAGCATACAGGATAGACTACTCTCTACTTTCGCAGTGGAATGAGTTTGTGAAGCCCTCGGCCCCTTTTTCTCCCTTCACATTTTTTTTTCTCCCTTTTTTTCTCCTCTTCCCTGGAATGGAAGATGGCCCTGAGAGACGAGCCGGTGACTCCTTCCTCTTCCCTTTTTTTCCTCAGTTTTTTCTTTCCGATTCTTTTCGCGGCGTCGGCGAGGTTCTCCGACGAGGTGATTTCCCCTCCTTTTCCTTCTTTCCTCGAGCGAAGACGGGAGAAAAGCCTTCCCCCCCCCCTTCCCCCCCCTCCCTTTCCCAGGATTCCTCCCCCCCTCCCTCTTCCACCCGCTCCTTGGTGGCGCGCCGCCGACATCGGGAAGTTGGCGGGCGCTTCTCCCCCTCCTCTTTCTTTCTTTTTCCCCTTTTGACGTAGTTCAGCGCGTACTTGGCCGCCTCGGTCTCGGCCGGATCCTCTCCCTTTTCTCTCCTCCTCCTTTTTTTTCTCTCTTTCCTCTTTGACATCGAGCGCGATCACGTGCCCGCTTTTTTTTTTCTCCCCCTCTTTTTCTGTGACTCCTTTTTCCTTGCTGCCGAACTGCTGCCGGACGAGGCCGATCCTCCCCTTCTCTCTTTCCTTCTACGCCTCTCCCCTTCCTTTCCTTCCCTCCGTGAGGGAGAGATGGAGATGAGACTCCCCTCCCCCTCTCATGGACCTCTCCTCCTAGTAGAGGAGATTGAAGATTGAAGTGGAAAGGTATGATTTGTTTACCTCTCTTTCCTCCTTGTCCGACCTATTAGATAGGACTTTTCTCTTCTCCCCTCCCTCCCCCCAGTTCCCTTCTTTTTATCTTGGCAATTAAAGAAGGTGAAAGGGATGAAAAGATGCTTCCACTTCCCCTTTTAGCAGCTTTTTTCTCTTCTCGGTATGTTCAGGGAGAGTTCCTACTGCTCTTTACCCTTTGCCCCCTCCCTTTCCCTGAAACGTTTTTTTTTGGGTAGCAGGCAATGTATGGTTGCAAATTCGCCTTGGTCCCTTTACGACCCTTCCTCCCTCTTCTTTGGTGGACGTCGATCAGAGACTTCACCGCGGCGACCCCCTTTCTTTCACTCTCCCTTTTTCTTCCTCTTTTTTTCTCTCCCTTTGACGCCAATCGAACGTTAGAATGGGGAGCAGGGGATCATCAGATTCTTGTCCTGATCTTCTTCCTATTTTTCTCCCCTTCCCCCGCCTTGTGCGCTGGACGATCTGCTCGAGCCTTTTCATGGGTTGCTTGTTCCCCCCCCTGTCCCGGCTCGAGCAGATCGTCCAGCGCACCCGTGACGGAGGAGACGAGATCTGCCCCCAATACCGTTATTTTCCGTCGTTCCTCCAAGGACAAGAAGCGGATGATCCCCTGCGCCGCCATGCGTCCCTGTCCTCTCTTTTTCTTTATCGGCAAAGGAGGACGTCGAGCGTATCGTTTGACTTTCTTTTTCCCTTCTCTTCCCCTGTTCTTTTTCCCTCCCTGGCCCCCACCAACAAGATAGTACGTCAGCTGATCGGCACGTATTCCTTCTCTCTTCTTTTTCATCCATTCTTTTCCCTCATAAGTGCCGATACCCGTGTAAGTTGCGTTTGAAACTGAGAACTGGCGCAGGCTTTTCCCTCCTATGACCTTTCCCTTTCCTCTCCCCATTGCGGCGTAGACTATAACAAGAGACGAGGAGGAGATCGGACCTTTCCCCTCCCCTTTCTTCCCGTCTCCCTTTTTTTTTTTCTGCAATGGCCAATTAAGACCCCCCACGCCTTTTTTCCCCCCTTCATCCGCGCCATGCTGGGCACGAGCTGGCACATGCAGGACGTCCTGCCCTGTGCCCCCCCCTCCTCCTATGGAGGGATCCCCCCTCTCCCTCTTCTTGTGACGTTGAGGGATTTCTCTTTTCTCTTAGGAGGGAGGCCATCCTTCCCTCTTGGAGAAAGATAAACCCCTGCACCCTCGAATTTTTTCCCCTACCGGTCCGAAAGATAGAATTTGAGATAGGAATCTAAGGAAAGCAGGTCTATCCTCTTCCCCCCCTTCTTTCTTCCCTTTTTTTCTCGCTGAATCGAGATCAATAAGTGGGAGAAAAAAAGCGGGAGACGTTCTTCTCTTCTCCTCCCCCCTCCCTTCATCTCCTTTTTCCTTCCCTCCTATTCTTAACCCCGGCGAGACCGAGGCGGAACAATGTAAGCGCTGACCTCCCTTTTCCCCTTTTCCTTTCCTCTCCTGGGTCTCAGCGCCGCCAACTTCAGTCGATGTCGGCGGCGGCGCCACCACTTCTCTTTTCCACTCCCATCTTCTTTGGCGGCATCATGCGAGAGAAGTTGATCGCCCGACTTCTTTTTCTATGCACTTTTTCCCCCCCCTTTCCTCGCTCGGCCCAAGAAATCATGAGGAGAGTCGGGTCTAACACTCCCCCCTCCTGTTTTTTACCTTTCCCCCTGGATTGGCCGTGCTGGTAGACAAGAAACACCAAGGTCCTCTTCCCTTCCCCCTCCTTTCCCCCCCTTTTCCTCTCAGAGATTCCTTCGGTTGCCCGGGAAGAAGGGGAGGGAGGAACAAAAAAAGAGAGACCTCCGGTTCTCTTTCATTGGAGATTTTTTTTTCTCCTACGCGGAGAGGAAAGGGAGGAAGATCGATTTGTCTCCCTTTGGATGTCCATTTTTCCTGCTCCCATTGTCAGGGTGAAGAGGGAGCCTTTTCCCATGCTTCTCCTCCTGAAGAATGAAAGATTCTTTTCCTCCCGATTCCGCTCTCTCCGTCAAGATAAATTAAGAGGAGGGGAGCACCTCCCCCCCCCCCCCTGCTTTTTTCTCACGTCAACTTCTTCGAGTGAATGAAATGATACTGGAAGACCCTGAGAAGTGTGACTTCCCTTTTTTCCCCTACACATCTTTCCCCTTTCGAGGAGTTAATAAAGGAGTAGAAGGACCATCATCTCTGGAATCCCTTAGACTTCCATCCGCTGAAGCGGGAGGAGAGTGTTTGGCCCGTTTTTAGTTTCTTTCTGGCTATAAGGGGAGAGGATTTCCCCTCTTCTTAAGTTCCCCTTTTTTCCCTTTTTCCTCTCTTACTCCAGGGGAGAGGGACAGGCGAGAGGGCCTCTCCCCTTTCTCGGGTCCCTCTCTTTGAGCAGAAATAGTTAATGTTAGGAGGCCCCTTTCTCCCCCCTTTCTATAGTCTCCCTTTTCCCCTCTTCCCCGCTCGTCTAGCACAAGAGCGACGTGATGGCCCGATTGGTGCTCCTTTTCTTCCCTTTCTTGGTGTTTGCTTTTCCCCGCCCAGGACGCACCGCGTCCCCCCTCCCTTTTTCTCGTTGATCTTCGACGGCGTTCGGATTCGCCGAGATAGCGCTTTCTCTCTTTTGCCGTTTTTTTTCCCCCTCTTTCTCCTGCCCTGTCTCCTCTTGCTCCTCTCCCCGCTAGGGGGACTCTTTCTGAGGAAAAAGAGAAGGAAGAGAAAAAGGGATGGATTTCCTCCTTGCCTCCCCCCCCCCCCTATTTAATAGAAAGGGAGGAGGGAGATTTTTTCCTTCAATTTTTTTCCTTCTCTCCCTTGAAATCGGCAGGGGGAAGGGATCAATCCCTTTTCCCCCGTTTCCGTTTCCCATGAGGAGGAAAGAGGTTCCTTCCTCATTAAAGCAGGAACACCTTCTTTTCAACTTCCGTCGGCCGCCGGATCTCGCCGATCATGACTCTGCCCTTTTGAACCCTTTGGCCCCCCTTCTCCCTCCGATGCCGATGCAGGTGGTTTGGCCCAGGACGACCTCCTTTTTTTTTTTTCTTCCTTAAAGTGAGAGGGAAGGAAGAGCGCTCTTCTTTTGTGATGATCCATTCGTTTCGGGTGTGATGAAGGCAAGGGAAAGTGGGACAGATCGCCTTTTACTTTTACCTTTTTTTCTCCATAGGTAAAAAAATGAAAATCCCTGTAGATTCTACCCCCCCCTTCCTGATCTTCTTCTCTACTCAGTAGGCATGATTCTCCCCGATTCGCCTCCAGGAGAGATCGGAGGCGTAGGTTGCCGGCCCTTTCTCTTTCTTGTTTTGACGGCCTCGGCCACGGTGTTTCTTCAGGGAGAGAGGGGGGGTGGAACTCCCCCTGCCCCCTCTTTTGCGTAGAATAGAAATGAGCGGAATGGAAGGGTTTGCCCTGCTCCCGGGCTTTTCTTTCCCCCCCCGCCTTTTCCTCCTTGAAGGAATTGAAGAGAGGTAGGAGGGACGTCCTTCCTTTGGGTTTCCCTCTGCCCCGAGCTCAAGGGGGGAATTAAAGAAGACAAAGACCAGCTGCCCGGCGCTTCTTACAAAATTTTCTTTTTCCCTTCCTGACTGCCCCTCCACGGGATATTGACAGGATGCCCTAGAGTTTTTGCACCCGGTTTTCCTCCTCCCCTTTTCGTTGGCCGGGCGGCTGAGACATAGAGAGGAGGATTTCCCATTTTTTTTCTAGTCTTTTTTGCCCCCCCATTCGCGAACTGGAAAGAGAGATGACCCTTTTTTTACTTTTACGTCGCGTCCGCGCAAACCCCTTTTTCCTCCCCTTTTCCCTGGCAATTGTCTCCGCCGTTGTCGTCGAAGTCATCTTTGCATCGCTCCCTCCTCTTCGATCCAAGCTTTTGGCTTTCCTGCCTTGTGAGAGCACGCCAAGCACTTTTCCTCCTTTTTCCCCTTTATTCGCGCAAAGGAGATATTGAGGAACTCGTAGGCTTTCCTCCCCTTTCTATGGTTCCCTCTTTCGGTTCCCCTGGTGATCGTGCGCAAACGTATAGATGTACAGCCTTCCCCTCCCTCTCTTCGCGGGCGACACTTTGGTCCCTCCTTTCTTTCCTCCTCTTCCTCTATGTAGAGGAGTCTTGACGGAATTGAACGTAGGAAAGGTCTGCTTGGTGAACACAGCCGGTTTCCCATCATTCCTCCTCTTTCCCTTTTTACTTTTTGCCCCTGATCCTGAAGTGGCCCTTGCCGCGCCCGCCGGCGTGGCTCCGGCGATTTTTCTGCAAAGTAAATAAATGTAATTGGTTTCTTCTCTTTCTTTTCTTTTCTTTCTTTTTCCCTTTCCTTCGTGGATGTTCATGGATTTCCTATCTCTATTTCGTTTCCCCTCCAACCCTGTAAAAGGGTTAGAGGAACGTTATGTTTCCCCCCCCTTTTCCTGATCTTTCCCCTCCTTACGTTGGGCCGATAGAGAACGGTCCTCCCACTTTTTTTTTTTTTTTCTAGTTCCTTTTTCCCTCCACCTTTCCCTCGAATTCACGATTAAGATACGACGAAAGACTTTGACGATCCGATTTTCCCCCCCCCCCCCTTCTCCTTTCTCTTTCCCGTCTCCTGGCGGAGAAGGGGATAATAAGAGGAGTGGCTTGAGATCGGAACAATTGTCTTCCCGAGGAACGTGTTTTCTTTTTTTTCTTTTTTCCCCGTCTTCTGCCGAGCATTAAGGGGGAGAGAGAGAAGGGAAAAGAAGCCCGTTGTTTTTTTTTTGTCCTCTTCCTTCCCCCCGCGATCGTAGCCCTCTCAAAGACCGGCTCGGCTTCTTATGGCCTTCCCTCCCTTTCTCTCTTATATTCCCCTGCCGCCGCCATGCTGAACGGCGAATGGCGTCAAGGGTCTCTCCCATCTGTCTCCCCAAAGGCTTCTTTTCCTTTTTCCCCTTCCTCTTCGAAAGTCGGTCGCCCTCTTTTCCGCCTTTTTCTTCGGACTTTCGTCGAAGACTCAGATTTTCGTTTTTTTTTTCTCTACCCCGTGTAAGATTGCGTTTTTGAACCTTCTCCCTTCTTTTTCCCTCCTCAGTGGAATCAATGACCCATTTCCCCTTTCCTCCCAGTCTTTTCTTTCGCCTATACAAAGGAAGAGGGCTATGGAGCGGTCCTCTCGTTTTCTCCGGCAAGGGCCATTAAAGTTTCCCCCCTCTAAGTTTTTTTCCTCCTATCCTCCTAGTCGGGCAGTACGCCGCGCCATGCTGGGCCACGAGCTGGTAACCACTCCTCCCCTTCTCCTTTTTTTGAAGGCTTCCTGAGCTCACCCTTTCCATGCTGTCGAACGCTTTCCCCATCCCCTTCATGTCACATCGAGACGGGGAGCACGATCACCCCGACAAGATCGTCGAACCTTCCTCTCTCCCCCTCCTCTTCTGTCGGCAGACTTCGTCCAACATGCTGGGCTGGTCCCCTTTCCTGTTCCCTTTTCCTCTGATCGAGATAAATCCGTCTTTTCTGTGAGCCGACGTGCGTCCCCTAGCCTCTTCCTAGTCTCCCCCCCCATAAGGATGTAGAATTTGGAGATGTAGCAGACCCATGCTTCTCTTTTTGCATCCATTTTTCGAGCATCGTAGCGTTATCCCCCTCCTTTCATGATCCGCTTTCGCTTTTTTTCACGGAGAAGGAATCGCCCTTTTGTGCTGGGAGTCCCGCCGTTGCGCTGCCCTCCTTCCTGCGCCCGCCCTTTCCAGCACATCTTTCAAATACGACCTTTTGTGAGGTTCTTCCCCTTACGCCACCAAGGACCGTTACTTGTCCCGCCTGCCTTCTGCCGGCCCCCATCTATGAAGAGTCGCGCATCCCCCCTGTTTACGGCGTTTCCTTTTTTTTTTCCGGCCATCATGCGCTGCTGGACCCGTACTCTCCCCGATTTCGAGAGAGCCGGGTTCCCCTTTCTTTTTCCCGAGGTCATTTGTATGCACGTGTCCCCCCTTACCACCCTTCTTCTTTCTTTTTTTTTTGGTCTAAAAATAAAATCGGAGGAGAAACTCTCCGACCTCCCTCCCCCCCGGTAACTTCCTTTCTTCCCTCCCCCTAACCCCCCCGGTAATCTGAAAGGGATTAAAAGATAGAAGGAACATTAAATTCCAGTCAGGCGACGCCTACTTCCCCTTTAAGGGCCCCCCCCCCCCTCCCCCTTCTGGTATATTCGAAAAAGTGGAAGAGGCCTCACCCCTTTCTTCTTTTTTGCACCTTTCCCCTTTTTCTTCTTTCTTTTCTTTTCCTACTCCTCGCTTTAAGCGGGTAGTCTGCAATAACAGAGGGCATTCCGGTGATCGCATTTCCTGGAATCTTTTTCTTTTTCCCCCCCCCCTCCTCTCTCAAGATAGGGAACATGACGGGAAAAATAAACAAGCGCTGTGTGCCCTTGCATCCCTTCTCTCACTTACTAGTCGGTGGAGCAGAAAAAAGAGGAGGATGGGCCAAACCACTTCATCGTCCTCTTCCCTTCCCACACTTCCTTCTTTTTCCTGGTTAAATGATAATGGAAGAAAAAGATTCTCCCCCCTCCGCCACCCCCTTTATCTCGGACAAGCAGGAGGTAAAGGGAGAGTAGTTCCCCTTTTTTTCCGGATATCCCCCCCCCCCCTTTTCCCCTCCTAATGGAAATGAAGGAGACCCGTTTTCCGATCCCCTTTCTCCCTCCTTTTTTTCTCTTATTCTCCGCCGCACTGCGAGGAAATGCTTAATTCCATCGTTCCTTTCTCCTTTTCTTGGTCTTTTGTCTCGAAAGCTTCGGGAACTTGTTACTACGTTAAAAGGGCGGCTTTTTTTTCGCTGGAGCAAGGGAGACAGGTCAATGAGAGAGCGGCACGCCAGCCTCCCTCCGTTCCTTGTGTACCCTCTTTTGATCGAAATCGAATCTTTTGGCGCTCCCCCCCCCTTTTTCCACTGTATGTTCTCTCGGCGAGCACAAGAGCGAAGTGCGGCAGAGGTGGCGGGAGTCCTGGGCTTTGTGAGTGACTTTCCCCTCTTTTTAACCCGTATCCCGGCGATTGTTCGCACCGGTTCCCCGGAAGCCTGTCCTCCCTGTTCCGCTTCTTGTGCTCGCCGAGCGCCCCTCGGGAAGAACGGTGTGACGCCACCCTTCTGTCGGTAGATAGCTTAACCGTAGACGTATTGGTTCCTCTCTATTTGTCCCCACCCTCCCCCTTAACGTTGTCTGCTCCGCATATCATTGACATGTCTCTCTGTGCTAATATCACGATACGCGGGGAGAGGTATGTTCTGGTGGGTACTTCAGGATTTCTTAGAGGTGTCTCTTTGATCGCCTCTTCTGCGTCCCCCCTTCCCTTTTATTATCATTCTACCACAGTGAGGCGGGAGAATTTACTCCTCTCCCCTTGAAATATCAAATTCCATCGCTGGAAAAAACATGATTCTTCCCCCCCCCCTATACCGCTCAGGGAATTTCCCCTTCTTTTTCTGAAGTGTCTCGTCGGAGCCCTTGTGCCTTCTCTAAAGCATGACAACGGATGTATTGGTATTCGATCATTGTCACCTTGTCGATGTCACCCACTACCCTTTTCCAAGTAAGCCCATATTTTTATTACCTTTCCCTTTTTGTGAGGATGCTTCGTTGTCACAGGAGCATTTACAGGAACTAGAAGGCAGTTGGTTTTGCCGTTTTCACCTTGTAACGCTGACCCGAGTCCTTAGAAACCAACTTCCTTCCGTGGATCCCTCCTTTTCTCGTGCCGGAAACGAGAGATGATTGCGCTCTTCCTCTCTTTTTTTCTTGCATTATCCGGAATTTTCTAACAGCCAGAAATACTTGCCCCCCCCATTTTTCCCTATCAGGCGCGACTTCGAACCGCTGAGGCTCTTCCCCCTTTCCCTTCAGAAACAATCTGGCTCGACCCTGCGCATTCCCCCTTTGGTTTCGTCACCCTCTGGTTTTTTCTAGGGTGCAACGGCACATAGAGAACGGTCGCAGGTGCCTATTATTTTTTCTTCGCGCTTTCAAGCCGTTTGCGAGAAATGCTCTTTTGTTGTCTAGAATACCGGCAGGTCGAGAGGGTGGTTCTCCCCCTCGGTGTGCAGTTTTTTCCTTTTTTTTTTTCCCCTTCCTGGAAGTGATGCAGAAGGTGAAGAAATGGAAGATGACCTGGTGGTCTTTTCAGTAGACGTGCTGACGGGGTTTGTATCACCCGTCGGTTTATGATGAGGTTTCCCTTCCCACACATCTAGGTGATTTTGAGAAAGATTATATATCAGGATATTTTTGCATATCTCGTCTTTTTTTTTGGATGAAAATTGCGCATTGTCAATCTATCCTGTACTTTTCTCTCGAAAGAAGTCCCCCCTCCCCCCCTATTATTTCAAGGATGCACTAGAATTGGGGTAATTGAGGATGATATTGAACGCCGCCGTAACCAGTCCTTGTCTCCCCCCCCCCCCCATTTTGAGACCCTTTTTCCTAATGGTGGTGGCCATTCTCTTTTTCCCTTAAGATATTTCCCCCTCTTTTCCCCTTTTCCCGTTAGAAGGAGGATTAATAATAGTAGAAGTAGAGAAGAGAATTCGACATCCTTATTGCTTTCCCCTTTCTCATCTTTCTTTCCCTTTTGGTGGGTGAAGAAAAGAGGATTGGATCTCTATTCCTCTTCTTTTCTGTTCCCCTCCCTGGTCCCCCTGGCCGACCTGCTTGCAGGATTATGTGATCTTCTCGATCATCATATCTATATCCTCGTAGGCATTCTACGGCCACAACATGGTAGAATTTTGTTTCTCCTTTTCCTTTACCAAAGGTCTCGATTCAATGCCGCCTAAGTCGAGGCGGGGTCGACGCTTTTCGATTCTTCCCTTGGCCCAGAATGGAATTCTTTCGGTTTCCTACATGGGACCCCCCCGTGCTTGTAGAGGCGCTTGACGGCTTTGCCGTTCGGCCAGGTCTGCCTTTGGTTCCCCTTTCTTTTCATAAGTTCTTTCTCTTTTTTTTTCCCCTTCAGTGGCCATGCCGCGCCCGAATGAGTGGATATGGTCCTTTTCCTCTCCGTGTGATTATTCTAGGCAAGGCACGTCGGCCTCCTCCCTTTCGAGTTTTGTATCTTTCTTATCCTGCGAATTTGGCCAGCACAGCCTTGGCCTGGTAATAGTGGCATGTTCATTTATTCCTCTCTTCTTTTC
>Ga0179593_1522851_pt1 | contig 10502 bp, 10 predicted proteins | sample CZODoug2_1_08_16_FD_185931 | JGI IMG/M metagenome (GOLD analysis project Ga0179593, IMG submission 185931) | Vadose zone soil fungal communities from Angelo Coast Range Reserve, California, USA - CZODoug2_1_08_16fungal (PacBio error correction) | ecosystem: Environmental > Terrestrial > Soil >... | reverse complement strand
CGCTATTTTCCCTGTGCACTCGCTGGAAGGCCAGATAGAGTGTCATGATACCGTCCCACCAAAATTTATCACATTTGGCTTTTCCTTTTTTCCTTAACCTGCAATTCGCTTCCCCCTCCCCTATCGTACTGGATCGCCCCGAATTCTTCTTCAGAAAGTCCTCCCCTCGGGCCCTCAGCCGCTATCGCTTTTGGGAGGAATATGATACGAGGTCTGTGTCATTCTCTCATCCTTTTCGGTGTCATCCACACTGATTTACTTCCCCCCTTTCTATTCATTTTGCCCCCTAGTCCTTTCCCTCACAATACCTCAGAACTCCGCGTTCCCCGGCCGCCTATGGGGTGGCCTCTATATTCTCGCGCTTCTATGTTTTTCCTTCCCAACGAAACCGCCTTTACCATCCATGTCAAAATTGCCACCAGGTGTTTCGTATCAGGTTCCCCGCATTTGGACCCCTTCTCCTGCCTTCTCTTCTACGCACCCGAAAGAAATAGCAATGACCCCCCGAAGGGTCCTCCTCGCCCGCGGGGGCCCCCGCTTGGATTCTAAGTACTGCTCCCAAGCTGTTGCACCTTTTTCCCCCGCCCCGCCCACACACCCACCCCCCCTGATCTTGACTCTTGTTCCGTACACAGTGCAGCCCCCAGATCCTTCCCCGCTAGACAAAAACGGAAAAAAAGTCATCGTTTTTCTTTTTTCTTCCCCTTGTTCTAAACCAATCGTACACCAAGCAACGTCTTTCGTGCCTTTTTCGGCCTATCTCTCCTTTCACTATTCTTCCGAGGCCTCTTCCTTTTCCCACCCGCGAAGTGCATCGTATCCGTATCCCAGAGCCTATGGGTTTCATGAATGGTACGCCCCTGCTATCTTGCTGGCCCCCCCAGAAAATTTCTTCGATACCGTTGGGTTTTCAGTATACTCGTTTTTTCCCACGCTTTTATTTCACGCCTCCCCCCCCCTTCCTCCCTCCCCACGAATGGTATCATGTGCCAGGCCCAAAGTGGGCGTTCGCAGCATTCCGATGAGCAAACATCCGGCACCTTTTGACTTTCCTATGTTTTACTGCAAATCCTTCTTAGGTTTTTGAGCCGTTACTTCTTTGGCCAGACCAACCCTTTTTTTTTCGCCCATCTGCTTCCCGGGAGACATATCCAGCCCCACGCTCCCATTTCTCGCTAGACCCCTGCTTCTCCCGTATCCCTTGTACCAGTGTTGGCTCCATGTCTCGGTTTCCCGACTTTCCCCTCTCTAACCTTTCCGTTCTAAAACAGAGTTTAACCTGACACCCACTATCCTAATATCCAACTCTGTGCTTTTTGTTCCTGAACTTTAGCTTCTCGCCCTACCCTTTTTCCTCCCCATTCACGACAACTCGCCCCGTTTTTTTCGTCCGCTACGTTGTTTTAGTGTGAAGGGAATTGCTTTAAACGCTCTCCCTCCACTCTTAATCCTACCCAAAGTTGCATCTCCGCGCCGCCCCCCACCCGGGCGGCCTCATCTTTGATGTATGCTCTCTCGTTTATCCCCGTGGTGCGCTGACCCCCTCAATGGGGAAGCTACCGGATTTCCGGTATCTTCGTTTATTCGCTGGTTATCCCTTCACACGGCCAATTCTTCCAATCTTCCATCCACTAAACCCAACTCCCCCGCGACCAAGGCAATATGTGTTTTGCTTCCGGTAATTCATTGAAGGCGGGGGGTAGTCCAGAGTTTCGCGTTGGGGTCTAGTGCGTTAAAGCAGCTGTCCTGTGAACGGAGTTTCTTCTTAGCCTTTATCTCTTCATGGGTCCGCACATTACTGGTATCCCTTTTTCTACTCTCAGTTAGAGTAATGGTTTACCTGCTATCCCAGACCCCCTCCATGCCCCCCACCCCCCACCACACCCCGGTGGAAACCAGGGTGGTGCTGTAGCTGCGTGTCAGCAGACTAATTTCGCTACTCACGAAGCCTTTTTGACGGATGTGCCCAAAAAACATTTTCCAAGATTCATTGTCAGTGAGAGTTTTTGTTGTTGCAGTTAAGCTTCTCTCGACCCATGGCCCCAATCTTCCCCTTCCCTGAGCCCCCCGTCTTTTTATATGGCAAGCGACTGGGGTAGCGCCGACCTAGCACGGCTCAACCGCCCGTTGTCTTTCCCGAACAACCCATTTTCTCGAAACAATCTGTTCGCAAGGTCCCTTTCCTTGTTGGGATTTGTCATTTCCAGATTTTAGTTTAGCTTCCTTTTCTTTTTGAAACATAGGTTGGTAGGTCTTGACGAATCCGTTCACTACTTTGCGCACGGATCCTTTTCAGTACTGTTTACTTTTCTTGTCTCCCTTTTTTGGGCCCCCGCGGCACGACACAATTTTCGGCAGTTCTTTTTGGTCCAAGTGTGTTCCCCCCGCTTCACTTACCTATCTGATCCCTACTGTTCGTTGTTTAGCCACGATTTTGTCTTATGCACTGGTGAGAGGGACAAAACGGTTTCTCTTGCCCCCTTCAATGGCTAGGTGGTTTCGGATTATTTTCTTGACCAAGCCGGTTCTTGGGAGTTTCCCTTTCTGCTTGCCCGCTGCATAGCGACCGTTCACCGTTTAGTCCCATTCGGGCTCCTGTTTCTGGCTATTGAAGTTGATGATTATGTTTCACATTCATCGAGTCCCAGTTTTCTCCCGGACCCCCCCCTCCCCATGGCTAAACCCCCCACTCGCAATTGCATGTTCCCGCCAAGTGGTCCCCGGTTCGTTCGACCCGGATACGCACTTAAATGCTTCCCGGCAACCCTCGGCCGTTAGTATAGCCGAGGCTGATTGTCGTTGATGTGATAGTCACAATTACTCGCTGTGCGTTGAGGCGCGCCTCCTGGGTGTCGTCTTTTTCTTCTTTCAGATCAGCCTGTTTTCATGACGTCAGAACATAGAGAGATGAGTCACGCCCACTTTACTGATACTACGTTTTTTTTATCTTTGAGCGCTTTGTATCACACGTATCCATGTTTTCTTTCTCTCTACTCCTATTGTTGCTGGGTGGAACAGCAAGTTTGTGGATTTGCGAGGTTCACCGTCATCATTTCCCTGAGGATGGCCCGTGTGTCTCGCTTCCCTTACTTGCCTGTGACGCAGATTGATTCGAAATGATCTCTCTTCTTTTCCCTCTGACTCGATCCTGTAGTCCACACCCTCGGGTCCGGAAAGCGATATTTTTTAATGAGACAGCCCACGCTACCCGCTCAAGAACCTTGGGATTTACTACATCGCAAATCCATTGCACTTTCCCGCAAATAGATAAGGGTCAACAACATTTTTGGACCACTTATTGCACACGCCGCCTTTCCTGCCCCCCAACTAACCTCGACACTGTTTTGCGACGCTATTCCTGGCTGGCGCGGATCTCCTGTCCCATTCTTTCCGTCTCGGGCTATGAGGATGACACGCACCCGAATCTCTCCTTCCCCTTCCCACGCCCCCGCGAGTCTTTACTCTGAGATACACCCGACCAGGAAACTCATTGGCGCAGAATCGACTTTGCCGGTCCTCTCGCTTTTTTGTATCTCCTTGCGGGAGATCCCCCTTCCTCGAACGAACCCCAACTCCCCCCCTCTTGGTGAAGCTTCAATTTGCTGTTCTCTTCTTTTCCCGCACTCTGCTCCCTTTACGATGACCTTACTACGACCCTTCCCCTTCAACATTTAGCTGCCGTAATCACTGCCCAGGTCTCTGCGCACGGCTATCATTTTCGCTTGCGCCCTTCGCCCGGGGAGATACTGCTCACCGCTTCCCCTGTCACGTGGTCTTAACCCCCGCACCAGTCCCCCCTCGTGCTGCCACAAAAGTTTCTACGCTTTTTCTTCCCTCAGCTTACAATTAGTCCCCCCCCGCAACAATTGATTCCCTTTACTCGGTGCGCCATCCTGGTTACCAGTTGATTTGCACACTTGGAGCCACACCTAAATTCCTAACCCCGAACCTTTGTGTTCCCTCGGCCTCTCCGATTCACCCGGATCCTTCTCCGTCCATTTGAGAAACTAATTCCTCCCAACCGTCCTGCTCACATATGTCTTTTCTTAAGCCGCTGCTCCAGTTTGATTCTTCAGAATTTGGTTTCAGAATGTCCCCCCTTCTTTAAGCTCGCTGGAATCACTTTGGATACGACCCTTTTCTAGAAATGGTTGTTTTGCTTCCACCCACGCCCTAGGGAACGCCTCCTGTGCTGCAAGATCTCTTCCTCTACATAGTTCCCACCCACGCCTGTCCTTAGATGGCCATGTACATTCTTCCTGTCCCGCTGGACGAATCCCAACCCCATACCTCCTGCACCGTCCGTCCAATGATTCCCCGCTTCCTTCCGCCCTTCTTTCTTCTCGTAATTTTCTTCTCGCCGTGCGACGAACCCACCTCTGTTTTTCCCCCCCCCCCTGCATGCTGAATATGCTTGTGCTTCAAACCACCCATCCCCCAGATGGTCCTTCTTTACTTCCCCCCATCCATATGGAGATGGCCTCCCTAATGCCCGTTGTTTCCCCCAAGTGTGGGGACCCCCCATTCGACTCTAGAGGTCTAGAAAACCCGTTCTCCACCTCTGTTACGCGGTAAACCACTCTCACCCCCGAGAATTTCGGCGCGCCCCCCTCCCCCCCCCTTTTGACCCTCTTCTTTTTCATCCCTCCCCTCCCATTTTCTTCCCTCGATGTTTTACTCCAGCAGCTCTGCCAAGGGAACTATCGAAGCCTTGATAAAAATCCTCGCCCTTTATTTGACATTTTAACCCGTCCGCCCGCAACAGTATCTCTTTCCTCCTCTCCGTGTTGTTTTTCTGTTTCCCTTTTTTTGTTGCGGCTTTTACGGGCGTTTATGCAAATGTCTAAGGGCAGACTTGGTTTTTGTGGAGATGGGACTACTCGCTAATCACTGCCACGTTCCCCAGTCTGGATGGCTAAAAACGTTGTTCTTTAAAATCCTCTCTTCCTAACTACGGGTTCGCCGAGTGGTCTCTTTCGCCTGTTGGAGAGGGGTGACGTCGTAAAAATTGGTTTCTCCCCCCCGATTGGGTATTCTGCGCCCTGAGTTAGTCTTTCCTGTGATCTCTACATGTTTTTCCCCATTGGGACCTCCCGATTCTAAGAGCTTTCCCTCCCTAGTTCTTCGTTTTTTTTTCTTGTGGTTGCTGCAAATTTAGAGGTTGAAAGGGTTGTCCCCGGTCCTTTCCCCCTAAGAGTTTCGGTACTACGCTCGCAAGTCCTTGATTCCTTTCGTTTCCTCCCACCAACGGGTAACTTCATCATGCCAGTTTTTTTTTTTCCCTTCACCGGTCCCTGTCCGCCAAAAAGGTTGACATGGCCATCGCACCGTTAGAGTTTTGGTTGGACTCAGTGGACACGCGCTTCGCTAGCTCTTCCGAATCCCACCCAGGGATCAGTTACAACACCCACTTTCTTGGTCGTAGCCCGTCACGGTCTCTGTTTTCCCTTTATTTCTCTTCCTTTGAGATCTTTACATGAACCAAGCCATTTGCCGACCTTTTGCGCTCCTTCTCGCCCAGGATCGATTCCTTTCTATGTTCAAATTGGTGTGCTTTGACCCTTCTGGCACGACACCAAATGAACGCTTCTTTATTGTTTGTCTCCAAGTGGCAAGGCATGCCCCCCCGATTTTGTCTCACCCGAGGTCGTCGGGCGTGTTCTGATCTTAATCAGTTTTATTGCATGTACGTGATTCATTTTCATTATCGTTTTCCTTCTCTGTGTGCATCCCTCTTTGTTCCTCTGGCCGGGCCGGCTTTCGAGAAGGTACTCTGCGTTTGGGGAGTACCAGTTCCTTTGACGCGACTTATCAGTCTTTACCCTTTTCTTGCAGTGTTTGAATTGATGTGCGCGATGTCAGCAGCGTGTTCTACCCTACCGCTCTGACGCCGGATTGCGTCCTTCTTTCTGGACATATGGCGAACCCTCCCTTTCCCATGCTCCACAATCATGTCCGGTTTCGTCGAGGAATCGCGAGTTTTGAATCGGCACATCAGAGGCAGGGGACTCCTCTTTCCGTCCGATTGCTTTTTTTGTCTTCCTTGAGTTTGGCGATGGTGGCGTTGAGGCTCCCTTTTCGACTTGCACGTTTTCACATATGTGTCTATTCACTGTACCGGCAGTCCTTCTCTGAGATCTCCTTCAGCCTTTGTGCACTCGACAACCCATAACATTCGTTTTTTCCTTGCGTGTGGGGATGAACGCGTTCGGAGTGCTTTGTCTCTTCGCCCCCCCTTGTTCGTATCGATAGGGCGCTCCGTTGTGGGGACCAGACCAGGTGCTGGATTGCTATGGTTTTCGGATGTCCTTAGTTCTCTTCTTAGATTGTTTTGTATGGACATCGCGATTGGTTCCTTGGACTGCGCGTTTTGCTGTTCACCCCATTTCTCCCGTTTTTTTCTGTCTTTCCATCCGACTCCCCTTTCAAGGGCCGCACACGCTCTGCGAGCTGTTCCTCACTTAGACTCAATGCGGCACGCCGATTCAGTGTCTACCCATCCCCTCCTGGCTTCCCCCAGCAATATTTCCCTGTCAGATCCCGATTACCGAAACCTGGTAGAATGAGCCAACTCAGCAGCCCCCTCGTCCTCGCGTTCCTTCCCCACACCTTTAGTCTTTCATCTCTCCCTCGGTAACCGCTGGTTTTAATTCTCCGACGCAATCTCTTTGTAATTACTATCCCTTCTTGACCACCCTGAGTGACCTTCTACTAGCTAACTTCCCCCTTCCGCTATCCCCCCCCGACTATCACCTTATCAATTGTTCTTTCCTGGATTTCGATTGCCGCCTCTTTATGGTGGCCGTTAACCGCGCTTTGTAGGATTCGCCCCTTTTTTTTACCTGGAGGATCGCTTTCCATTTGTCCGCTCCTTCTTTGACTCAGCTTAAGGTAACAGATATGCTTGAGGACACATATCCCCCCTTGCCATGACAATCCTTCGCTTTTAGCTGTCAGTTTCTCCCTTCAAGTCTGGTTATCCTGCGCGAAGCGCCTCATAACTGCCCCGGCGTCTTCACCCTTGCCGAAAATCCACCCCAACATTCCTCTGTCCTCCCTTTCCTTTTTGCTTTCTTTACCAAACGTGAAGATACCCAGAAGTCCCCGCTCATTAACCCCACCATTACGTTTTCGCCTTATTTATACCCGTTTCTTCGTGTTTACGTTGCTTTGTTAGCAACACCTCCCCGCATGTTTTCCCCTTCTCGATCACACCCGGTGGACCAAGCTTATCCTAATCCTCCCAAGTAAAGTTCCTTTTTTGAACTTTTTTTCTCTTCTCTCCATCGGTTTTGAATGGTCAGCTCCATCATGCAGCCTGAAGCTGGCTGGACCCCGATTCCTCCCGCCTTTCATACGACCAAGGTTTGAGTGGTACAAAGTTACCTTCGGTGGCCTCCTTTATCTCCCGGCCGCTACACCTTAGTCCTTCTCTCCCCCCTTCCCAAACACCGCTGTGAGCCCCCTTTTCACCTTTGGTTTTGGTTTTCCATTACAACCCCATTACCTCCTCCATTGTCCGCCTCTATTTTGCCTGTACCTCTTTTCGCCCCCGTGGTGATTCGTGGTATTCCCCGGAACTTCGGCTTTCCAACGCCTAGACGTCACCAACCCTCTCTGCTGCCTTGACTGCCCCCAGAACACAGTTCCGATAGGACCCCAACCCTACCCCTTTCTACGCTCCCAGAGGACTCCCTCCCCTGATGTTCTTCCCCTTCTTTCCAACGCCCTTTCTTTGGCCGGAACCTCACTCTTTCCTTGGGTTCACTATTGCCCGTAAGATCACCCCTAAACAACTACTCAACTCGTGTACTCCCCTTACTTTACCCAACTGCGAAAACTCTGCGCGCCCTGATCTCCCCCGCCCTTTCTCCCACACCTGTTTACCCTTTTTCTGCTCATCAACGCCACCTACGTTTTGCTCCCGACGCCTCTTTTGTCCTTTGTCTCCTTCTCACGCCAGCGCAGCGCATTCCTTAATGACGCCCTTTTTTTTTTTCATACACACCTCGTCTAGCCGCACCCCACCGGGCGGCCCGATATATTTTCTTTTTGTGGCTGCTCTTAAGCGCACATTGTCGCGACGTGCTTGTTATGCAGGATACTTTCAATGTGTGGCTGGCTTTCTTCTGGTTCGTCTCTTTTTACCTTCACCTCCCCCTGGCTGGCCAGGTGGGAGTTCTCGGTGAATTATGAAATAGTGTGCGGCAGTTTCTTCGGTTTCGTCCGAGGCCTCGCTTCGATTTCTGCTTTCGTGCCGTTTATGCCTCCCTTATAACTTTTTTCTCCCTTACGTGGACTTCAGTTCTGCCTTCTATTGATCTTCGTTTGTCTCGCCCCTTGGACAGCTGACCGCGATAAAGATCTGTGAGCCGATATAGAGTATACTCTCTTTCTCGTTTTTGTGGTCCTGCTGTTGTTGCCTCCATTGCCCTTTCGTGAAAAGGTGGTTGTCTGTCTGCTGTTGGCCAACTACCAGCACCTCTATCCCACTCGTAATTCCCCCTTCTTCGGTCGCGATGCCCTTTGAGTGACAAAAAGGTTACTATATTTGGGGACCACAGTGGCACTGGTTTGGTTTCCCTTCCCGTTCTTCGCGTCCCACTCCCTCATGGATTTCCACGGAGACCCTTCCTGTGTGGTGATGTCCCCGCGCATGGGTGTCGAGGCCCGCGCCACCTAATCTTGGTCTCACCCATAGCGGGATTCTGAAGTACAACCACACCCAACTTCAACTTTTTTTTTCGTAGCCAGGCGGCGAAGTCCTTCCCCTAGATCTAGCCGTCCCTTTCCTCACTGAAAACACGCTGGCTCGCTCTACATAGCCCTGGCGCACCCCAAATTTTTGAGCAGGCACTTTCTTGGGAAGTTAGTGCGTTTTTCTTGGATCTCAACGGGTCTTTCTTCAAAGTCGCGACGGTTGTTGGCATTGGGATAGATGCCGTTGGTAGTGTATTGATCATAACCACATGGCTTTCCCGCTGCCCGTATAATCAAAGGCCGTACATTTGGCTTTCTGTGTCGGACGGTGAGACGGCGTTGAGTGCACATTGTGCTCACGTGCGTTGGTCTCATGTACTTGACATTAACAGTTGAGAGTTAACCTGGAATAGCCCAGACACTTTTATAATATCCACTGACACTATGTCTGTCCAGGCGGGACACTTTGGGTCGTCGGGATAAAACCATTAGGGTCTATAACACGGTCAATGGTAAAGGCACAGGCGGGACGGGTGAACCACTTTCCTCCCCTGCTGTATATGTCTTGTGACCCCCTCTCCCTTCTCCCTTTTATCATCCCCCCCCTTCCCTCCTTCCCCCTTCCCGTTCCTCCCCCCCCCCTTTTCCATCCCTTCCCCCCCATCTGCCATCTCACTGGTCCTCTTGTGCTTCTCCTTCTTTCCCCCGTTTCTATCTCCCGCCCTTTCTCCTCATCTTTTCAGCGATTGAGAAGCTATTTTAGATCAACTGAGCCTATTGTTGTTGGTGGTCTTAAGATCCTCAATTGCAGTCGTCTTCTCTAATCTTTACTGCCTTCCCTTTTTCCTTTTCCCCTTCTTTTCTTTTTCTTCTTTTTCTTTCTTCCTCCCCCCTTTTCCTTTTTCCTCTTCTTCTTTTTTCCTTTTTTTGTGAGGACTGCAGACTTTCGGCGTAACGTCCAACCATATGACGAGCCGATTGAACTTTTGTTCTTCCCTGCACACTAATTATATCGACATCGCCCCGGATTTCCCAGCTTCTTTTTCGCTCCTTAAGCGGGTATCTTGCCATTTGAAAACAGATCGTAGAGAACCTTTGTTGAACTTTTTTCCTTTGTAGGGGCATCGTGAATCATTTCAACCGTGCTCTCGGGGGCTCATTTCTACTCTTTGACGCGTCCTTCGCCTTTCCCGGCAGTCTGACGTGTGACTTCTGAAGGATTATTTCCGATGTCCTTCCTCCGGCGCGACTACATCATCCTGATGAAGCCGATCCCCTACCCCCATGTAGATAACAGCACATTGCATGCTTCCCAAAGCCCTTGCGTTTTTCAGGTTAAATCCCTCACCATGTACAGATGAGGCACTTTCCTCGGCGACGGCGCCTTCTCTTTTTGTCCGATGGCCTTTTGGATAGCCGAGTACCCACCAAGGTTCCCCGCTTGTAGGCGAATGTAGTTAAATTACCTAGTTGGTCTTTACATTATGACACTCATCCCGAACTCAGCAGGACCCCTGGTCTTCTCTCCGTCTTCCTCTTATTTTTTCGTCTTCGTAGCCCGTTTGTTGGATGAATCGAGTTTTTCACTTCTGCCTTGGAGGCTGTTATTGATGTTTTTCCCCCCAAACGCTTTTCTGTTACCTGATCGGGGATCTCTGTCTTGACTGAGGGAACAGCCAGGTGCTGGATTTTTTTTTCAAACTCCTTTTTCTTAATTGCGTAAGTCTTGGGGGCAGGTGCCATGATTCACTTTTCTTGTTTTCCACTCTTTCCCTCCTCTTTTTAGGATGTGCACCCTTTTG
>Ga0179593_1536859_pt1 | contig 10503 bp, 12 predicted proteins | sample CZODoug2_1_08_16_FD_185931 | JGI IMG/M metagenome (GOLD analysis project Ga0179593, IMG submission 185931) | Vadose zone soil fungal communities from Angelo Coast Range Reserve, California, USA - CZODoug2_1_08_16fungal (PacBio error correction) | ecosystem: Environmental > Terrestrial > Soil >... | reverse complement strand
CGCTCTTTTTTTTCTTTTTTTGACTTGGGATAAATACAAGATACATAGACGCGATCCTACGATAAGATAGTTCCAAGCCCCCTCTCCCTCCTCCCTTCCGAAGACAAGGATGTCATGCGCTCCTTCCTTTTGGCCGGGGAGACATTCCTTCCTTCGCAGCATTCACCTTCTTCTGCAATACGCTTTCCCTTTTTTCCCTTCCTTCCCCCCTCCTGCCGGACTTTTTTTTTTTTTTCCCTATCTCCCAAGACTTGCGTGGATCGTGATTTTTGCCGGAAGACAAGCCCAGAGTCCTTCTCCCCCCTTACATATTTTTCCCCCCTCCGAGACCATAGACCTTTTTCCAAGAGAGGAAGACCTGAGGACAAGGCTCCCCCCTCCCTCCCCATTTTTCCAGTCCCCTGAAGCTAGACTTCCTCACCTTTGCTAGAAGATTGCTTTGGAATAGATAACAAATTTCCCCCCCCCCTCGGCGCTTAGAGTTTTTTTAATTCTAGAAGTGCGGTTCAGTTCTTTTTTTATGAGCGCCCAGGGACACAAAGTCTCTTCCACATAAGGATTGGTAGTTCAAAGAACTTTTACTTCGGCACCGCTTCTCGGTAGGCCCCTCTGCGAGGAGTGAGATCCTGATGGAGGAGGTGTCTCTCTTTATCAGACTTTCCCCTCTTTTCTCTCGGACAGGCCTCTTCCCCCGCTCGTATAAAAGATCCTTTTTTTCCGCTGCGGAAACACCTTGTTCCCTCCCCTTCCCTCTTCGCAGGACTCTCTCCAGACTTTCTCCCCTCGTATCAGGTTGACTTTTCTTGCTTTACCCCCGAGGAACGACAATCCTTTTTTTCCTCATTTTCCCTTCAAATCTCGCTTTCACCTTTCTCCCTATGTAGGGATTCCCTCCCCATGACAGTGCAGAAGGTGAACGGTCCGCACTGAGCGGCGATCTTTCCCTTTCAAGCCCCTTTGTTAGTTCCACAAGCCGGCCTGTCTCACGGCGAGGGTGCCTTTCCTTATTCTTCGCTCCCTTTCGGTTCTTCCGGGGGAAAAGCCCTCTAAGAGTAGTAAGTTTTTCTTAGAAAATGGATGCACTAACATCCTTCTCCCCTTCGCCCGATGCGATTGAGCCCCCTCCTTGATCTTCTCCTTTGCCTGGCGGCCTTCCCTTCTCCTTCGTTTCGGAGCTGTGAATGAAGATGCACCTCTCTTGCCGAGGGACTTTCCTCGGTCTTTTTTCCTTTTTTCTCACCTTGAACCCAGGGGCAATAGTATGCAGCGACTTTTCTTCGGCTGAGATAGAGGAATTCCCCCCTCTTTCCCTATTCGGACTCTCTTCCCCACCGGTGGTCAGAGATTTGTTAAACGAAACACTTCCGATTCATATGCAGCCCCTTCATTCTCTCTCTGCAAGTCCCGCTTCGTAAACGGTTTCTTTCCCCACTCAGACGAGCAGTCTCTCAAGGAAAGAGGGCCTCTTTTTTTCTCCTCCCCCCATCGGTGTTCCTGCAAAGCTTTCGACTTTTTTTCTTGGGATTCGGAAGACACACTCCCCCCCTGAGAAGTAGAAGGCTCACTTTTTCTCCGTCAAGCGCTCTTTTTTTCAACATTCCGTGAAATTAGTGGCCCTCTCCTACCCCTCTGGTGAAGTGGATAGTAAAAGACGACTTTTAGTAGGACAATCGTTTCACCCTCTCCACTTCATTAGTTTTCCTCCCCCGATTCTGCTGATCCATTACAGTGCCTCCTTTCCTTTCCTCTTTTCCTACTAATAGTTGTGGTTGTGGATTTCCTGTGAAGTAGGCTTCTCCGGCAGATTTATTTTTCCCGGAATGTGATTTTTCCTTCGCACCTCTTACAGAGCGTTGTCTGGTAAGACTCCCTTCCTCTCCCTCATCTCTCGAGTTCCATTACAGTAAAATTCTCCTAGGGAAGGTTCCTGGTTTTAAGTTTCTTTCCCGTGGAGATTTTTTTTAATAGAGTACTCTTTCTCGACTATTGTTGTCCGTCCCTCTCTCGAGCTTTCTCTTTTTTTCGGGCCGCCAGGTGGCCTTTCTTCCCCTCTTTCTCTCCTTAAAGTAGAAGATTTGCTCCTGGCCGGTGAGCGTGGTCGCTGGATTTTTTTTTTTTTTTTTCTTTTTCTTTTTTTTGGGTGTTCTTTTTTTTTTTGTCGGATGAAAATGATCGGTGTTCCTCCCTGGAGTTCCTCTATCATTGGATCCCGTCGTCCTCCTTTTTATCGGGGGTTAGGGCCCCTTCTTCCTCTTTCGAGTGGTCGGATAGAGCATATTTCTATTTTAAGCTGTCCCTTTCGCTCGAGCGTCAAGAACTGTGAAGACCCCGATGTGCCCTGTTCCAATGTTCTAGCCGGAAGTTCCTGGAAGGGAAATCCCGTTCCCCCCCCCCTCTCCTTTCCCCCTCTTCCTCACCCTTTCCTCTCTCTCTTATGTTCCTTTTAAGTAATTACGCCTCGAGAACATAGGCTACTTTCTTTCCCTCCTTCTCAGTTATTTCATACCATTGATGAAACGGAGGATTTTTCTTTTCCTTCGCGAACCAAGGATCCCGATGATGAGACGAAAAGACAATCCTCTTTCCTTTCCCCCCTTTTGTTGTAACCTTATATTCCCCTTTTTCCTTCGGCGTTGCAAAGAGACTCCCTTTCTGTTCGATACGTCCCCGGAGCGGAAATAGAACAATAAGTTTTTTGGGGGGGATGGTGACTGTTCTTTTTTGCCTCATGTTTTTCCTCTATACGCCTTTTCCTCGTTTCTTGTAGATGAAGATTAAAGATTATCCCTTTTCTCCTCAAGGTGAGAAACTGTCCTTTCTAGCTCCTTCTTTCTCTTCTCTGAACAGGTTTTTTTTCCATCTTTTGGCCATTAGAAGTCCCGGGTGATAAAGGCCGCTTCTTTTTTTTTTCTCGTCACTCCCCTCCCCCCCCTTCGACGAGAGGTTTTTCTCATTGAGAGAAAAGACTGCCCTTTTCTTTGCAGACAGCACGCTCACCTCCTCCCTCCCCTTTACAGAGAATCCGGTCCCTTTCACTTCTTTGAAGAGCTTCCCCTTTCCAGCCGACGCCGACATTCTCTTGGAAGCAGCTCCTTCTCGGATTCCCCGCCGTAATTGAAAAGATGAATGACCCCCCTAAGGGGTGATATATCCACATTCTCTGCAACTCTTCTTCCTTTTCCGCAAGCGGAGATGGTTTTTCTTTACGTAAAAAGGGGCCCATGGGTAGCTCTTCTCCTGGAGCGGCAGCGCTTCTCCCCCTCTAGTTCGAGGATCTGCCCAATATTAGGCACTTTTTTGGATTGAGGAATTTTAGACCTTCTCTCCCCTCCCTCGCTTTCCTCTTTTTCTTTTCCTCTGCTGTTCGTTGGAGGCGAGACTTTTCGAATGACAGGCAGCAGGATGTACCTTCTCCTCCTTCCTGGAAACCATTCCCTGTTGGTCCACTGTTATCCTGAGAAAAATCCCTCTTTTTCCCTTCTTTCGCGGGCTGGAACGATCTCGATGTGAACGATAGAGTCGATGATTCTTTTTTTTCCCTTTCCCCTTGGCGCGCATCCTTTCTTCGTATCTCTTTCCCCCTCCTCCTACGTTGTTGTTTGTGACTTTTTCTCCGTTCGGGTGCAGAGGACGGCCTCTTTAAAACATAGACATGCAGGACCTGGCCCCTTCTTCCCCATTCCGCGCAGAATCCTTCCTTCGACAATGATGGCATGCGCGACGCTCTTCCTTTGTTCCAGATTAGCGCAGGAACCTCCTGCCTTCGGGTTGACGTTTTTTCCCCCGTCACCCTCCCCTGACGGGCTTTTCCCCGATGTTCTCGATGAGTGAGATTTTCGATTCTCTCAGTCCTCACCAAACCTCGAACCCTTCGCTAGAGCGAATCCCCTTTTTCCCAAAAAGCAGCTGCCTTTCCCTTCTGCCCAGGTTCCTACTCTCTGCCCCTGCGCCGAATCCTTACCTCTCTCATTTATACCTTTCTTGTTCGCTCCTTACGCGCCCTCTTGCAGCGAGACATTTTCCTTAGAAAAATTATTTTCTCTTTCTTTGGGCACTCCCTTCCCCCCTTCCTCCATATCACGATTGTTTGATGAGATGAGGCCTTCCTTCGAGGAATGTAGGAGATTGCTTTTCTTTTTTCCTTCACTAAAGTGACTCTGGTTTCTTCGCCCCCCCCCCCAATTTTTTTTTTTTTTCGGCCCGCCTAGAGAGATTTTTATGATAAGAAGGGTAATCCTCTCCCTCCCCTCCTCCTTTCCGGTCCCTTTGATCTCCCCACCATCTTCCCTCTTCATCCCCTCTTTTGCAGGGCGAACCTTCCCGATCCGCCCGCGAACGGCGAAGGCGACCTCCCCCTTTCCTTGACGGGCATTGCCCGCCGCCTTTTCTTCGACCACGAGCGTTCCCCGCCCCCTCCGCGGATCAGCGGACAACCTCTTTTTCTTTCCCCCTGCAGAGGACGGGGATGAAGAAAGAACCCCTGCGAAAGGGGATGTTCCCCCTCCGTTTATCGGCGACTACGCGTTCCCCCCTTTTCGCATTGCAAAGACGGGCTACCCCCTTCTCCCAAAGTGCTCCGGGAGAGGCTTCCTTTATGAGGAACGTGTCCCTTTTTTCCTTCTCTTGAAAAGCAGGCGCATCGCGGAGTTCCTAAGCCGTTAATTATACCCCCATAGAAGACGATGCAGCTTTTGCGAATTTATGAAATTTCGCCTCCTCCTTAAACCAATCCTCCTTGCGGCTATCTGAGCCTTGCCAGTCTTATATTGACGACCTGTGAATGCTTATTTTTTCGGGATCCTTTTCATCCCAGAGAATGGGAATCGCCTTTGGGGGGGGGTTCCGACTCTCTCTTCTTGCGCTTTTCACCGCGCGAGATCTGATCCCGCCCAAAGGAGACAAGTTTCGGGATGAAATGCCCTCAAAACAGACCTTTTTTCTTTTTTAGTATATCGCTCGAACACGCCGTCCGAGAATACCCCCCCTCCCGAGCATTTTCCTCCTCCCGCTGTCCCTCCCCCCGGCAACAGAGGGCCCTTCTTTTGGTTCGACAAAAGCTCGCCTCGATACGTCATCGTCTTTTGCCCCCCTGCCGCCCCCCCCCCCTTCGCAATCTTTTTCTCCGGTAGACATGATTCGTCGCCGAAAATCTCCTTCCTTTCCCGACCCTTTTTTCGCGAAAGGACCCCCCGCTCTTACAAAGACGAGAGTAGCGTGTAGTAGGACAACCTCGCTCGGCTTAACGGGTCATATTTCCTCCTTCACCAGATAGGACGCTCCCTTTTTTTTTTCCCACTGCCCAGGAAGTAAGATCCCTGAAGTGGGTGTTTTTTCTCTCTCTGAACGTCGGCATTCTATTAAATACCTCTTTTGATAGTTTGTAATGGACTTAGAACCCCTTTAAAGAAGAGTGAGAGGTTTTTCCCCCTCTTCCTCGTATCCTCTTAGGATCTCTTTGGACAGGAGTTTTCAAGTATTTCCGAGTTGTACAGGAGGATTTGATGGTCCTTCTTTCTTTCCAGAGTGGTGTAGCCTCAGTGTCTCGAGGAGAGCCTTGTTTGGAGGAAGCACCCCCCCCGATGACGATCTCTTTCCCCCTCCCAAGTCGATCTTTGCCTACTCTTTTTTCCCGGTCCCCCCCTCTGGCGAGGCGGATGAACATCCTTTGGTAATTCTCCCCTCCGCGGCGTTTGCGATAAGTGATACTTTTCCCCTTTTCTTCTTGAAAAAGGCAGAATCCATGAGCTTGGTCGGGCCCTCCTCGAAATCTTCGACTGAGAGAATTCGTAAACAAATTTCTCTTCGAGTCGGTGAATCCCTCCCCCTCGATCCCACGAACCTCCCCTTTCCCCCCTGGGAAATATAGCGTGGAAAATAGAGAAATAGCTTGTCTTTTTTTCCTTTTACGCATTCCGCCGCCCCCTTTTTCCCCCCAGTTGTGCCCATCCTGCGCCGAGTCCCCCCCCCCTCCTTGAGAGCAGACTGAGGTTCCGGAGATTAAGCTCCCTCTCTTCCCCCCCCCCCCTGTAGTTTCCCGTCGCCTCCCCCCTTATTTTCGCGCAAAGAAGCGAAGTGAGGTTACTTTGGATTGTTACTGCCCCGTTGCCACTTTCACGCAAGAGTGTTCCCCCTCATTCGCTCTCTCCATAAGTCAACAGGAGCAAGTTCCCCTTGGTCATCAAACGACATCGTGGCTTTTGTGAGAGAGCTTTTCCCTCTCCTTTTTCTCCCGTATCCGGACGATAGTGGTCGATGCCCCCTCGTAAAATGATTCTCCCTCTTTTTTTTTCCACTGAATGGAGCGTCCTTTCTCGCTCTTCAGAGCGGGACCCCTTTTTCTGGGGCCATTCGCCGGCAACTCTGTGCTCCCGGCCTTTTTTTCTCTTTCTTCTGTCCGGAGAGGAGAGATGATCCTCGAGAGAACCTCCCCCTTTTTCTTCTGACGCCGCGAAGCCCTCTCGCTGCCTACCGAAAGCCCTTTTCCCCCTCCTTCTCTCAAGCAAGATAAAAGAAGTCGAAGAGATTTTTTTGGCCCCTGCAGATATCAACATATTTTTATTTGAGGAAGTCCCCCTCCTTTCCCAGACTCCCTCCCACACGTCCTTGCCCCGGGGTGATATATGAAATGTCCCCCACCCCCCTCTTCCCCTACTCGTTGCTGGGAGAGATTAGCCATGGGAGACGGATCTTTTTTCTTTTTTTTTTTGGGGTCGCCGCTTCTCCTATCGGACATCTCTCCCGTTTGACCCCGATGAAGATCGTCCTATTAGGAGAATGCTCTAGTTTGGCTTGCGGCCTTTACCCTAGAATAGACCCTCTTTAATTGCGATTCGGAGGCGTAGGGTCTTTTTCCCACTCAGCGATTTCGTCACTGCCCTTGATTTCCGGCGCGTCCTTCCTTTTCTTGGCCACTGTCTAAGGACTCCTGCTCATGGGAGGAGGAAGCGATTCGCCTCCTTGGACCGTGAGCGTTTTCTCTTCTGTCTGATGTTAAATCCCTGAATTGTCGAGGCGTTTTCCCCCTCAGGCGCGCACTCCTTGAGCTATCTCTCTCCCCCTTTTTTCAGAGATCTACTCGGAAGAAAGAGCGAGTTTCTCCTTTCCGGCACGCCTCCCCCCCCTCCGAACATGAAATGAAGGCCGTTACAGCGTTCCCTCATCGGCCTTCCTTTTCCCAGGATGTCCTGGGATTTTCGCGGAGACACCGCCCCCTGCCCCCCCAAATTCTGGAAGGGTTTCCGATTTCTAGCAGGACCTTCCTTCTTCCCGCGGGAGGGGGACCCGAAAAAGAAGAAGGCGTTTTAATTTCAAAGTGAGCGAGGGTTATGATCTTTCGAGAAGGCCCTCCAACAACTCGTGAAATAGTCCTTCCCGCCGAAGAATTAGAACTCCCCCAAGAGATGAAGATGACGTCCCTTTCTCCCAGGATAATTACTCCCCATTTGGTCATTTGCTCCCTTCCCCTTTAATTCCGAGTGGAATGCCTTCTTCGAGTCCTCTGAGACTTTCCTCCCCCTGCAACCTATTCTTTGAGAGGTAGCGCAGGAGGTGGAGGAAGAAGATCACTTTTCCCTGTGGACGGGAACACTTTTTTTGAATGTAGGCGCCCGTAGGAACTTTCAGGAGGAACCTTCCTTCCCCTCCCCGTCTCGGTAGAGCGATTTGCGAAGAAAGAAGGCGCTCATGTGTTCCTAAGCGTTAATTCATTTTTCCTGATTTCTACGGCCTTTATATAACAAAATCTACCCCTTCCAGGGATAAATATTTTCGGCCCCAGCGTTTAAACACCCTGCCGTTCCTCTCTTCTTCTTTTTCTGCGACCCCCGGAAGACAGTTGCACCGTGAGTATAAGGTTTTTTCAGAAGGTATAGTAATCTACTTTTCCCGAAAAGACTTCGCGGGTCTCTCCACCTTCTCGGCAAGCTCGTTCCCCATCCTTAGGGCTGATTCCGGAAAAACGTATGGGCTTCCTGGTGAAGTAGGAGGCGTTCCCTTCGAGTGCGGTAAGCTCCTCACTCCTTTCAGTAAACCATCTTCTACTTGGTAAATCAAGGAGCAGTCTTACTAAGTAATAGTACGCTTTCCGGGAAACGTTTAGATCTCGTCTCCGAACGTTAATCAATCCCTTTCTGCTCTTTTTCTCTTTCCTTTTTCTCCTTCTTCAATTTCGAATGGGGCGGCGTACCCTTCCCCCGCCCCCCCCGCGATTGCGCTAGAGGAGGGTTCATTATATATTGCCGATTTTCCTGCTTCGGCTTTTCTGCAGATTTTTCCCCTCGCTTTTGGTCAAATAGCTATGAGCTTCGAGGCAGCGTTTTTTTTTTCCCCTTCAGCCCCAAAGCTGGCCTCTTCCCGAAGCCCGCCCCCCCTTTTTTCCTGGTCTGCCGGTGTCCCCCCCCTAGCAGATTTCCGGATCACTCTCTCACGCCCGCAGGAAAAGGAAGAGATCAAGAAGCCGAGCCTGTCCTCCTTTTCTCTCCCATCTCCTTCCCCCCCCTTCTCTTTTCAGGCGACAAAAGATTCGAATTTTTTCGAATAGCGTAGGTGGAGGGCCCTTTCAGTCGCACGCTTCTTTCCTCTCCCTTCGTCCCTTCTAAACCTTACTAAGCCGAGTAACAGAAATCTTAGAAATTGAACGCCCCTCGTTGAAGTTTCTTTTCTTTGACACGATCAGATTTTTTCAAGAGGATTACCCTCTCCGTAAGGAACCGATCTCTTCCCCTTCTCCTCTAATACCTTTCTCCTTTCTCGTCTCTATTTTACATCCCCGTTGTTTTCTACTCTAGTGAAAGTCTTCCTCCCCTACGGAGTGACCTTCCCTTTCTCATTCCGGTGCCTTATCCTAATGCAAGTTTTCGGGTCAGGACTCCTCTGACGATAATCTCTTCTTCCTTTTACACGGACCCGAAGGTCCTTCAAGTTCTGCCGATTTGTCACGGATCTTTCTAATGTACGCTGCGTCGAAGAAGTCCTTTCTTTAGTAGAGCAGTGCGACGGTTTGGCGGCAGCCACGTACCTCTTGACTATTTCCTCCCCGAAGCCTGCGAAACAGAGGGGCGGGATCATATAGCCCCCTTTTTGGTACGCTATGAAAATGCTCTTTGCTTTTTTTCCTTCCTACGCCTGCGTGAGAGAGATCTAAGAAAGAATCTTTGATCAAATTCCTCCGCCCTGTAGGGATTAGAAGCCCTTCCCCCTCGAGAGCTTCTTATCTCTTCAAGCAATATTGAAACAGGAGCCTTAAAAGGCTTCGAAGATCATTTTCCCTCATCCTTCCTCCATCTTCAATATAGATTCCCGATTAAAAAGATCCCTCCTCTCCCCCCTCGTCTATGGTTCATTCCTTCCCTCCCCTCTTCTTTTTTAAAAGTTTTTCCTTCTCACGAGACACATCTTCTCAGAGAATCCAGATGAGAGCCTTTTCCTCTTTTGAGCATCCATTTCTTTAATGTCCTTTACTGCTGAGAAATGAGGTTAAGTCCCTTCCTCCTTCCCGATGATGAGAAAGAACCTTTTTTCCTTCGTTAAGCAAGTGCTTTCCTGCGCTGCTGCGCCGTTGCCCCATCTGACACGCGTCGGTTCTTCGTCTTCTCCCCCCGATCCCCGTGCCGCCTTTCCTCTCCCCCCCTTTAGGGACATCACCGCTTGGTGAAGGTGGAGCGCTTTCCTCTCATATGTTGAGACTCCCGGGCTTTTTCCCCTCCGATCGCCCCAGTTCCACCCTGATAAGAAAGTTTCTGCTGGAGAGAGCAGTCTTTGAAGATGAGAGGAAACTTTTTTTCCCCCAGCGATTGTGAAATTCACCACTCAAAACTTTAAGGAATGCCTTTCGTCTGTGTTGGGGGAAGATTAACTTTCAGCGCAGCGCCCCCCCCCCCCCCCGTTAGCAGGAGGACTCTAACTCGCCCGTCACAGAAGAAATCGTTTTGGAGAAGCCTGAGAAACTTCCCAGCTTCCTACGCGACTGGTGGACGCTCCCCCCCTTTGCAGAGCTTTTTTAACTCGCCCAAAGCAATCTTTCCCCGCTTTTCCTTTTGCCACTTTTCCTAGAGCCGTAGTTTTCCTTTCAAGACCGGAAACCCCGCGAAGCTCAAAGTGACCTTTCTCTCCCCCGGAATTGTTATTGGTGATCCCTGTCGCGCTTGCATTTTCTGCGCTCAATTTTGCAATTTGGGCGCTCCCCTGACAAAGGGTCTAATGGTCTCCCCTTCCCTTTATTGGTGCAAAAGGACGTATCTCGAGCTCCTCCGGCGAAGGACTTGTTTTTTGCGGCCTTCTCTCCACCATAGAACGAATAGATCACTTTCCATGAGCTTTTTTCCCCCCTTCCGGCGTCGTTTCGTCGCCGCCGTCCCCCCCTCGATTTTAGAATGCCTTTTTTCCGCAGAATCTTCTTTCTGAGGTCCATGCACCCTAGCGCATGCCTCCTTTTTCCCCCTCCTGGAAGTTGAGCCTCCCCCGAGAGTAGCTGGCGGTTCTGCATGTCAGATTTTTACCTCTTCG
>Ga0179593_1499075_pt1 | contig 10503 bp, 14 predicted proteins | sample CZODoug2_1_08_16_FD_185931 | JGI IMG/M metagenome (GOLD analysis project Ga0179593, IMG submission 185931) | Vadose zone soil fungal communities from Angelo Coast Range Reserve, California, USA - CZODoug2_1_08_16fungal (PacBio error correction) | ecosystem: Environmental > Terrestrial > Soil >... | reverse complement strand
TTCATCGACTTTTCCAACGCGGGTTTTCCCTTCTTGTCTCAACCTCGCCTGTCCAATTTATTTGGCATGTTACCCTGGTACACCCTTTGAAACAGCCCCCCTGTCTCTGTGAGAATTTAACCCTTGGTTCCTTTCCACCCCCCCGGCGTGGTACCGTTTTAAAGTACTTCCAGGTTCCCACGGTGCCCCCCAGGACCACGTGACAACCACCCTTTGACAACCCCCCCCCGGGCACGATCCCCATGCAGCTGAGAAACCCCCCCGTTCGGACTGTACCGTTGCTGCCGCTTTGTAGCCACTGTCAGAAATGGATTGGGTTTCCCACATGTTTCCTTTTTAACTGTGTTTTTTAGTCAACTTCCCACCACACGCCCCTTTCCCCCCCCCCCCGTTTTTTTTTTCCCCCAGCTATTTTTTCCAAGCTTTGTCTTGCGCCCCGCGTTTTACACCTTCACCCGTTCCGAAACCCTTTGTCAGACGTCCTTTTCCCTACACGTTGCATCCCCCCCCCGGCCCCCACCCATGTCCGGTGCCCGCCCCCTTTGAAGCACTTTGTGTCTTTTCAAACATTCCGGTTCCGATCTTCCGGCGCGGCAACAAACAATCCTTTCGGTCATCCACCCTTCCCGAACTTTCGTGTGCTTTGTTATTCCTTCCCCGCCCTCCAGGCTGACCTTTTTTCCGTTTTTACCCTGGACCAGGTCCCCCCCCCAAGTAATAATGCGCAACTAATTATCTCGCCCCCCTTGAATTAATTCCCATTCGTCCTAGGGTCCGGTTCCGTCAAAAAGAAGTGGATCTTTTCCGTTCATTACTTCTCCCCAAATGCAAACACTAGGATATCCTCCTTGTGATGAACAAAACCTTGGGGGGTTGAACATGCGGGACCACAAGTGCAACGGTTTTTTTGGTCAACCCCCATTGGCGACGGCAGTTTTCCCCGGCTCTAACCCTTGGGCTGGTTTTCTTACACAAGGCCTTGGTTTTCCTTTCAAGGCAGGACACCCCCTCCCTTTTGGCTTGCCGTGGTCCAAACGGTTCCCCGCCCCAGCGTCTTTCTCCAATTCATCCCTGCTTTTTTTCCCCCCACCGTCCTTTTTTTTTGAATTTCCTTTGTCCAAAGTTTTAGATCTCGAACGTCCCAACACTCCCAGCGTATTTTTCTTAGACCCATTTCGGATGTCCCTTTTGGCACTGGTCCCGTTTTCGGTTTTCCACACACTTCTTGTCGAACCAACCGGCCCTTGCCCTTCCGTTTGTTTTCCGCCCATGGAGTCCCCTTTTTCGCCCCACCCCCAATGGGCCCTCCCAAAATTGGTTCTTGTTTTTTTTTTTTGTTTTTGGGTGGGCGTGTCCCCTCTCGGGCGAGGTCTGCGGCCGCCCGAACCAGGTATTTTTTTTTTTTGTGTTTTTTTGTGCGCTGACCCTATTTTGCTTAATTTCTTTTATGTTTCCGAACCTTGTCCCTTGCTTTGGGAATGTTAGACCTTCCCCTTTCCCCAGTTACCGTTTTTTATCGATTGCCGTAGCGACATCAGTTGCTTTCTGCCCGTATTTCACCTGGGGGGTATTTCGTGTTACTCTCTTGTCCTGCGAACACCTTGTTGAAGCCAGTGATTGAAACTTCGTAAACTGGGTACTTCTCCCACCGTCAATATTCCTCATTGCCCCAGACCCCAAAGCTATTTTTTTTTGTTTCATCTTCTCTGCCTTTTCAAACGACCCCTATCAGTACCCCCCACACCCCCAAGAAGTCCAGAAAAACAACAAGATGATTTCTCTTATTTGCGCCGTTGGCAACACAGGCAAGAGACATTCTCTGCCTCCCCCTCGTGGTGTTTGGTTTTGTTTTTTTTTGTTGTTTGTAATTGAGCCGTTTTTAACGTCTTAGGCTTCAGCCTCCTACGGTCCCTACACTTTCTTCCCTTTGGTTCGGCAGGCCCTTTTCTGTGCTTCCTTCTCCCGACGCAGCCCTGCATTCTGCAATTGGGTGCTTTTGACTCCCGGGACCCGATCTGCGACCCTTCGTAGCTTCGTCACAATTCCTAGATGCGTAATGTGCTATTTTTTCAAATGGCTGGAGGCGGATATAACGTTTGTTCTTTTGTTACCGCAACGCGTGCTCGTTTTGTTTTTTGAACTTCCGATCCTCCCCTCCCGTGGAAATTTTGTGTTGGCTCCTTTGCGCCACCCACCCGCCCCTTTTCAATCTTGGGACAATCGCCCCCAGGTTTTTAGTCCCAACCTGTTGGTTCCCTCTATCTGTTACCTTTGTCGGGCCGAACTCGGCCCACCGCCTCTCACACGTGCTTCCGCGCTGCCCCTCCCCCTCTATGCCCAATTTCTTTTGAATCAGGTGGCGTTTGAAAATGCGTCTGCGTATCAAGCGATTGACGCACGCCCTCGGAGTTTTCACCACCTGGGGGGGCCGGGCACGTAAAGCTTGTGTTTCGTTCCACTAGATTTTGCGTTAGCCGAAACAAAATCACGCTTCGGGTCACCCCTATGGCAGGTCGTCGACCCCTCGACCTGATTATTCCCCCCCTCCCCCCTTGTGGTTTTTGTTTGTGATATAACCTTGAGGTCGTATTGTTCCCTTTCTGCTTGGTCTCCTGTTATTTTTCTTGTCTGACACTCATCGATTGGCTTCTCCCCAGCCGTCACTTGGCTGGTGTCACCAAACTCCTGAGTCCGTCCGGTCTCGGGGAACAGGTGGGGGTGTTGGTTTTTTTTTTTTTTTTTTTTGAGGTTTGGGCGGCGGATAGGGGGGCGGGGTTGTCTTGGGTATATCGAGACGAAGGCTTTCGCGCCATTCTTCTTCCATTCGGGGCCGGTCCTGATTTTTCATCGTGGCGTCGTATGAGGCGATTCTGTTTTTGTTGAGGCATTTGTTTACCACCTTCGGCCCCCACAGTTGTGACCCTCCGGTAATTAATTTCCCCTTTTTATGGTCATCCCCTGGATTTGGTGCGCGCTCCCCCAACTTCCTTTCACAAAGTTAGGTGATTTCCCATTTAGGCCCTTCCCTTTCCTTGCACCCCCAAAACCCGGTTTTCGTCGATTCTCCCTTCCCCCTGCCTTTTGCGGCGGCGACTTATATTGAGGGCCAGAAACGCGTTCGCCCATTCCTCGTTTTTTGCTGCCAGTCTTTCGTCCTTCTCTATCATGTCGTTTTTTGGAATGAATGCCTTTCCCATTGCGGTTGGCCGTTTAACCCAAAAGCGGGGCTTTCGCCCCACGGTTGTCTTTCCCCAGGGCTTCTGATTTTATTGATTCCTCGCCGTTACAATCGTTTTGTCGTACTGGGAGGTCTCGTGTTGAAGTGCCACCGTCCGCTCATTCATTTCTTTTTTTTCGGTGATTTTTTTTTTTTGCCTACCGGCCTTTTTTTGGGCCCCCCACCCTTTCCGGCACACATCCCATCGCTTTTCCGCCCCACCGCATGTTTTAGGCTTGGGCGGAAGTTTCCGGGTTTGAACACTTCATCGGCATCCTTTTGTCACTGCAAATTCCCGACCCATTCCAAGGAATCGGTCTTTAGGGGCCTCCAAGTGGCTTAGATCCATTCCTTTTTTTCGCCCATGCGGTACAGTTTCAGTCTTCAGTCCCAAATTTCTGACGTCCAAGTTGCCTCCCCTTTTCACCCGCAACTCTGTTTCGGTCCCAGGCGTTTGCTGTTTTCTCGGCTGGTACTCGGGTTTGTTTCCTCCGCCTTTTGTTTTTCGGTTTTTCTGTCTGGTGCGCACTGTTGACTCCCTGTTCGGCACTCGTTTTGAGGGTGGTCCCTTTGTGGCAGGTTCTACAATTAAGTCTTTGTTTCTCCCAAGTTATGCGGGTTGCCCCCACGTTCACCTGGCGCCTCTTCACGTTTAAATAATACTACCTTTCTTTTTTTTGCGTTCGATGCCTCTTTCCGAATTCTCTTAACCGCTTCGCCTTTTAAACTTTGCACCCGCCGATGTTCGGAACCTCGCTGGGCTTTTTTTTTTGTCGGGTTGCAGTAATTTTTTTTTATGCCGTTCTTTTTTCCCTGGCCTCTTTCTTCGAGGCCGGGCCCCCCCAATTTCCCCTTGTAGGCACTTTTACCAGCCCCGTTTGTTCTCGGGGTCCTTGTTTCCCGTGGTTATCCAGCGTGGCGCTCTTTACGTTGTGAGCTTGACACAGCCGCCCCATTTTCAACTTTCGTAGTTTTGAGCCGATGAAGTTTTGAGTTTCATCGAGTTGATCAGGATTGGACCTTTGGGGCCTTGCTTTTTTGTTACCCCCTTCTTTCTATGCTTTTTTCGAGGGACATCCTGGGTTTTCCGTCCCTCGCCTCTTTCTTGCGTGTCCCTCTCCGCCCCCAGGAAAGTTGTTGGATACTTTCCTTGCCGATGGGGCGCAAGACTGTGAAGCCCAAAGTTTCTTCCCCCCGGCGGTTCGTTTTCCCTTCGGAGCCCGGTGTACTTATGTCCCCTTCCTTCTACGACTTGTCGTACAGGGTTCCCCGCGGGTCCCTGATTTTCGTCACACACCGTTGACTTCCCTCCTTTTAAAACAAGATGGACTTGGGTGCTGGTCTTGGTTTCAGTACCCCTACGACTTTCTTTCCCATGTTTTCCGTGATCCTTTATGAGTTCTCCCAAGCGGCGGACTTCTGCTATGGGGTCGTGTCCCTTTCTCTTTTTTTTGATCTTTGGCAAGGGTTTGGTGGTTGATTCGGGGTGTGAGTGACTTGGGGTGGGTCCCCCCCGCCATCCCCTGAACAAGGTACCACGCCGGTTGGTCAACTCCCCCTCCTTTTGGAGAAATTTCCCTCCCCTTTCTTTGCTGGACGTCTTGGTTTTATCACAAGATGTTTGTCGCCTCCTGTCAATGCTTTTACAATCTCTTTCCTTCCCTCCCCTCACTCTGTGTTTTTTTTGCTTTTGAGATCGTCCCGTCATTGCTAGGGTGTCGCTTTCTTCCCGGAGTTTGTGTGCGAAACCCCCCCCCCTTGCACTTCCTTGTCAGGGTAACATCGCCCACGCGGTTCTCTTTCACCGGTCCCCTTGATTTCCCCTTTTTTGGGGCAGTCCGGTCAGGAGTTTTCCCCCCTCACGTCCCCCCTCCCCCACAGTGCGTTCAAACCCCATTGCCTCAGCAACTCCTGTCACCCACCCCCCCACCTCCCAGCTTTCCGCCCTCTGGAACTTTCCACGCAGTTGAAAGCGGTTCCCCCCACAACTTTCCCACCACAGAACTTTAGGATTTCCCCAAAACTTCCACCAACCCCCCCCCCAGGCCGGCGCCTCCAATTTTTTTCCCCCCATGCGTTGTTTCACCAGTGCGATTTTTGCCAAACTCCTTTTTTTTTGGCCTCTTTTTTCCTACCGAGGTAACCCCCCCCCCCCCCCTTAGAAAAGGTTCAAGTTTCCCAGTCTTGCAAGTACACAACCTGCGGAATGTGCCCCAAAACCCACCCCATGAACTGTGAAAAGAAAGTTTCCTCCCACCACAAGGTTTTAGCCCCACGTCCGCGTTATTCCGCTCGGCAATCGTTTCCCCCGTAACCCCACCCGTTGCATTTTTCCTCTTCAACACAGAGCACCCCCGCCGGTTAGACGAAGATGCGTACGTCGTGGATGTGACGGTCCCGCTCACGCCACGGATGACTGTGCCGCCAAGTTTCAAAAAGGCTCCTCGAAACCCCTCTTTTTTTCTCCTGACAGGACTCTGCGTACGACCCGAAGTGTCAGTCACCGCAAAGTTTATTTGAGCGTTTTTAATCGTATCAGCAAAAGCTATTTTTTTTTTCCCAGTCTGATGGTGAGGGGAACCACTGTGCATACACTTTGACTTGTCACCACATTGAAGGAAACTGTGGTCTTCCCCGGCAGACACCAAGTCTTGTGAGGACACGCCACCAGGGGAAACTCCTTCCCACAGAAGGGCAACCTGGACCGCCACTAACGGCCCCCCCAACCGCCAGAGTGTTTCCCCCGAACTTTTTCCACATTGGGGCGCCAGGGTGTCCCCCGCTTTACTTGATCCTGTTTTGCAAAGGCGTCCTCGATTTTTTCTTTTTCCCCTGCCACTCTTTTTTCCCCCAGCGGGAATAACCCCTTCGGGTGATCATGTGTTCGTCGATTTTGTTTGAGAATGCCGCCCTTCTTGGTTCTCCTACCTTTAAACTGGGAACAGACCCCGGGCCATTCGGCGTGGGTTTTTTTTTCTTGCCCTGGAGTTTTTCCCTTCCCTCCCCACATCTAAGCCCGCCCCCCAAAAGGCAGGCGGATCCCGAGGTCATTTAGATGGCGTGGGCCCGCTAGCTCCCGCGATCGGAACATGAGTAAGGCAGAAGCCGAATTTGGCGGCACCCGATCCCAGTTTTGCGGGAAATCTTTTACATCATCTGTTAACGCCGATTTCTGGTCAGAAGAATGGGTCCCCCCCTGTTACCGCTTTTACTCTTCCCATTACTCCGTTTTAACTTTAGGACCCGAGCCCCTCTCCTTTGGGAGATTTCTTTTTTTCCTGCGCAAATTATGTGTCTTTCACCTTTTTCTGGCCTTCCGCCCCGATGCCACCCCCGAAAACGACCCCACCTCCATAGGCAAGCTTCCTCTCAAGATTTTGGGATGATGTTGTCTTATTAGGGTTTTTTTGTGCAAGTTTTTACGCCAATGGCCACAGACCACGCCCCCCCAATCCACGCCTCCAGGAACCCAAGCAGCAAGGGAAAAAACCTAGCACTCGCTTTAGGGGATGGCATTGTCGTTAAAACCGTTAAACCTTTTTGCCCCGCAGAGATCTGTTTGACAGACCGGGTCTGTGGTGGTGAAATAGTCGGCTTGTTTTGTGCCGTCTAGCTGGTTGTCTTGTGGTTTTTGTGGTGTGTTTTTGTAAAAGGGCGTCAGGAGGTGTTGAGGACCTACAGGCGGACCGGTTGACGGCTAGCTCTTTTTTCTTTTGAACCCCCTGCCACATTAAGGCTTTCTCCTCCCATGCTTCGAAATGGCCGTCTAAGCCTTTTTGCAGTGGGGACGATCGCGGCCAAAACCAGCGTCTCGACACCTCGTTGCTGAGATCGCTTGCCGCCCATCAACTGGCGAAGTCTCTGACCGTTTTGGGGGGCTTATTGCGGATGGAACTGGGCCCGTTCCCTCCCTTCCCTTTGTGAAATCCATTTTTCCGTTTGGAGCGCCGCTGCCCAACCTCCCCCCTGAGACACAATCTGGGTAATAAAGTTGTGTTCGGTGCACAAAACCTGTCGTGGCTTCTGGATACCCCGCCTAATGTCCTCCCTGCCTCTGCCCAGTTCAGTACGCGTGTGTTCCCCCACTCTGTCCCGACTTTGAACAGGCACTTTTTGCGAGGGCCGTTCCTTCTGCCCCATACCCGATTAAGAACTCCTCGGTTTGTGACCACCATCCGGGTTCACGGAAGCGTGCTGACCCCTGTCTGAGTCCGGCCCCCTTCCCCCCCCATCATCGTATCGGTTCCGATGGCTTTTTGCGTCCGACTCGGAACCGCGTTTTCTCCTTCTTTTTCCCCCTCCTCCTCCCCTTTTTTTTTTGTTTCTCTACTGCAGCATTTTTGGCGGTCGACCCCGGTTCCCGGATCGTGTGGATTTTTCTTTGCGGAACGCCTAGATGGTTGGGCTAAACTATCCTGCTGGTGTCAACCTTTCTTTGATTTCCTTCTCGTTTCGTTTTTTTGCCGATGACGGCTTTTTTTTCTTCAATTTTCTCTGTCCTCGAGGCCTGGGCGATTTCGTCCCCGCTGCGGTGGCGTTTGAGGCGATTCCATTTGTATCCCCCCCTATTTTCCCCCATTGGAGACCGCTGGCCTTTGCCAAAGATTTTGTTTTCTTCTCTTCGTTTTTTTGGTGAGCTACCCCCACGGCGTTCCCCCCTGGTGAGGGCGTGTCCAGTCTCAACGATTCGTGACCCAACGGTTCCGCTGCTTAGCCCCACCACCTTTTCTTTTGTGCGAATCGCTTTCCATCTATACACGCCTGTCGCAGCCGTCTGCTTTCTTTTTTTCTCCCCCATTTATCATGTAGTTGTTTTTCCTTATTTTTACGTCCTTGACGCGTTTTTTTTGTTGAACACGATGGTCCTCCATTTGTCTGTCCCGGAGTTCCTCCCGATTCGCGCCCGTTTCTAATTCGCTATCGTGCTCTTTTTGTGCCTTTTTTTTCCCAGGCCTTACGACTCCTTTTTTTTGCGGGTTTTTGTGATGGTTTTTTTCCACCCCGGTCACCCCACCGAACCATACACGGTTATCGCAGTATTGTAATTAGCTTGTGGCGCTTGTCCCCTTTTTCCATCGTTTTTGGTGTTTGGCGGCTTGTTCCCAGTCTCTCATAGGAAATTCCAGTAGGTTGCCTTTTTTTTTTTTTTTGGTTTGGTTCGCTCCATCAAGTGCTCAGGAGGTTCACACCCTTTTACAGGATTCCCAATCCGCCCCGCATTATCGCCTTCACTTCGCGTCCAGGCCGGTTCGATGTTCTCGGTACTCGGCCCTCTGGAGCTCCGGCCTCCTAGGCTTTTTTTATGGTTTTTTTTTTCTAATTTTCTTTATCAGCTTCTGTCCCGCTAGCCGTTGGCCTTGTTAGCCAACCCTGGATTTGAAACACCCGCTGGAGTTACGTTAACAGGGCCCCGCCCCCCATACGAATTCATCCTTTTGTTATGTCTTTTTAGATCCTAGATTGCTCCGGTCCAGGAAGCGTACCCTCCTCGTGATTTCGCCAGCTCTTTTGTTTCCCGGTGGGTCTTCCTAATTTAGTTTATTCCGTCTGGCGCCCTCGTTCGGATCGGTTTTCCACCTTTTCTTGCCTTTTTTATTTTTACCCAAAGCACCCCGTCTTTCAGGCTTTCTTCATAGTCGTTAGACCGTTCAGTAGGGTGCTTTAGTAAGAACACTTTCTCCCTACCCGTTACTATCAGCCATTAATTTTCTGACATCGCGTGCTCCGTTTCCTTTTCAACTGCTGTTTTGGACCTCCCATGTCGCGGTGCCCTGACTCCCGTTTGCCAAGCCGCATCGCCGCACCAAGGTCGTGTGGTGTTTCTCTCCGTCCATGGTAGAGGATATGCCCCGTCAATCCTTTTGCGTCTCCTGGACGTTTGAAGACAATTGCCTCCCGGGGACGGTTCAAGTTCTTTTTTCGTTTTTTTTTATGGGAGTTCATGTCCTTCTACGTGTTCTGTTGCGTACTTGTGTCCTTTTTGGGGCCTCTGTGTCCCCCACCCAAACAGTTGTCCCTCTTGGCCCCCTTCTTTCCTTTGGCGGGGCCTTGTTTTTGTAAGTACCCATCTCCCTTGAGTTGGAAGTTTCCATTTGCGCACACCCCTCCATTCTCGTGCTTTTCCTCAAGCGGATGCATATTCGATTTTGTTTGCGGAGTTGATCGTCAAGGGTTTTGACCCGTGTTTTTTGTTCCCAAAGGGTGAGTTGCACCAACTACCCTCCCCTTCCAGGGGCACGCCAGGCCGGGTTGGTCAATCTCCCCATTTTCGAACCCTTCTCTTTCACAGATGTTGACCTGAGGGTTCGCCAAAATGTTCAGCGGCTCCTTAAGGACTATCCCTTCCTTTTCTCAACCTTTTTTTTAGTTGTCTTCTCTGTTTTTTTCAATCACTGTAGACGGTAAAATCCTTTGGCCTAAACCTCTCCCCCGTTTTTCCCCCCAACCAGTTGGGTTAAATTTCGCCCCCGATTTTTGTTTCGTCTCTCCCCTTCTCCTTATGGGAGTGACCTAATTTCAGGTCGTATTTCACAAAAGTTACCCCCCCAGTTACCCCAACTTCAGATTTTAAACCTTGCAAGCACCAAAACCCCCTCCCTCTCTATTTCCTCCGATGAGTGGAAACTTTCCGCAGAGCTGCGCTTTTTTTTTCCCCAAGTGTTACCCAAAGTTTTCCTTTCTTGGAGTCCCCTCCAACCCTGCCTGAAGAACATTTTTTTAATCCCCAGCGTTTTTGTTTCCACCTCGCCGGCACGCGTGGTGTAAGGATCCCTTGCCCGTTGGAACCACCCTTTTTCCTTCCCCACGTCGTCTCAAGTCTTCTCGTGCTATTCCCCCCCCGGTTGCTCCAAATGCCCCCCTGCATCCTCCATGCCGAAAGCCTTTGACTCAACCTTTTACCTTCGTTATCCCGATCGTGTGATTATCTCAACCCCCGTTTGATTTTGACACCATTGCAAAACATGCCCCCCCTTGAGGAGATTCTGTCCCCCCTTACATTCTTACGCTCCACTACGCGTCCCACAGTTCAAGCCCCTTCACAGTGAACCTCATCACCCAATCATCGATAGTTAAGTTTTCATTTTGAATCAGCCTGTCAGTCCCCGTTTCCCCCCCCCCTTTTATCACCAGTCCACCGAGGATTTTTACCACCTCTTTGAAATTCCCACAGAGGAACTAAATTGTGTGCCCCCCCCCACTCTTAAAGGATGCTTTCGCTTTTCGCCCCCTTCGGCGGAACGTTGCGCCCGACCGATCAATATAACTTACGGGTTTTGACCGCCACA
>Ga0179593_1434097_pt1 | contig 10503 bp, 8 predicted proteins | sample CZODoug2_1_08_16_FD_185931 | JGI IMG/M metagenome (GOLD analysis project Ga0179593, IMG submission 185931) | Vadose zone soil fungal communities from Angelo Coast Range Reserve, California, USA - CZODoug2_1_08_16fungal (PacBio error correction) | ecosystem: Environmental > Terrestrial > Soil >... | reverse complement strand
ACCGCAGGATGCGTCACCGTGAGCCATCATGTCCCACTACTACTGTCGCCAGATTGCAATTTCAGCTCCAGTCCGATTTAGGGAGAGGGGCTCTCCTCTTTTTCTCAGCTCTCATCCCATTCTTTCCCCCCTCTTTCCCAACTTTCTATAGTCCTCCGGAGTTGGAGGATCGTGTTTTTCACCCCCCCTTTCTCGTTGTCTTCGATTATTGAATTGAGCCTCTTCCTTTGTTGATCGAGATGCATCTCCCAAGGACTTTTCCCCCATGTCCTCTCTTCCCATTTTTCGAGTTCCCTAAACCCCGGCTACTCCACCTCCATCTCGTGCCTCACCCCCGTCAGTAGGGAGCTCTCGTTAGTTTGAGTAGGAATGATGTCAGAGCTCCTCTCCCTTGGCGGATACTTCACACTTTATAACCTACCGGCGCAGCCGATCTGCCAGGTTTTGCTATTCACGATCGCTTTCGCCCCCTAGCAGGTTGCACTTTTTTCCCGTCGGAGTTGACGTCACCCTTATAGCGACTTCCGCGCTGTCTTTGGAGTTCTTCTGTCTCCGCAGTGTGTATTTTTCGTCTTTCAATTTCTTCCAGCAATAGATGCATGTTGATTGTCGTCCTTTTGTCAGCATCTTTGCCCCCGTGACTCAAAGCTCCATGTGGGGTCCCCCCCTTCCCGTTTCCATGCCTCGCCACCGACTCCCGACCTAGTGATCCTTCTCACTCCCTTGAATTTCAACATATATATTAATCCCCCGTTTGTATGGTATCCCGTTGTTGTTTTATTGGTCGTTGATCCCCATACTTTTTGGGTTATTTTCTTGATTTTCTCTTGACACCGTCTCGCCCGGAAAACGTCATGTCCTGGGCGGCTAGCCGTCCTTGTCGGCTACCGTGCCGCTTCGCCCCATGCCAATTTTGGGCTTACCCCAACCGCTCCGGCTGTACACGAGATCCTGGCATTTTCCGACCACGCGTCCGGTTCATTCTTTTGCCGCTCGCCTTTGCCAGCCTCTTACCTCTTTCCCCAAAAGTATTTGGATGACTGGGATTCTACTGCGCTGGCCCCCGCTTCTATCTTCTTTACATTTACCTTGTACCAATTTTGGACGACCAACGCCTTTTTGCGCCAGGAATATAGATCGCCCCTATGTGGCTTCCTACCGCTTTGCTACTCTTCGATACCCGTTGAACGTAAGTGGCGCCCCACAAGGGTCTCTTTCCCCTTATCTTTTTTTTTTTGTGTCTTCTCCCTGCTGTCGCTGATGTTGGAGTTTTCGGGGTTTGCCGTGGCCCCGATGGTGACCTCCGGATTTACTGTATTTCGTCCACGCAACGACGATTTTCTTCGGTTTGGAATCCTTTGATTGTCGGACTTTTTCTGCTTATCACTCTAACCCCAATCCGTACCTTACGGTCCGCCACTACTCCTCTTACATCTGTTTCAGGTTTTACCTTCTCCTTTCTGCAAGAACTGGCGAAATTCGCTTCACCGCACTAATGTTTTGTGGTTCGTTTAGCTGTCCCTTGCTTTTTCGGTTTACGTATTTTATCCGTTTTCCGACTGTGGACATCTTATTTACATCTTTTTCCACTCGGTTTTCTTAACTTTCTCAGCACGGACGCTTTACAAGCCCCTTCTGGACCTCAACCCAGCCTGCCGTCGTGTCATCTTAATGTCCTCTTGCTGTTGCCCTATACAGAATTTCGATTCCTCTGCTTTCTCCGCTTCTGGTTGGTACCCTACCCCTTCTCGAAAACAAACGTTTGCACACCTTTTTCTCTTTGCTGCCCCCCCCCGTGGCGTGTTTTACACTAATCTGACCCCCCCCCTTTGTTTCCCTTCTCTTCTGAGTTTCCTTTTCTTCTTTCGCTTGTAGGTCACCATGTGAAGTGTTTACTGCATCCGTACTTTTTGACGGATCCCTTGCCAGTTACCCACTTTCCTTCTTTAATTTGAATTTGTAGACGCCCTCCTGGCTGAGTGAGCTCCTGTTTCCAGTTACGGCTCATTGACAAGCCCTTTGTATTTTTCCCTTCCTGCTCATGTCGCTTGATGGTCGCTTCCGTTTTTCTCTGTGTGCTATCGACTTTACTGGTCTCACACTGTTATGTTGGGGCGAGTGTCTTTGTGCGTGTTAAGACACGTGGGTTTCCCTCGCCTTAGTCTTTTCCTTCTTTAAGACCTGGACCTTCTTCTCCTTGTTCCCTTTCCTCTGTCGAAACGTCGTCCTTGTCCTGGGTTCGACCGGTGTTTCTTTCTAAGGTGTCGTTCTGAGCTGTTCGAGCTGCCGAGTTGGGTGGTTGGTCAAAACTGATTTGCTACCACATCTCCCATCTTCGCCACCTTGTGTTTGTGGGCGCATATTTGACCCGTTTGTTTTCCGCCGTCGGTGCACTATTTGCCTTGCTGCGCGATGATTAGTCTACTTATGTGTTCCTATTTTCTGTGGTCGTTGTTGTCCTTTCCTGTCAACGGTACCGTTATTTACACTCAGCTGATTTCCCCCTACTCAAACCACTGCAACACTTGGTTTGCGTTGCGTCCTGACAAGCACCATTCAGTCTGCTCGTGCATAAGGGTGTGTACATAGTTTAGCCCCTCATTGGGGATGGTGTCCTATGACTTTTTGTTTATGCACGTCCGCGATTCTTTGTCCTCCGGTATCTTGCCAGGACGCACATTTTCCCAGCCGTTTCGGCTTTGTTTTGTATCTCCCTCCACGTTTCCCGTTTCTCCCACCGCACTACCCCCACCCTTACCTTACTTCGGAGGTCCCGATTCTTCCGTCGCCCTCGACCAGAGTTTGGTCATTGTCTGTGTGAGCCATCTGTTTTGTAAAAGGTTTTGCAAGTTGTTCGTTCCTGTCGACCTCTTTTTTTTGTTGCGAAGATGAAGCTGACTTTTTGCGAACGGCGTCCGCCGGGTTCCACTACACCATGAGGCCCCCCAGTTCTGACTGCGACGGATCAGGATGATTATTTCTGCCCTTCGCATTGTCCGCGACTAGTTTTCAATCATATCGCCGTCTATGTGCTCCTCGTGATACGGTAGACGGACAGACGGTCGACTTTAGTGCCTTCCCGGCAATTTAAACCTATGCTTGCACGACGGACGGTGCGTCCCTGTTTGAGCTGATTGACCACCATACTGGTACCCCTTCGCCGTCTCTCATGGCAACCGACTACTCAACCACCCCTAATCTGTCAACTTTGTTTTCTTTTCTGCCTCTGTCAGTATGATCCCCTCTTGCACTCATCCCGGTGACTGTAGTGGCTGAGGGCCTGTTTCCGCAGGCCCTCGGTTCGCCCCCCCCCCTGCGCCTTGAAACCTCTGTGGTGGTGTATTATGTTATAACGACTGAACTTCTCCTTAACCTTTCGCTTCTTTTGCATAGCGGCCCTTGATCTTTTCCATCGCCTCTTCTTCGCCTGCCTTCTCGAGCTTCCCCCTTTCCAGTACCATTGGCGCCGGCCCATCCCCCACTCGTTCTTATTTGTTTTCATTCCGTACAGCTTTCCGATGCAAGAGATGCTCATCGTACATAGCTCTTCCTCAGCGTGCTACACCCACCCAACGAACTCTCATTTTGCTTCTCCTGGTCACAGGTAAGCTTGACGCCCCAGAAGAAGTTGGCCCCCTTTTTTAGGGATGAGGACGGCTTGCGCCCCCCCCCAGCCACCACACACATTTTGTTCCATGACCATCTAGCGCAGCTCGCTTTTTATAGCGGCGTTTACGCAGTTCCACAGACCGTGAATTACTAGCTTGATACGCACCAACTATGCCCAATCTCGCGTGTTTTTCATAAGTGAACTATCCAAGTCGTCCTACCCCTCGGCCACATGTTGGGTTTTTCAGCCGCCCCCTCCAGGTACCCTGGGGGTGAACCACACACAATGGTCATAGTGTCCGCGTTCGATATTAGGTGAACAGCTACCCTTCTTGCTCCCCCCTTTGGTGTGCATTTTTTCCTGCGCCGACGATTTCGGTCTCCTCGTCAGTCATTGAGTGACCCCCCGGAAAGTTCCCCACACTTGTCCCAACCGACACAGCTCGCAGACAGGCACGCCTGATCTTCATGATCCAAATCACCAGGATGCTGCCTATATGTTGAGCTGCAGAAAGTTTTTCCCCGGACTCCCCAGCATTCTCCGCCACCTCCTTCCCCCGACTATTTACAACGTTGGGCTACCTTACAGGAACGAGCAGTCGTACATTGGGGTGTTCGCCAACCCCCGTCCCCCCGCATGTTATACCTTTTCCCTTTTTCTATGGCATACTGGAATCACGGTCATCCGGACGGCTGTATCGTTCTCTCCCTGAGGCAGGACGCAGCTCAAGACGGCCTTCGCGACCGCACACCCCCCTCCTCGCGCATCTGGTTCTCACCCTTTAAGCGGAGCGACCACGCTTTTCTTTATAAGTGACGGGACTGAGTTGTGACGGTGTTAGCACCTCCTTTCCCCTTCCCGAAAACCCCTCTCTTCATTAATCAAGGTTTTACGCGCCCCCCCCCCCCTTGGGCCCTATTCCAGGTTTTCCACACAATTGTCCACTCGCACGCCTGCGCCCCTCATCCTGCGTTCGGTCGACGAGGTCGTGATTTTCCCGATCTCTCTTTTTTATGGCCCCTATCTTCCGCGTATTGTGTATGTTGTGTGGCAGTCACCTTATGCTGCGTATGCATTAGGCGTGTCTTTTAGGTGCTTCAATCTCCGGTCGCTGTATCCCGTTTTATGACAGAGCACCATGGCACGAGTTTTGTGATAGTGTCGAAACCTCCACCTTTTAGACCTCATGGGCTTCCTACCCCCGCCTTAAGCAACATCCTCCATCTTCTGTGCCCGCAAGGCTTTGTCGTTGCATCACAGATTTGAGACACGATTGATGGACCCCCCTTTGTGGCCCTACCTCCCCCACAGCGATCCAAGTTTCGGCAGTTCGCACATCATTCTGGGAGTCATTTTCCCGGTGCCCAACTGTGGCCCCTACTCGTTTTTACGCAATGGCCGGTGTTTTATTCTTTGACGATTGTAGCCTTTTGGAGGTATGTTGCGTGACCTTTACCGTTTTTTTTCAGCCCATCTTCCTTTGGCCATTGTGAAGGGCGAAATCCCATACCAGGGGGCTTACGGCGGGCCGTTGTATTGCACCGTCGATGAAATCTTTAAGCTTGGGATTAGACTGGTGCCGCCGTCCCCCTTTTTTTATTTTTTTATCAAATTAACGATGGTTTGTGAAACCATCCAATGCGGCCTCGCCTTTTCCCCTCGTGAGGATTTGCCAGAGCCCGCATCATCCCTCGTGAGCCGCATGTGCCCCCCATTCATGTCTTCCGGTCGCAAGTGCGATACATTAAAGTCACACGATTCCCTTTTATAAGCAGCTTTTTTTGCGAAGCCAGGTTTGCCTGCAGTATTGGATGAATTAGTCATCGTTGCGGTCGTGTTCACCCTTAATTTCGTCTACCATACCCTCTTGCGTGGGTCGCGTCCGAGTCCGGCGCCTTTCGCCCCCGTTGCTCCACGGAACATTGTTTGCGATGGCGCGCAACCAAAACGCCATCTTTAGACCCATTGAGCTCTCAATACGCGCCGGCATTGTTCATTTCTCCTGGACCTCCCGAGCTAGGACTTATACTCAGATCGAGTGTAACTTGGCTCGCGCACGTCGCTTACACACCTTGCGGTAGTGAGCTTTCTGAGTTTATTCCCCTGTTTGTTGCGAGTCGCTGGCCCCGCCGTTCTGAACCCTTGCAGTCTAGTGTTTTGCTTGTTGAATTTGCTTCTCCTCCTCCGTGTTTTGTTTAGCTGCTTAGTACGTGACCATACGCGACTGATTGTCCACCCAGACCAGTTCTTAAACGTCCACTGGGTAGAGTAACAAACTCATTCCCCCTATGTTCCCCCGCTTTACCCGTTTCTGATGATGGACATCGGTGGCAGTTGCTGAAAGGCACTCGGTTGCGTAATGAGAAGGGATTTACCTGTTCCACTTCCTCCTGAGTTTTGTTGCTCTTTCCCCGAGAGTCATCAGAGACACCGATCTACAGGACTGACTGCATGTAGCTTTTTGTTTTCGGATAGGTCCATCCATCCATTCCACGTCTCCGGGGTCGAAGCTATTGAACCGCCCTAGCCTGCACTTCAGACACCCCGTTCTACACCATGGTACTATCCCTCCTGTGTTTACAGACCCTCTGCCCTTCGCGCGTTCACGGTCCCCACCCTTCCGTTCCAGATATGACGCCTGCCATTACCGCCTGGAAGGCCCATGCAAGCGCGGTGGACCTTCAGCCTGGTAGTTGATTGTTAGTCGCGGTCGCTCCCCGTAGTTATGACCGAACCAGCATAATGTACAGCGCACACCCGTCCTTCCAGATGCATGTACTTGCCTCCAACTACACCGATTCAGGCCCAATCCGCATCTTTCTGCATAAGTAATATTGGGAGTTTGATATTCTGCATGTTTCGGACACAAGCGATCTGCTGGTTCGTTATTTCGCTTCCAGTCACGGTTATTAGTCAATTGTTTACCACATCGTGCGGAGCCGGTAGATCTCCACGCCCACCGTCACCATACGGTTTCGTTTGCCGACCAATTTTCGATGAGTGGATACCTCCCACCTCTTTGTGTTTTCCAATTTCCCCCTTTTAGGTTTCGCAATGCCACGGATTACCCACACGGCATCAGTCTTGTCTCCGGAGGACCCCGTCAACCCCAAACCTCCTGCGGTATGCCGATAAGGGAGTAGTTCGCTCGTCAGAGACCCCTCCGACACAGCATTTCGCGATCGCTCTTTTTTGGGCGCAGTGTAATATCAGTATGTCATTCCGGCTGCGATAGCTCCCTCCTTCCTTAATCTCATGCCCGGTGGCCACCCCTACCAGAAACGGTTCAAGGCGTCTGCTGCCCCCTCATCCCCGTGGTCGCGTTTAGATTCATTATCGCTGTGGTAAGTCAGGTGTCGCATTCCTTCAAGTGTCGGGACTTTTGACCTGTTACGTGTCTTCTCTTGTTTTGCAAATCTTACACGCCATTGTGTGGACGTTTTAGCCCCATATTGAAAATTTACTGTTTTTTCAGCATCGCCACTCACCATTCACCCTTCTCATCGACAGTCGGCGCGGCACTGCTCACGTGTACGGTAAATTATCTGTTGGAGACCTCACCGCACACGAACACTCTGATAGTACTTGTAATATGCGGTCGCACTCCCGCATTTGAATTGTTTCCTCCCGGACTATTGGTAGTCGAAGTATACTTCTTGGTTCGTTTCCCAGCTCTTTGCTGCGCCAGTATTGATGTACCCTTAGCGAAATGTGTAGGTGTGGTCGTTCCTCAGAGACTAGGTTGACCCGACGGCTGTAATGTCCTTCGTACACATGAGCATTTTTGTCCCACCCCGGGCCACAGACTATTCATCCATTACACTTTTCGTTACCACGCACGATTTCCGCGTCCTAGAGAGCGCCACTGTCGCCCCGCTTGCTGGCGTTTGTGCGCATCCGGAATCCCGTGTTTTTTTTCCCTGGACCTGTGTACTAACCTTCTTTTTGATACTGCTTTCTGGCTGCCGCCTCATCCTTTTTCAAATTCTTTCCGCACATCAGGATCTACTGCGGTTTCTCAGGTCCCAATAATGTCAACAGTTACGTACCTAAACAACGACTACTTGTGATGTCGGATTTTTTGTTTGCATTTAATGCAGGCCTCCATAGAACCACGTATGATGAGATACTGATCCAAAATCATCTCGCCCTGTGGGTCCATCTTGCGCCCCCCCGAGACCCTTCGCGCACGCGCCCCTGTGCTTGACCCGTCAATGCGACGCTCCTTCTTTGACTTTCGATTGTTCTTGAATGAAGGCACAATCGGTGTTTTCATTGATTTCTCTCCGTATGTTTCAAATTTTTGCCGGCGATGACCCAATTCAGGCGTCGCCCGTGCCCTTCAGACCCCCCCCACGGTAATACCCTCTCTACTTGTTATGATACCCACCCCCCTTTTTATGCAAGTGATGCAGTATGTACCTACTTTTGAGTAGTAACCATTCAATCTAATCGCAATTTGAGTAGTTTATTGCTTAGATAGCTGTGGCTCTATTTGTCCGATCTGAATGCCCAATAGCGTTGCGACCCGTGGGCCCAGCTCCATATGCCCAGATTTGGCTCCCCAAATAGATGTCAATCCTCGAGGACCTGTCTTTCAAACCCCGGGGTCGAGGTGCACCACCCTTTTTTTGTGGGACGCCGTTTATATTCCCCCCGTCCGCTGTCGTCTACGTACGTCCGGGCTTCACTATCCTCACGGTGTCTCTTTGCATCTTCATGCTGTTGACAGGTTTTCCTGCCCAGTGGGGTTTCTAATTATGGTGTGTTGCCTAGAGCCCTGTGGGAAACACCCCGGCGATGACCTTTTAAATTTTTACTTTGCGCCGACCTAATCGTACCTTTTGTTCTCCGATAGAAATTATATACACAGCTTTTTTGGGCGCGCATTCTCGAGGCACAGCCGACACACTAAGATGCCACGAGAGGAGCTGAGTCCTGATTCTGGTTCTCTCAGTTGCCTTCTCCTTGATCAGGTTCCACACGTTTTTGTATTTTCGACCCTTCGCCTTTTCTGATCACATAGGAATTGTCAAAATTACTTTCGGTGCCTCTCTGATCTTGTTCTGCCGCATTTCAGATCAGATGTTTATCCGCCCGACTCATCCCTGCACTACCTTCCGCGCACCTCCGTACCTCCTTGCACGCTCACTTTTACGTCGCCGGCCCGTTTCCCCATTGTAGTGTAGCCCGGATTGCATGTTGTGTCCCTGCCTTGACCTTTGTTTCTGATGCACGGCCTCATTGACGGTGTCCCTCAGAGGCTATCGACTTATTTAGTACCGACGCGCTTCCGTGTGTTACGCTCCCCCCACCTCCGTATTTGGTTTGTCGATATGTTCTTTTTTCATTCTCTTTTACGCTCATGTTGTGTGGCCATCGGGTTGTGCCATCGTTCATGACACTTGATCCCACCCCGTCTCCTCATTTAGGACATTTTGCCAGTGACCAGTTTATTTGTTTGCTTGACTTCGTCGCTCATCATTATTGCCCTTTACGGACATGTTGTCCTGTTGGGCTCCTGTTGCATGGCCGTTTTCTTTAGGGTCGTTTCCCGTCGCCCTTGGCTGCCTGTAATTACATGTGAGGATTCCCTTACGAATCACAACCCTTTTGAGCCTTGCTTAACTCTTGGCCCTTCCCGGTTTCGACTCTCGCGCCGAGCGGATGGCCTTCCCACCCCGTGTTCATCCGCGTTCCTTCTGTGCTCGTTCGGTTTCTCGACCTTGCCGGTCCTTTAGAGAAGTTTGATGTTCTATTTGCTTGATCGGTCTGTGTCCAGTCGGTCGTTTCCACCCTAGTAGCTTCCGCTATATCTTTGCGATGTGTGTGTATCATTATGATTGTCTGTCGCTTTTTTTAGGCTACCTTGTTTGTCTAGGTCTGGCTGCTGATGTCCCTGTTTGTCAGTGATGCTTTCAGTATTCCCCACGTACTGTCTTCCAGTCTTCCCACCCTGTTGCTGCCTCTTTTGTCCTCCCCCCGATTTTTGGGTGCTCCCTTTGACATCGGGCTGCGTTCAAGGCCCCCATAGCTTTTTTTGACCCCTCTTTTATCGTGTTACTAGGTCCACTTGTTTTTACTCTTGTCTGCTTTTGAACTAAGTACTTTACCGGCGTGCAAATTTGTGCGGGGACCGCTTTTCGTTATGACACGCAGGGATACACCTTCCTCCAGTGCATTTGCCAGCCTCCCTTCTTCTGTCACTTTTGCTCCTCCTTCGTGTCAGTCCCCCATAGGGTCCCCTCCGTGCAGTAGACTCTTATTAGATCGTCGGTGGGACCTGGAAAGCCGTGCTTTCTTGGTCCTCTTTTAGCATGGATTTTACAGGATGTGGTTTTCACTCAGTGGTCTGTTTTGGATTGGTTCTGTGAATTCACCGTGGAGAGACTCGGTATGATACCCCCCGCGGTCCTTTTCCTTCCATATTTGAGCCATCAAACCCGGGGTTTTCATGTGCGCTCTTTATCGTATGCCGAAAATCCCTGCCCTTCCTTCATCGCGGGGATGACCAGCGTATTTTCCACACGGACCAGTTTTTTGATACAACAGCCCTTTCGTCCAGGCCCCCATTTGTCTCTCTCTTTTCTGCGTCGTCTTGTTGCCACCTAGTACGTTAAGCCGGTATCCGGAGTCTTTTGTGGCACCTTTTTCCGTGCCGTTCCATTTTTTCCCCCTTTCCGGGATCCCTCCCACTTTTCCTGCTGGTTTTTATTACGGAGTGTGACTTTTTAATTGAGAGGGTCCGCTCCTCCTTAAAGGTTGATTTCTCCCTTACTTCGTTAAACAACTATTTCACCTCCCCGTTTTTTGCTGGTTTCTGATTCCTTTTACCTCGGAGGGGTTCACGCCTTTTGCTCTATATTGTTCTGTTCCTTGAAGTTGACACCCCC
>Ga0179593_1408206_pt1 | contig 10503 bp, 11 predicted proteins | sample CZODoug2_1_08_16_FD_185931 | JGI IMG/M metagenome (GOLD analysis project Ga0179593, IMG submission 185931) | Vadose zone soil fungal communities from Angelo Coast Range Reserve, California, USA - CZODoug2_1_08_16fungal (PacBio error correction) | ecosystem: Environmental > Terrestrial > Soil >... | reverse complement strand
ATCGTACCCTATTCCCAGTTTTTTTTTCAGCCCACCATCACTCCTGACCTTGACGGCTTTTTTTCTTTGTCAAAGAAGAATCGCCCCCCCCCCCCCCCCCCCCCCCCCCCCCCCCCCCCCCCCCCCCCCCCGCACCGCGTCAACCCAGAAAAACGACCCTTTGATTCCCCGGTGCATCTTTTTTTTTCGTCTGGGAGTTCCGAGCGACAGCCCAGAGACCCCCCCCGCACACCCAACCACTCCCACCTCCCCCCCTCCACGCTCCCGGTAAGGCCTCAGCCCCTCCCCCCGCTCCGTTTACACACCCCTATTTCTTTTTATACAGACCCCGCTCTTCCCCCCAGGCGATTTTCCCCCCCGCCACACCTTCGTTTTTTCCTCGCAGCTTTTCTCATGTATTTGCCCGTTGTCGAAAGGAAGGTGTTGCCACTCCTGCGACCCTCCTCTTTCGCAAACCCAGGCACCATCCACCAGTCCCGGCATTTCCCCCGTTTTCACCACTCCTTTTTCCTCCCCCCCCCCCAAGAATTTTTCCCCGCCCCCCAGATGCTCCTTCTGACGTCTCCCCCCTTCTCCGACATCCAGTATCCCGCTATTTGCGAGTATCCTCAGTTGCACTTTTTTTTTTTCCAACTTTCCTCGCGTGTCTACTTTTCTCCGGATCTCAGACCTTGGCTTCCAAACCCTTCAATATCAGTGTTGGACCCCTCTCGCCTTAAGCGGTTCGCGTTTTGCTCTTTCTCAACAGGCCCGACTTTTTTAACCCTCCCCTTAACGCCGTCTTCGTTTTGAATTCGATCCGCGAAACTCTAAGTTTCCTGCTGTCCCCACTCCTGGCGGATGTTCAGGTCGTCATCGTTTTTCCCCGCCTTTTTGATCCCCTCTCTCTTTTCCCTAGGAAGTACCCCGATGGTTCTCTTCCCGACAACCGTCTCATCTAGCCTTTTTTGATGATTGCTTGTTGCGCCGGAAATCAGATCTCCTTTTTGAGTCCCTTTGGTTTTCCGGTACCCCTCCCCGGAAGATCTGGGATGCGAACCGAACTCGTGTTACATCTCGAGCCATCTCTTCATCCGGATTTTTCTTCCACCCGATGTAATAGTGCTTTCTGCCATCACGGTGCATGCCCTGTATCCCCCCCACAACGGTGGATCGTGGCTTTTAGGTCCTTTTCGACACCCCCATGCGAGCGGTTTTGAAATCTTTTCCCCTTTCTTCTCAGACCCCTTCCCCTTTCATTCAGTGCTCGGAATCTATAGCCGCGCTCCCCCCCCTGATCCCCGGCCCACCGAGCACCTTTTTTGGCTCTCCCTAGAGCTTGTGATCTCTTCATCCCGCCCCCTTTCGATTGAGTATTTGGTCATCATGTTTCTCTCGTAAGGATTTGGGAGCCCGGTCAGTTATTTCTTTTTTTTTTTTTCACCTCTGCTCTTCCCCGTTAGCTTTCCTCGATCTCGGGTAGGCTGCAAGATCGAGCAAAGAACCGTGCCACTTCTCCTGCGCCCCTTTACATTACTCTTTCCCCCCCTTCTGATCTCTTCTCTCTCCTTTTTGTTTGTGTGTCTCTGAGCTTAGCGCACAAGATCCGGGGTCGACCCCATATAGTGTGTGCACTGTGCGTCCTCCCGTTTCATTTGCCGAAGATTATTCGCCGATTTCTCGGATGGAGTGCGCGCGAGTTCTCCCTTATGCGCTCTGGCTTCCCCCGTCCGTACCCCGTTATTTTTTTTTTTTTTGCCCCCCTATCCCTCGAACGCTGTCTGCTTGCTCTTGTTTCGTGAGCAGACGCCTTATCGGTTTTCTTAGTTTTTTTTGCCCCCTGTTTGACTTTTTTTTCTTTGGCAGGCGCGCCGTTCCTCTGCGAAATCTTTCGAATTCTTTGGTCGGTTCTGGAAATAACATCCGTTTACATATGGTCCACGCGCGTTTCCTATTTTTCCTTGGCTCTCCGTAGTCCGTTCCCTTCGGGTTGAGTTCCCCTGGGCATGCGATTTCCGTGATTTCTTCCCTGCAGTTCCCGCGCTTAGTTTCATTATTCTTCCCAATTTCTCTTTTCTTTCCTTTCAATCTCGTATGCACGGTCTCGTCCATCGGATCCGTGGCCCGTGAATCCAACTGTCTCACTTGTTTCCAAGGCCTAGTTTTTCCACTTCCTCACATCTGCGATAGTAGTCGAGTGATAATTCGGTGTGTAGGTGACCGCGTAACTAGTAGTCCTCTCAAAGTTTTCTCAATTCCGTATGCTCCCCTGAAATAAGAAAACAAGTCTTTTTTTTCAGTACCCAACTCTGTTGTCCCCTGCCTCGATCTTCAAGTACTCCCACCTGTTTTCCGAGGAGGTATTTTGTCTTAGATACATTGGAGGGTGAAACTATCTTCGAGCCGGTTCTTTGTTTTTTTGCACACGAGAGGTTAGTCAGTTACGGGTTGGCCCGGCCATCTTGTCCCTTTTTAATTTCGTCATAGAGGAGCCGTCTTTCCCACGCCCTTTGATCGTTCCTGCCTTATCTGGCTTCAGAGAATTCCACCCCTGTAAAATTCAATTTTACTTTGTCCTAGTTTTTCCGCATCTTTTTTCTTCTTTGAGGCTTCGGTTTTGTACTATTCTGACATGGTGGGATTTCCCCCTCTTCCCTGCGTCCGGCTGGAGTTTGTGCCGTTGCCGAAACCTCCTCGATGATTTGTTTTGTTATTTGTTCAACACCCTCCGTCTTCGTTTTTCTCAGTTTCTTTGTCCAGTAAGATAAACCTCTCTTTCTTTTGTATGTGGCGTTTGGCGATTTGTCGGATCCATGGGTTCGTATCACTCCGTCCCTCTTGATATGTGGGTTTTACGCTGGTTTTCTGTACGGGTAGTCTTTCTGGTGGCTGTTTTTCAAGCGGTCCAATTCTTCATGGGCGTTGGCTGTTCTTTGGTGTTTGTTTTTGATCCCTTTACTACCCCTCCCCACACTGTCTTTCCCTCGCTTTGCACCCATCGCCGTTGTTATGGATCCCGTCCGTGTTTTTGCGCTTGCCCCGTTTTGATCCCCGACGCTGCTTTGGGCCTCCTGGCGGAGCGAGGTCTTTGCGGACTTTCTTTGATTTTTTTTTCCCAGCCCGTTCGAATCGGTCGATCGCTCTTCTTTTTCCCTTGTTTTTTTTTTCGAGAGGAATCTGACCTCTCTCTTGAAGAGGGCACACTGTATACGAAGACACCGGACTTTTGCAACTGACTCGAGGTCGCAGGGATCCCTTTTTTATTCGTCCACCCGCGACCCCCCTCCACCTGCGCTTCACACGCCCTGCTCATGGGTGCCAAAGGATCGTCACCTCCCCCTCTTTGTTCCGCGACACGGAGCAACCTGACAGAAACAAGCCCCTCACACCGCCACTTAGGTACTGCAAGCAACCCCCTTTCTTCCTCTTGGTCAAGGAAATCTTCCATTTGTACAGCCCGCTCGACGTCCCCCCTCACATTACACCGGCGATTAGAAGTTGCCTTGTGGAGTTCCCCCCCCATCATTGTGCCGGACTGCGCCCGTTCAGGTGTTGACAGTCACCCCCATTGCAGGCGAGAGCGATGTTTTCGTTGCCCCTTACCCCAGACACTGGGGGTCCCTGCTTTCCAGCGGGAAAAACTGACAGAGTGCGCCAAAAAAGGCCATTCATCTTTTTTTCCCGGAGTACCTGTTTTCCCATTAAGGATACCAAACTTTTTTTTTTTTTTTTTTGGAATGCTTTATTAATCATAACCCTAAATCCCCCTCGAGGGAATAATAGCCTGATTCTCTCTTATCGTGTCGAGGTCACTTTCACTTACCCAACCCCCTAGCTGTGGAGGCTCCGCCGCGGCCTCGTATCTCTTCATCACTTTACCCAGAAAGGTACTCCGCCCTATATGTTTTGTCGGCCAAATCGTTGACCCTCGCTCCGCGTGACCCCGCTGAAGTTTCTCCTTCGCCCTTGCGTCTGTAGTTCCCTTCCTGACATCCGAATCTTGCTTTTCTCTTCCCTATCCTTTTTCCCCTTCAAGTGGATTTTTTGCCTGACCCACCGCAGTACCCTTATCCCTATCGACCTTTTTTATTCTGGTGTAGTTCCTCCTTTTCATCCTTGCGACTTGGACCCCCCCCCCTTCTAACTCGTGTGCTGGCCCCCTTTTTTTATGTCGCCCCCCTTTCTAGCTCCCCCGAGATTCAGTCGCAAAGATCCCCAATTTTCCCCGCCTAATTAGATGTAATCGCCTTCCATAACCCAAGGTTACTTGTACCCTCAACCAACCCCCGGCCCTGGGAGACCCTGATTTCTTCCGTCCCCCCCAACAAATGACGCCGCGTCCCTGACTGTCGCGACATCCTTACACCCTAGTCTTGTCAGCGTCCTGGTCTACCTGCGATCCCCTTCAACGCCCGCCAACTACCTTTTTTTTCTCCCTAGAAAGCTCGCTTTGTTCCTCTTCCTCCGCCGTCCCGTATTAGTTGTGGAATGAGTCTCCTTCTTCGTTATTAGGAACCAGTCTGCAGGATTGTTTAGCCTCGCGGCCCCTCTCCATACGTTGAATTGATTAGTGTTAGTTCCCTCCCCTAATCAAGCCCATGCAACCATAGGCCTTCCCCCCCCCTCGACGTAATCTTTTTTTATTGTGAGGATATCCATCTTCTTTTCTTTTTCCTCAATCCTTTTTTTTTTGGTGTTTCAGTCCTCTTTTAGCCAGCAACAGAGATTACGGGTGATAATTTGGTCTAGTGGTGACAGGTGCTTTGGCCCTATCCTGATCCCTCCACGAGAATAGAAAGACTGGGCGCTATGTTTTCTCCGTTCTTTCAAGGCTCGGATTACGACACTTTTGCCCGTCCCTCTTTCACTTTATGGCCAACCACGACTTTTCCCCCCTCTAGACAGTTCCTTATCTGCCCATGGAGGATCACGCATTCGCTCGGGAGTCTCCCCTAGGACCTTTTTCTTTGGTCCGGGAGTTCTCTGGTTAGCTTTGCGGGCCTTCCGGTGTCTGCGCGGTGTAGTATATTTAGCTATGACCCTGCTCTGGGTTGGATCGGAGAAACCTGTACCCTCATGGCCCGCTCATATGGTTTTTGCGGCTTGACCCCCTTCACGTCCGTACACTTTTGTTTGGAGTCATTTCCTTAGTTTGGTGATGGTGCCAGAACCTGCCCCTCTCGAAATTGTTTAAGGCCCTTGAGCCAGTGCCTATGGAGTGCACCTGGAGTTGCTAATCCGCTATACCATGAGCCCCTCCTAATTTTCGTCCTTCCTTCCCCTTTCCGCTGCTCCTCAATTTACTTTTGGCTGAAACAAACCAGTTCGATCGTCTGCGATTTCGGCCTTGTGTTCGACAATCTCTTCCCTTTCGATCTAGTAGCCCTCTTTCCGCTTCCTTAGAACGATTTAACATCCGCAAGTGGACGTCCCTTCAGATCTGGGTTGCGTGATCACGTTCCACCGATTGACTTTAGAATCTGAGCTGTTTTTTTTTGGCTTTTCTCCGTTCCTGGGCCTTTTGCTACCCCCCCAAGGCTGCTCTTGTCGGCTTCACATAGTCTTGTTCGATTTTTCTTGTGAGAAAGAGCCGAATTACTTTTTTTTTCTTGACGCACTTGCGAGGAGCAGCCTCTTTCCTGCGGAGGAAGCATTCCCGCCGTCGTCCCCCCGATGACTGTACGGCTCATGGTCGACCTATGGAGCCCGTATACTGTTGCCCTCTTTGGTTGATCCCTTAAGTTGTTTCCCGTGTCCCCCATGAATGCTTTAGTTTCTTTTGCGAACCCATAGAGATTGATTTCCCCTTCCGGTTATGGTTCCACCCCCCTTCCAATCGCATAAGATTACTGGGTAAGTATATCCCCCCTGCGCTCTCGTTACTGTTTTTTTTTCTTTTCTCACGTGCTGGGAGATAATGTCTTCAAAATCTTCCTTGTTTTCCCTTGCTTCCCCGACTGGTGCTTGTCTTTGATTTCAGTCAGCATGCATCTTTATGTTATGGGGAATTTGGTGCCTTGATGGTTCTGTAGGGCCTTTAGTTTTTCAGATTTCTTTGGATTCACAGAAGCACCCCGGACTTGCTCTTTTGCACCCACTCTCCTCTCGTGTATGTGACATAAGCTCGGTGTGTTTGGTTTTTTCTCGGACCTTGCTTGCCTCTCCCGCGTACGCTATTTTTGAGGAAGTTGATTTCGTTCTTCCGATTTTGCTGACGCTTGCACTCGACTCGAGCCCCCCCCCTCAGTTTTTTTTTTGTAGATTTTTCAGTATTCGAGTTTCGCGTTTGCCACCCGGAACCCTTAAGAAAACGCCTTGACACGACCTCGTCGCCGCCGGTGGACCATCCAGCAGCTCCCGTACCACCACAACCCGCCCCCCTGAGCTTCTCCCGCGTGCTTGTGCCACCTCGTCCTTTGTCTTTTTCTTCTCCGTTAGAAAGCCTTTGCAACCCCCGACCCTAAACCTGCCCCGCCCCCCCTCAATTCACCTCCCCGCTGCCCGTCTGAATTTTACCATTCCCCCTCCCCGCGCCCGAACAGCCCCATCGTAACATACTTCGCTGCGTTCACAGACCAATGCTTCGCGTACCAGCGCTGAGGCCCCCCAGCCCAGACACAGGAGTTTTTCGAAGATTGATTTCCTCGTTTTCCGTGCTCACTCCTTTTTTTTTTCACCCATCACCCAGGCAGGTTCCCCCCCCGGGTTCCCCCATTCCCCCAGCCCCCCTTTCGGTCCCGGCCGGTTCCTGACTGACCCTTCCACAATGCCCCCATCTTCCAAACCCCGTCGATTTGCTTCGCTTTAGTCTTGTTTCAGTTCCCCTTACATTCATCGGGTCCTTACTATGGAGTACTGCCCTCCAGACCCCCTGCATCGTGAAAGCGTTATTTTTAGCCGTTTTCTGCGCTTTTCCAACCGGCCTCCGCACCAGTTTCCCTCTTCAGCCGTCCGCCCCGCAGCTAGATTCTTTCACTGCCAGTGTCTCGAAGCAATACTTTTTCACGTTCGTTCGAAAACTCTTTTTCCTCTTAGTCTCCAGTCTCCGGTGTAAGGCATGTTCCGCTGCTCTTTAGCTTTTTGATTTTGTCGGTCGACCTAACTGAAGCTCGGTCCTTTCCCCTGGTGCCTGAGTTTCCCCCTAACCGCGTACTCACCGAAGACTGATAGCCTTTTTTTCTTTGTGCACACTTGTCATTCCGTTGCTTACTGACTTGATTCTTTACGAACCCGAGGTTAGCCATGTTACTTAGGCCGGACCCCTTCTCGTTCCATACTGATTCCAGGCGCCCCATTCTTTTCCAATCTCCCCCCCCACTATTGTATCTCTTTTTGCATCCCAGGAAAAGCAGCGTAATGTCATCACAACACCCTGCTGATTTTGTCTCTCGTATCCACCCTTCGTTTTTCATGATGCACGTACGGATGTCGCCTCAATCATACCCCCCTTCAAGGTCTCCTTTCCTTGAATTTACGAGCGCGTCTCCGATTTAGCCCCTTAACAATCCTTTACTGATCCCCCCCCTCTGAAGCTCTTGTGATAATATACTAGCCGCCCCGTTTATCTTGAGTTCTTTGTCCCCCCCCTTTGCTGGGCATCTGAGGAAGGCTAATGACCTTATCTCTGAGTCCCCTCCTTGCCTCGAGATCTGGGTCGTAGAAGAGATCTGCCCAGCACAGTGCCCCTAGATGGCCCCCCCCATTCTCCCTCCTCTTTCTTTTTTTTTTCCTCCTTCTTCTAGTTTTTCCTCCTCCTTTTTTGGTAGACTCACGAGCTTACGGGTTAATGGGGTTTAAGGGTTGCCCCGGGTTTGTCCATATCGTTCGGCTATGACCACCGAGACCGACTTCTCCCGGTAGTTCCGCGCTCTAGTCTGCCGGCCGTTCATAGGCTCCCCGAATACGTACCGTCTCGCCTTGATGGTCCCCTACCTTCAAGACCTGGTTGCATGATTTCAGAGCTTATAGGTGCGCAGGCTTCGCGAGTTGTTTCCCCCCTGTGCTGCGCGGTCGGAAGTTTCTCTTGATGACCGAAGTTCATTGCTCTCCTTGTTGTTCTGAGCCCCTGTCACATCCGGTACGTTACAATGGTTAAACCTCGTCGTCCTACCTCCGTTTTTCTTGCCTCCCTGCCTTTTGTTGGCTTCGAGGTTGGTTTGATGGTTAGAACGATTCCACGTTTTTCTGGCCAAGTCTTTCAGTCATTCTGATGTACAGAGATGTTCGACACCGGGTTCTTCCCGGGTTGTCCCTGATCGTCGTTCTGTTCCGGCAGTTCAAACCCCGCCAATCACATTTGGCGATAGTAGTCTAGAGTTACGCGTCCTTAGTTCACTTTCACCCTCTCTTACGTCCTCTTTGATCTTTTGTAGGAGAAGACTGTCATCCCCCCCTCCTTTTGATGAGAACTCCCTCCGCACTTTTTCAGAATCCTCCCCTTTCTCGGTGGTCGTCATCTTCAACGCTTTTTCGAATCTTACTATGGTCCGAGGCTGGAGTTTTCGATACTTTTTCTTGATGTTTATAGATCTCGTCCAGGATTCCTCTCTCGGCAGACAATTTTCGGTGGCCACACGCGCCGCCTTCTGCTAATCGACCCCCCCTGCCTATGAGGATCGTCCTTTTCGTGCCGATTCCGATCTCCTCGTTTGACCAGAATTTACGCCCTCCTTGTCTCTGTTTTGCAGACCGCTCTGGATGCAGGTTTTGCCCTCCCGCTTTTGAAGATGGAAATCCCATTCCCTTCCTTTGGGCGTGAGGTCCGTAACCCCTCGGAGGTCGGATGCCTGGTTTTTTTTCTGGTTTTAAACAGTTCTCCGAGGCACGTATGGCTGTATTCATCCCCTCTCAGCCTGGCGTTGTTCTTTCATTTTGTTCGCGTTTAATGGGTCTTGTATAACGCCCCTTATTGTGTTTTGCCCCTATTTTCCGGCCCTTTTGCCTTTGCGTGATGTATCCGTCCTGCAGAGTGGGGTTTCCTTTTTTTTCTGTTTTTTTCTTGTCGGATACCAAGACCCCTGGCTTTTCCCTCTTTCACATCTCCCTTGCGTTGGTCATATTTTTTTTTTTTTTGCCGGTTACGTCTCTTCTTCTTTTTTTTCCCGTCGATCTTCTTTTCTTCCGTTTTATTCCGGGGCTGGCCGATTTCAACCGATCGGTCGTCCTCCCTTCTTTGTTCAGTCCTCCCTTTTTTTTGAGCTTCTTCTCCCTCTCCTTGGTCAGCTCTTCCCTTCCCTCCCCGAACTCTAACGAATCTCTTTCTTTCATCCAAGAAGCAGCTCGAACGCACCGCGTCCCCAACCCACCCCCCTCCCGCTTATTCCCTCATTCACCTCCTCGAAAGACCAGGTGCCGTTCTGTATCTCCGCCGCCTATCGACCGACCCAAGCAGCCCATTCCACAACAGCCCAATGCTATCCGCCACCTCTCCGGCCGATGGCCCCCTATCTTCTGCGTAAATCCCCCCCTTATTCCTACCCGCGTCGGAACCCTCCCCCCCCCCTAGGGATTCAAGTCGGGGTATACTGCCTTCCCTCCCCTCCGTGCCGGCAAGACCTGTTTTCCCCAGAACCCAGGTCGCCCTCTCCTTTTTCCACATTCCACTCCGTACTGGGACACAGGATGGAGCACTTCCTCCTGCGACAAACCACCTCAGTCCTCATGAGCTCTTCAAGTAGGCCCTTTACATCATCTCAGTCCCTCAGTAATGCAGTATCCACCTTAGGAAACAGACACTCTTCGGACTACTCTCCGGGTCCTTCTGTCCTAGAGCACCCTGAACCCGTACTGTCCTCTCCCGAGCGGCATAAGGCCGATACTTTCCTCCCCCCAGTCCCAGCCTATTGATCCCTCCACTATTAATGAATGTCGATTGTTTTCCCCTGTCGCTTTTTTTTTTCATTTCCGGCACATTCTGCTTAGTAGTCGATTCACCTCCTACTGTTAGATTTCAGTCCTCGCTTTTTGCCCGAGTCCCACCTAAGTAATAATCCTCCTCCTGTTTTTGATTGTCTCTTAACTCTTTCGCAGCCGTTGAGAGACCCGTTACTCCAACGCGTTCCGCCTTCCTGTATTGCTTAGAAAAGATCCGAATTCGAGCCTTCCCCCCATTACCAGCGAATTCACCACTATTTCATGCTGTTGACTCCCCAATCGTCTTTTTCAGGACCACACCCACTATATTTTACTACGGATCATTCCATCCCCCCATATCGCGGCGGCACCTGAACCCCTTCTTCGCTGACCTCCATAAAACCTTCTCATGTCATCTATTAGGAATATACAAGCCGTACACCTCCAGAAAACCCCCCCCCCTAGAATCCTAGCGATCGTGATCCCTCTATATTCTTTCTTCATCCCTCTCCCCCAGTCTCATGTTTGGTCATGAGTCCGTAACGTGATTATTGGTAAAGTAGGACTCGCCTGTATCCCTCGCGTCTCCCATTCGGTTTTCTAGCTTTCTTCTTAGTGTTGTCCGAGATGGCACCAGTAGCCACCTATGACTCCCCAATGACTAAGATATTT
>Ga0179593_1407394_pt1 | contig 10503 bp, 10 predicted proteins | sample CZODoug2_1_08_16_FD_185931 | JGI IMG/M metagenome (GOLD analysis project Ga0179593, IMG submission 185931) | Vadose zone soil fungal communities from Angelo Coast Range Reserve, California, USA - CZODoug2_1_08_16fungal (PacBio error correction) | ecosystem: Environmental > Terrestrial > Soil >... | reverse complement strand
TTCTTTGCAGCGTTTCATCTCCCTCGCTTTTTGGGGAAGAGTTTCTTCCTTTCTTTCAAATTGGCCTTCCCTCAATGTTCCATGTCTCAGATAGCCGGATCCAGACTGCGAACTTGCTCGGAAATTCCGAGTCGTCATCATTTTGTTTTGGACGGCGTCGCCTTCTCTCCTCCTTCCCTTTTGTCTTATTCCGTGTGTCCATGTGGCCCTTGCTTTGGTGTCCTTTCCCCCCCTTTTCACCCTCAAATCCCTACATTATTGGGACTATTACTGGTTTTTTTTTTGATTCTCTTCGTCGGTCGCGCGACCTAGTTTTTGCCTTTCCCTTGGTCGGTTTTTTGTCAATGTTTCGGTTTTTTTTTTTTCGGATTCCTGGGACTGGCCGCTTTTTTCCTCAGAGTGTCGATCTTCTTCGCTGCCTCTATCCGGCGTGCTTTCAACAGCCCTTCGAGATCAGGTTTTTTGGATGCCTTCTTTTTTTCCGAATTATTTCCGCACCCCCCCCCCCCCCCCCCCCCCCCCCTGCCCCCCCCCCACCCCATCCTTTTCTTTGAGTCTTTTCCCAAACGTCTGTCGGTTCCATAATATCCCCTGAATTTTAAACTATCACCGGCTTCTCCCCTTTTTGACACTTTGTCCCACTTCAGGGAACTTGAGTTTTACGGACCCTTCTTGCGTGCCCTGACCGTTCGCTCTTGTTTATCCTCGACCTTCCCCTTCCTCCTTCTTACTCAGTTTCCACATTTTCCCTTTCCTCTATTTAAGACGCGTACGTTAAATAGGAGAAGTTTTCAATGCGGCCGCTCGGCGGTTTTTTTGATGTGCTCCGTGCTTTTTGCTCACAAGTTTCCAGCTTAGAGACTCAGCTTTTTTTTCCTGTTATTTTTCGTTTCCACATTGTTTCTCCTGATGACCTTCCTATTCACCACTTCCCTAGTAGTCGTTCCCCCAACGCCCCCCGAATGCGTGCCTCAGCTTCTGTCGTGTTTTTTTTTAACTTGTGAGGTTTGGGTTGTGGGATTGAGCCTTTTCTTTCTCCCCTTTTCGTTGTTGAGATCTTGCTGTCTTTGCCCTCCGGATTGGCGGTCGCGATTGGTTGACTCCTTCGATCTAATCGCAGTGGTCGCCCTAATTATAAGGCCTGCGGACCCATTCCCTCCCCCGGATTTTTCCGCCATTTTTTTTTTTTGTTGCTGGCCTGCCAGCTTTGCCCGTGTTCGGTCGGAGCAGGCCGTGTGGTTGTTCGTCGGAAAGTTTCTTTTTTTTCACCCGCGTGCGGCACTTTTCTTCACTGATCCTTATTATGTCGGCTTGTCAGTCCGGCGTTTCCCTTTTTTCTGCCCTTGAGCGTGGTATAGCTGCCGTTAAAAGAGCTTTTTCTTTTGGAACTTCTTAACCTAGATTTTCACTGCTGACCCAATGGGCTTGCCCAGCGTTTTGTCCTCTTTTTTTTTCATGGAATTTCTGGTCCAGAATGCAGCATCCGCTTTCCAAAATCGGATTCTTTCTCTCCTTTCCTCTCTCTTTTTGTTGTTGGGTTAGCGACCTTGCTCCTTTTTGCTCCCTGCTTTCCCACTATGGACGATGATACTTCGAAAACCCGTCTCCATTTGTCAGGTTTGTGAACTTTTTTTGCCGACTACGGTCCAACACGCCGCCTCTGTGTTCTCCTCCCTCTCCCCCTCCCGCTTCTCAACTGTCAGACGGACCGTTTGGACCATGAATTTTCGCGATCCGATCGAGGATTACCTTTGCCGCGCCCCCTTTCCTCCGAGCATTCCCCTCTTCTTCTGCCCCTCCTACAAGCGGCCCTCCAGCCATCAACGACTTGGACGATGAACAAGTCGTTTTTTTTCAACATCATGCAGAGGGCAACAGATCCTTTTTTTCCCTGTCTATTGTGCCTTGTTCTTCTTCGTCCCGCAAATTGGTCGTTGTCCGGCAGATCCCGCCTTGTGATAGCATCTTGCTTTCCCTCCTCCCCACTATTCCCTCACGTGACGAGGCCTCCCATCACGTAAAAAGTGAGTTTTTGTAACGGCACGCGATCCGTTTTTGCGTGGACTTTCGACTCTGCGTGAAGTGGTTTCCTAGACTCCCTTTTCCTTGGCTAGAGTATGAGTGTGGAACTGGAAGTTTTGTAGCCGCGGCTGCCTCTGTGGATGTGAAGCAAGCGACGCTTGTTTTGATCCAATCCGTTAACGTTTCTTTTGCCTACCCTTTTTTCGTTCCCCCCTCTATCACCTTCACCTTTCAAGGGCTTCCCGATTCGAACAAGGGGCTTTTTAGTCGCGGTCCGTGCTTTTGTTTCCCCCATTCCTGAAGTTACTCCTTAGCCTGTTTGCAGTTTTTCCGGTAGCGTTGAACCCTTCCCGATCTGATTCCACCGTTCCAGCCTCTGTTTCCCCCCCAAATCGCCCTTTCAGTTATTGATGAGCCCAGTTAGAATTACTTGTGTCGCCACTTTAATTCCCAGCGCACGCTCCGGGAGAGTGTATTCTCTCTTGCCTTGTTCTCCCCTCTTATATCTCCTTTTCCCTTCCCCGCTGGTCCTTTTCGCGGCCCAAAGCGCGCTTGATCTGGCATTTCTGGCTCCTTTCCTCCCCTGGTAGACCGACAAGGGGTCATCCTGCGCTTGTCGCGTGCTTTTTTTTTTGACAGTATCTCACCCCCCTCCTCGTTCGTAGTACAGATACTCGGCGTGGTTTTAGACTTTCAGCCCCGAAGCGACCTCCCCCTCCCGTTTTTCCCGGAATAACGTAATCATAGTAAAGAAGTAGGCTCTGCCTTCGTGACGCCGTCCGACCCGGACTCTCCTGCCTCTTGCGATTCCGCTGTCCCCACTCCCTTTTGTTAGTACGTTCTACTTTTCTTCTGTTTTTTGTCGTCTCGCTCTGCTGCTCAATTTCCGCATTTTAGGCCTTCGACTTTCCCCCCAAGACGTTGATGTTTTTCTTGATTTTTTTGAGAGGTCTGTCCTGTTCCCCTCTTTTTTTTCCCTTTTCTTTCCCGTTTTTTTTTTTTCTCGATGATCCTTCCAGCTTCGCGATCTAATCGCTCTCGCCTTTTTTTTGAAGGTTGTAGGCACGCCCCCCAAATTGTTCCCCCCCGACTATTGGGCGCGCGGTAGTGACTTCATTCCTCCTGGAATGTAGAACTGAGCCCTCGATTTTCTTTTTTAATCGCCGATTTTTATAGTAGTCCTTCTGAGGAGACGGCGTCCGTTTTCTCTACTTCTCCGTATTGATTACTTTCATTTTCCGTGTCCCTTTTTTCCCATTTCTTCTTTCGGCGGCCCCCCTTGAAAATCACTTTTTTTCCTGTGGCGGCTGGGGGTTTGGTTTCTCTGGAGCAGACTTGGATTTTCCCTCCTTTTTTTTTTTCCCCCTCCCTGCGGCTCGTGTCTTTTGATGACCTCTCCTCTTCCTTGAGAGACTTCCGAGTTAGCCGCCGCGTTCTTCTGAGGGCCTCCCAGGTGCACCCCCTTAGAGAATCTTTGACGGGCCGCGTGATTGCGTCTTTCTTTTCCCCCCTTTTATTTTGCGACCGAGCTTGCTTGCTTCCCCAGCAAGCCTGCACTTGGCTCGTTGAAGACGCTGTCATGGATTCAATACCTCCGTTTCCCCACCCTGCCCCTCCCGGTCCTTCCCCGGGAAATATTTGGAGCAAAGCCACCACGTCCTCTTGACGTGGGCTTTTTCGCTTGTTTCAATACTTTCAGTGTTAGTACAGTTCCTTCGGTTATCGGGGACCTCGCGGCTAAACGGCGATTGTTTAGGGGTGGGTTTTTGCTTGCGAGGTTTATCCTGTACATCAACCTCCCCCGCAGAGAAGGATTTTTTTGGTTTTCTACGCAGCGCCCGGTCACAGTTTATACTTTGAGATCTTCACTCTTCACGCAGGTAGTCGGGTTCACGCCTGCTGACGCGTGCCTTCCCCTCTTTTGTCTTTGTCTTTCTTTTCCTTTTCTTTAACCCCTTTTGGGATGGGGGGGGCTTCGTTGATCGCCTCGATCTTTCAAAGGCATTGCGAGTGGTAGTACTGAATTTTTTCTGACTACGAGAAGTGCACGTCTGGAGGCCCGCTTTTTTCTAGCCCTCTCTGCCTGTCGCCCTATCATTTTTTGTGTCAAAGAAGAACTGGATTGACGTGCCAGTTTGGAAGCCCGTTTGGCGCCTGCCGAGGTTGGTTTTTTTGCCAGGCCGTAGGGTGTTTTGCAGGCAACGGTCGCTTCAACGAGTTCTTCTCTTCATTTGTCCTCTCCACTCTTGATGGCGGCTTGAACTTAGGCGTGCAAGTTTTAAAGTCGCTTCGGTGAGTCCACCCGCTATCCCTCGTGTGTCGGCCCGGTTTTTCTTCGGGCCAACCGCGGCAAACTGGTCTTTAGGTTTTTTCTGTTTCCTTTCTCTTCAGCACTGACTTTCCTGGTTTTCTTAGATCCTCCCTCAAATGGTTTTTTCTTGATTTAATTCCCGTTTGTTGTTGTGTGAGAGCGTACCAGGCCCTTACTTTTTTCGCTGCCTGCACTTTTTCCCCCCGGAAACCCCTTGCTTTTCTTGAAAAAACCACAGCTGCAGTCCCCTTTTTTTAGAGTTGAGAGATGGTTCTGAGTTCACGCTTTGGAGACGTTTTTTTTACGTTAGACCAATGGCCCTCCTGACTGACTCCGCCTACCCCCTTTTTTGACTTCGCTCCGATTCCCTCCTGTCCCGGTGGCGCGCCTTTCCGCCCCCGTTTCCCTAACGGGCCTGCTGCGTGCCAACCCTTAATTTTTAGCCATCAAGAATTCGTACCCCTTGCTCACCTCCAGGTTTCTTTCACTCATTGCAGTGGCGCCATTCAGCTCCTTTCCCGCATGAATATGACTTCTCTGTCCTGCGTCTCGTCCTCGTGAGGACTACCCGCGGAAATTGATCTCACTTCCCTTTTACGACGCTTTTCTCCGTCCCCCCTTGCCACATATCCACACTTTGAAGAAGGCCCTCGCCCACACCGAAACCGAATCGTTTCCGGCCACGCGTATGGCCTTGTTGGTGGAATGACAGAAATGTTTCGGTGGCTCCTTCGGTGAAGTTTTGTGGGGCCTCTTTCTTTCTCCCTTCTTCTCTGGATGATTTGGTGAGGTCTTCCTTGATTTTCCATGCTTTTTTTTTGCGCGCTCTTTGATTCCCCATGAGTTTTGTCCGCGATTTCCGCGCGTCTTCCCTCGATCAAAGTACTTTCAGGGTGAGAAGTGCAATAAGGTTTTGCTCCTCCCTGTTGACCCCCTTCTTCCGACCTTCTTGTGTTTTCCTCTTCCCTGACCTTTCCGTCCTTTAGTGCATTTGGTTTCGACTGATTCTCTGTGTGTACAATACCGTTTCTGTTTCCAACGTTTACTTTCACCAAGGTCGTATGCACCGTTGCCTCATCCCCTTTTTCGGTTTTTCCCCACTTTTCAAGTTCCTAATCTCACCGCCTCGCGGCCGAGATGATGATTCTATCCTGGCTTTTTTCACTCAGGATAGGCTCAGCTCATTTTAAAGCGAGGATTATATTCTCCCCCGCAACGCGCGCCGGCACGCTGGTTTTTCGGTTCCCGCGCCCCGAATCCTTCCTTTTTCGACAAAGTTTTCGTCATCCTGAGTCGTATCGCTTCGCTAAGGATATCCCCCACCAGCCAGGTCTCCAATTTTTTTTTGTTGAACGGCTCCCCTACATCGCACATTTTCCCTCGCGGACGGAATGACCATTCCTCAAATACGTGAGTACGTAGGCGCTGCTTGCGTCTCCTATCACTACGATGAAATATCGAGAAGCCCTTCGTTTTCTGCGCAAGCGGCGAGTGCAGTCTTTCTTCGACTGTTATTGCGGCTCCCTCCTTCCCTTTGCCCGCCTTTTTTGCCGGAAGGCCTGACTTTCCAGCAGCGCTTATGTTGTTGGCGCGAGAGATTTGACCCCTCCCTTTTGGAGAGCGAGGAATTTTTCTGGAGACTTCTATGCTAATCTCGTTGTTTTTCTGATTTTTTTAGTGCGTGCAAAATTGCTCTTGTTTTCCCATTGAGCGATTCGCACTCCAGTCTTCCGCGTTTTTTAGTTCCTGAGACTCGAAAACCTTTATTGAAATCCGGGCTCTAGTTTCTTCTGTATTTTGCTGCCGGGCTTTCCTTTGCTCGTCCGTATTGATGACTTTTTTTTCATTTCTTTTCCTCTGACCTTTGCTTATGTTTTTGCTTTGGGATTTTTTCGACCGCCACATATTGGACCTTGAAAATGGCGCTTGGGTGCTATCCTTTTCGTCGGTTCTTCGACCGATCTTTCCGTGGACCCCCCTTGGTCGGGTCAGTCAATTGTCCTGATTCTCCTTCTATGTATTCCGCGCTCCACGCCTGAGCGTGGTTTTGTTCTTTTTGTCGAAGCCGTTCTTTTGTTTTAACGGGTGTTTGCTCCCACCATCCCTTCTTTCGAATACCTCGGGTTTTTCCGGGAGTGCGTTCTTTCCTTTTTTTTTTTCTTTTTTCCCCCGAGTCTCCTTGCAGAAGCCCTGGGATTGGCTTCCCATCCCTATGGCTTTTTTTTTTTAAGATACTCGGATCCCCCTTCCGCCGGCCGTCGCCCCCCCCGCCCTCCTGGTTCCCTTTAACTTCCCTTTTGCTATTTGGAGCCCCTAACAAAACGGATGCTTTTTCTTGATTAAAGTTCGAAGTGTTCACTTTTGAGTGACTTTTCGCTTTCCCATTTTTCTGTGATCGAGGGACCAAAGCTCTTTTCTTTATTTCCTCTGGCGGACAGTGCCCGTGGCGCTCTGAGGCGCGCTGTGCTGCATACTTGTACCACAGCGTAGAGACGCAGCGTTTTTTTTGATTTGCCGTTTCACACTTTCCTTCCCTTCTTGCCGGCGATCTTCCCCCTCCTTTTCGTGGGCCCTTCCCCCCCCCTTGCGGCATCTTTGCCGTCAACGCTCATGTTTCGATTGCGATGACTTCACCTTGTTCTTTGGGTGCGGATTCGGCTGCCTTTCGATCTTCAAAGGCTGCTTGCCGCGCGGTGGATTTTATTTCTCTTTATTGGCCTTCTCAACGATCTCTTTCCCGAGGGTCATCGCAGCGGGTCTCCTTCACCTTTTTTCCCTTCACCTTATGATTGAACACGCGGTCTTTCAAGGTCGGGGTTCTATGGCGAAGATGGTTGGTTCTTGGGCCATCATCTTCTTGGGAGTTCTTCTTCCTCCCCGTTTCGCGTGGCAACACAGATTGTCGCATTCGGCTGACGTCAAGATGTGTCTTTCTGTAATCCGGCGTGGCAGTTTTCGACTTTTTTTTCGGCCCGTGTTCTGTCCCCTCGCTCTGTTTTTCGCTTCGGCCTTGACTTTTTCCGGAACGACCCCCCATTGGGTGTCGTTTCCCTTTTTTTTCCAATCACCTGGAATTTCCGGGTCATCAAATTGCCGCCTGGCGCGCCCCCCCCCTCCTTCTCTTGGCCTGGATCTTCTCTCTTCCGTTCCGTTGTTTTGGAGCATGCTCCCATTCCTAGCTTTTGCTGATTCTTGGACCCGGAACAGTTGTCTTTGGAACTTAATCCCCGCTGCGGCCCCTTTTGCGTTTTTTGCCCCGCGAACGGTCGCCTAAGGCGTCAACACCGCGATTAGTTCTTTTTCCGCAGACGCAACTTTTCCTCTCTTCCGTTTGACTCCGCCCTACGGCTCTCCGGTTACGCTCCCTCCGCCCCCCCCCGCTGCTTTTTTCAACCATCCCCCCATTTGCCTTTCCCGCGCCAACCGCGCCTTCTTTTTTTACCCGCACCGATTCAGGACCTGCTCAACCATCGATGTCTTTTTCTTGAGTAAGGGTCGACATTCGCCCTTTTTAAGATGCGATTTGCCTTTCCCCTCTTTCCGCTTTCTTCCCCGGGTCCACCGCGCGCGGCCCCTTCATAATTCCCTTTGACCATCGTAGCGGCTCCTACCCTTCTGACTGCACTACGGCTCGTGATCGTCTTAACAGGCAGTTGGTCCTCCCCTTCGGCATTGGCGTTTTTCTTTTCCCGACCTCCTTGCCTTTTTTCGCGTTCACTTCGCGTTTGATTGAAAGAGTGTTTGACCGCTCCTGGCGTCAGCCCCGGCTTGCCTTATTTAAGATGCGAGTGTTCTTCGGAGCAGCACTCTTGAGCGCGTTTCCGTTTGGCATATTCCCCTCCCCCCCCGTTTGCCCTCCTTCGCCTCTTATACCATGCCGCGCCTTTTCCCCCCCCGATCACCCTTCCCAACCCTGGACCTGGATGGCGAACTCTTTGCTCGACGTCCCCCGCTTTTAGCACAGCCATGGCGTGTTCTCCCAAATTTCTTCCCTTCCTTTAGCTTTCCTCCCTTTCTTTGGTCCCCCCGGGAATCTTCTGCGATTTGACCTTCTATTTCCCAACGGCCAGTATGGGAACTCGACAATGTCAAGGGCGGCCCCAATTTTGCGAAGTTTCGGTGTCAACCGTAAAGACCCGAAGTCCCGCCCTCCCTCCCCCCCGCCCGCCTCTATGTCTTTTCTCTCTTTTTGGCGCCCGAAGGTATAAGACATCTCCCAAACCACGCGTTCTACACTTGTTCAAGAAACTTGATCCGAGCAGCGATGTAAGCCGCCTGCGCGTACCCAATTTCTCCCCCCTCCAAGTTTCTCATCCTGTCGTTTTTCCGTCCTTCTGTCCCCCTACCCTCCTGCTCTTTAACCTGTCTTTTCCTAATGTAGTTCCTGTTTTAACGGAGCCACACAGCCCCTGCACCTGGCACGGCATTCCCTCACCCCCCTACGGGAATTCCGTAGGCTCTCCCCCTTGCGGCCTCCGTTGACCTCGATGAATCTTCGCGCCGGCGATTTCTGTGCCCCACCTTTTTTCTTTTGTTTCATCGGGCTTTCGAGCTTGCGTATTAGATTTCCCTTTTGCGCTCCCCTGCATTGCTTCTTCTCACCCAAGACGCGCTTTTTATGAGTTGGCGTCCCTCGCTCTGGATCCTTTCTTTTCATCTCCCCTGTTGTTCGATTTCTTCCTGCTTTGCAATTCGCGCTTCCATCGCTCATCGCGCGGTGTGGAAGATTTCTCTTTGGTTTGAGAAAAATATTTCCAATTGTCCCTTGAGAGCTCCTCCCCCCTTCGGGACCGCCCGTTCGCTCCCCCTCCCCTCCTACCCTACCTCTTTTTCAGTTTACTTCGATCCTGCTTCAGTTCTCGGTTGACGGCCTGCCTTCTGCTAATATTTTTGATTCTTTCATTCTGGCTCGTGGCCCTTTCTTGCTGCTTCTGGGCTGGCCTTTCTCCCCCAGGCCCCCTCCCTTCTCTTAACTAAGACCCTCTTCTTGTTTGCGATTTGTCCCATGTTTTCGCCAAGACTAAGCGAGACTTGTCGGTGTCCTTTAATTGCGTTTTTTTTTCTGCTTAATTCTTTCCGCTCTCCTGTCGCGCTTGCTTTTCCTGAAGCCTCCTGTTTTCATATTTACCTCTTTGTAGCCACATTCGAGAATCATATTCTCGGCCCCGATTTTTTTCTAATTGCTTTTACATTGCTTTCGCAACTGCCCCATCACCTGCTGTCTTTTTTTCCTCTTCCTTCCCGCTTCCTTTTTCCTTTAGATCGTTTTTCACTCCCCCTGATCTTCGCCCCCCAATCAACGTATGAAAGCTAATGGTCCTCTGAGAACAGTCCCTTTGTTTTGGCTTCTTTCCTTCTTCTCCCCCCTATTACTTCTCTCTCTTCGAATTTTTCTAAGTTCTTTTCGTATCAGAGTGGGCGTTTCTTACCATAGGAGACGCGGGCAACGTTTTTTTTCTGCGTTCGCGCAGTTTGTGATGCTCCGTTCTCTTCCCCCCCCTTTCCCTCGTATAGTTATTCAGCGCTGGCTTTACGGTGAGACGGTCCACTGCTTTTTTATTCCCAGTTTTCTTGGCGATATTTCCAATCACGAGTCCCTTTCGTGCAGTAACCGCTTCATTCGTGTCTGTGTTGATGCTATGCCTTCTTCCCCCGTTCTTCTGGCTCTTTTTTCTTCTTTTTCTTCCTATTGCGATCCTTTCCCAGGTGTTCTTTCTCTCTCGGGTTAGTTCTTCCGGTTGGAGATAAGACAGAGAAGCCACGTGAGTCCATCTGAGGGTAGCCCCCTTTTGATGTCGCACCTCTTTCATGTTCTTTTGCTCTCCCTTTGATTTTGCCCTTCCCCCTGTCCTTGTACTTTTCTTTTCTTCTCATACTCTTCTCTTCGCGGTGGTAAGTCAGGCTTTTTTGGTAGATCGTAGGAATGTAGGAAAAAGAGTGACTCTTCCCCGGCTCACTTTCCCCTATTCTTTCCTCCTCTTTTTCCTTTCGTTTTTTTTTTTTTCTCTGGTATGCCCGCAGACGTCAGTGTTGTAGTCGCGGCGACCAGTTAGACTTCCGCGGCCTTTGGCGCCTTTGTTTCGTTAATCGCAGTGGCACAATCCCCTGTGCCTTTCCCTTTTCCCTAAATTGCCCGCCCTCCTCTGCCCTCCCCTGCTTCTTTGGGCGGC
>Ga0179593_1385048_pt1 | contig 10503 bp, 10 predicted proteins | sample CZODoug2_1_08_16_FD_185931 | JGI IMG/M metagenome (GOLD analysis project Ga0179593, IMG submission 185931) | Vadose zone soil fungal communities from Angelo Coast Range Reserve, California, USA - CZODoug2_1_08_16fungal (PacBio error correction) | ecosystem: Environmental > Terrestrial > Soil >... | reverse complement strand
CCTTGATTTGAAGGTTGGGTTCCGAGTAGGTTCCCGTGCTTCCCTCCCTACTTTTGCCGTTCCTTTCTCACTGCATTTCCACTTTTGCGGTCGTTTTTAGCTGTTTCAACTCCGTGGAATGTCCCCCCACGCTGGATGGGTCTTTTCTTTCCCAAGAAAGGTTAGAAGAGCCGCTGTTTTAAGTTTTTTTTCCCCCCTTTTTTTTGTTCAGGCAGCTCATGCGCTCCCGCCCCTTGGTCCCCTTTCTTTTCATCCGCTCTTTTTCCTCCCCAACTCCTCGCGTGCGGCTTTTGTAAACGATATCTGTTGGGAGGAGTTTCTTCGGCCGCGTTTTTTTTCCAAACGTTCCCTTTTTTTCCTGTTCCCTCGGTCAAGGCCGTCTTCGTAATCCTTGGAAACTTCCCCCAATGAACCGACGATTCTGCGTCAATGGCGCTAGACGCTCTTTTCTCCCTGTAGATCACATGGTGCTTCACGGCCAAGACGCTCGCAATTTTAATTCCTGCCACCTCGTACTCGTTCAGACTCCGTCCTGTCGAAGATAGCCCAACTCCTTCCATACCCACGCAGTGTTCGGGGCCCTTCCCCCTCCCCGCTCGCGCTCCCTTCTACGACGCTTTTTCCCCCATATCTCCATCCTTGGGAACGTTGCAACCCCCCCTTCTTCATGAGACCCCACACCTTCGACGCCTTTCTTTTCTTTTCCTCAATCGACGTGGAACTTTCTTTCTGGCTCCTACGTCGTCGTGCTCCACCCCTATTTAGTCCCCTTCCTTAGTTAGCCTCCCGATTCCCATAAACGTTCCTTCTGGCACTCTCTCTTCTTGCTTGCGCAGACCCCGACGGTCTTTTTTCTCCGCGAAGTCCCTCGCTGGATCACCTTTCACCTTCCCTTCCCTTTTCGAGAAGCAGCCCTTAGCTGCCCAGGGAGTCCGGCCCCTTTTGGGAATTTCTTTGCAGGAAGGCCTTCACCCTTCCCCTTCCTTCGGTCCTTACCTTCTCCTCTTCCACTTCTGCCCCTGAGTTCCATCCAGTCTTATCGCCCCGTTTTCATGATCTCTTTAAACCGAGCACCCCTCCTCTTTTCCACATGGCCTCTTTTTTTTTTTGAAACATGTCTTCTTCCCCCCGATGTGTTTTCCACCCATTACCGAGCCACCTATTCTTTCTATCCCTGGATTCACTCACAATCATATTTCATTTTCTTGACGACTCCCTCGTCTTTTAGTTTGTTCCTTTCCTGCCTCTTTTTTTTTCGCAGGGTCCTGCTGGCTGGCTCCTTTGTTATTCATGTTTTGCCCCCACTACAACCTCTCCCTCGGGCCGCTGAAATATATCTTCTTCCTTTCTTTTCCTCCCTCCGAGAGAGAACCAGCTCCTTTTTTTGGATGTCTTCTTGGCAGGAAGACAGACCTCAGCCCCTCCTCCTTCCCCTGTCTTACACGAACCTTTTCTTTTGGGCGCCCCGAACCCCCGCAGCTGCCCTTTCCCCTAGCCCCTCCATGATGATGGTGAGTTTCCTTTCATAAGCAGGTGGACTCCGTTCTTTTTTTTTTAAAACCCTACGGCGCGGAACGTGAACATTTTCCTTTCTCTTGCGTCGGTCTTCGGGCCATTCCCCCCCGGTTCGCGTCGTGTTGAGCGGCGACCCCCCCAGGTATAAGGAAGTTCTACTCATGAAAATGTGTCTCCTCTATCCTTTTACAGAACTGCAGGAAGGTAGGCGTCAGGTAGGTTCCATTTTTGAAGACGTTCGCCCTCTGCCTCCTAATCCCATAATTTGTCCTCGACCTTTGATTCTTTAGTTCTTCTGTTCCCTCCCTCTTATTGAAGGGAAGGTTGATTCAACTTTCTTGAAAGTAGCCTTTCTCCCTCTCTCTTTATAGTTTGTAGGGGCACGAGGAATTTTCTTTTTGTCCCTCCTTCCCTTTCCTTTGGTGACGAAGAATTATTGGTTTTCTTCAACGCCGATTTTAGCGTCCCACGTGATCTCCTTGACGTGTCACCATCCAATAGTTCTTTAGAAGGTTGGTTTAATCTTAATGCATTGACCCTTTAGCATCGCTGGATTTTTCAGTCTCTCTGTTTCCTTTCTCTATTCCAGTCCCCCCGACGCCACCATTCGGTTTATAGAGGAAGTTTATTTCTTATGTAAAATGGTTTCCGTTTAGTCTTTCTTTCTCCCTAGTACTTGCCTTTTTTTCCTCCCCCCTAATCCGTTGCCGTCTTCGCCTCCTTTCACTTTGTCTCCTGAGCCGCTCTTCTCCTCCATGTCCTGACTATTTCTCCAGGATAGGCTTCGGGGGAGTTCCCTTATCCCTCTTTTTCTCCGTTACATCGTGGCCGTCTCCGTTTTTTTCTTTTGACAACACCGTCGCCTTCTCCTACCACCCGCCTACGCACCGGACCTCCCGGATTCTTTGAGTAACCCTTTCCGCTCGCGTTGCCTCGCCCCCTCATTTCAACTCCCGACACACTCTTAGGCTCCCAGCTCTCATGAAACCAGTCTTGACAAAGTTCCTTTTCTTCTCCTGATTCCGAAGCTTCCGTTTTTCTCCCCCGCCCAGTTCCTTTGCCAACCCTCCCGGTTTGCCCCCCTCTTTCCGCGAACAGGCATTTGCAATGAAGGGGATCTCTTGCACTTCCCCCCCCTTATCTCGTCTCCCATTTTTTTTTTCCCCCCCTCAATTCCACCCTTCTCCTCTAGATCCTCTCTTTTTCTCTTTTTTTTTAGCTTTTTTGTCCGTGTAGATTGTGCCCCCATTTTTTTCAATAGTATTCCATGGCAGGCGGCGCTTCACCTTCCCCTTTCCTCTGCTGGGTCTTTTCCCTCTTTCCCCCTTATCTTTTTTCAGCCTTCTTTTCTCGTTTAGCTTCTCCTCAACGCGCTTTTCTCACAGAGAGCTTCCGATTCTGACACCCTGGGTTTGCTTGGCAATAGCTTTCTCGCCCGGTAGATATTCCCAACGAAGAAGGACTTTTTCCTTCTGTGCTGTCGCGGGTGCTTTTTTTTTTCGGGGAGGTTTGTTTTTTTCCCCCGTATACAGGCTTGATGCGAGTTCAGGTCTTCTCCCCTTACGACTCCCCTTTCCTCCCGACCGTATCAATTTTTTTTCCCTCTCGGTGGCTTACTCCCCTCCTCCGCAGGCGCCGTTTCCCTTCGATCACCTCCCGACTTTCTATGTGACCTACGGCCTCGAATGCCCTTCCTCCGCCGCCTTTACCCCTTTTTAAGCTACCAGCACTAACTTTCCATCCGTTTCCTTATGGAGTGTCCCTCCTCTCCCCCGTCAAACACGACTGCACAACTCACGTCCGTTCTTTTTTTGCACCGCCGGTTTCCACAACTGGCCTTGTCCCTCCGGATGGATCTGCGCCACAATCCTCCCCCCAAGCCCGGATTCCTTCTTGCCCGCTTTCTTTCCCGCGTGATTCCACCCCTATTCTTTCCCCCCTTTTCCTCCTTTTCGACCCCCTTCCTTTTTTTTTCCCTACCACGCTCGTCTCTTGCCCTCTAACTCCCGCCTGCCTTACGATCGGCGCGCCTAATCCCCTTGTGCCTGACCAACGAACTCGCAAGCAGTCTTCCAAAAGGTCTTACATTTCTTTTCCAGGAGGGAAGAACGGTTCCTTCCCCCGACCCCCGGGCTCCTTTTCCGCCTTCTTTTTCTCTCTGCCTTTGATGTCCCCAAGTTTAGTCGACCCCTTTTATTCTTTTAAGGCTCGTCACGAGACTCGGTCTTCCCTTTTCCTCCTTTCCTTTCCCTGCCCTTTTCCTTACGTTCCCGCCGTTCGGTGTTTCGTATCCTGCAACCTTGTGATTGCGAGCCCAACCATCCTTCCTTTTCTTCGGAAGCTGCCTCTTGTGGCTGCGGTGGTCGGCTTCACTCTTTTCTTTTTTCGCGCAGGATTGCTCTTCTGCTTGTTCCCCCGTTTTTTCCCGCCCTTCCCCCCCCCCTCGCCGCAGTTCTCCCTTCTCCCTTCTTTTCTTCCCTACGTTGTTGTTGTGTCTCTTTTCAGCCCGAGGCCGGATCTGTTCTCTTGAAGGTCGAACAGCACTTCCGTTCTCATATGCTCGACCCTTCGAGCGTGGCTTCTGAAACCCCTCTCCCTTTTTTTCCGCTTTTCAGAGACAGACCGCCCCATTTTGATGCCCAGACGGTTCTTGCTTCTTACCTTCCTGGGAACCAAATAGAAGGCGGACGTTATGTTCCCCCCTTTTTTTCCCCTTCTTGCACGACACCCTTCGCGTGTTTCCGCTGCTGTTTCTCTTTCCCAGTGACATTTCTTCCATCTCGACTTGAAAAAACTGTGGCTGCTCCCCCAGTAGAAAAGATCCTCTGCTCTTGATCCCGGAAGGTGGGAAATTCTTCTTTCCTCCCTTGACTCCCCTTGCCTTTCCCTCCCATCCTCCTTGATTCTTCTTTTTTTTCGATCCCGTCTCTTCATTTCTCATTTAGGCCCGATAGTGACCTTTATCCCGAGATTATCGTGCCCCCCTGAGCTTATTTCCCCTTCCCCTCCTTTTCTCCTTTGAACTTTCCGTCCTGGTCTCCTTAGTGTGGATCATCACTCGACTGTAGAGTTTTCTCCCTCTTTCCTTTCCACTTAGGAACAAATAACTCGGGCTTTTCCTCTCTTCGTCCTCTTGATAGGCTTTTTTTTCCCGGCGTCCCGTTTAGTGGCTTTCTTTGGCGTAGGATCTTTTTCGACTTCCCTACGCATACCGAAAACATTTCCGCGTCTTTGTAGCTTCCTCCTAGTAGTTGGAGAACGGAGTAATTTCCTTTCCCCTTCCCCCGAAGAAGATTGCGGAGTATTTTCTTCCGGAGTCCATGATTTATACTTGGCCCTTTATTCTCCCCTCACAACTGAGGAGTTAATTGTAGGATCTTCGGTTCCCTTTCCCGTCCTTCCTTCCGATCAGTCGCCGGCAGTAGACACCTACTTTTCCCCCGCCTCCTTCTCAACCCTTAGAGTCCCGGAGCCCCGAAGCAAGCCGAGCTTTCAGACTTCCCTCCCTCCATCCTGTGTTTCGAGCGCCTTCCAATTAACACCAAGACTTTAGGAACCACCTCTTCTTCCTTGGCTTCCCATTCGGTCGAACCCTGATCTCCTTTTTCATTGGTACAATCCACAGCCCGAGAGAGTGAAAAGCAGGTGATCTCGGCTTTTTTTGAGCTACGCCCCCCTGTTTCCCCTGAATCGCCCATTTCCCTTCCGAAGCCCTCAGCTCTCTTCCGTCTAAGTTGTGTTGTTGAGATCTTTTTGGTGGGAGATTCTCTTTCTTCAGCCGATCGACAGACTGGCTGCCTTGACCTTTATTCACGTCGGTCCCCTTTGCAACTCTTTTTTCCGGAATGGTGTTCCCAAGCACTTGATGGCTATTACCTTCTCTTCGGGTAGCAAGTAGCATATGCAGATGTTTTTTTTTCCTTTCCTTTTTTTCCGAGAGCAAACTCCTAAGCCTGTTCTCTGTCTGCTTGGAATATGTTGCCTCCCCTCTATCGTTGCGGCTTGTAGATATATCAGAGGAAGGTGTATCTTCTTTTCTTCCAAGGGCGGTGGTTAACCCAGTTCTTTCCTGACGTCCGGTCAACTTTTTAGCATTTAAGGGACCGCCCGCCTACCGTCTCCCTCTTCCCACTCTTTCACTGCCATTCAGCTCTAGATCTACCGCCTTTTTTCTTACATTTTTCGCAGCCGACGGTCCTGATTCTTGAAATCTCTCATGTCACGGACTTTTCCCCCCACCCTTACTTTTCCACGTACTGCTCGCACCAGCAGGTACCCTCTATCCCATGTGTAGGTCTTTTCCCCGTGGCCTCTTTTGTCCCAGCGATAAGAAGCCACCCTCCCCTCTAAGAGGTCCCTCCGTCCTTTCCAAAGTAGCAGACCCAGGGTCTTCTCTCTCCCACCCCTTTTTCCCCTCCGTGATGGTGAACTTCAATCTTCCCCTTCGTATTCCCCAGCCTACTTTTATCAATCTTTCGTCACCCCTTGTACGCGTTTTTCCCCATTTCTTCCCCTCTCAACCTTCCCGGGCACCCCCTACCCGCTCGCGTTTCGTGCACTCCTTCTTTCTCCTACGGCCACGGTACTCTCGGGCGAGGAACTTTCTTCCCTTTCCCTTGGAGCGACCGCAAACCCCTTCCTCCCAAGGCTACGTTTTTCCCAAGGGCTTTCCCAAGGTTTCATTCTTTTTCGGCCCCCCATCTTTCTCTGAACTGGCTTACCTTTTTGTTCTACCCTCTTTGGAGCTCCAACTTTTCTAGTCGCCTCCTGCTTCCTGTCCCTTCCCCGATGCAGGGTTTCCTTCCATGTTTTTAACAAGCTAAGGCTGGAACCTTTCTCGCCCCTATTGTCGCCAACACCTCTTGCACGACACCGGCTTTTCTGATTCTGCTTCCCCCCAAATCATTGCGTATGGATCTGGAAACGCTCTCCAGATTTTTTGACTAGTTCCTCAACCCCTTTTTAGTTTCATGTCGGCGGGTGAAACTTGCCTCCCCTCCCCCCCACCCGCGCCGCCGGCCTCGCTTTGACCTTTTCCTGTTGTTGAGAGGTCCCTTTCTTGTCTTTCTTGCGGCGGGCAGCTCCCTTTATTTCCTCCAGTCGTCCCCCCCTCATCTTTGGCGACGGTCAACCACCGCAGCCAACCGTTCCTTCCCCTCCGCCTTCTTAGCCTTCGCCATTCTCTGAGGACGCCTCTTTTTTCCCATTTTTTTTTCTTCTAGTCTTTGGCGGACCCCCCTCCCTTCGGTGAAAATTTTTACCTTTTCCACCAGGGCACCGACCTGCCCCCCCCGTCCGGTCCTTTTCTCGGCTTTGCCAGGATCTTTCACTTCTGGAGTTTTGGACTAGAACCCTTTCCCTTGGAGTCATCTAAAAGGCAGAGGTTTTCGCCCCTCCTGGCAGGAAAGGAAGGAATATCTGTCCTCATGTGGGCACCTTGACATGCCAGACGGAATTTACTCCCCCTCCCCTTTTTGCATGCCTTGTCGTGGCGGTCCGTCCTGAATTACGGTGTATCCTCCTCCCTTCGCGATCTGACCGTTCAATTCTTTAGTCCCCACTTCTAGGCCGGCAGGTCGGCCTTGTTCAACTTCCCCCTTTTTTTTCAGACCGAATGGGTGGCCCCCCTTCCCTCGTCGTCCGACTTACGTTAGCACTTTTCAAGTTGTTCACCCTTTCTTGTCGAGGTGTTTGTTTCTCATAAAATGTCACCGGCTGGACGTTTTGTCTCCTTTTTTCCCTTCAGGCATCTTCTATGTGTGCAGTTTGGGCCCCGATGTTGAAGCTTTTGCCTTCCGCCATCCTGCCAAAATGAGGGTGGACGTCTATGGAGTCTTTTTCTTGTCCTTCTTTTGAAAGAGTAATTGTAGAGGCAGTCCTTTAGACGAATTTCCCCTCTCGTCTTGCTCGGGTTTTTCTCTTTTTTCCGTGCGGGGTCGTCCCCTCGCTTTGACGCCCTTCTTTTCTCTTCTCTAGATAGTCTTTGACCCCCCAACCAACACCCACTCCCTCCTTTCATCTTCTTGAGCAAGTTCCTTTTCTCTTTTTTTCAACAAAGGAAGCCGCCTTTGACTAGACGCCACCCTTCAGCGGCGTCTTTTCCGATACCCCCCCTCCTCCCCTGTGAGTGTCGACACGGTCCCATCAGACCGACCCCTGGTTTCGTCGTCCTTTCTTCTCTTCCCCCCCAAAACATTGAGACAAAATCTCCTCCCCTAGCTCCTGCTCCCCTCCCATTTTGGGTCCCACCCATTCCACAGGCTCTTTTTTCCCGCAGACAGCGCAGCTGACTTCTTTTCTTGCCCCCCCGCCGGAGGGTTTCTTCTGCTCCCCCTGGCCGTCCAGACTTCCAGTCTCTCTTCCTTTCTTGGAAGGAGACTCCTTCCTTCGAGTGAACAAAGTTTTTTTTTTTTTTCGATTCCCGGCGGCCAGGTGTCGGAAGCTCGACCTCGGCCTGCGCGGAGATTTCCCCTTCCTCCCCCTGCTTCTGGGCCGGAAAGATCCCATTGGGGTGGGCGCCTGGATGGCTCGGGTTGGAGCTTCGGTAAGCAAGGTATGCAGCTTTGTCTCACTTTTTTCCTTTTCGTTCCCCCCCTCCCTACCTTTCAACACCTGGGTTTTTTTTGGTAATCTCTTTCCCCCGCGCGGGGCGGCTTTTTTTGGAAACCCCGAGCCGGTGCTGACTTTTTTTTTTTTTAGGGTATTGCCTCTCTCGGTGGTTCCAATCGCCACAACTTCCTTGCTTTGGCTTCTTCTTCCCGAATTTCCTCCCGAAGACCTACCGATTCAAGACCACTCCGATCCCCCCTTGTTTTTCTCCCCCGACGCAGGTCAGTCCTCAGTCAAGAAGAGGCACCAAGTCCTCTTCCTTAGTATATGGCCCCCATTACGCCTTTCGACCCTCCGCTCCTTTCTACTGACCGCCGAGATTTTGCTAAGAACTGCCGACCCACCGCCCTTTGTTATCTTCTCTTCGGTCCAGCCAGCCGAGATACCCCCCTCTGCCAAAATCCACGCCCCGTCTTTCCTTCCGGGTTTTCCGCCGACCCCCACTTGATCAAAGGGCCGAGATGCTCTCCCAAGTCCGAGGTGATGTGTCCCCAAAGTGCACTCTTCACCTAATTTTGCGTGAGGGAGCCCCCGACCCTTTTCCTCCCCCCAAGCTGACTCCCCTCTTTTGCCACCTGCCGTTTTCTACACCCCGCTGTTTTTCACGATACTTCGGCGCGAGTAATAGACCCCTGTCAAGGAATCTTTTCCCGTTGGGAGCTACCCGCCACGTCCCTTCCCCCCCGTAAACGGCCTGTTGCCAAACTTCTGAACTTCCTCCTTGAGGCCTTTAGTTGCATCCCCCTTTCCTCCCTACGACATTCGGCTTTCCCCCCACTCTGGACAATTATGCCCCCTTTCCTTTAAACGCGTCGCCTCAACGGGTTCTTGTCCCTTTCCCCCGGCAGCCGTCTCCACCTCCGCCGGGCTGTTTGCCGACTGCCCCAGTGCTGGAAAAAAGGTTTCCCCCCCCAGGGGCCAACTACGAGCAAGGTTTGGGTTTAGCACCGTCGGATTTCCTCATCATCTTTTTTTGGTCCCGCTTGCCTGAGCCGGTTTTTTATGTTCGGCTAGCATTCCGTTCGGGCCTCCTTCCTCGTCGGATACATTTATTATGGCACCGAAAACTCCTCCCTCCTCCTGATGATCTTGTAATCCTCCTCCGTTTTTTGTTCCTCCCCTTTCTTACGCTTTCCTGACGGTGGAGATGGCGGCGTTTTTCCTTCCCGAACTCACGGAATTCGCTCTAGTCTTCCCCCCTCTGAGCTTACGCCGAACACATCCCCCCCCTGGAGAGGGCTCGAGGTAAATTTGAACTAAGACTTTGACTGTGCTCGCAATCAGCCGGTGGCTCTCGTTTCTCTTCTTTTCTCCCCCACCCATCGACGGCGGGACCCTGTCTAGTCGCTGGTTGAAAGTCCTCCCGTCGTGATAGGGACGGGTGTTCTGAGCACGTCACTTGGTCCACCCAAACTGTGGAGCATCCCGGTTTTTTTAGCTGCAGTCCCGCAGGCAGGTCTTTTTTGGGCCGGCCGGTGGGAAGCCCTCCTGCCCTCGTCCCCTTTCCCTAATCACCCCGCCTTAGTTATTTTTTCGCTCTTTTGGGGACTCTGATTCCTTCGCAGACGCCGTTCGCCTTTTCTTTTTCGTGTCCCCTCGCTTTCGTCCGTCCCCGGCTTTTGACGTGCGGAACCGTTTCCCTTTTTTTTACTTCGTTGTTTCCTCATTTTCACGCGACGTAGCTTCCCATGACTTACGCTTGAGGGCCCATCATTGCCTGGCGAAGGTGTGGTTCCCCCTTCCTTTTTTCCCCCGCTTGTGTTCCTCTTTTCTTGTAATAGAGTGTATTTTTCAGCGTCTTTTCTCTCTCGAGCGGCTGGAAGTGCTCCCCCCCGCTGCGGTCTACATTCCCTTTCTTGTCTTCGCTTTCCTTTTCTTTCCTAGTACTTTTCTCCCCCTTTCATAGAGAAGCCCCGTTGTTTTCTTCGGCTTCATGTAGGTATCCTGCTCGGGTCGTACCTTACTTTCACCTGGTTGCGTTAATCTTGGATCTCGTTTTCTTCCCCTTTCGAATTCGACGACGCCTTTTCCCCCTCTCCCCAGGTTTTTTCCCCCTGTTTTTGTCCCAGGGAGTCGTCTCCACCCAGGAAGACGTCACCGCCCTCCTCCCTTTCAGCGTCCCGACGGACTTACGTGCCCCCTTCCACGCGCTTTGTTCGCCAGCTCCGTTGACATCAAGTTTCCCTTCTCCTGAGATCTCCTTACCCCCCAGAAAAACCCCAGTTTTACCCTTTCCCTAAAGAAGCTTTCTCATTCCCCCCCCCAGTGCTTGTTCCGTCCGGGATTTTACTCCTTTGCAGTCCTTCATGTCCGGTGATCGCAGCATCCCGGCCAGAGAGTTCCATTTGGCGAGGGTCCCTCGCCCCTCCTTTCCTTTGA
>Ga0179593_1362017_pt1 | contig 10503 bp, 7 predicted proteins | sample CZODoug2_1_08_16_FD_185931 | JGI IMG/M metagenome (GOLD analysis project Ga0179593, IMG submission 185931) | Vadose zone soil fungal communities from Angelo Coast Range Reserve, California, USA - CZODoug2_1_08_16fungal (PacBio error correction) | ecosystem: Environmental > Terrestrial > Soil >... | reverse complement strand
AACTAACAAATTCCCCCTCTCCCTTAAGTCTGAGATGCGAAAGCTACGAACCCCCTGCTCCTCGTTTTCGCACGACCATCTTATTGATCCAAGATTCTCGAATTTGCCTTGGTTGTCCTAGGTAATCTTGACCCTCCTGCTATACCCCGTACACTTTTTTAGATACCTTCCTTTACTTCTCTGAAGTTGCTTATCTTCTCCCGGCACCAACGAGTTCTTTCTTGAAGCTCACTCTTTTCTGTGAGCCTTGAGCTTTCCCACCAGACAACTTTGTCCTTACCTGTCGTCAATCTTTCTTTCCCCACTTCCCATTTCCTCTATCCCTGCGTTCAGTTCCTATCCATGTACTTTTCCATTGTAAGTTCGATCTGGCCGGCGACGAGTCCGCCATGCAGTTCCTTTTTCGTGAACACTTGAGCCGTAAGACCAGCACGATGCTTCTCGTTTTGGCGCGGGCAGATGAGAGGCTTTCACCCTTTGGGTGACACTATCATCGTTCCTGCGTATTGGTTTCTTCATGTTCCCTCCTTCTTGACCACATCTTTTGCGTCTCCTAAATCTTTTTCTCTGTGGTTTCAACCAGCCTGTTCCCCCCCCAAGGTATTCAACCTTACCTGTTCGGCAGTGCTCTCCCCTACCGTCTTACGTCTCGACTGCTGGCCAGTGGTGAGTCCCTACTTCCCGCTTCTGCGTGACACGTTCTACCTAGTTCCTTAACGGCCTCTCCTCACTATCCTTTCTGTTTCCGTTTCTCGATTTCTTTTTTCCAACAGATGTTGCCCAAGGAGTCAGTCTTTGCCGAAGCCCGCCACGCCGCCCCCGCCTTGTCGTCTGTTTCCGATTTCACGTCGCGACCGCCCTACCTTTGATTTTCCGCACAGGACAAGACTCTCTTGTTTTTCGCATAGCTTGGCTTAGAGCCCCACCGGCGGGTTCCGCGCCGGCCCTGAAAAGCCTTGACTCCTTGCTGAAGTGGTTCACTTCTGGTATCCATTGGCCTTCGGACCACCTCTCATCCGTTGTTGCCAAGCATTGTTCGCTCTTCCCACACGGGTTTGCGAGGCATTCCTCCAGTGTTCCTGGAGATGGGGGATAGTCTCTCCTGATACTCCACTCCCCCGGTCAATCTATTACCCTTGGCTGATCCTGCACGTTCCTTGTAAGTGTTTCCAAGGCGCTCGCCCCGTACTTTCCTCAGTTGAATTGGTGCTTGTTGAGATTTTCAGTTACTGCTTTGATAAGCCGTTATGACGGAATCCCTCAACATGTACCAAGCCGACTTCTTTTGTTGTTTTTTTCTTTGACCCTTATCCGCTCTTTCTGTTGGACCTTTTTCCCATAAAGTCCAATGACTTTTTCTTTGTCTCCCTTTTGTTTCGTTGGGTCACCTTTTTTGTTCTGAGTTTGCGACTTTCCCGCGCGTTCGTTCCTTGCCCCTTCTTCTTCCTGCTTTCTGCCTGTCTTTTTGGGCGCCCGCGCCCTCTTTAAGGCATAGAAGAGATCTTTTTTTCTTTTTTCCGTTGAATCGCTAGGAGTCGTTTCTTCTTCCTTTAATTTTTATCTTCCCCTTTCTGGCAATGTGCTATGCGTTTTCTTTCGCTTTTTATTTATTTCTACTAAGAGGGTCTTTTTACGGATTTCCTCCTCTATTATTTATCATTCCCTTTGTCTGCTCGATTTTCGGCCAGGTTAGCTTTCCTTCCATATCCAAAAGGTTTTTGACCCGGCCTTAACTGCCGAGGCTGGCAAGCCGTTCCCTCGTCTCTCTGTTGGATTCCCCAAGGTCCGAGGCAAAACCACCTCCGTCTCTTTCTAGAATTGAATATTGAGCCTGTCACCCTCCTTCGCTTGAGCCTCTTTGCCCCCTGTTCACGGCCCCTTCTCTTTGACCTTCTGGATGCATGGTCCTTTTCCTACTCCACTCTTGTTCCCCCCCTTATGCATGGTTGAACTAATTCATCGTGATTTTTTTTTTCTTTTTTGTAAGGTTTCCGTCCCACGAGCGTGCTGCGGCATTCGGCACCCGTGTAAACCACAGCTTCCCTTCGTCCCCTTTTCAGATCCAGCAAGTAGTCGAATGCTTCGGCCTCCTGGAGATCAAGTCTTTTGGCCAGCTGCGGCGATTTTGGACATTCCTCACCCTCTAGGAAGGCACCGCCCATTCGGCGGCCTCTTTCACTTACCTTCCGCTTCCTGGATACGTTTTGTGCAGACTTGACTTTTCTGGCGCTGATATTCGCTTTCCCCATTCTCGTCCCCCCTAACTCATTAACGCGGACCCGCTTAGTGGTAGACATGCGTTTTCCCTCCCTTTTCTCCTCTGCAGGCCGTTTGTAGCACGAAATTTTTTTTTCTTCGAGTCCATAAGACCTTGACTTCTTCTTCGCGCCGCGCCAAATCTGTTTTTCTCCCCACCAGCTTTTTGTTTACCCATCCTTTTCTTTCCCCTTTTTTCATGCAATTTCCGCTCGTATTTATGGCGTAGTAGGACTTGCTCCCTCCGCGAGAATTCTTTTTAGTGTGGACTCCTAAAGTTTTCGCTTCTGCCCTTTTGACTGACCCCCCGGGACTTGACGCAATGACCCCTCCGACGTCCCCCCCTCCCTGTTCTAGGTTCATGCTCGAGTCGCTTTTAGTCTCGCGTCACTTTCTGATGTCATCTTCTGAAGCCCTCGCGCACCACGCAAACCCAATTGCTTCCCCTGTCTTCTTTCCGAGCATGTTTTTGCCTGCCGAGGTTTGAACGATTTAACTTTTTTTGACCTCTATGGGTATACTTTGAAAGCGCATATGTGCTCCCTGAGATTGGGTCATTGCTGCACTTATTCAAACTCCAACCCCTCGCCCGAGGAGCTTTTTAGAGGACGATCGCCGCATTTTCGTTGCCACGTTTCGTTATAAATCTGTTTTTTTCGTTTGCCGGATTCCCCCCGTTTCTTCCCCTTTATGATTTTTTTATTCTCGTGCCTTGCCTCTTCTAGCCAAGAATGGCGCCGATCCTTGCGATTATGGCCTTTTTCGATACCCGATCTGCGTTTCGCGGCTTATTGCTCCTCTTAGATTACTCGCTCTATATTTGCTGCGCGCCTCCTTTCCCGCACTCACGCACTAACCAGACTGTCGTCCTCTGGTTTGGTGCCCTTCCTCCCCATCCGGGGCTCCTCGGAATTCCTGTGGTCTCTTTCGCGAATTTTTTACTTTGTTATCTTTAGACGACCCCTTGTGTAGAGTTCCTGTCTAATCACTCCTCCCTACCCACCCTGAAGACGAACCTATTACGACCTCTAGTTTTTTCGCCACTGTCTTCCACCCTGCTCCGGTTTTTATGCGTCTCTTCCCGCTCCCTTTTTCTTGTTTTTTCTAGGGTGAGGGTCTCTATTCTTTCTACTATTAAGTTGTAGCTTCTCTTGTCTCCCCAATAGCATCTCGAAGGAGCTGGTCGCTTTTTACTTAACTTTTACCCCCTGCAGTCTCTTTGCTAACCTCCAGGGCTTTGCGCACCTCTCTTAGGCCCGACTGACCCGGTTTTTTCTAGAGAAGACATTGACCCAATTCCCACCTTTTACTCCTCCGACCCCTTTCTCCCTGGCTCCTCCTCTTCAAGATCCATGGAGCGATGCCGCCCCCAAGCCTTCTTTTTTTTTAGCTCCCTTATTGCGGGCTTGAGTGTGCACAACCCGCTCCAATTCAGCTCTTAGTTCGTTCCCTTCCCGCCGCCTCATCTTTCCGCGGAGACGCGATTTAATTTGCTCAGTCACCGCTCCACCTCACAGGCTATTCGGAGCGTCACGGTTAGTGTCGACGGGCCATGGCGAAGCTCTCACTCAAGGTAGACAGGTCACCCTCTTTATCTCTATTTTCACAAGACCACCTCCCGGCCGCGACCCTTCTTTTCCTGAGCTATGCGGCTCCCCCAGCGGGGTCCCTCGTCTGAAACACCTTTTCCTAGTCTGCGTGATGGGCGTGTTTTGGCCTTTCTATGACCCAATTCTTTGAGTTTCTCCTCCCTCCATTCTCCCGCGGTGGAGCTTTCTATTAGCCCCCGATGTCTACAAAAGGTTTTCAAGGAACCGTCCCGCAGGGACTGGCTCGCCAAGCCCTCCTGGCTGACCCCCTTTCCTGTCAGGCAAGGAGTGGCGCTGTTACTTCGTCTTCGATCAGCCAATCGGTTTTTAGTAAGAGTGTTCTCCCTCGTCTGTCCTTTTCCATCTTTTGCCTGTCTTTTTTCGGCGGCATATCGTCAGTTTTTTTTTTTAACACCTGAGCTGACTGCCCCTTTCGTCCTCGAGCCGTCCCGCCGCAAAAGATCTGCTGGACGCTCGGCGTTAGTATTCTTCATCAAGTTCGGAATCTACTCCCCCAGGAAACTTTCATTGTTTTTAGTCTTCTTTTTAGCAGCACCAAGGCGATTGCAGCGCATGGCGACCAGCCAGGCGTCGTTTTTTTCTTCGTTTTGAGCCAGCCTCACACAAACGTTTTTTGCTTCTCACTGGCCTATCGAGTCTTTGGCGGTCTCCCTAGCTTTCTTTCCGCGTTTCGACTATTTTCCTCTGGCATTGTTTTTGCTCAGGTCTAGTGGGGCTTTGAGAATGATAATCCCCTACTGTCTCCCACACTCTGGCTTATATGCACCTTGAGGGTATGTGCAAGTTCGAAGCCCTACGTTTTGCAATTTTTGCCTCTCTCTTTCCCTGAATGCCCCGTGTCAAAACAGAGTATTTTCTTTTTTTGATAGTACCCCTTTAATGCTTGACGCCCAAGATTTCTTGCAAGTTTTCTGTTTCCCACTTGCGCTTCCGTTCGGTGGGTAAAGTTTTTTCTTTTTTCAGCGCTCTCTTAATTTCCCCCTTGCCTTTTTCCGACTATCTTTATGATCTTTTTTATCCCCCATTTCCCTCTACGTGGCTTGAACCCTCTACGTTTTTCGTAGGACAGTGTCGAACTCCCATTCTTCTTCCCTTCGCCTTTCGTGTTCAGGTTCGATGCCTCATGATTGTTTATTTTTTTTTTCTTGTGGCCGCCTCCGTCCTATGCTTTCTCTCTGTGATTTGGGCCTTTTTTTCTTCTTATTGCACGCTTTAGGACTTTCCCTGGTGCCTCTCGTTTCGGCCCAGTTCTATTTTACGAACGTTTGTAGCTAACTTCGGCACTCTGGTTCCGGCCGGCTTAGTATCTCTTCTCCCTCCCTTCGTTTTTTGTTCTAGAGATTTTCCTCTTCCCATCCTGTCCGACGTGAAAGCTCCATCAACCTGTCGTCCTCGACGCATAGACTGATTGAATTTTTCTCTTTTTGCAGCGCCTGGTCCTGTTTTTTCTCGCGTTTTCTCTTCTCTTTCGAGGCCTTTTTCGCAGCCTGGTCATCGGCCTTTGCCTCCAGCATCTCCCTCTAAGCCTGGCCTTCCCGCCGCTTGCCCTTCTCTTCTTCCTATTCGGGATTTTTGACTTGTAAGAATAACCCTCTGTTTTTGTTTCTAGACTTTTTCTCCTATTCAGTCGCTTTTCCAGGTGGCGGCATCCCTTTCCCCCCGGACTTCGCTGCGGCGTTTTTCTTTCCCCGACGTACCCCCCCGCTTTAGAACGTGCCAGAGAAAGGCATTTTCGCTTGCGGCCATGCGCGTTTTTATCCATTCTTTCTCCGCGCTTCTCCCTCTTTCCTGGCAACTTTCCCCTCTCGTCAACCAGCACCTGAGACATTCGGGCTGGTCTCTGCAATTTATTTCCGTGACTTATCAATAGTTCGGTTCTGGATTTCCTATTTGTTCTCATCTTTCGTATCCCCCATTCCTCCCCTCCCGCAATCCCTTTCTTGAAAACCTTCCCCACGACTCTCAACTCGGCAGATCTTTCCCTTCTCTCGTCGGATCGATAGTGTTTGTACTACATTGTCAGTCTACTTTCGCCCGGGGACTGCCTTCTTCGCTACGGGCGCTGAACCTAGCCGTCTCTGGTTGCTTTCACCCTCAGAATGCAAATCCTGTTCCTTTTTCCTTGTTTGTAAAGGCATATTCTTTTGATGGCGTCTCTGGACATCTTTGCCATCGCTGATTTTTTTATTTGTTTTGTTTTTCTTGCTCCTTCGCAAAGTTTTTTACTTGTTGACCTTCTCATCTTTCGATTTCGCCGACATCCCGACGGCAACAAGAATTATCTCTTTTTTTCATGATCTAGTTCTTTCTGGTCTGTTTGGCGTGCTCGAAGTTTTTCGCTTTGAAATATCTGTCCCCTTGCCTTATTCTACAGATGTTCTTTGTCGTATCCTTCCGTCTGTTTTGGTTGTTGATCGTTGAACCTTTTTTTTCTTATGATTGTTTTCCTCCCCAGACCTGAATATAATGTTATTTCGCAGCACGATTTTGTTTCTTTTCCCTGACCGCCTACACCATTTTTCGTTGCGTTTCTTGATTGCCCTCTTTTTCTGCCGCCTTCCTCTTTGCTGCAACTGTCCCCCTGCGATCTTGGCTGTGGCTGTTTGTTGTCGCCTTTTTTTTTTTTATTAACGGTTGCTCTCTGCTCGTTCGTTCGCGATCGAACTAATTCTTATGCTCCTTTTTTATCTGTGCGCCCAATTTTCCTCTCTTGTGTTTCTTGAGCTTTGTCTTGCCGCTTCGTCATTGGTTCCGCTGGTGTCTCCCTCCGGCCTGACCGCCACCTTTCCCTGGCTCCCTCCTTTTTTTTCTTTTCCTCGAAGCAGGAGCATCAGGAATTCGATCTAGGAATGGGACTTCGAAGTTGATTAATCGGTGCTCTTTTGGATCTAGGCCTCCCGTCAGGAGCTTTCTCGTGTTCGCAATCACTTTCTTTCGCCAAGTCTCGTCTGCACGTTTTTCGTAGTCTTTTTTCCACACTTCTCACCGTCCGTTTTGGCTGAGAGGGAGTATTTGGGTGCTTCTGATCTCTTTTACTCACTTTTTTTTTTTTTAGATAGTATCTCACCTACTCTCTCCCCGCAAGCTTTTGGAGCGGGGGAAAGGCACCCCTCCCCTCTTAGAAGAGTCTTATTTTCCTCCAATTTTTTTTGCGACATCCGAGTCGTTTGAATTTGCTTGGGGTCCTGATGATTTGCCTGTAAATCTCCCCTTCTTTTCTTCTCGCGCATATAACCATTCCTTCGATTTCAGAATTCCTCATGATGTGTTTCTGATAGCCCTACTTATTGCCTTGCCATCGGTGAGTTAGAATCTGAGGGCTCCCACCGCTCCTATCTAGATGAGCCGGCCCGCTTTCAATCTCAACGATCAGAGTGCGCCCTTCCCGTACGCGGTCTTGTGCGTCGAAATGCCAGATACCGCAAGTGGATCTTCGTGCGCGCTAGCTGGAGGATCCTGCCTTAGAAGAGCGTAAACCTTCAAACTCATCGTAACGGTGAACACGTTTTCGTTCCCCCCATTCCAAGAACCGATTTCTTGGTTAGACCGTGAAGAGACGCTGTCTGCGACAAGCGGAAGCTCCTTTTTTTTCTGTCTCGAGTTTTCTTTTCTAGGGAATGGCCCCGATGACCACCTCGGCGGGCTGCCGCGCACCTCTTTTCTTTGGGATGTTTAGCACCTCTTGATCACCAAAAAACCTGGGGCAGCGTTTTCCCTTTCACGCGTCCCTTCCGGGCTTCTCGTCCAAGCCTCTGCGGTTTCGCCCTGCTGGCAAGTGTGAGCGAGACCTTTTCAGCCTCTTGTGCAGCCCTATAATCCATTTTTTCGCGTGAGTCCCTCGAGCATTTTTCATCACTTTATACCCTTGCTGTTGGCAGTCGTCGATGTCGGCCACGCGACTTTTGCGTCACCAGGCGTTTCTCTGCACTTTTTTGTAGCCGACAAGCCGCAAAACGATTGCTCTTCTTCCCGGCCTAGGAGCGAAATTTTTCCCGCCATCAAAGACGATTGGCCTTTACCCGCCCCTGCACAGGTCACGTCATCGTCTCTCTTCTGTCTCTTTTTTTAGCCTCAACATGCTCAGGTGCGGCAGGCCTTTCCGATGGACCTTTTTTTTCCTTGCGTCGGCCGCACCTTTTCGGTCGTGCCCATGGCCTTCGGCGAGTCCGATTTTGGCTTTCTGTACACCGTCATGTTTTTTTTTACTTCGTCTCCTACGTGGTTTTGAAAGTATGCGTCCCTCAGTAGAGAGTTTTTCTCTGAGAATGATCATCCCTCCGAAGTCCCACATTCCCACACCTTGGTGATCTGCCGGGAGGTACTTGTGCAAGGCGCTCCCTGCCCTCTTTGGTTTTTTTTTTTTGTGGGGTTGGTTGTTGTTTTTGACTATTGCGCAGGGCGCAGTTTTCCCATTCTTTCCGGCATTTTTAATTATGCCGGTAGAAGCGAATTCTTATCTGACATGTGCGCCGTGGGCGTGGGTTGTACCTTTTTTCGTTCCAGTAGATGCCATTTAAGGGACCTTTTCTATTCCTCCTTCGCCCCCTCTGATTTCTTTTTCTTGCGCTCGGATTTTTTTGGGAGTCTGCCCTGCAAGGCTCCTTCCGATCAATCCGCGCGGTTTATTGCCCTTACCGCGTTTCGGCAGGATTTTGGCTGGTTTGTTGTCTTTTCCGTCGAGCCAGGATCCTGACGAGATGTGATTTTTGGCAGGAATAGCTTTTTTATCGCACTCGCGATCTAGGACTTTCGATTTCCTTCGTTGCTTCCGTTTCATTTTCTTTTGACGACGGTTGATGTTTTTTCTCACTTTTATTTGACTTACGTGGGACCTGGGCCGTAATCTATCTCTTTCCCCTTTTTCTTATAGGATTCTGCCCCTGTAGGCCTTGACGGCGAAGAAAGCTACTCACACCTGTCGTCGAGCGATAGACAGGTCGGAAGCCCTATTTGCAAGCCTCCCCGGTTCTTTCTTCTCCTGGTGAGATTTCCGCGGCGCTGGCCCCCCAACTAAATCTCCTTCTTTTTCTGGAGTCCCCTTCACGGCGTCGAATGCCGCACCGCTGCCGGCCATTAGCAGGTTTCGATAACGCGAGCGGATGAGATTTGATGTCGCACGGCCTTGCCCTGACCTCCCCCCCCCCCTTTGTCCCTCCGTTTCTTGAACGTAAGATCCGTCGCTTGACTTTTTTTCTCCCCTTTTAGTTCACGTGAATCTCTATTTGCATGTGTCTTGCCCACGACGGTACCAAACGAAGCCATTGAGAATGTGCATATCGCAAGGAAAGTCGCTTGTCCTCCTCATTGGGGCTTATCCCTGGGGCGCTCTCTTCTGGCATTTTCGCACGTCGCACCCAGCAACGGCGACATTCGGTGGTGCCCGTGCACCCCGTACCGTAGTGCAGGATCAGGCAACCGTTTGGTTTCCTTGCCAGCTCGGTCATTGTCGGGATGATCTTTCTTCATTTCACCATCTGACCTGCATCACGACGTTCCTTGCCCCATCCCCGGCAACCTCATTTTCGCACGCGTTCACCATCCGGTTTCGACCATTCCAATGCCTTTCTTGAAGGCAATGTGACGGACATTGGGACAGTCGCGGCCTCAAGCCTTCGCGCATCATGGGTTCGAGAATTGTGCAGGAACTCGCTGTTTTTTTTCCCCCAACAGAGCATTCTGGCCAAAGCGATGACTTTTCCCGTTGAGGTAACGGCGATCGTTGATTGGTTTGGAAGTGTGCTGACTCGACGTATGCTCACATCCTTCTTTTTTTGCGTGTCTTTGCTAACCTTGGCTCGTTCGACTTGTGGACGGCTCCTTGCGTCTCGCCAAATAACGCTTCCCCCCGCAATCGTAATTGGATTGAAAGCTACGAGTTTTTCGCCGCGCGGATTAGGATTTGGGCGTCAAGGGCTTCTTGGACTCTTGACGTCCTCTTTCTCATCCGGTCTTCGAGAACTCGCCTTCTTCTTCCTGGTTGTTAACGTCTTGCCCCTGTTTTTTTCTCTTTGTGTAATCTCCCCCCCAGCGCCCTATAATCGATTCTGGTTTTCCTCTGGTCTAGGATGTACGAAAATCCCCTCTAGACGAGGAGACTTTTTCTCGAGGCAAGCTTTTCCTCGTCTCCTCTCTCTGCCACGTCGCACCCTGCGATCTTTTGTTTGCTTTTTTGAACCCGTAGCAATATTTTTTACCCGGTCTGACTTAACTGACCGGCGCCTGGCCGGATACGCCCGATCACCTTTTCTCCCCCGACGTTCCCCTTTCTGATCTTTCCTTTCGATCCCATTACGTCCCGGGTGCTACATATGATCCTTTTAGCTATGCACAGCATCTCTCTTTCCCCTTGGTCCTTTTGAGAACGCACCGGGCGCCAGCCCGGAATGGCGTTCAATCGGGTTTGGTTGCGGCTCGGTTAAAGAAAGTCTTGACACCCTGCGGAGTCAAATTCTTCTGGCTTTTTTTCTGCTTCGACGATCCAAGGGTGGCGCTGGGCCCGGTCTTCCTTGTCCCTCCAGATTCGCAGTTTCCGGACTCGCCTTTACTCACACTTCCAGGTCGAAGCGCTTGCACGGTATTCTTACTTTGGCCTTGTCTACCTCATCCAAGCAGTCTTGGGGGCGCTTCTTTTCTGAGG
>Ga0179593_1256622_pt1 | contig 10503 bp, 12 predicted proteins | sample CZODoug2_1_08_16_FD_185931 | JGI IMG/M metagenome (GOLD analysis project Ga0179593, IMG submission 185931) | Vadose zone soil fungal communities from Angelo Coast Range Reserve, California, USA - CZODoug2_1_08_16fungal (PacBio error correction) | ecosystem: Environmental > Terrestrial > Soil >... | reverse complement strand
TAGTGATAGGCTCTGTCCCCGGTCCCTCCCCCTCCCCCAAAGGCGTGCGGTTTCCTGCCTCCGCTACACGGGCTTTTTTTTCATTTCTCCTCCGCTCCCATTATCTCGAACCCCCCCGGTTTGCCAGCGCCTCTGGGCCTTTCCTCGACGTTCCGAGATCCTTCCCTTTCTCCTTCTCTCGTTCCCCAGATAAAGCACTAAAGTCGATCGACCGGGGGCTGTACGCCCTTTAGGCTTCTTTCCCTCTCCAGGCGCAAGTCTTTTTTTTTTCGCGCTTATCCTTTTTCCCGCCGCTCCTCCAGCCAACCCATGCTTCACGACGCCCTGCCTCTGTTATTTAGGCTTGGCGTGAGGGGGGCGGCCCTAATCTTTCTCCGGCCTGGCCCCTCGCTTTTTTTCAACATCCCCCCGCCACCTTCGTTTTCACTTTCGCCTCCTGCCTTTTTCTCGCATTTTTACCTCAGGTCACTTGGACGCCCCGCGACCTGGGCTCCCCGTTTTTTTTTTCGTCTCGCACGTTTCCCCTCTTTCTCTTTCCCCTTTTCTTGTTTTTTTTTGATCCCTTCCTCGCTCGCTTTTTTTGGTCTTCCTCCCGTGTTCCCCATTGTGAGGAATTGCCATGAGTGCCGCCTGATTCTCGACTCTGTTTCTTCTTTACTTCTTTTTCACCGTGTCTCAGACTTCCCCCCACCATTTTCCTATGCATCTTTCCTCCCGCCGGCGCCCCCCCCTTTTTCCCCCTTCCCTGGTCGTGTATGCGTGCTCTTGGGTTGTTCTTCGGCCGGGCGGAGGTTGTCCGCTTCCTGGGCCGCTGCATTTCGCCGTCCTGGGCCCGACCTTCGTCCCCCCCCTGCCCCGTTGCGCGTCATTTTTCCGGTGGTGCCATGACCATCTCCGTGCCTCAGTCCACTTAGGCGCCCCGTGTGCTTGTCGGCCCTTTCTCGAGCGCGAGCTCTTCCCTCTTTATGCCTCCTCTTTTTAGCCTCGGTGGATGTCACCTGTACATTGTTTTTTTTGTGTATCCTTCCTTCGCGTGTTGGCAGGCCCGTCCCGTCGCAGACCATTGGTTTGGCTGGGAGGCCCCCTGTTTTTCCGGAGGGTCTTCCCCCCTTTTTTTACACCCCCCCTCCACTCGTCTGCTAGTCTTAGTTGCCTTTTAGCTGAGGCTGAGTTATTCTTGAACAGCCCACCTTTTGCGAATTTTGGTCGTGGCCCCTTGGCGGGCCAGTCCTACCCCCTCCCCGCTTGGACCTTGTCTGCTGGTTGTGCTTTTGGTCCGTGTTCCCGTACTGCCCTCACACCTAGTCGTTCTTTGAAGGTGGGGATTCTGTTTTAACGTCACGCTTTCCCATTTTTTCCTTTTGGCCTGCACCCGCACCCGTGACCTGGCCCACGTCAGGGGACGTCGTCGCTGAGCACGTCCCCGCTGATGATGAAGTTTTCCCGGACTGGTGTCCTGCGAGGTCGTCGCCCTCAATCCTTTTCTTTTGGCCGGGTTGTGTTTTTTCCAGCTGTTTTCTAGTCCACCTTCGGCCCTTATCGTCGTTTACGCCCCCTGCCCCACGGTACCTCCCGCCCTCCCGTTATCTCGACCGCCCTATGGTGTTGAAGCTTTTCCCTTGCTCGATTGGTCTTACCCCCCTTCGGCTCTTGCCCGTACCCGGCGCGTCGGACGGCCTTTTTTTCGTTTCGGCCTTCCGGCCCTGTACTTAGCAGTCCACCCTTATGCGGTTGCTCGTTTTTCTCCCCCTTCTTTCCTTCCCACTCCCCTTTCAACCCCCTTCCCTTCACTTTTCATCCGCGCTCGGTCACTTTTTTTTTCTCGACTATGTCCACCTCGGGCCGTTTTCCTCCAGCTTCCCACCTTGCCGTGCTGAGATAGCCCCAATGTTTTCGGTTACGGTGCCGGATGTCTGTCCTTGTTTGTTATCGCTTGGCACCATCGCCGGTGTCTTGTATGTTTCCGTAGTTGCCTGCCACTTTTCAGACACGACCTGTTGTCCGGTCCTGGGTTTCACCTGCTCAACGCAAGATTGCCTGGGACGTTTTTTCGTTTCCCGTTTTTTTTTTTTTCTTCGCGTTCTTCGGTTATGTGTTTTTTCTGAGTCGGTGCGGACCTTTGTCGGCGGGGTTTTTTCGTCTCCCCCCCTATTCGATTCCCGAACACTCCCTCCCCATCGAGGCACAAACATCGCCACCAAATGGTAGGGCTTACAGGTTTCCATTTCGGTTCGTCCGACGGAGGTGACCTTTCCCTTTCCTGCTTGACAAGTTTCCCCTTGCTCTCATCCAGTGTCGGCCGGCTTCGTCGTTCTGCCCACCCACTCCTCTTATCCGTCGTTGCCTCTCACGTTCTTCCCACTCCTCTGGTTTTCCCCCATTTGGGTTGTTTACTCTCCCTTCTATCCCCCTTTTTTTATGAGTGGGGCGCGCTTGAGACGCCCCCAGCATGCCTGCCATAAACGTTTTTGGTCAGGTCTCTTTGATCACGGTGAGTTTTCCCCCTTTTTTTTTTTTTTTTCATCCCGGTGGGCTTCGAAGGTCTTGACGCCCTTGATCCGTTGTTTTTTTTTGCCGTCTCTTGCCCCCGAGTTTTCCTGTGCAGTCTTTTGCCGAGTTTGCCTCCATGGTATTCTCCCTCCACTGACCCGCTCGTCGATCCTCCCTGCTGCCGTCCCCCCATCTTGCCCCTCCGTATCTTGCTTTTGAAGGAATCCGTGTGCTGATTGTGGAGCTCGGCAGTTGGTTTCTTGCCCCTTCAAGTTTGCGGGCAGTCGTTTGGGATTTCCCCCCCTCCCCCGCCCCAGCTTCCCTGCGGTGGGGTTTAACAGGTCCCAGTTTCCTTTTCGTGTCATTTTTCTGCAAGGATGTTCCTTCGGATTTGGTCTAGGTCTGTTCCCTCGGCGGGGACCTTGGTTCCAGGTGTGCTTCGCACCGGCATCCCGGGTTTGATACCGGCCGCAATTTATGATTCCCGCGCTTGGAGGGGAAGAGACCGAATGGTTGTTGTTGTTGCTTTTTCAGAGAGATGGTGCTGTATTTTCTGACGGTGTGTTTTAATATCACCGTCCCGCGGTGGTGCGGAGCTTCGTCCCCAACTGTCAACGCGGACCCCGGCTGTCCTTTTTTTTCCTCTCCGATCCTGCCCCTCCCCCCCGGACCGACGGACCTGTACGGCACGCGACCGCCGGCGCTTCTTCGGGGGTTTCTTTTTGCTTTGCCCACTGGCCTCCTACGGTTGAAGGCAGAACACCCCCCCCACCCGAGGGATCTGTGGTTTCGGCTCTGTCCCCTATCCATCCCCCCGGATTCTTTTTGTACAAGACGCTCTTTGCCCCCCTCCTTTTGTGGAGATTTTTTTTGCGCGGTTTTATTGCGTAGCCGTCTTGCTCCTGTTCCCTGCGTTTTTTTCGTTGTGTCCCGGCTCTTTGGTCGTTTAGGACCCCCCTCTTTTCCCTGTGTGCGGCGGGTCTTTCCGGTTGCCGTCAATGTCCGGGCCCCATGCTTTTTTTCGCCTTGGAGCGTTTTTTCTCTTCTCGGGAGTTTCGTTTTGTTGGGCTTTTTTCGCGGGTTGTGAGCACGCACACTTTTGCCGTTTTACAAGAGCCTAAAAACTTCTTCTTGTTTTTTTGTCCTGACCGTGTCATTTTTCTCCCCTGCCATTTAAGATCGAAGTTCTGATAGCCCCCAGTGCAGTTTTTTGTCTTCGTTTTGACCTAGGTTAGTTTACCCTTTGACTGGGCATCTTTCTCTGTCGGTTTTATGGGAAGGTAGGGTGTGCGCACGGCGAGAATTTCCAGCTATTTGCTCAGTTGAGGTTCTTACCGACTTTCTGCCGTCTGGTCTCCCCGTGTAGAAGCTTTTTTTCTTCTTGTTCGAACTGGTTGGTTGCGGCTACCTTGTCTTTTTTTGGGCGGTCGACGGGGGGGGGGCTTTTTTCGTTTATGTTTGTCTGAATTCATTGTCATGCACGCCGCCCGCGTACGTAGGGCGTCCGTTTTGACCCAGCACGAGTTCGTCTTCCCATATGGGCTCCACCCCCCTTTCCCTTTGTTTTTTTTCTTTTGCGTGGATTTTTTTTTCTTTTTTTTTGCTGACAGAAAACTCCTTCCGCTTTCAGCCTTTCGTTGGTATTTTCACCTCTTGGCCTATTCCGGCCGCTTGTCCCTGTTCCCCGCTGCCCCAATTTTATACTCGAGGGCATGGTTGTTTTTGGATTTTTGATTGGGCTTTTTTTTCTTGAAGGGCCCGTTTTGGCAGTACGGTGTTCTGCATTTTGCCCGTAATTCTCGTGGGACCCGGTTCCGGGCATGGGGTTTTTTTCCCAATTTCGGACGAATATACATGGGCTGGCGCTCAATTTCTGCCCGCGTTTTCTGTCTAACGTCCCCCTTTTCTCCTCTATTTGGAAGCGCCCGGCCGCCCGCCGTCCGGATTTTCAAGGCGTCTTTTCGTCCTTCCGTTTTTTTTTGTCAATCAAAACCGTCGCGCATTCTGCTCCACTAGCCTGTCCGCTTTTTCCCGTTTGGTTTGAGGGACCGTGTCTCCCTGGGTTTCTTTTTCGACCTGTCTCATACCCACGCGCGGGGCGAGTACCTTTTGATGACCTCTCCTTTGTCTCCAGTGTCGTTTCTTTCCTGCCGAACTCCAGCCCCTGTCGGGCTCATCAGGCGTTGGTGCCGCTTTCGTTTCGTCGACCGTCCCGTGATTTTCATGCCAGGCGCTTGGTGCGGCGGTGAGTCCTGAGGCGTGCCCGTGTACACGATGCCCCCCCTCCCTCATGCATCCGGAGGTTTTGATGTGCCTGGCAGGCCTGAGAGCCGGGGCCCCGTACACGTAACCCGATTCCCGCTTTCTCCGTGCGGGGTCGAGCGTTGTCTTTGGGCTCCGGCCGGCATTTCCCGCGTCCGGTATGTTTTTTCCTGGCTTGCACCGCTCATGACCCCCCTTGTCTCCTCTTCACCCGGCCGGTCAGCCGTTTCTGCTGGGGTCAGGGTGCCCGCGACTGAGTGTTCGGTCAGCCCGGTCTGTCGTGTTGCTTTTGCAACGCCTTGCGCGCCACCCGTCTCCTCAGACAGGCCTCCTGTTTCCACGTCTCTTCCCTTCCGTTTTCCATGGCCCTAGTCCCCCCCCCCTTTCCGCGCAATCTTCTAGTTTTACTTCCTCCACCCGTTCAGGACCTGCCTTACCCCCTTTGCTGTTTTCTAAATTCCCGCTGTTTCCCTTGACTCTGGAGGTGTACAGCTCGGTGTCATCTGTCGCTGCGCGGTTTTCCCTTTTTTTCATTATGCTTTCCTTCGTCTTGAGGGGTCGCACGCATCACCATGCTAGTACTCCCAAGATTCTTTTCTGTCAGCTCGCTGGTTGTCCCCCTTGCGTAGGGGGCTTGCGAGCCAAGTGTAGAGGCTCTGTTTTCCTGAACCCCCCCGAATATTTTTCTGTTGGTCCTTTGTGTGCTTTTGACTCCACTTTGATGATCGGGTACCCCCTCTTGAAGTCCACCCCATCGTCCTGATTTTCAGTTAGTGGATTCGTCCCCATGATTTTACTGCCTCATTCCGATCGTTGTCTTCGTCCCCCTTGTTCCTTTTGACAAAATTTCCATTCTGCTTCTTTTTCGGCTGGTAGCGCCTCGGATCTTTGCTCACTTCCCCTCGACCTTTAACTTATTTCCTGTCTCTGATGACCTGACAGAACTTTGCTTTTCTTCAGGTTTTTCTTTTGTTTCTTTCCCCCCTCCCTGTTGTTCCCTTTTTTCGTTCTTCGTTTCGCCCTTGAAAGGGGAGTTTTTCCGACACTTGTCGTCTTTCTTTTTTGTGTTCCAGGCCTTTTCTTTTTTCTTTGTAACAGGACTTCCCACCCTTATCTTCTATGGCACCACTGTGTCCATCGTCGAGTCCTGACATATTATCGCTTCCACTTATGGGGACTGGCTTGTCGCCCTGTTCCGTCCTTTTTGACACGCCCACTTTGTTTAGTTTATGGATGTCCTCGTCTTTTTTACTCTTTATACCTTTTTTTTGTGTTAACCGGTTCTCACTGTGTCTTCTTCTCTGTGTGTTTTTTTGATGATCGTCTTGACCAAACTCTCCCCCCCCGCGCGACATCGTTTGTTTTCCTCACTGTTGACATGATCCTTTCTATGTACTTTTCTTTCTTTTTTAGTGGCCCCATCACCGTTGCTCGAATCGCCCTTCCCAAGTGCTTTTTTTTTGTTTGTTTTTTTTTTTTAATGAAAGAACCCTCTCCAGCTCTCCGAGTTATCTTCCTTTTGCTGACCTCTTTTTGAGTTGTGGAACGTCTGATTTCGGGGGTTTTGTTGGATGGTGGGCTGTTTTTTGTTCTTCGACTTCTGTCTGCGTCCCTTGTTTTTCCCCCTTCTTGTATCTTTTTTTTCCGCTGGTTTTGTTTTTTGACTTTGCCTCCTTTTGGTCTTTTTCCTCTTTTTTTTTTTTTTCTGTGTGTCGTGTGCCTTTGTGAGCGAAGTAATCACTTTACAGTCTCTGTGACCGGCGCACCATCACCTTTTGTGGTCCCTAGGTAGATGTCCACTGTTTCTTTTTTTTTTTCCTCGTCTCGTCTTTTTTCTTTGTCGCTCCCCCCTCGCCGTTTGCCTTATCTATTTTTCTGTCTTTCGCCATCACGACATGGCTTTTCCTGCGCCGCGCGCGTTGGTCTCCACGTTTTCGGTGTGGTACTACCCTGTAGATTTGCACTTTGCCACTATTTTTTTGTAGTACTCGTGTGCCCCACGCACTGTGCCATGCTGGCGCGCGAGGCGCCGGTGCGCCTTTTTTTACCGACCAGCGCATTCGGTGCCGTGGTTTTTGTTTTTTTCGATGTCTTCCCGGCACATAGTCGTAACAGTAGTTTTCTCTTACGAGACTTGTTGAACCTTTTTTTTCGACTATTATGGACTCCTTCCCCACTTCCCTTCACCCCCCGATCGGCCTTATCGTGGGCCATGTTGAGATTGGAGATAGAATCCATCGAACAGGATTGATACTGTTAGTCTTTGCATATGGGAGGCCCGCCTCGATGGCCCCATGTAATGTCTTTTTGAGCCCGCAGACGGTTGGCTCTTCCTCCTCCGTTTTAACCGTTATTTTCTTAGTTCGTTACCCCACTGGCGGGTCACGGCCCAGGTTTTAGGACAGAGCGTGTTGTCATTCCTCCCCCCTGATTATGCAGCAAAGTCGCGTTTGACTCTTTTTTTTGGTTTTGCGGGGTTTGACAGGTCTTGTTTTGGTTTTTTTTTTTTCCCATTACGTCTTGAAGGTTTCGTTTTGATTATCCCTTTTTCAGGCCGTGGCGGACTTTTATGGTCGATTTAAGTCCCCTATCTATATTTTTAATAAGTAATTGGGTGTTTGATTGTTTTTTTTGATGTTGGTTATGAGGGATTGAGAAGGTTGAACCTTTCCCAGCCGAAGGATGGAACGTCAACGATTTCGTTTTTGGTATTGTCCGCCTGCCCATCTCCGGTTTTTCCCACAATAGCGGTCGCTAGTTTTCGCGATTGCATCTTTTCCCAAATCGACTCCCACGGTCCTTTGCAGTGGTGGGCCGCCGAGACTGCGTTTCTTCACGGTATCTTGTTCTGCCGTCATCTTGCACTGGTTTTTCGCACCCGGTCGCCAGGCCCTGCAAAGTTGGCGATTGTTTTTTTTCAGCCCGGTGATAGCAGACGCGCCTGGCCCCCCATCCGAGCGATTCCCTCATTTTGAAAGCTTCATCGGGCCAGGAAGAATCCTTTTCCGGTTCGTCTTGCCACCGAACGCGTTCTTTGTTACATTTTTTTTTCAAGTGTTCACCAGTCCCCCCACGTGTCGCATGGAGGCGACGCCCGCTACGTACCGAGGTTCCCCGTGGGACACTGCCCCCTGTCCCCGGTATCGTCTGCGTGCCAGGACCGTATGTCCTTCTGGCTTTATCGGATCCCTCGTCTACGTGACCCTGCGGCGTGGTGGGCGGTTGGGGGTCCTTGGACGTGCCACGGCTGCCCAGCACCCCCTTTTGCGAAGTCGCGCCCCGTTCTTTTTGGTCCACCCCCGGTTTTCGCCAGCAGCCCCAGACTCCTTCCAAAACTCGCTTGTTGCTCGGGAAGATAATTTCCCTTGTTAGGGGCCCCTTCTCCCTTTTTTCCTCCTGACTTGATCCTGGTTGGCCCGGCGCACCAGAACGGTATTCGCCGTAATCCGCTGTAGACCCTTGGGCTTATTCGTTTGTGGATATTGTGTCCGATTTTGTTCTCCCCTACCGTTTCTTCCGCCCGCAACAATCTTCACCCATGGCACCGCTGCCGGGCCTCTCCCTTACCTCGTTTTTTACGCGCTTTTTCCATTCAATCAGCGCCTTATGCCGTTTGTCTGTACTGATGTCGAATGTTCCTCATGCCTCGAAGTTTTGTCCCCCAACTGATTTCTCCGTCCTTTTGTAAGGAAGTGTCTTTTTTTTTTTTGACGTCCCTCTTTCGCTTGCAATTTACCCTTTCAGCCCGCTATTGAGTGATTTTTCGAGCTTCCCTCCCGACGCTCCTTGGACCCTTCTTGCTCCCTTTCACAATTCCCGTGCGGGTTTTCCTACCGTTTTTTTTTGCCAAGCTTTTCCACGCATCATCTCCTCTGGTTCCTTCTGGCTTTTCCTTTTTCCCCTTCCACCTTAATGAAAATCGGTTCCGTGTTTATTTTTTTTTTATTTGGATTTCCTCACCACTTTGCCTTTTTTGTTTGCCCGGCATTTCCCACGTCCCCCCCCCCCCCCCTTTTCTTTTCATCAGAGTATGGACAACGACTAGCCGGCAGGTTCCTCGTCCTTTGTTCCCTGACTTCCCCCCCCTTGCCGTATATATCTTGAGGTTTTTCTTAACCTCCTGCACGAAAACCCATGTCTTCCTTTATCCGTTCCAACTTTTTTTCCCAGATTGGTGCCGAACTTTTTAGGTTACCCCCACTTCTTGCGAAGCTACTGATGTGCGGGAGAGCGTTTTTTTCGCGTTTTCCGCCCGTGGAGAACGTCACCCTCAGAGTTTTGCTTTTTTTTCGCTGGGAGTTTTTGACTTCGGGGTTGCAACTTTTGCGCTGTTGGACGCTTCCCCCGGTGTCCATGTTTTATTTAGAAGAGCTGTGATCAGTTCACGATTCTTTTATGATCGGGCTTCTGGTTGTTCTGAACTACGTCGTCCTTTTCACGCGCTTTTCCATCGTCCCCATAGACCCTTTCCTCGTGCTTTTTTCGGTCCCTCTTTCGCGCCCAGCTCTACAAACCGGTCCCCCTTTTCCTTCTTTGAAGTGTCTTGGTTCGGCCCAACCCTTTTTTCCTTCTTGGTTTTTTGAAGTCCCGGGGCTCTTCCCGATATTTCACCCCCCGAATTTCCTTGTCTTTTTCTTCCCTGTCCTCCGGTCCCTGTTGTCACTCCTGGGCCAGTGAACCCGTTTGTTTTCTCTTTTAAATCTTTCCGCCTGTGGAGTGGATTGCTTTCCCTGCTACATTCAAGAAGCCTGACCTCACGACGGGTCTCCGTCGTTTTTTTTTGCCCCTCCGCCCCCCCACTAACCCCCCCCCTAGGTTGTCCTCCTCTGAGTTCTTATTCTTTTGACGCGCTTACTCCTCGCGACCCACGGCCATCTCCCTGTTTTTGAGTCACAGGAATTGTCTGAGTCCTTTTTTGTCATACCATAGAAACTTCCCGATCCTTTCCTTTTTTGTTTGCGCCCACATGCTTCACGTCCAATCTTTTGCCTCGTTGCCATTCTCAAGAGGGCTTTCGTTCTGAGTTGCGTTGAGGTGTCTGTAACGAGTGTATCATGTTTTTTACCACGGTTCGTACTGCGTCGTCCTTCTGCTTACTGCGCTCCTGCTGGCCCCCTTCCCCGGTGATTTTGTACGACCAGTGCTCCTATTCTTTCTTCAAGCTAGTGGAGGTTTCATATTGAGAGTTACCTCCGTTTTCCCTTCCGCCCTTGTGTGCTGCCCTTGCACAGTCTTTTTTCACCCAACTGCCTCGTGGGTTTTGTTGGGAGTTCTTTCGGCCGTTAGTACTTCTTAACTTCTCTACTCTGTCTGTCTCGGAAATTGTCTTTGTTACACCTTTATGCACTTTTTGTAGTAACTCAACATCCCCCAGCACACCAGGCGCGCGGCGGTTCTATCACGTCTCCCCTACCTGCCGGGAGCCAGCTTTGCCAGGAGGGTTGTCCGAGTACGCAGACCGCTGTCTATCCCGCCCTTCAAGCCGTACCTCGACTCCTCTCTCTTCGTTCTTTTTCGCCTTCCTTTTCGTCTTACTATACTTTTCCGGATTTTTATTATCTAGTCTTTCTCCCTCTACCATGTGGCCGGGACCCACGATTATCCGATCTTTGTCCCTGCGTGCCCTTCGTAGCGGACAGGTCTTTTGATCTGGTCAACCAAGTTGTTTTTATGTTCCCTTCTCTCGTCTGAGGGTCCAGCCCCCCAATGCGAACCACGTCCCCGTTGGGCCCCCGTCCTTCTTAGGATTCT
>Ga0179593_1616465_pt1 | contig 10504 bp, 9 predicted proteins | sample CZODoug2_1_08_16_FD_185931 | JGI IMG/M metagenome (GOLD analysis project Ga0179593, IMG submission 185931) | Vadose zone soil fungal communities from Angelo Coast Range Reserve, California, USA - CZODoug2_1_08_16fungal (PacBio error correction) | ecosystem: Environmental > Terrestrial > Soil >... | reverse complement strand
TCCCGACGATCCAAACCACCTCCTCTTCGACCGGGGAGAAGTATGTTCCCCCCTTGGACCTTCGACGGTCGTTCTCTTCCTCAAGACTGGCTTATCGGCTCCCAACACGAAGACGTCATCATTCCGTTTTTTGAGCGCATATTGACGAGTTCTTCTGTCCCCTGCACCACCTTTTTTCTTCTGTTCCTTCTCACTTACCTTTTCCTACCATTAGATTTATTAGCAAGGCCCCCGCTCTTTGAATTGCATCAGTGAGTTCCCTTTTTCACCGTCCTTGTTTGCCTGCTGGTCCCTCGCGGATCAACGACGTCTGTTTTTGCCCCTGTTGTACGCTTTCCAGAAAACGCTCATTCCCCCTTTTTTACCCTAAAGATTTTTTGTGATCTGTTCGCTTTTGATCTTCTTCCCGCCCCTCAGTGGTGGCGCTTTTCCCTTTTTTGGTTTATTTTCTTCTTTCCCCCTTCTCTGGTCATTTTGTTTTTTACCAGGTTTTCGGAAGACCCCCTTCCTTATGGACTTAAGCGCTCCATCCCAATTGGAACATTCTGCCAGCCTCCACCCAGTTGTTTGCGGCCCCCCTTCAGCACAGTCTTACGCTTCTCCATGCCGCCTTCCATCTGGCTCTATACGCCTCTTCCTCACCGCTCAAAAAAAGGCGGCCCCCTTTTCTTTGAAGTCCCCTTTTTTCAAGACTCCCTTGTCACCATCGCCCCACTCAGGTCAGTTTTCAGCCAACACGAATACACGCATTTGCTCTCCTTTTTGAGGCTCCTTCAGGCCTTTTTTTCCTAGGCCTCAGGAAAGGTTGTGTGAGCGATCTTTTCCACCATGACACCCCCCCTCCTTTTTTTTCAGACGGTCTCTCCTCCCCCGTCTCACCGCTAGGGAACAAAATGATATTTCTTCCCTTTTTTTTCAACGACATCTGCCTTCTGAACATTTTTTTTTTCTCAATATCTTTCCTGTGCGTCCCTTCCCGCAAATGGGTTCCTTCCTGAACATCGTATTTCGAGTTTTTTACGTTACGCTTCGGCCTGCCCCCCCTCCCCTTTTTACAAATTGTGAACCCGTCCTCCTAAGCTCGCCAATTCGTACTTTCGATTGTTTCCGGATGGATTTTGCCCCCCCTCTCCGCCTTTGCACGGCGCACGCCATGTCACGGTCCTTGCCACTCCCCCTCCAGGGTGGTGGAGTCCCCTCCCTTCCACTTTTTCAGTTTGTTATTTTCTTCCAGTCCGTTAGCGGAGAAGGTAAACCTCCTGCATTGCTCGTCTAAACGCCCCCTTCTTGTGTGCTTTAAGTCTTAGCCGCTGCAGCAGGGGTTGGTTGGTCCGGCCCCCCCTACCCCCCCAATCTTGTTACCCACTTTATCAGCGACATTTCCCTGACCTTTCAACTTTGTCCCTCCCCTGTTGGGACCTTTGGTGGTTCCTTATTTTTCGAGACCGCGAATCACACGGCTCCCCTTTCCTTTTTTTGTCAGACTCCCTCTCCCCTTTGCGCGTACCAAAGGACTTCTTTTGGCGGGACAGTGCCGTTCCCTTGGATTAGTTGTCCTTCCTCGAAGGCGGCCTGTTGTCCATATAAACGGCTCTTCCCTTTGGCCTTCATCGCGAATTTCCCTTTCACATAGACGTCGTTATCCGCGGCAAGCCGGTGAGATGAAATTCTGTTTCCTTCTTGTGCTTTTCCTGCTGGACTTGCGCCGAAGTTTACTTCAGACTAGAATGGGCTAACTTCGTGTCGTTAGGCAAATTTTTTTCTTGATCGAAATCGTACGCTCAATTTCTCAGTCTCAGACTTTCTCTTTTCCTCAGTTTTTTCTTTTAGTTGAAACCTTTGCGGACCCTTGCATCGCTGTGTGGAATGGTTTTCCCCCTCCCGAACACGGATCTCATGCCTCCTCGGTATCACAATTTTTTCCCTTTTCTCCCCCTGTTCTCTTTTTCGTTGCTGGGCGTGCTTAGTTCTCTTCCTGGTATTGTTAGTGCATCACTTTCTTTCATCTTTTTCCCGATGACTTTCGCTAAAGAATCACCCCTGAATTTCGTCCCGAAAAACTCTTTTCCTTGGTATTCTTAGTGATGGATTTGGTCCCCCTGTAATAGAGACAGACGCCGGTTCCTTCTTATTCGTCCCCCCACAAATGACCCCTTCGAATTTAGCAAGATGACTTTCCCTGGTGATGGCGGGTTTTCTAACTCGGCTACTCCTTTTCTGTGCGTTTCGACCTCGATCCCCCTGTAAGAAATGTTGCGAATAGGTCTTCGAATTCGTTTCAATTCCTTCTGATGTCTTCAAAAGGGGCTATATTCCCCTTTCCCCTTCCTCTTATTTCCCTTTAAAGGATTCCTCTTTTGAATCGACTCGCTTTTCTCCCCAGCGAATAATTCGCGAAAGTCCTCCTTGTAGACGTACTGGCAAACTCTCGAGGCGAAACTCTAGGCATTGCCAAATCCTTTTTTCTTTCTACTCGGAGTCCCTCCCCCCTTTCCCGTTCTGGTTTTTGTGCATTTGATTGAGTTTTCCGAAAATCCAGGCAGGCGTTTTTCTTTTTCTGTCTCTTGCCGGTCCCTTTTTCCTTCATCAGGCGCAGCATCGTCCCTCCTACATGGTCCCAACTTGGGTTTCCTCTGTTGAATTTTCTTGTGATGCTTAGCGTGTTCTCTTATCGGGACCGTGATGCTTCCTTTTTTACTCCAATACCATTCCCCCCAACTAGCACGCCCCGCACCCCTCCCCCCCGCTGCGATCAAATCGTTCCCCCCCCATAACTTCCCGCGGGAACGAGCCGTCGTTCTGATTTAGCGATTTTCGATGGGTGTTTTTCCAGAACAAAGCGAGGCACCCCCCGATATTCCTCCCCTGGTAACTGCTCCCCTGAAAACTCCCCCCCCGTTCTTGGATCTGCGAAATTGCTTCGCCCTTCTCGAGCAAGGAGAGACCACCTTTCATATTGACCTCCGCTTTTCATGGCCATCTTTTCTTGGCGCAACGCCAGCTTCCCTTTTTCCCGCCTCAATTCCCCTTTCTGCATCAAACTTCCGACGTCATAGGTGACCCTTTTCGCGCAGATAATCCATCGCCCCTTCGATTCGTTATATTGACGCCCCCATTCTTTCGCTTCGGGAGCGATTTTCCTCATCCCCCCCCTCTCTTGCTCGGCCCCCTTGTAAGCTCGATCGCTGTGATTTCTTTCGAGGCGAAGGCAACCAACCTCTTTTTCTTTCCGTGGAGCTTTCTTTGATCACTACGGCCTCACCACCCTTTTTTGGCCCAAACACTTCCCGTTACAACTTTTTTGTCGCGAGTAAACAGGCGCAAACCCGGTACCCCTGAGACCCGGCCGTTCTTTTAGACTTTAAAGCACAACCCCCGGTCCCCGTTAGTTCACTACGTGCATGTTTCGCTCCCGCCTCTTTTTTGGATCACAGACATCCGCCCATTTTTTTCCAGTAATCAGAAACAATAATTTTTTTCTTTGCCGTGTGACTCCCTTGTTCCCCTCTTTTTGCGTGCAAGAGCCGTTCGTGTAGTGCAAGGCTGGCGCCCTGTTTTGCCCATCCCCCCTCCCCTTTCCGGAAGCAATCGTCTTCATGGAGGGCGACTTTAAGCCTTCGATTAGCGTGTCCCGACGTTGACATCGACGAGGTGCCTTTGAGTGACTTTCTCCTTCGAACAGGAACTCCTTTTCGACCGACCATGGAGGGAAGGTTCCCTTTCAAGACCTCGCTGTGTTCCCCCATCCGCTTAAATGTTCTTCTCCCCGATGGTCTTTTTGTTTGGAATCATTTTCGAGCGTGCTTTTTTTGGCAGGTAGGCAGATTCTTTAACAAGGGGTTTTCGGTTCTTTTCGGTAGTATCGACGCAACATTCCCCTTGATGATATCCTTCCCGCGCTCCTTTCTTTGTCGTAGTGTTGGCGATCAGCATCCCCCGATGGGCGATGGACCTCCTTTTCTGGTTTTTACCCCTCTGCCTTCCCTAAATTTGTGCCGCCTTTTTTCGTTCCTTTTTTGAGAGGCTTTTCTTTTTCCTATCATTCTTCGCGGAGAGTCCTTCGAACGTGCTGCTTGCGTTTTCCACAGATTTTTCTTTCAGACTGTCCATTTGGATGTCTTGAGCGTGACACCCCCCCCCCTTTTGCTCAGCCCCTTCTTCGACCTTTCAACAAACGGCACCGCCTCTCTGGTGAGGTTGTTTTGCTTGCTTCCCTGATCCCACACTGAGGTTGCGTGTAGAAATTCCCTTTGTGCTTCTTTCTCTCCTAATTGAAGTGCGGGTACTCAAGAGTCCCTTCTCAGGTTTTCTGCTCTGCCCTCAAGAAAGTGTGACCTACATCGTAGTCCCCGCGGAGGGCCGCCTTTTTTTTGATAGCTCGGCGGCCGGACGGTTTTTGCTGATTTCCCTTTTCTGCCCCTCCCCCCTTCCCTTTCCGTGCTGAATTTCCCTTTTATGTACTCTCTCGATACCCCCTTGTGTGCAGGTTCCCAGTTTCGTTTTTTCTTGCATGAACTAGGCGCATCACTTCAGGCGGAGGCTTCTTTTTAGCCAGTCTGTGGAATGCGTCTATTTCCGAAGAGTACCCCTCCATAATTATCCTTTCCCAGATGTCTAGGCGGAAGGTAGAGCGTGTGGTTTTTCTCTTCTTATCTCTTATTCCCCCCCCCTCCCCTGGTTGAGAGAGATTTCCCGACGATTCCACAAACCATTTTTCTTCCTCCTTGAGAAGTATGGCTGTTTATTGGAACGAGGCGAACCCCCTTCTTGTAAGTCTTCCCGTCCCACCCCTCTTTCCGGTCTCACGAGCGAAAAGTCCCCTCTCCTTCCCCTTGAGCTTTTTTTTCCTGTAGACGGGGGTTTACCCCCCCCGGGGGAGTCTGGTATTTCTTCCCAGCACATTCCTCCTTTCAATTCAGAACTTCGCGTTCTTGGAAAGTGAATCCCCCCCGGCCTCAAGAAACCGTCTTTTTCCGAGCTATAAGTCCGCCTGTCGTCCATCGGTCCCCCCCTACTCCTTCAAAATTGTATTGAGTACCTTTTTTTCTTACCACCGATCCCTTTCGTGATTTCCCTGCCAGACTTCAAGGCAGTGATTTTTTCCCCCCCCGTGTTATCTTCTACACTCTGTGGCGATCATTCTGCAATCAGACCTAACATTTTTTTGCTTGTTTAAAGGTCGTCTCCCCGATGCGCTTTTTACTTTTCTTAAGAAATTTCACTTCCCCCCCTTTTTTCCTCCAAAGTGTTTTTCCCTTCCCAGCCAGCAGTCTACCGCTTCTCTTCCGAAAAAAAAACCTCCCCTTTTATCCGTGAGCCCATTTTTCTTGCCACGCCGCCTTTGGTTTTCTTCATGTGAGTGACTTTTCCCGTTCAGCCAGAACCAAAAAGGTTCTTTTTCCATCTCACCACCGGTAAGGTTCTTTTCCCCTGAACTACCCGATCGGGCTCTCTGTTCGGCAGTGGATCTCTAATTTTCTACTGAGCGGATACTCCGGCAAAACGCCCATTTCACACCCTCTCCTTTTTCCAGAATGGTAGCTACCTCCTTGCAAACGATTTTCCTTTCCTACCTATGCCCCCCCGTGACGTGGCAACCCTCTCTGCAGCTTCTGCCTTATCGTCGTTAGGTTTCCCCCACTTTGAGTCCTTCCTCAAATGGTCGTGGCCTTGCACATCGTCCTTTTTTTGCAGCTTGCAAAATCGCCCCTCCCAATTCGTGACGATAATCGAAGTCACTTCCCCTCCCCCTCGGCTCCGATTGCTTCCGGCTGTCGGTTTTTTCCGTGTCCCCCACTTTTTTTTTTTTTTTCTCACGGCGCACGCCATTTCTCCTGCACAGCAAAGAACTTGCCTGTTTTCCCTTCCACGTCAAAAAGGAGTATGATTTTTTCCTGTGATTGTCTTGATAAAAACTTTTCCGTTCTTTTCCTTTTTTCGCCAGCAGCCCTTTCAAGACAAGAAGTGTGTGATTTTCCCTTTCTCCTAGCTCGTTTTCGCTCGTTTTTTTCCCCCTTTGCCGCCTGTTGTATTTTTTTTGTGCCCAATGTTTCCTTTTTTTTCCTTAAAAGTTTCGTAAAACTTGTTTCCAAGCCGCCACGATGGGGTGATTTCCTCCGTATTTCTTTTCGCTCAAACAGGGCTCCGCTGGCTGTTTTTTTTTGGTTGCCCGTCTCCACTCTTAAATCGCGATTCGCCCCCACGGAGATAGAAGTGCCCTTTTCTTTTTGAAGTTTATTTGCCCTGGGTTTTCTTGTCTTCTTCTGGCAGCAACTTTCCTCAACGGAGTTTTTTCTATCGGCGATTCCCCTTCCCCACCCTATGACGTCGTCGACTCCGCGGCACGCGGTGGCTGGGCCTTTTTCTGAATTTGAGGGTTTCTTTTTTTTTCCCCCCCCCTGAGCCCGAAGAAGGTCTTCCCCCCTGGTAATTGACTTTTACATGTTGGTCTCTTCCCTTCCTGTTAGCCCTTAGAAGCTCAGAATGAGTTTTGACCTTTTTTCTTTAGATTTTGTTTTCGTCGTTGACCTTTCTTTTTTCTGTGGCCATCGCGTTGTCTGCATTTTTTTTTTTACCACACCTAGAACCCTTTCCTTTTCTCCCGAGTCCTCACTGGGTCCTACCCCCCTCAAATATGGATGTGTTCGACTTCTTTTCTCGACTGGATTGTTGGCGGGTTTTTCGCTGGTATTTGTTCGTGTCCGCTGCATAATCCTTTCCCAGGTTTTTTTTTTATTTTCCTGCGCAAGGTTTTGCCCCCCCCAGAGCCATCACAGAATCTCTAGCCCTCCCCTTTCCGCACCACTTTGGGACCATTCGGGACGCCTGCTTGCCTGATGCTTTTCATACTTTTCCTCCGCACGGCGGGCTTTTCTTTTTGCAATGCAACCACGATCCGGGTTCCTTCGCCCTCGTTTCGTGACATGGTTTCTTTTTTTCCGAGTCGCCTTGGGAATTTTTTTTTCCTTCACCTCGAGATTGCGGCCTTTTTTTGTGCGGACTAGGAGCATCCTTTTTCCTCCTAGTTTTTTGTTTTCGCGATCTCTGTGGACTATGAGCAAGTATTTTCCTCTCTTTTCTCCTCCTCCGTTGTTTTTCCCCCCTGCTCATAGTTTCCCACGTTTTTTTGCATATATGAGCTTTTCCTGGAATATTCGGACAGGCTCCTATTTCCCCCTTCCGGCAAGACCTTTTAGAACACATCATCGAGGTCTTGAACTCCATTAGGAATTCCAACTCATCCCTCTTATCGTTTTTTTCTTCACCCGTGTCACAGGTTTCTCCTAAAGGCAGCGAAGGATAGTTGCATGTGACTTGAGGCAAAACTTCCCTCTGGCTTCCTTCCTTCTCGATGACGGTCTCGTGTCCCCCCCCCGTCGCAGTCTTTCCCCTTTTCACCACTTTTTTTCTAGTTTCGGGACGCCCTTCTTGCTCTGGTGATGCTGGAGCATTTCCCTGCAACCTTCCCTTCCCCGTGATGGCGAGCTTTCCGGGATCCTTTTTCCCCTAACTTTTTGCCGCCCGCCCCCGAACCCTTTCTCAAATAGACACAGGGCGAAACTCTTGACCACAATGTGAGGACCGTCTTCGGGCTGTTGGTCATGACCCTTGTTCTCTTTTTTCCCACCATGCGCACCCTCCGCACGAGATATTCCGCACTTCACTCCCCCCGGACCAACCCGGTGAAACTTTCCATCATTCTGAAGCTGCGAAATTTCTCTTCCTTCTTTTCGCCAGGGACGCGCCTCTTTCAAATCTCTTTTTTGACCAGTCTAGTCTAGTCCCGTCTAGCGCAAAGTCCCCCCTTCAACGGAGCCTGATCACAGCCTAGATTGCCCTCTCCTTTCCCGATCCCGTGACCTTTTGTTCCTCGCGATAATCCAGGCCAGCCCCTTTGTTACGGAAGAATCCCTTTCTCTTCGTCTTTTTAACCCGAACACCCTTTCAGTTTTCCCCCTTCACCTTCCCGCTCCGCCCCTTTCTGTTCTCGCGATTCTTCGGCCACCAAAAACCCGCCTTTGGGTGAGCGCGGGGCTCAAACTTCACCACCTCCGGTTTTGGACCCAACAGTGCTTACGGAACCTTCCCCCCTTTGACCGGAATCCCCTTTCTGCGATCCCTTGGGCCCTCTTCTTTTCACACCCTTGCGCTGCTGAGACTTAAAGCCCCTTGCTTTGTCGTTAAGACGAAGGGTTTCTTCTTTTCCCTTTTTTACGGTGGGATCCAGTCACTTTAAGCCCCCCCCTAAATCTTTGCATATTTGACGGTTTTTTGCTCGCACACACCACTGGCAAGGTTTTTTTTCTTTGGATTTTTCGTTTTTTTTCCTTTTTGCGAGTTCCAGGTGGATTCACTTTTCCCATCGGCAACCCGCTACCCGAAGAAACCGATCCAGTCATTGAGGTATCCTTAGACTTTCCCGAATTTGTGTTCCGCGAGTGTGCAGGCCCCCCTCGAGACCCGTTCTTCAAGCTTTCCTCCCCAGGGAGATTTGAGGCCGTCCCCCCCTTTGGAGGGTTTCACCCTTTTTTTTTTCCCAACCTATCACTCCGCCCTTTCGAAGCTGCAGATGTTTTCCTTCAGTTGAGAGGTATGTGCCTTTGTTTAGTGCGGTTCCTTTTCCTTCAGACAGTCGGTCCCCCTTCGGGTTTTTTTTCTATCGATCAAACTTCCCTCTCTCATTGATAAAATTTTCAAGGCAGCTTTTTTTCGTCGTTTCCGAAGAAATAACGATGGGGGCTTTCCTCCATTTTGGTTCCTTCGAGATGGCCTCCTCCCCGTTTGCCGCCCTTTGTCTTGAGGTAGAGAGGCGTATGAGGCCCTGATAACACTTGATCGTCATTCTTTGAGAAGCTGTAGCCCTTTTTCTTTCTGTGCGTTTTTTTTTTCTCCTGTCCAAATTTTTTTTTTGAGCGCGTGAAATTTTCTTCCTGACATCTACCCTCGTGTTCCTCTACAAACGGCACAGGCCCTTTTTCTGAGTGCTGCCCGATTTTGTGTGTAGACTCCCTTTCCTACGCTCCACTCCTTGACGTTCGTGGTACATCAAGCCGTGGTCTGATTTTTTTTCAGCAGTCGTAGTCCCCTTGTGCACTCCCCCCCTTGTCGTTTTATCCGGCGTTTCCCGCAGGCGGCTCCCTTTTCTTTTGAGAACTTTTTTTATCCGGTACTCTGATGCCTAGGAACGCGCCGGCTTATTCCACCTTGTATTCCCTTCTTTTCCCTTCATACCCGAAATCACTTTTTTAGGGTCCACTCCTTCACTAGGCGCCCTTTTAGGTCGGACTCCTTCGTTTGCTCCGAGAAGCCGTTTTCCTCGTACGCACTCCGTTTTCTCCGGTTCCCCCGCCGCCCATACTTTCTTCGATGCTTAAGAGAGGGAGAGCTTTTTTCCCTTTTATCTCCTTATATTTTTTTCCTCCTTTAGAGAATTCCCCCCGACCAACAACAAGCTTGACCCGTCTCCTTCCTATCATCCCCTTCGTTCCTATGGCGTCTTGGACGCGGCGCACCCCTTAATCTTTTTTTTTGCATTCCACAAGCCTTTCCCCCAAGAAGTTCCCTCTTCCTATTCGTTGATTTGAGCGCCTAGTGAAGCCTCCCCCCCCTCAGGTTGACCCTGCACCCTTTTGATTTCATAGGATACTTACCCTGCCTCCACTTACGAAGAGGTGGACATTTTTGTTTTTTCCCTTCCCTCAGCCCCGGATTCAGCAAAGACCGTCCCTTGGTCCAAGTCCGTCTATCAGGCGTCTTTTCGGAGAAAACGACTATTTTGTTGCTGCAAAACCTTTCCTTTTTTTTCTCCCCGCGTGATGGACCCTAATTTTTTTCTCAAGGATTCTCCCCCCTTCCTCCCCCCACGGGTATCTCCCCCCCCCCTCCCCCTTTCGATCAGGCGCACATAAGAACTACCCTTCTTTGACGTGTGTGCTTTTACACACTTTTCCTAAGCTGGCACTTTAATTTTAACGGCTCCCCCCCCCCCCCACATTGGCCCCATTCTTGCAAGCAGCAAACGTTCCCTTTTTGTCAGCAAGCACCGTTTTTCCCCGATCCATCTGGCTGATCGTTTTCAAATAAGACTATCTCCCCCCCCTCCGGAACACGTGTTCCCCCCCCTGCTATAGTCATTTTTCGTTCAGCCTTTCCACAAACCCTTTCAATCGGTACGTTGCTTTTTCCCCACCCCCCTCAAAACCCTCTCTGGGAGCCGCTGATCTCGTCGTGGATAAAATGAGGGCTCCCTCTGAAAGGGAAGTTTTTTCTCCGGAACCCCCCCCCCCCGCCGCCTGTGGATGTCTGCTACCGCCAATCAAGTTGCCCCCGCTTTGACCCAACTGCATATCCCCCTTTTTGCAAAAGCCATTTTTCTTTTTCGGACCCTTCTCTGTTTACAAATTCAACTTTGATTTTCCCCCCTCCACAGTGATTCGGCCCTCCCCTCTTCAGGCTGCTCGACGTTAACTCTTTTTTCCTTTGGTACACCCCCGCTAATCGAGGT
>Ga0179593_1480055_pt1 | contig 10504 bp, 13 predicted proteins | sample CZODoug2_1_08_16_FD_185931 | JGI IMG/M metagenome (GOLD analysis project Ga0179593, IMG submission 185931) | Vadose zone soil fungal communities from Angelo Coast Range Reserve, California, USA - CZODoug2_1_08_16fungal (PacBio error correction) | ecosystem: Environmental > Terrestrial > Soil >... | reverse complement strand
GCCTCATGGTCGCCCCATTCCTTGAGGCAGAAGTCCTTTTTTAACCGTGACCCCATTTCCCAGCTGCTGCGTTACAAGCCCCTTCGAAATTGAAGTTTTTGGCCGTACGTTCCTGCCGAGAATGATGTCCCTCTGTTTTTTTTTTGCTTTTCTCGTGGAAAGATTCTTCCTTAGAAGACCCGGGCCGGCTCTTTTCCCCAATGTCAGGCCAGTGGTTGTGCACCCCACTGACCCGATGAAGCCCAGCGGACTCCGGTTCTCCGTAGTGTTTTTTCCGAGGACGCTTTTAGTTTTATACATTTTTTTCCGGGCTTTTGCCGCTGTCCTCTCCCTTTGTGAACAAATGTCCGTGGTCCCTTTCTTCCAGCCTAGCCGTAGTGGTTTTCTCCTTGAAGACAGAGTTGAGGACCTAGTGGCACAGTCCTTTCTCCTCACTTTTTTCCTTGATTCCGACCTGCATGGCCCTTTCCCTTTCAAAGAGTTAGATGGTCCAGCAGCAGATTGGTGCCTTTCTGCAGACGGGAAAAAGTTGGCGAGCGACGATTCGCGGAGGGAAATCCAGAATGCTCCCGTCGGCTTACCCGATTCTTCCGCGCCCCCCCTCTTGTTTTGGACTGCGTGCCTCACGCGTGCATAACTACTGTTCCAAAGGTCTTTCTTTTCTGATAATTCCATCGACCAACAAATCAATCAACGTGTTTTGTCCACTCGAACATGGACCCCTCTTTGTCCCCCACTCCTCCCCAGTTCGCCAACCTTACTCACACCCCCTAGTCTCCGGGGCTGTTCCTTTTCCATGCACCCTTGGGTTTGGTGCAAGGGTCTACTTGAAGTAGCCGCAACTTATCTCCACCTGCAGCGAATCGGGTCCCATTTTGCTCTCGAACTTCCCTAATCCAGTGCCGAGCCCTCCTTGGTCTTCCTTATGATCAGGGCCTCCCTGGGTGAGGTCTACACACCTTTCATCTCCGTCAGCCTTCTTTCCTAGGACGTGTGGCGTGCAACTGGTCATTTTTTTCGTGATCGCTTTCCTTAGAAAGCGGCCCCCACTTTGGGCTTGCGTTTTCTTCCTTGTAACTTCGAGTCGTGACGCTTGCGGCGCTCCGACATCTGGATTTCTTTTCTGCCCCTGCGGTACACTTTTTAAAAGTTCATACTGTTCTAAGCCAGATACCGCTTCCCTTTTTGTTTCCCTAATCAAGTCGTGTTTGTTTTCGGCGAGTTGTTCTTCAGGCTCATCTTTCCAAATTTACCGCCTTTATGTAGAGGCCATCCCCACTTTGCCTGAAGCCTCCTCCAAGCGCTCTCTTTACTCGAAGCACTTTTTTTCCCCCCATAAAAGACCTCCCCACTGTTTCATTGAGCAGGACGATAAAGGAAAGACCCTTACGTGCCGCCCAGACTTTCCCGATGGGGGAAGGCCCTCGTTGTGGATCCCTCATTCTCTGCCAGTATCCATTCCTGTGCGACCAGGGCTGTTTTTTTATCGTTCCCAAATTTCTCTCGGTCCATCCCCCAGCTTCTTCCAAGCTGAGTTGAATCTTTTAATTGCAAGCAGCTGTGGTCGGCTCACTAGCCCCCTTTCCCCCTTCTGTGAATGGCTTTTCGTCTCATGATTTTTTTTGTTGGTCGCATTTTTCTTTCTTCTTTCTTGTGTGGTCGCCCGGTTTTTTTTTTCCAGACCCGCTTGCTGCAGTGGTTTTTCGATTTTGGGATCATGCCACATTTTTCCCGTATTTTTCTCCTCTTTCTTTTCAGCGTCAATGGATCCATATTTTTTTTCCCCCTGTTCGGTGCAGGCCTTTTCTCTTTTCGATTTTCTCCCCATCACGACGCCTGCTCGAGCTTTGACACCTTTTGCGTTGAAGGCTCTTCCCCTTTCACCCCTGATTTCTTGTTTGACATTTCCCTCTTCCCGGTCTGTATTCTTCCTTTTTGGTGCGTCAAAGTTCCCCTTTTGCGGGTCTGCTTCGTGTGCAATATTCCTAAAAGATGGTCCCGGAGTAACTCCTTCCTTACTCCCAGACTTAACATTTTTCAGCCTGCGCTTTTTCACAAGGTCCCTTCCTCCGCCCCCGCGCTGTTTTTATGTGGGATTCCTAGCTTGCGCAGGTGGTTCCATTGACAGTTCCCCTTCCCTTCCTTTGGTCCGCTTTTTAGGCATCTTTCGTGTTTGTCCCGGTTCTTCTTGAATCGGTGAGGGTTCTGCTGTCCTCTCCCCAACGGTGTTCCTCTTCTTTACTCATCAGTCTCAATTCTCCTTCTGACTTCCGCGACACTTAGGGTTCTAGTTTGTTTTCTAGCAGCTGGAATTGTATCTTTCCTTAAACCTGATGGATTGCCCCTTCCTCGTTTATGGGCGCCCTTTCAAGTACAGATCCCCCCCTCTCTGTCGCACGCCGGTTTCTCCCTGATTCCATCCTATTGTCCCAGCTTTTCTTGGTCCCCCCCTGTTGGACCTGCGCTCTTGGATTCCTTCGCTTGCCGCCGTGGGGAGCAGAATGGTGTTTCCGACTCTCTCGCAGGCGTGGGTTTTTTTTTTATGGTGCTTTTTTGAGCTCTTGTTTTGCGTTTTTTTTCTCCTGCGCGTCGCGGTTTGCCCCCACCATTTCTAGTAGGGCTTTTCAAAGAGCTACCTCTCTTGACCATTTTTTTTTTTTGATTTAGTTGTTGTCTCCTTGTGTAAGTACGGCTCCGGTCCACGACCCTGCAGGACCCACTCCCTGCAAAAAAATAGTTACACTCTTCGTCGCCTTCACCAAGCCCGTAGTTAAATTCCCCGATTCCAGGCTTTGGTGTCGGTTTTTTGACTTATTTCTGTTTAAACAGGTCTATTGGCTGCCTAGGGAGCCCAACTCAAACGGGACAGTTTTATAATAAACCGATCGCCTCTTCCGTTTTTTTACGAACCTCTTTCTATGTACCCTCCCTTTTTTTTTAAGATGGCAGAGGCTTCTGCTATTTTCCAATCTCCTTTTGTGTTGTGCTCTGATTTTCTGTCCCCTTTTGCACTTCTTAAAATGATAGCTTCCTCTCAAAGTGATCTTTTTTTCACTCTTCCCGATAGGGTTTTGTGGCTTTTCTAGTCCTTCTTTTGGTTGGGCGACAGCTCTCCATATCCCCCCGGCTTTTTTAGAAAATTTCCGGCCCAAACGCCCAAACCAATCTTTCCCCTTTTCTGGTTAATTACGGGCACTTTTTCGTCAGTCTCTCCGTTCTCCGAGGTTCGGATTACCTCCTTTTCGTGTAACTGATCTTTCTCTTCAATTTAACCAGGATAAACCCTTCCTTTCCCTTCCCCCAACACTTTATGAGATTATGGTCCTCCAGTTTTTCAAAGCCGGATCTGAGCCTTTTTCTTCACTCACGATTTATCGGACACACATTCATTATCCCCCCTCCCAAAAGTTGACACCCTCTTCTCCTTTTAAACCCCCCTTGAGGCGGCCACGGCGGAATCTTATAGTTCATCCTCTCGAAGGTTCCCTTTCCCGAGTTCAGCCTCGGCCCATATTGATGTTCTTGGGATGCCCACCTGAACCCCCCACCAAAACCCCCCACCCCTTGTCCTCCCCTTCCTTTTTTTTTCTCTGGAGGATTCCCCAGGGAAGGCATAGTTCACCTTTTCTGGAGGCACTCAGTCAGTTATCTACAAGGCCCTCTCTTTTCTTCCAGAAATCTCAATTGAAGAGCTGGGTTGCCCCTTCTTTCCCACTGCGCTAAATTTGGCCTGGTTTTATTGTTCTTCTCCCCTCTTCACCCCTTTCTCAGTGACGCCCGTCTCCCCTCTAATCTGCATGCCTTCCCTTGTGCCCACCTCCCGATTGCGCTGCCCGCCCCTTCTCCCCTCCCTTTTTGAGTCCCACCTGCGCGAGGCCCGTTCTTGCATCCCTTCTTTTGTTTTTTCGGCGCTTGTTTGCACGCTTGCGATCAAGTCTTCACTTCCCCTTCGTGTTTGTCCGTGCCCCCGTTCTTGACTCTGGAATCTTTTCCAACTCTTTTAAGCCCGGCTCCTTTTCCCCCCCCCCCCCACTCCCTTTTTTTTCTGCTGTCCCCTATGTCGTTCAGCAGCAGCTTTGTGACCTTTTCCCATTTCCCGCAACATTTTCAGTTTTTTCCCTCTGAGTAAGCCCCGATGGACTCTCTTTTCCCCTTTTCAAGAAGTGCCTTTCTGTTGGACTTCTTTACCTCCTGTCTTTAAAGTAATTATGGGGAGGAAAATCTTTGTGGTTTTTCATCTCTACCCTGCTAACCATTTTCTTTTCAACCATCGACGCAGCAATTGATTACCTCCCCTCCTTTTCTAACACGTCCACTTCGGGGCATCTCTTTCCCCGGCAAATGTTTTGACTTGTTTCCTTTCCCTTTCAACGCCACAGTTTTTCTCGCCGCCATTTCCCCTTTGTGAGACAGTTTTCGGCACTAGATTGCCTGATCCCCCGCAGGTGTCCTGTCATGAGCAGAATTTTCGTTTCCCCCCCCTGGCGCCGTCCGCTTTTCTCTTTTGTTGGCGGGGCCTTTTTTTCCGTGATAGTTTTTCTCCTTCTTACACAGTGGCTGCGGGTGCTCCAGTGAACTTTTCTCTTTTTTTTCTTCTTTTGAGCGTCCGTCCGGCAGAGGGGCCTTATCCCACGACTTTCAAATTGTTTGAGCATAATGCATTTTATTTCTTTTCCCCTCCTCTCTATTTTTTCATCTTTTTTTTGTTAGAGAGATCTTTTCTTCCCTAATGCTGCATTATGTGGTCACCCTTTCAGCCTTTTCCAGAGCCCCCCCGCTCTGGCCGCGAGGCCACGCCTCCCGCTATTAGAATCGTTTTTTCCATCAACTCAACTGTTCGCTGTGTTTTTGGTGTGTTTCTTTTTTGCGGACAACTCCCCTTTCCCTTTTCTCAAACCCGCCTGTGCCATAGAGGGGAGGCAGTTCCCCGGATTTCTCCTGGAGCGTCTAAAGTATCTTTATTTCCCATTGCTTCTTTTGGGCATATTAGTGCCAACGTCATCCCCTCGTTTTTCCCCCTTTTTTGGTTTTGCACCCCCCCCCCCCCCCCCCCCCCCTAGGTATTTGCATCGCTGGGTCGGCTTACCCCCCTTGAGAACCCCCCCAGTTGCAGGGATGCGTTGTTCGGCTGAAGATTGGGGGACGGCACTGCTTCTTTTTTGCCTCTTTTTTTGCCCGGTTTTTCTCTGTGGCCAGACAACGGTGTGGTTGGGTGTTTTAGTCAACTCCTTTTTTCCCCCAAGCTTAGGGCCCGACGTGCGTGTCCCTGGCAGTTAACTTTCTCCCCTTCCTCTCTTTCGGTCATCTCTTCTTCTTCCCTCTGAGAATGCTCGCGTCGCCCAAATGGTTTTTATTTTCTTTTCCCCCCGACCTGTTCTTGCTTCATCCTCTTGGCCCTTGCCCTTTGTGCACTCCGGTCATAACTTTTTTTTTTTGTGTTGTTTTTTTTTTGGTTTCCATGTCTCCCTTTTGAAATCCACCTATGCTTCAGTTACCGATTAGTGATGAGCCGGGGTCTTTTTTTTTTAACTCTGCGCCCCCCTCGGGCCCCACACTTCTTTCCCTGAAACTTTTTCTGAAATTCCCCCTTTCCATCTTTAGCAGGGGCAGCTTTCTGAGTGGTGGGGTGGATTCGTGCATTTCTTCGTTTGGACCCCAGGGGCAGTGAATCATTTTCGGAGTTGCGCTCCTTTCAACCTTGACCCTTTTCCCGTCAACTGACCCTCCTCCTATTTCTGTTGCCCTTGGGGAGTCAAATCCCGTTTATGCGCAGCTACTCTTTCCCCCCTTCTACTTTGTCCCCGATGATTCAATCCATCATACTTTGAGATCATTTTCCCGGCCCACCAGGTTCGTCGCTGTTTCTCAGCCATGGCAGCTTTTCCTTTTCTTTCCCTTGCACATAGTCGAGGTGTTTCTCTTCGCGTTTTCCTGGAGCTGGTGTGAAGAAGATCCGGAGGGATCCACGGGCCTTGAGTGCGGGGTTTTTTTACATCCGTGTCTTCGTTTCCCCGGGCTTGCCTTGTCCGACTGACTCCGTTTTGTTTTTGCATCGGTTTGGTGTTAGCCTTGTTGGTCTTATCCGTCCGTTCCCGCACCCACCTTCCCTGAACCACATCTTCCTCCTTTCTACGTTTACTCCCCGTCCCTATTCCCATAGAGGGAAAGGCTTGCGGGGTGTCGTCATTGTCTGACACACTTGCTCTGGCGACTGCCCAGCCTTTTTCTTCTATCCATAGCTATCTTCCCTTTTTACGAATAGCGCTCTCAATTTTATGTCGCTTTTTTACTCTTGAGGGATCTCTCTTTTCCCCTCCTCTGTGGTAGACTATATAACTTCTCTTTCCCCTCCATTTTATTTTCTTTTTCCGTCTCTTCTCCCTTTCGAGATTCTCTCCCGCGGTGTGATTTTTTACGTCTCTACAAGGTTGTGACGAACCCGCCCCCCCGGTCCCCTTATGGGAATCCCCGGGGGCTGATTTCTTTCGCTTTCAGTTTGATTAACCCGATTGCTTACTTCTTGGTCTCTCTGCTTCCATACTCACCACGCACGTTAAAAGTTCAGCAGGGCTCTTTTGAATCACAGCTCCCATTCTCTCTGTGCCGACTTTCCACCCCCCCCCCCCTCACTTCCGACCACGTTGCTACAACTCCCTTCTCTCACACCAGGGAGTCTTGCCCCCCCCCCTGTCAACGCCTGCACCTATTATTTAAGTGGGAGGCAACGCTTTCTGGGGGATGCACCTTTCCGACCCTCTTTCCCTTTTTTTAGGTTTTGTTTCGGCAACTTTTCCGGAACGCAGTTACGTGATCCGGCCTGCTGTCATAAGCCCCTCGCCCTTGCAGGTCTGTTTTTTAAGCGCCCTTCCTCTACATTTTCCCTTCTTTCTGGTTAGCACTTTTATGAATTTGATCAGACGCAGGACCGCCAGGAACATGATGGTGCCCACCATCCCCCTGCCACCTAAGAGCTTCCGCAGGTCTGACCTTCGCTAGAGGTTTCAGGCAGCCGCGGTTCGCGCAGTTGATTCTGGCCAGTTTCAATCTTGGGACTTCAGCCCGAGCCTTCCTCATCGTGTTTCCAAACTCGGTCGTGTAGCGATTTCGCACAAAGCCTGCCATGGCCAGCGTCTTCCAGACTCGCAGCTAGCTTGAGGTCCATCGTCCGCCCCCATGTGGCTCGACGACAGGCTTGTTTCCCTAGTTACGCTTTTCCCCCGCGCTCTCACAAGAGTTCCCAGATGTTTTTGACGTCGTCTCCAACCTGCTTTTTATCTCCCCTCCGGTCCCACCCCCTCCCCTTCACCGTGTTCGGGTCGAACAACAGCACGGGCGCCCTCCCTCGTGCTAACCCCAGCTCACTATCAAATGCAGGGTGGAATGGGTTCCTGACTTTCCTTCTCCGTCCAACAGTGCTTACCCCCTAGTGGCCCCCACCCCCCTTTCTGGATACCCCCACCCAGCATTTTACGCACAGGCCACAGGGCAGAAATGCCGCTCAACTGCGCGTTCTTTCCCGAGAGTGTCGTTTTCCTTTGATTGAATGGGCCCCCTTTCTTCTCATAACAGGCGGATGGGTTTCCGGGAACCCCTGGTGTAGATGGAGCGCTTGGCTCGGCAGAGGCGGGATCCTTTCATCTGATACGATTTTTATACATCCCAAAGATTCTCCCCAGTGTTTGTTTTTAGTGGTCTCTGGTCATTGCGGTTCAAACAGCTTGATGAGATAATTACTTCTCTAAAGCGCCAGCGACCTTTTAGCTCAACGCCCCTGTGCATGTGCTCCCTTCACTAGCGCCTGCCCCCACCCTGTGCAAGAGTGCCCTTGGCGGATGACCGTCTGGTATTTTTGCTCGGCACCTTAGTGCAAACCAGTGTGGCTGGCTTCTGCAGCCTACTTCTGCCTGGAAAGTCATGCGTTGGTTTCCCCTTCGCTTTTTTTCTTTGGCGCGCTGCGGAGGTCTTTTAGCTGTCGCCAGGTGTTTTTTTTGGTGAGAGTTTTAGCGGTAATCCCCTGATTTCTTCGTTACGCAGGCCGTTCACTTTTCCCTGCCGTTTTCAGGTGCTCGGTCCGCGCTCTTAAACTCCTCGTTCGGCGATGGCACCCACCAAGCTTCTGACATTTCCCCGCTGGCCCCCATTTTTTCCTTAGGTAATCAAGGGTGGCTGTGTGTGACACTCTTTCCCTACATGGCGCGTCTGAAGCCCCTCCCTTCCCCCTGCAGCTTTTGGCGTTCCACGCGCCGTCCTTGGAGCCTTCTGAAAGCGGACCTGCCGGCGAATTTTTGTTTTCTTCCGCGTGTCTGTGTGTTGACCCTGGAGTAGGTGCTGGCGGCCGGCCTCATACGGCGTATCCCCTTTGACAGTCTCTTTGGACCCTCCCCAACTTCTTCGCCGAATTATCAAGTGGACACCTCTTGTTCACTTGGACCCTAGCCTTGCGCCTTGACCACAACTTCAGAGGTTCTTCCGGCGGCAGCCCCATGCGCGATGGCTCGGTGATTCACGTGTGTTCACTTTTCCTTTTTTTCTATCCTTTCAGCTGTTTCAGTCTTTTGTGCAGTGGAGCATGTTCGCCTTTGGTTTTTTAGCTGATGCGGGGTCTGTTTTGCCTGCTTCGGGTTCCCCATTTGTAGGGCTTTAATGCAGCCCTTAATAAATCCTTCTCGTGTTTGAGCTGTGGTTCTTTTCCGCTTTGTGGTTGTACACGCCCGAATAATCCTTCACCAACTCCCAGACGACGTTCCCTTCATTTTTTTTTGAGGGTGTTGTTCAGAACACCGTTTTTTCTTTTGGAAGCTTTCGCCCAACGCACATGAGGCTATCCCATCCGACTCGTTGGCCTCTTTTGAAGAACCCTCTATGCCTATCCTTTTCTTGTATTATCTCTCTCCAAGTTGTGAGAGATCCTTTGCTGATCCTCTTACCGATTTTCCACTGGTATGTTCGAGTGGCCTATTTTTTCGCAGATCGGATCGATCCCCCTTTTTCGACTTCGCAGTTTTCTACAATGACGGCACCCACCCCTCCAAACATCCGTGCCGGAATTCCTTTCCCTTTTTTTAGTGCGTCTCGCCGAGTAAGTTGGTTTTTCTGTCTTAACGTCTCTTTGGCCTTCGGATACACCCGGCCCCCCTATGTTAATAAACGATTTAGCCAGCGTATTCCCTGGCTACGCTGCACATGGTCCCCCCCCAAGTTTTTTCCTTTCCTAGCACCTCCGGTGGCCTCTGCTCTCTCCCTAAAACGGTTCGGCCCCCCATTCCCCCCGTATTTTACCGAGCCTCGTCGCAGTTTCCACACATCTTTCGATTCATCGCTGGGGCCCCCCCTTTTTCCCTGCAAGCTGTTTGGTGTTCAATTTTTTCTTTCCCTACCCTTTCTTATTAGGAATGCTCCCATAGTGTCGCCCCTGCTCATGACCTGATGGAGTAATCTCGCCTTCCGAGTTTGGTTTCCCGCGATTTCCACTGCTACATGCTGAAGGATGTTTCTGCTAGATGTCCCGAGTATTGATCTGTCCATCCGCCGGAACCTCCCTCACCTGCCTTGCCCCTCCCAGGGTGACCCCCCCCTGACGATTCCCTCCAAGCGTACAGCCGTTACGAACGTTCTTGTTACCCCCACATTATAGGATAACCTGGTAGCGTGTTTTCCTCTCGTTGTTCTTTTATGCGATTCGCCTTCTGGACCGCACCTTTGCCCCTTAGTCGCCCGTTTGCTCCCGTCGTCCTAATTTTCAGACTTTGATGTTGCTTGGAAACCTTCTTGCCAGCCCCTTTCGAACTGACCCGCCCTGGCCATGCTCGTCGGTCAACGTGTAGCTTGGTCAAGATCATTTTTTGTGACGAACCGCCTTTCCCCCCCCATTGTGGCTCCTCGGGAACGCTTAGTGAGGGCTTCCTCTCTTTCCCGTCCTTCCTGTGCGAGGAGCCAGCGCAAAGCGTTTATATTTGGACCTTCGTGAAAACGCACTTTTCCTTTCCCTCACTCTTTCAAGGCTTTGTTCTTTCTTTCCTGTCCTCTCCCAACACTGCATACTTTTTCGGTTCCAACTAACACTTGGATTTCCCCTCTCCTCAGTGGGACCCGTACACACCGCTTCTCGGGCTCCCACTGATTCCCATTTTCCCCTTTTTTCCATTGTTTTCCCCTGGAAGTAGTTCTCCACCTAGCTTTCTTGTCCCCATGAAGGCTTGTCCAGGGGCACTCTGGGATGACCCGTGGCATTATTGCCGTCTCCCCACCCAGCCGTCGAACCAGTACGGTCTATCTCCCTGTGCGAGGTCTTCCACATGCTCTCAGTCCCGTTTCTAGTTGGGTGTTCGGTCCAACTGGATTTTTTTTTCTGCTAGTGGCCTGCTCAATTCTGGCCAATGTGGGCGCGGGTGCTTTCCCTGGGCCCTTTCGTTCTTCGCTGGAGCGTCGCTGCGGCTGCAGTATTTTCTGGCTTATTTCACATGAGGTTACGTGTGACCATGCCATAATGCAGCTTCAGCAACCC
>Ga0179593_1355584_pt1 | contig 10504 bp, 9 predicted proteins | sample CZODoug2_1_08_16_FD_185931 | JGI IMG/M metagenome (GOLD analysis project Ga0179593, IMG submission 185931) | Vadose zone soil fungal communities from Angelo Coast Range Reserve, California, USA - CZODoug2_1_08_16fungal (PacBio error correction) | ecosystem: Environmental > Terrestrial > Soil >... | reverse complement strand
CTCACACATGAGTTTTGCGCCCAGGCTCTCCTCCTCCACGTCAGTCTCCGCGCATCTCTCCCTTTTTTTTCGTTTTTCACTCTCTTTTTTGGGTGTTCAGAACTTCGCTGTTATCTTCGCGGTCTCCTTCTCGGTGAGGTCGCCTTGTCGGCTCGAAAGTTTCACAGCTTGAAGCAGGCCCCCATTGACACAAATGCTCGTCTCTTTCCCTCTTGTCAGGCTTTCAATGACTGACCTTTTGGAAGCTAGCGTCTCTCCCCCGATACCGAAGTTTCATAATCTTCCTCCCCATTCCCGCGACTTTCTATCTGGTTATTCCTCCGCCTTTTTTCTCGTACGACCGAGACCCCCTGTGCGGTCTCCCCTCCCGCTAAAGCTGACGGGCGCTTTTTACACTGCAGTATACATCAGCCTTAGTGGATCTAAACGGGCCTCTTATACACGTGCGGGCTCGTTTTCACTGCTCCTTTACCCCTCCGTCTCCTCTTGCCTTGCGGTGTGCCCGCGATGGGCAAAGTTGTCCCCTCCTTCCTCCAGATGTCATCTACTCTTCTGGCGCGCCAAGCGTAATTCTCTACCGTGCTTTTTTGAGGTCCTGTGTTCTCGAACCTTTTTCCCGGGTTTTTTGGTCAACGAGGCGAATCTTTTTCCCAACGACTTCGCTTTGCGCGTCCCTGCGCGAATTATTTTCTTACTCCCCGGCATGAGCTTGTTCCCTTATGCTTCCCCCAGTCCTGCTCGGGACTGATGACCGACTAAACTGTAGTTCGGTAAAGAGAGGCTGTTCTGGAGTCCGTCTTTTTTCTTTCATCGCGCGTCCTAAGGAAGACTTCTTTAGACTCCTCTCACCACACCCTGTCGGGTCCCTTTCTTGGAATTCCCCTTTCCACCTAGCTGTGACATCCCCTTCCTATTTTCATTTTTTCCCCCTCGGCTCCCGTTTCCCTGCGGTGCTGGCTTGTCTGTGTTTCCCAAGGCTATTCTCCCTTAATTTCTCGTCGAAATCTGTCTGTGATCCTTTCTCCCCTTTTTTCCGAGTATGTTAGATGTTACATCTTCTATCCCGCTCCCGGCCTGCTATTTCCATTGACTTTTTCGCAGTGATTTTTCCACCCTTTGGCGCCTTTGCTCTTTTTTTTTTCTCCGATCTAGATGTCTCACCCCCCTCTTTAGTTCTTGCTAAATAGGCGGTTTTTTGATCTTCCCCCTTGCCTTTGTTTTACATGCTTTGGTCCTCCTGCGTTTTTTTGATGGGCCTGATCACCAGCCTAAAGCGACATACACCTCCTGACCCGACCTCAATTTCTCTCGGTTCGCCCCCTCTCCTTGATTGCCGTACACCCGCCGAGCCTCCCTCCCACTTGACGATTTGACGATCAGTTTTTAAGCGCTATGAGGGAGGGACGCTGATCTGGCCCCCCAGCCTTTTCTTGTCTAAATGGCGGCCCCTCTATAGTTTCAGTAAACTATATGGAGTCGCATCCTTGATCGGCGGCGCCCTTTCGGAGAACTAGTCCCCAACGTGCTCGAGCTTGTTTTCTCTCACCTGGGTTTCTCGCTGATAGGTTTTTTGTTTGCCGTCTTCTGCTGGCTCGCGCCTGCTTTTTAGGAACTGACTGACCGAAGCACCCCTTGCCGCCTTTTTTTCAGCGGCCCCTTACTTTTGGTGTACCTTCAAGGCCCCCCTTCCGCTAATGGTTTCCAATCGGCTTCAATTCCACATTCGTTTTTGATGATTGTGTTCTCGCTCCCCTCTGACCCAACCACACTGGAGTTTTGCCCTCTCCTTCCCATGACCGAGTCTGTTTTTTCAGGAGATCACTTCATTTTTCTAGACTTCCTCTGTCATGCTCCCTCCCCAGGAGCAATAAAGCCGTTTGCCGGATTTTCTTTCTCCCTCCTTCCCCCGCCCCCTGTTGATTTGACTCGGACCTTCCTTCCCCCCGAGGCTTTTCCTTTTATGTCTAGATCTTGATCCCCTATTAGTGTGCTTCTATACTCGTACCTCCTCCCATCCGTTTGTTGAGTAAGAACGAACTTGGAGTATGGACAGCTGATCCGCCTCAGCATGAGCCGATCTTGAGAGATTACGTAATTTGGTTGAGCTCGCGGCTGTTTTAGGCGGCCGGGCGGATTTGGCGGGATCCGAGGAGCCGCTCCCCCCCTGACATTCTTGATAGACCGTCCCTGGCGACCCTTCTCCTCATTTTTTTTTCGTAGGCACTACTGGGGTTTGTGAATAGAGCACCAATCTAGCGCCAGACCATTTCAGGCTCCCTCCGTTGGACCCTTCCCTCGCCCCCCTCAGAACCCCTTTTCCCGGAATTCCCCCTCCCGTTTTCGATCATATGTTATTCTTCCTCTTTGTCGTGCCGAGTTTGAAACCCGTGGCGCCAGCAGGGCTTCGTTTTTCGAAGTGCTCCCCCTTCCGCTAGGTCCCCTTTGGGCAGTCCCCTCAGCCTTCTCTCCGAGCGTTTCCTCCCTCCCTGACCTTATCGGTTTTGCGCTGGCGCCAATTTTATCGCCCGATCCTCTCGCGAACTTCTCTTCGTGATGCCTTTCTCCATTGCCCTCTAGGGGTGTTCCGCCTCTCAGGTCAGCAAGATCCTCGCTTTCCCAAGATGCTCGCCCGCCAGGCAATTTTGCTTTTCCTTTAGGCCTAACCAACCGTTTTTCCGTCATCTAACTTGTTCCCTTGTCCCGTCCTCCCTGAAAAGATTTCTGGATCGTCTTCCCTGTTTTGATGGACTCTTGGGGCTAGGCCTCCTGAGTCGACATCGAGCCCCTTCAAACAGTTTCGGTTCTCAAAGCCTCTTTAGTATCTCCACCTTATTTTTCTAGCCACATATTTTTTTCTTTTCTTCGCTCCTCATGACGAGATCGAAGCTGCATTTGCACGCCGCTTCTTTTTTGGTCAATTACCCACTTCCTGGACAGGAACCTTCCTTCCCCCCTCGTATAAGTGTCCAATTTCCCTCTCACAGAATGTCTTCGCTCAGCAGATTCCCTTTGAATCCGCGCCTTGGTTTCCCCCCGTTATCCCTTCCGTGCCGCACAACCCTCCTGATTCTCCTTTCCTATGTGGCGAGCTTGACCTCGATGACCTTGAGGTCATAGTCTTGACCGACCGTTAACCCACCACTCCCCCAGCGTTGGTCGCTATGAAGATATTGATGGCTCTCCTGGCAGGGCGGGATCCCCGATCCTCCCCAGTTTCTTTCTTTCGTCCAGCGGACGTGTCGTATGTCGTCGGGATCGCCGCGCGGGCTTTTTTTTTTTGTTTTTTGGGGTGTCCCGGCCCTTTTTTTTTCAAACGCGAGCTCGCAGCTGATTCCCCTCTTCTTCGCGTCGGCGTGCACAATCGACCGTTGTTGCGACATCTCGCATCGTTGAACCCGACCCCCACGTTCAGGTTTTCTCTCCTCGTCTCCCTGCCACCGGGGTCTGTGACTTTTTTGGTGCCTTATCCGAATAGCCCTTTTCGTATTCCTCCCTCGTAAGCGGAAGGCGTGTCTCCTTGCCCATAGATGTCGAGGAACAGTGCCTTCATGCTTTCTTCTTTGGGTCTCTAGTTAGTTTTTTGGCCCGTTTTTCCTTTTTCAAGCTCTCTGCAGCGGTTTCTCTCCACTCCCTCTTCTTGAGCTAGATTATCTTTTTCGGTTTGTCCCACTCGCTTAGCCGCTTTCTCCTTGGAGTTGAGTCCCGTTGTGCCTTTTTTCTCAGACCCGTGTCTTTGCGTTTCTCCACTTACCCTTCCTTGCCCCCGTTCGTTCTTGATTTCTCTGATTTTTTCTGCGGGTCGAGTCTTCGCATCTCCGATACAGGTTTCCCTGCCTTGCTGTCGGGGATCAGTTTTTCGGCAATTGAGACGCTTCCTCTACGTTCCGCCGCAAGTCTTTTTGACACATCGCCGTCCCCCCTGATTGCTTGCTCATTCAGCTGTCCGTTCAGCCCCCTTCTCTTTTGCATTCTGCGGGCAGGTCTCCTCCTCCGCCGCAACCGGCAGGCTTCCTTCCTCTTGGCCTGCTTTCGGCGACTTCTCTCTTGTCCTTTTTTTTTGATCGAGAGCTGCGATGATACGCTCCCTTCAAACTAGATCCGTACGGCCGTTGTCTGTGCTAGCGAGTTTCCGGACTCACGCTCCCTTTGTTTCCGACCAGATGATGAAGAGGCTCGCCCAGGTCTCTTTTGTGGTTTTGTTGTGGTTTTTGGGGGTTTTTTTGTTTTTTTTTTTTGTTTTTGTGGTGTGGGGTTTTGGTTTTTTTTTTTTTTTTTGTTTTTTTTGTTTGGTGGGGTTCTTCCCCGGACTGGTCCCTGCGGCCAGTACCCCGCGTTTCCTCGTCATTGCCCGAGGACCCTTCCTTTCGCTCCTCCACCGAGCCGCCCTTATGACATTTTGTACGAGCTTTTTAGCACTCCACCCGTTGTCCAGAAGATCTACTCCTCTGACTCCTGCGGCGTTCTCCAGTAATTGTCTAAATGTGCACCGCCGACCGTTCTCCCGAGGACCCCAAACGGGCGTCCTTCCCCATTCCTCCGCGACACCGCGAGGGTTCGGTTAAATTTCTCTTAACGATCTTCTCTTCCTTGAGCGGATTGTTCTTCCCCCTCCCACGATGCTTTAGCGGTACCTCCCGGATCATTTTTGACCGATCCCCCTCCCTCCTTGGCATCAAGTCCTGCGGCCGGTTCATCTCCCTCTGGGGACACTTGCGCCCCGCCTTTCGCTCCTTTTAAGAAGAGCGATTGTTATAGTCACCTTCAACGTCATCGCCATTCCGTGCTGATTCAGCCGGGCTCGAAACTCTTCCTTGGTTCCCTAGCTCTGGTAGTTCCCAACGCCTCGCTATTGTTCCGACCCCATGATTTTTTTTTCTACACGCCGCATGTCTCTTCGTTCATCCTTCTGGCCCCTTATGCCGCTCGGGCTTTGCTCACGAAATCCGCACACGCTGCGTTTACAGCGATTGGTCTCGACTCACGATACCTTATTTAGCGAATCTTGCAGCCCCTCAGGCCGATTTCTTCGCCTAGCGCACCCCCCCCCCCCCCAAAGGGTTTTATTTTGTAGGAGTTTTCATATCTGAGGAACTTAAGCCAAGGTTCTTTCGTCAAGTGACTGCCTCATGACTTTTGGCTTGCCTTAGTTGGACTTCTTTTCAACAGGAGCGTTCACCGTAGACGCGGCGTACTAATTCCCCCTCTTGGCTCTTGGATGCCGTGTCGCGTTTTTCTTCATTCTGATTACATTCCGTTTTTAGGGACCCTTGTCCCTTCCTTGTTTTCCGTCCTTCTTTGAAACATTGCTCGTCTTGGCCTTGTGTCCCCGATGTACGATCTCGCGCTCGACGCCCCTGAGAAGTTAGGATGCTCATCAGCTTTCGACTTGATTCTACCCAACCATGGTTTGCTTGCCTGATGTCGACGTGACCCTCCGATGGGCGTCGATCTGCCTATGCCCGTGCAAGCGCCAAGCACAGACCGATTCTATCAATTTGGTCGATGCTGTTCTAATGCTTTTAAGTCGTCATTCCGCCGCGTCTCCCCCTCCCCCCTGAAGGCTGCCAGTTCGAGTTTGTGAAGCTTCTGCCGGAGGACCCTTGATCTTTTGTCCCTTGGCTCCCCTCGTTATGAAGCTTCCCCTTCGGCCCTTTTTTTTAGAGTCTCTTCTTCTTCTGATCGCTCCTAATGATCCGCCTTCTTCCTCTTAGCGTTCCTTTGCTTCGATCAGGCTCGAGCACGAGGTCGCGCGTGCTGCCGTTCCCGAGGAGTTGACCTTCTCTTTTGTTCCCTCTTGCCGGGTGCTTCCCCCATCCTTCTTTGAGCGAAGCGAGTTTCTCGGACACACCGAACCGCCTTCTAAGCACATTGCCGCCGAACAAACTTTTGGTACCATTAGGTTTTTACCTTCTTTTTTTGAGTCATGGGTCCACCTTGTCAAATTCCCGTCTCATTTCGCTATCTTTTGCTCGCCCTGATATCACACCCCCCAGGATTCGAATCTACTCGCCTGCATTCGCGAATTGTTGCCGTTGATCTCCGCTGAGTCTTTTGAATCATAGTGCCGCCCGTCCCCTCCCCCTGCGCTTTCCCTTCTGCCGCGAGCTCGCCTCAAGTGCCCCCTGTTGCCGGACCGCTAGGTTGATTTCCTCGGCCGCCGCTTTGGCGGCGGTATCATACTCCCCCCCCTTTATTATCTCTCTTCCTTTTCTCCTCCTTGATATAATCCACCCTCCCCTTTGAGTATCGTCCCTAGCGTTTGTGTGGGTGTTTTGGGTGGGGTGGGGTGGGGGTGGGTGTTTGTTTGGGGGTGGTGGGGTGGTTGTGTTTTTTTGGTGCGGGTGGGTTGTTGTTTTTTTTTTTTTTACCCCGGCCAAGATGCGCGCTTGCTTCCCAGCCGCGCTCGGACGTGGGCCTTTTTTCTCCTAGCGGTTTCGGTTTTCTGCCGTGGAGGAGGAGGCTTTGCATTCCGGGTCTCGTTGCTTTTATCTTTTACAATGCTCAGGGGGGGACCTTCCTCTGGCTTTGTGATAGCAAGGTCGAGCACACCCTTTTTCCTCCTCCCTGCGACTTGCTGAATCTCTGTCAACCTTCTTTTGCACATCGACCCGTCAGGACCGACTGGGACGCCTTGGTTGCAATGGATTCGGCCTTTTCTTTTCTCTCCCAGGATGTCCTGCAGCCCCTCTTGGGTTGAGATTTCTTCGGCAAGCACCTCTTCCGAGGGTACGGTCTCCTGTGAGCCGCAGCGCGCGAGCACTGATCGGCTCTTTGCCTGTGTCTTATCAATTCCGCATTCTTCCTCTCTTTTTCTCGTTGAGTCCGTGAACTATTCCTGCCTTCATTGCTTCATCTCCGCATCCCCTGGGGGTGGAAGGCATATGCGATCTGATAGTTTCCCTTTTCCCCTGCACAGTCGGCTCCGTCTATTACCACTCCCCTTTAGTCCTCATGCTGCCGTTCGCTCCCTCGACCAAGATTGATGATATCTTAGGTGTTTTTGTCGTTTGCTTCCCTAGTTTCTCGAGTTCGACTCTCCCTAAGCCAGCAAAAAGTTTGCTGTGATTTCCCCCCTCCCTCCCCAGGTGCGCGCCCCCGATATTTCCTCGCCCCGCGTTTGGGCTTGCGCAGCCGTTCTCGCGATTTCGAGTTGTTCTCTGTTTTCGCAACTGCTTCCGTTTTACCTTTTCCCCTCACAGCCTCCAAGTCTTTCATTGAGACGCCCACAGAACATCGTCTCAATCCTCCATGTTCCCCCTCTGCCCAGCCCGCCGAACCCCTTCCCACTTGATTCCTGCGCCTTGCGGGAACCCCTTATGCAGAAGCCTTTTCACTGGAACGCGAGGAATCGCCGCTTTTTTCTAGCCTTGACCCCGCGAGGACTGCCTCGCTCTTTTGTTTCTCAGTCCTCCGGAAACAAGACACGTTTGGTTCGCTGGGGGCCAAAGATATTTATTTGGCGCGGAGAGATTTTTCATCTACTCCCCGGCGAGAACTTCGCCCCTGCAACCTCCAGCTGTCGACAACTCGTCCGTTTCTTCTATGGGGCCTTCCCGCTCTTATTGCCGGCCTAAGGAAACAGTCTGCCTTGCGGCGTGTAGACAGACATTTCTCGTTGTGGCTCTCAGGAATATTATTGTTTTTCCAGCTGATACTCGTGGTGCCCCGACGGGAGAAGGGTTTTTTTTCGCTAAGAGTCTCAAGTGCCTGGCTGTGCCTGCGCGTTTCGTGTTTTGCGCGCCCCGGCGAAACTGGTTTTTCTTCTTTCCCCCCTTCGATGTTAAGGCGTGGCGACCTTTTCTCGAGGCGAGAACCAGGCCGCTTTTTTTTTGCGCCGTTTCTTTGTTGATTCGCGTTCCGACCGTACAGCCGGCTTGTCTTCTCAAGTAGGTGTCGCGCCCCCCCGGCTCCTTGATCCGTCTCTCGTGTTGCGGAAGAGCGACCGTTTTTTCTCCGTCCTCTCTTTTTTTGACTCCCTCGCGCCAGTTTATTTTGCTGACCCCCCTCCCTTCCTTTTTTGCTGCTTTTTAGCCATTCCCTTTGCTTTTTTGCGGGAATGTATCTATTTTTTTTTGGGGCAGTTTTGGGGGTCGTGGTGTTTATTCTTCTGTCGGTTTGGTCTTTTACGCTCTCTTATTGATAATGACATTGCTCTTCTGCGGTCGGATGATCCTTGGGGTTCCTCTGGCAATTCGCTCTCATCCCCAGTTTCCGTTCCCCTCGACAAGTACGGGCACCTGTGATGCCGTTTCCTTCAGGCGCGTTTCGAGCGCAACCGTCTTTGCATCTTCTTCTTCCTTATTCGCCTGCGTCTTCTAAAAGAAATTTCGTGATGTGAGGATCGCCGTTCTAGATGAGTTCAGCGCAGGGCGCTACTTTTTTTCATCCTCCCCTGTTTTTTTTCGCGCGCTCGCCATGGTGCGTCCGAGCATTGCGATCCGTACCAATCAGTGTGCGTTCTTCTGGACCTCCGCCGTGTCGAAACCGGTTGTTTTTGGCATATACCTTCGCGCTGAAGTTCTCCGGCTGCGGTTCCGGTGCCGTTTCGGGTATTGTCAAGTACCGTGTTCTTATTTTTTATTGCCCAGATTTTTTTCTTCGATAATCTCCCGCCCTCTGCTCCAGGATGATCAAGGCCTGTATCTCGATTTGCCTAACCCCCCGGCCAAATTTCCTCAATATCTGCACTTTTTACTCAGACGGTCCCGTAGTGGCTGACTTGTTGAAAGAGTCCTGCCTTGGTCGTCTCGAAGACCGCGCCCCTTGGGTCAGCAACAATCTTCGCCCGTCCTTCTTTGATCAGTTTTCTCCTAAACGGACGATAACTTCCTCCGTCGAAGGCTTTTTCTCCCCCTTCCCTTGTTGGGCGCAAGACCGTCTTTCCACCCCGGATCCGGTCGGCCCGCTCCTATAAATCTCTCATCCAGAGCCTTACCCCCGCTTTCCCCCAAGGGCGCCAGGCCAGAACCCCTTTTCATACGAGCCCTGTCTTTCCATGGAGAGCACAGCGCAACGTCAGCGCTATTCCCCGTTTCGCGGTCTGACGGCATTCCCTCTCCCTTCCTTTGCTGGTCAACGATGGCGCCATTGCTCCCAGAAACTCTTTTCCCCCTTCGCTCCAGACGGGGATCGGGTTTTATGTCTTACCCGCCGCATGACCTTCCCCGTAATTATTTTGCCATCCGCGCTTCGTTTTCGTTCGACCCTCGATTTCCTTTCCAGCGATTTTTTCATTTTTTTCGCGTCTGATCCTTAGTTTGGAGCACTCCTAGATCTCCCCCCCTCCTGGGCTCTTGCCTCCTAAAAGGAAACACAAAATTTATTTTTACCGGCGGGCCGGCCTATTTTGATTCCCTTCTCGTCTAAAGACCCACTGATATTTCCTCATCGTCGTTCCCGGACCTGGTTGAGGCTGTTCTGCAGCGTTTTATTTTTTCCCCCAAGTCGTTTGACGTATTGACGTCCTTTTTTTTCCATCCGTTTGGTGGATTCTCCCCGTTCCGTACCCTCTTTCGATTTTCTTCGGATACTTCGCTCGGTATGCTTTTTAAGAAGCCTTTTGGGCACCCCACTGCGAGCGAATCGTTCTTTTTTTTTTTTGACCCACCCTATTTTTCCGCCGATCGATCGTCACAGTCACATCTCAGCGTTTTTTTTGCGCCATAGCTGTTCTTGCTACGCTGTTTTTTTATCACCCTTTTGGGGATCGATTTCGCGATCGATGGTTTCCCTCCCGGCCTATTATGCTGAGCCAGTCACCCCACCGCTATATACTAACTATGTGATGCCCGTACGCTCTTTTAGTAAGTACCTTTGTTTTTTAGCCGCCCTACGCATGTTTCCTTTCGAGCAGCTTGTTGAAGCTTCCCCTTATTAGGTTTTGTCCCCGCTTGATCTGCGTCAAGAGGATTGTGCCCCCAATTGCGCGTTACTAACTTGGCCTTCCCTATTTAGCCCTCTCTTCGTCGAGGTGATGAGATCCTCATTTGCTCTTGCTCTTGCCATTTATCGGTCTTCCTTCTTTGAGGATCCTACGAGAACTCGCGCTTGCGCTCTTCGGAGCAAGTTAAGTGAACTTTTTAGCTCGTTTTTTTTAAGCTTGCAGCTTCTCCCGATTTGCTCATCGCCTCGCTGGTTTTTCTCGGTGCAAATCAAGAGTGAGACGCCCATGCCGCCGGATCTTTCCCTCCAACGGTAGTTTTCCCCAGGTACCGTAGGGTTTCCTTTTTTTGTCAAAAGGCGGTTCACTTTTTTCCGTCGCGTGTTTTGACTATTTGTGATGACATGCTATCTGAAACAACCCCCACTTCCTTTCATCCCCTCCTGCTGCTTTTCCGGCGAATTAGCCGGTTCCCTCATCCTGCCCCGAGCGTTATGAGCTAACTGACGCCCGCCGCCGCACCCCCCTGAAAGAAGACTGCACTATCTCCGCAGGCCCGGCCGTCTTGTCTTTTCTCGGCAATGGGCTGGCGTTGCTGCGGGGGTTTTTTTCCAGCTTTCGGTT
>Ga0179593_1327199_pt1 | contig 10504 bp, 12 predicted proteins | sample CZODoug2_1_08_16_FD_185931 | JGI IMG/M metagenome (GOLD analysis project Ga0179593, IMG submission 185931) | Vadose zone soil fungal communities from Angelo Coast Range Reserve, California, USA - CZODoug2_1_08_16fungal (PacBio error correction) | ecosystem: Environmental > Terrestrial > Soil >... | reverse complement strand
AGACCCTCCTCCCCACGACACTGCGTAAGTTTCTCTTCAATCTGACGGGAACACGACTCTCCCTGCAAGGCACTCACCGTAGCGCTTTCTGCAGCATATAGTCTTAGTAGAAGTTCACCGGTGCTTACACTTTTTTTTTCATTTCCTACTCAGTGTTTCGCCTGCCCCCTCTGCCTATTTAAGCCCTGCCACAAGGTAGATCTCCACCACCATTTTTATGTCCCCTTTGAGCATGTCTCTACGGAACCGTGACCGCTTCCCCACGGCCAAAGAGTCACCGTGACGCCCTGTTTCCCTACTGACAGTCTGATGTCTTAAACCCATCCTCTCAAGCTTCACGCCCGGCAGTTATAAGTCGGCACAGGACGTCCCTTTTTGACTCCCGTGAAGTATTTTTTTTTTTATATAGGTCTCCACCCTCGACCTTTTCACTTTAACATTACTTCGTTTCAGGAAGCAAACCGCGATCGCCTTCGGGACTAGATACGCCCTTACTACCCGATAAAAGAAATCTCTTGAGAGACCCATCTATTAGCCCTCCCCAACTTTCCAGTTTCTCCTTCCGAGTCCTCATCTCTTCCTTTTACTTCTGTTGCGCCAAGACTCAGCCCCCCTGAAACCAAATATTAACTATAAGTTGAGATACTATCCATTGTTTGATCCTTTCCTGCAGGTATGTCTTCACACTTTTTCACGAAGCCTATCCCACAATCCAGCCACCACCTCCTCAACATCCCGTTTTCCTTCTATACTTTCGCCAATTTCAGGCTATTTTGTTGATTTATTCCCCTCGGATCGCTTGCTCTCGCAGCGTTGCCCCGGTCCCTGCTGACCCGACTGCTTTTCCCTGTTGACTAACACCTCGAAGCAGGAACCCCCCTTTAAGAGCCTTAGCAAGCTTGGTGAGGTCAGCGTCCGCCTCCCTAAGACAGATGAACTAACAGACTTCCTAACCCCAAGACATCCCCCCCCCCTGACACATTCCACCTCATCTCCGGGCTGTCTATATAGTTGACATCGGATCCTCTCTTGAAAACCAGGAAACTAACCTCAGAATCACTATCCTCTAGCCTATTCGCGAGTACTTTAGCCACGAGCCCTTAGTCGGGTTTAACCTGACATACGTCCACCTCGTTCGAACATTTCTTCCCGGTGTCCGCCTCGCTGTCAAGACAGCCTGCCGGGTCGCCTCTTCCTCCCAAGAGACTTTATGGACCATTTCCCGCATTCCTTTTTCCACTCTGTTCCATTGCCGGCTCCGCGCCGCCGCCGGATCATTTCGGGCCCCGCGCAGCAGGAACGGAGCTTAAGGAGACACATTTTTCGAGAAAGCTTTTTTTAGCGGAACCCTTCAATGAGCAAATCAGGTTATCAATCCGGAAATAGCAGAATAGATGCCCCCCGTTCCTCTCCTCATCCTCCACTGCACGCTTTTTTGGGCCTAGTCTCTTTGCTCTATGGCTTCTATCAAGAAAGGTTTAAAGAAAGAAGCTTGTTCTCCAGCTCCAGCCGGTTTTTGAACCAGCCAGGCGTCTATACCTGCGGCCGTTTGATTTTAGAAGTCTTCCGGAACCTTTTCCAGTTAGACGTAGATAACCGTTGCTTATGCAATTTTCTTTTTACTTTTCATCCGCGAAGAATTCCGTACCCCCTTAAGCTCCCGCCCCGATTCCTTCAAGACGCAGACGTGCGTGTTTCCCGGCCCCCTTCTAGTCCGACCGTCTTCCTTGCGGAGTGTTTTGTAACAGTTGAATTCGCCTATGACTGCGGGTTCGCCGATCCATGCACCTCTTGTTCGTGCCCTCTCGACGCGATCTACCCTATTTCTACTCTTTGAATATAACTATCCCCATACGTATTTACCGGTCCCGAAGCCTTTTCTTTCATGATTCCTGACGCTTCGCCGATGGCCTCTTCTTACTATTGTTTTCGGCGCGAAAGCAAGTCAAGCCCGCGTCTCCCCCTCCTTACGTAGGGTACGTCAAACACCCTTCCGCCCGTTGAACTCTATCTCTCCGAAATGCGATTTTGGCTATCTTTCCAACCCCTTTCCTATGATTGATTTCCTGATAACCCCCATGTTTTACTCACGCTACTCCTTCTGTAACTCCTTGTACTTCGCCCTCTGTCCCCCCTCACGTGTTTACCCCTGTCGCGTATCATATGTCCTGATCAAATGCTTCCATACTTCTTCATTTTCTAGTCCCTTTTGCTCCTCTTTACTAGGCGCCACCCTTAACGTTCCATGTCGTTGTGAGGATTGCACTCTGTTCGTGTTTGTACCCGAGTCCAAATTCCCACAGGTACGGTGTGTCCTTTCTTTTCCTTTTTCTTTACCCGCCCTATGCCACCGGCGTCCTATTCTTAGTTCCACCTCAGCGCCAATTCTGCCGAAATACCTCCTGTCCTCCCGTCAGCGGGTGTCAGGATTCTTAGCCTTTTCATCCCCACGACCTTACTTTCTCCCACTTCGACATTCTTTTGATCCGCACCCTCCCCCCTTTGCCCCTCTCCTTTCATGATGTTTGGATGCGCTTTACCTTTCTCCCCCAGTCCGACTACAATCCACTCCGACTTCGGTCACCTCGCCATCTTGTCTTGTTTCGCCGCCTCCAGTACCGCCCTCTGTTTAATGCGATGTCCTCCTTGTTCTACGTTATCTTCCTCCACATCAAGATACTCATGAAATTCCCCGGCGTTTTTTCGTGTCCGGTCTCCGTGGAATCTCCCCCCCCCCGGACCCTGCGCCTGATGCACTTCGAGTCCTGACTTCTAGGTGGTTTTTCGTATAGATCTCGATGACATATCAGCGTTTGGCTCTTCTCTTTTTACGACGGCGGAAAATCTTGCTCTGCCTAGTCTGCTTTGTCTTGACTCCACCCGCCTAGCCTCTGTAGTGGCATGAGCCCTCCCCCTTTACGGTCATCTTCTCTTCTCGGACCATAATAGACTAAGCGGAAGTTCATGATTATTTTTGCCACCCCCCTATCCCTGTCGTCCCCCCCCCCACTTTCTTCCCCCACAGCATGAATCTCTGTTCGTGCGCGGCTTTGATCCCTAATTTCTTTTTAGGCTTTTCCTTCCTTATTTTGTTCTCAGTCCTTTTTTTTTTCCGGATTCACGGCGGCCGCAGATGTCATGTTGACGAGGCCTTCTATTGAGATGCGGGACTCCAGTCTTTTCTGCTTCAGAATCTTCCATATGCTATTTTTTCTTTCTAGTACTTTTCACCACAATTTGCCACGCTGGCCATTTCGCCGGTTCTTGTAACTCCCTTCTTAGTCCAAATCGTACAAGTAGTCACACAAATGATTGTCACGCCCTCCCAATCTCATCTGTAGTATCCCCGGTTTTTCTCCAAAGGTCCCTGCTACTGCCGTGAGCCACAATTAAAGTCCACCTTTCCCACCCCCAGAGGCTCCAGAACGGAGTAGCGGACTCTTTTGTTTATTGACTTCCTAGTTTCATTTTAGTCCCCCTATTAGTGTCATCGCCCGTTTCAAACCTTTTGTTTTTTTCGACGTATTGGCAGTTTCAGGCAAGCCCCCCCCCCCCCCCCCCCCCCCCCCCCCCTCCCCCCCCCCCCCCCCCCCCCCCCCCACGTCAATCCCCCCCCCACCCCATTTTAGCAGCAAGCCTTAAACGATATGAGTTCATTAACCCACCTCTCTGTTTTCTTTTTTCTGCAACCCAGTGTCCCCTCTCTTAGTCTACACCCCCCCCCTCCCCCCCTTTTTTTCCCCCGCCGTCATGTATATTCTTTAAGTCCCTTATTTTTTTTGCCAAATTTTTCCCCACCCCATTTTCCCACTTTCCCCCCCGTACGACGAAGGATAATGTGGTATTCTTTGTCTTTCATCAATTCCCCCTCATTCTTTTTTTTCTTTTTCTTTTGCGATCTCCACCAACCACAACTGTCTTTTTCAGACTTCGCCATTTCCCCGTTTGAGCGGACTCCGATTTCTTCATCTTCTTAGCGTGGAAAATTCCCAATTCTCACATTAGTTTTCCCCCAATTTCCTACCCCATCTTTAGACTTTTGCTTATAGTAGTCCCCCCATGCCCTCATTTTTACTCGAGTTGGCTCACATTCAGAAAGTCTTTTGCCATATCTTCCCCGTATTCACGCCACCAGCTTGTCGAGTATACACTTGCCGCGACATCTGACTCCTTGCACTCCTGTTAACACTTTCTACGTATTCGTTTGCTTCATGGTCCGTTTTCTTCTCTGTCACCCGTTGCCTACTCTGTTAGTGCCTAGTTTTACAGCCCGTGTTTCCCGCCTAGCCTTTGTTTTTTTTTATTCTCAGCAAGCTTCTGGTTCCTTCATCTCCTTTTCATCCCCTCAACCTGCCCTTCGATATCTTGATACGATACTTGACCCCTTGCTTTCTGGACAATTCTCCTCAGGTATCGGAGATGCGATTCTTCTCCCGTTGTTGCTGTCCTCCCCTTTTTCCCCCGTTTCAGCACACATCTCCTCACCCCGTTGAGTGTTTAGTTTCCCTACCTGTCACTAACGCGACCTTAGTTCAACTATGATAGTAGCCTGCTCCCTCTTTCCCCCCTCCCCCCTTCTGTGTTGGTTCTATTGATGAATACTGTCGCCTACTGTTCATAACCCAGCGCCTCCTTCACTTATCGTCCTGCCACCATCTACGCAACGTCGCTCTTTTTGTGAAGAATAACCATTCTTACCCACATTTTTTTTGGACTTACGCTTTTCTTCTCCCCCCCTTTCTATCGTTCGTCTATCCAGCGACGTGATTTCATGCACCTACTTCTAGGGTTTTTTCATGACCCGTTCTTCTTCCCCAACCATAAAAGCTAATTACATTTCTGAAAAGAGGCACCAACGACCCCCTCGCGTGACTCGTTTTTCCCCGCCTCTTTTCCCTCCTCACACATCGTTTCCAGACGTTTTCCCCCCCTGCCCCTTCACAAGCTTTTTTTTGTCAGACTTCCCTCTTATGGCCGTAAACTCTCCCCCCCTTGTTTTTTTTTTCGACACTGTGAGGTGTTAAACACACCACTTGTCCGCCTGACCTATGATTCTACTGTTTTTAGTTCATTAGTCCCCCCCCCCTTTTTTTTTGACCCTTCCCCACTATATACGTCGAAGTTTGACATGAACCACTCCAGCCATCTCCGTGACACCTACTGACATGCAGTTAAATTTGGCTTTTGGTGGCAGATCTCACTCGTTCTTTTTTCGTCCATGAGCCGCCTGCCCTTAATCCCCCTGTGCCACCCGACCCCTGAGCCTTTGCTTTTGCCAATTACGAAGGTCCCCCCCACCCCCCACAACCCTATCCCCCCGGCTTCCTATTCCCCCCCCCTGTACTTTCTCCCTTTGCTCTTTTCTTGCCGACTACGAGCTCGCAGATTTGATTCCCCTTTGCCAATCTCTTGATCCAGCGCACAAGTATTGATACCCCCCCCCTCCTTCTATTTTCCCCTGTCCCCTGTCCTGGTGCTGAATCTCTCTCCTTCCCATCAATAATGTAGTCCCGTTCCCCCAGTGACTTAATAAGAGTACCTCCACTTGGTTGCTTCTTTCCTAGTCTCGCCTTTTTTTTCTCTTTAGCCATGTTCCCCTCCCCAATTCAAGCACTCGAATTAAGTTTGATAAGACTTTTTGTTACAATTCCCGGTAAAATGACTTCTCTGTCCCCCCCACGTTGTGACCCCCTCTTGGCCCAGCCGATTAATCTTGTTTTCAGTTGTTAATTCAGAATAGTATACATTAAGACTGCATCCCCACTGTTTCAACCCTCTGAAGCTTTCCAGAGGTGTTTTCCTTTTGTGTATTTTTTTCGAGACGAACTGGTGACCAGGCTTTTAAGAGCTTGAGGACTTGATACAGATCTTTTGCACATCTCAGCCGCTCCCCTTTCTTGCCTCACTTTTGCAAAGTTCATTGATGATGATTATCTCCCACTGAGACCCACACGATGGACCCACATCCTACAAGCCCAATATCTCTTTCTCCGCCCTGCATTCTTCCAACAGAAGCCAGAATTTTTCACGCAGCAGGGTTATCCGCGGACCGAAAACAGATGCAATGATCCTTATCCTTTTCCTCGCTATAGTTAAAGAGACGCCATCGCTTTCAGTGTGTTTTACCCCTTGACGTCATTTTCTCTTCATTTAACAGCTTACCCCCCCCCCCAGTGGGTTTTTTGCCTAAGTCTGGTTCCTGTACATCACGTCGGCCGATTCCCCCATTTCCCCCTTCTGACTTCTATGCATAATTCTTCCGCATATAGCAGACTTGATCAGCACTGTCGTTCGCTCGCTTGACAGTGGCAATCTCAGCTTCCCTCTTCCCCACTAAGACAGGACCTTTGCGACCCCCTCCTTTGTCGCATCCTCCCGCCCTACAGAGCTCCCGACAATTTTCCCCAGCCGCGATTGATAGTCGTCCCTAGACCGTTTCGATGCGTCAGCCTTTTTGCCCTGTCCATCTAGCTTGGAGAATTTCGGCGATCTCTGCTCCCCCATCTATTCCTGCCACCCCCCAGCTCCTCAGTTATCTTTTCTTTTTTTCGATACACCCTACCTAGAACCTTTGTTTAGGCGCCCCGTCCCCCTCCCCTTGACCTAGCCTTTCTGTCGTCTTCCGTCTTCTTCCTCTGCATCTCAGCCCTCTTCTCCTCCATCTCACGAGATTTGTCCCCCTCGGGGTCCAGTTTTCATCTTTCCCACCCATTTCTTTCCCTACGTTCCCCCTTCCTTTCTCTTGATGAGTATATCCACCGTACAACCTCACTCCCCTCGCATAAAAGTTGAATTTGTTCGCCCCCAGTATTGGGTCGCCTTTTTTTGCTTCCGCCGTTCTTTGCACCTTTGCGAGTAATGGAGTCCCGAGCCAATACCCCCGGTCCCTTTCCCACTAACGAGATACATAACCTGCTTTGTTCGTACCTTAGGAGGACGTCCTGCGACTCTTTCAGAATCAACACGAATCAATGAAACATTCAGTCACCCCTCCCTTCTAGACCCTGTAATGTCCAGAGCGGAACTCTTCTACTGGAACTAATAGGGACTGTTTGAATTTGTCATCGATATGAAGGAAATATTCTCTAAGCTTTCCCTCAAGTCAGAACGGGAATGAGAATCCTCTTTTCTTAGAGATTCTGCTCGTTGCTCGGGTGATACTGAGGAAGTTCCCACGTGATAGGACACCGTCTGATTAACCTTCCTCTTCTATTCCGCTCCCCTGCCGCCATTACGCGATCCCGGCTGCAGATATGATCTCACCTTCCCCTGTCTTCTCTCGGCCCCGTCCCCCTCCACAACTTCATTTATACCGTCTTTCTGGACTAACTGTTCTTCTGAGCAATCGTCTATGCCAAGATAGATTATTCAAGCTCCTTCCCATTATTAATCACGCCTGATCTTTCCCTTTACTGCTCTTGGCAATGGCCGCAAGAATGATTCAACAGTCCTCCGTCTTCTCGTCACTGTAAAAAGGATAAGCACTAATCCAGGGTTTGTGGTGTCCCCCTCCCCCCCCCCCCCCCCCCCCCCCCCCCCCACCCACCCGCGCAAGGACCCCATCCTGTCCTACCCCTTCCCAAGCTGCTTTTTTGTCCGGGGACTGCATAGAGTCACTCTTCGCTTTACTAGCCGTAGGATGCCCCTGACTTCTATCAATTCAGGTCTCGTCACTATCATTTACTTACCTCTACCCCTTACCCTCCCCGGCCAAGAAGTTCTTTTCCCTCGCCCTTCTGCCCTGAATCCTCTATTACAAACCCCCACCCCAACCAAACTCCCAACCAACAAAGTTGGCCTGTGAGATTTTATAATGAATTACCGTGTTAGTTTATACCGACACCGCGGAAAAACCACTCTCCCCTACTTTTGCTTGCTTTTTTTCTTTTTTTTTTTATCTCTTGCTGGGTTTTTTTCGTCGATAACTTTTCTAGAGGAGAACCCCACCCGGCTGCAAGTGGCGCCCCCATTCAGAGATAAGGAGGTTGATTGTTTTTGTGGTGTTTTTACTTTTCCCCCACCCATCCCCCGGATCTTCAAGTTAAAGAATTTATTCCGACGATTATTTGCAGGGTCCGTGTTTCGCGGCTCGCTCGGATTCCGAATGATCGCTTCGGTGAGTTTTCCCCCCAGATCTTGCCTTCTGGTGAGTACCACAACTGGAACCGTCTTTCTCCGAGTGTTGCCTCCCCCACACCCTCCATTTACCTCTTCCCTATTGTACACGTTGCGCAGCTGCCCAAATCCCCTTATAGATAGCCCCTTTCCCCCTGCCTCCGCCTTCCCTGACACTCTTCGCCACAGATCTTTCCTCTTTTTTCGCTTTCTTCTGCCTTGTTATTATGTGAGCGATCCCCCCTCCCTTCGCTCATAACCACGTGGACCTGTTCTCGACGTATTGGATAAGTGGCAAGACCATTACGGCCGGGCTGGATGCACTGCGTATCTTTATAAGATGGTGTAGTGGGCGTCAATTTTTGTGGTAATCTCCCCCATGACTCATCTCCCTGAGTTTTTCCCCGCGCCCCGCGCGAGCAGTTAACTCTTGCACGTTCCACTCATTCCTAGGACCTATTATCTCCTTGTTTAGAGGAAATCAGAAGACCCGGACCCGCCAACGAAGTCTTGCTTCCCCTTCCTTTATCCCTTCGTTGATTTGACTGCTCCTTCTTGGGTAAAAACGGGACCGTATTTTCCCGGTCGTCCAAAACTCTCCTTTTCCCTAAACACATGTGGTTTTTGCGAGGCCTAGAGCCAGAATCTCAACTCCTAGGGTTCGTTTTCCCGACTCTGATCTCCCCATCCATATACTGGTCCCACAGTACTAGCTCACCCGAAAAGACGGTTAATCCCCTCCTCTGCCGAATTGTTTCTTGGAATTACCTGGTCTTCTAGGCGGCGAGCCTTCTGAAAGAACGGCAGCCCCTAATGTTTCCGATGTCGGACTAATTTGATCTTACTGACTTCATTCGATGCTCCTAGAGCTTGTGCTATTGCCCCTCATATATCAAATCCTGAAGTATTCGCTGGGTATTCTCGAAGGATTAAGCTGGTCCCCCCCCCATTTACCTTGCCCACTCATTTTGTGAATCCCGTCAAGCTGTGAACCGTTCTAGACTCCTTCTTACAGTTGTTTTATAAGCGCTCCATGTACTGTTCCCCCAAGGCTCCTCAGCTTTTCCCATTACCTTGTTCTATCCCAATTTTTGTCCCCTCTGAAGTTCCTCGTTTTCCGCCCCCTATGTCTCTTTGTACGCCCTCTCCTACACAGTCATGCCTGAGACTGCGTCTAATGCAGGCCTCTATCGTTTTTCCCCCTCTTTCCTCTTTTTTTTTGCTCCCATTTAAAGTGTACCCCGACATGTTAGCAATGCGAATCTCGCTCCCGGCAGCAGTACCTTTTTTTAGTGAGCGTCTTTCCCACCTGGCTTTTTCAACCCCCCCCCCCGGGGCCCGTTCCTGCATGTGCGCCCATACCATAGACGAAGTTTTCCACCCCTTGTTTGTCCCCTCCGATTACTCTCTTTTGGTCTTCGACCTTTTTCTTCCGGCCTTTTGATCTTTGACACGAACCACCCGAATGGCCACAGTTACAGTTCTTCCCCCCCCTTCTAAGCCCTGCTATCGTATCCCATATGCTCTCGTGACTTTTTTCCACCCTTGGAACTTTCCCCCCCGCTATCAGTAACTGAGTCTCCCTCTCGTTTCTTTTCCATGTCCCCTGCTTTCTCTCTCTTTTTGAGATGACCTGGGTGTACTGCAAGTAGTTATAGAACTCCCTTCCACCGGATTGGCATTCTGACCGGCGGCGTATCTATTGCTATCCAGTTGCGGTGCCCTTGTTCATGTATCCCTTATAGGAGCTGTCGGTTTGGTCCCCTTTTCCCTCCGGTTGAGCACTGTTCCTTATTTATCTCACGGACGGGCTTTTTATTTTTTGTCATTTTTTGTTGATTGATGATTCGGCCCTGCCCCTTTATTACAAACCGGTCGATACAGTGTTAAGAAAGTAGACTGTCCCTCGTTCACCCATTCCTGTTCACCCCTGTGCCATCTCTAGGTTCTTCTTTCCTCTTGAGCCCCTTTGTTCCTCAATTTCGTCGGTCTAGGAACCCAGTATAACCCCTCTAGCAGCCCTACTTCCTTTTCCTGGTCGTCGTAGGTAGTCCAGGGTTTAGGCTACACTGCTCCATTGTTTGTTTTGTTAACTGTTGCTATCGATGGGAGGATCGATCTCCTCTTCCCCCCTCCCTTTATATCGACCTTGGCATCTCACCTGTTGACTCTTTTTTTGCTAACAGTTCCCTTTTTGCTGGAAAATATATTGAAGCCCCACCCTGATTTTTGCGTCTCTGACCGGGGGTTTCTTGTTGAGTAGGCATAAGCGGAGAACATGAACAAGATTGTTGGTAGTTTGTCCAGAATTGAAGAATGTGGGATGGTCCGTGATACCTCCCTTCCCCCTCTCCCACCCCCTCGGTTGTGACGCCTCCCGTATTGTTAG
>Ga0179593_1705580_pt1 | contig 10505 bp, 15 predicted proteins | sample CZODoug2_1_08_16_FD_185931 | JGI IMG/M metagenome (GOLD analysis project Ga0179593, IMG submission 185931) | Vadose zone soil fungal communities from Angelo Coast Range Reserve, California, USA - CZODoug2_1_08_16fungal (PacBio error correction) | ecosystem: Environmental > Terrestrial > Soil >... | reverse complement strand
AGGTTGATGCCTCCTTCTTTCTTTTTCTTTCCTCTCTGAGATAGAGGGGCCGCTCCTTTTTTTTCTTCGAGGAATGTCGGGACGACGAAGGTCTTTCCTCTTTTTTTTTCTCTTCTCTTCTCGTTGAACAAGGATCATCTTTTTTTTTTCTTGCCAGAGACAGTGCTAATATTTTTATTTTGTCACGACCTTTTTCTTTTTCTCTCAATAAGGAGGATTGCTTCAGTCTTTTTTTTTTTTTCTTTCTGGGCGGAGGAGAGGGAAGAGGCAGGATTCTCAGCCATCCTTCCTCCTTTTTTTTTTTCCTCTTCTTTTTTTCTCCCTAAAAGGAAGCTCGACCAGCCTTCCTTTTTTCCTCCTCTTCCTTAGTGTAGAATTTTTCTTCTTTCTTTTTTCTAGTAGTCCTCCCTCTTTTTTTTTTTTTTCCACGTTAAGTGGACAGAGGGAGAGAGCTGATCTTCCCCCCTTCCCCTTTTTCTTTTAATGGTCTCCCCCCCTTTCTTTTTTTTTTCCGCCTAAGGGCGAATCACCTCGTTTTTTTCTTTTTTCTCCTCTCTTTTTTACAGACGATTCTGGTTTTTCTTTTTTTTTTCCGAAAAAGCGATCCGGATCTGCTTCTGTCCTCCCTTTTTCTTTTCCCCCCCTTCCCGCGATTGAGACCCCGATCTGTCTTTTTTTTTGGCGCGGCCGCACGCCGAGCGATTTCTTTTCCTTTTTTTCTTCTCCCCCTCGCGATGGGCCGTTGCGCATTTCTTCTCCTTTTCCTTTCTCTGGGATTAACGAGAGGGCTGTGGCTTTTTTCCTCTTTTTTTTCCCTTCTTTAGCTCAGTTTGGCGACTTTCCCCTTTTTTTTTTCCCCTCTCTCTATTTCATAATAAACGTTGTTGTTGTGAGTGACTTTTTTCCTCGCTTTCCACCAATCGAGATCCTTTTTCTTTTCTTCAACGGGTCAGGATAAAAGGAGCTTTTCTTTCCTTTTTACCCGGTGAGGATAGCTCTACCTTCTCCTCTTTCCCCCCTGGCCGAGTCTTCTTCCTCCCACCGAGGCGCCTTCTCCTCTGGCTGCTCGGCGCGGGCGTGCGTGCCCTTTCTTTTTTTTCTTCCCTCGGTTTCTCAGCCGCGTTTTTTTTTTTTCCCCCCCCCCTCTTTCCCTTCTTTTGGACGCGCAGATCCGTGCCCTTCCCCTTTTTCTCCTCGTCGACGGGCTTCAAGAAAGAAGTCCTTCTTTTTTTCCTTCTTTTCCGTTTCAGGAAGTTTTTCTCTCTCGACGAGGTGAATGAGCAAGGAGGGCGGACACCTCCCCTTTTCTTTCTTCCCTTTTCCTTTTGCTGGAAGGGGACCCCTTTTTTCCCTTTTTCAGAGTGAACGGGAGTGCGCTCTTTCCTCTGTCCCCTTTTCACCGTCCTTTTCCTTTTGCGGCGCTTGTCTTTTTCCGGAATTTCCCCTCGATTTCTTCTTTTTTTTTGTTTTCGGTCGGCAAAAGCTTTTTTTTTTTCTCTTTTCTTTGATTCTGCTGTTTTCTTCTTTTTGTTCGAGACCCGGGGAACGAGGCTTTTCCCCCTCCCTTTGCCTTCGATTGGCAGGACTTTCCTCCCCAAAGAAAGTCCCCTTTCCCTTCGACGAAAACCGGCTCTTTTCTTTTTTTTTTTTTTTTTCCCTCCGATCGCAGGGGAGGCCAGGTGCCCGTTCCCTTTTCCCCGGTTTCAGGGACCCTCTTCCCTTTTTTTCTCCCCCTTCCTGGCCCCCGGAGGAAGGGGTTTTTTTTTTTTTTTTTTCTTGAGTGTTTCAGCTTCGCACCGGGAATTCAATTTCTCCTTTAAACCGCAACGATCGCGCGGCCTCTTTTTTTTTTTTCTTCCCCCCCTTTTCCTGCCCGTCGAGGCTCGATGATGGGTCGCTCCTTCTTTTTTTTTTTTCCCACCAAACTTCGCGTACTTTCCTTCCTTTTTTTTGGGTTTTTTGGTTTGAAGAGGCGGCGTTTTTTTTCTTCTTTTTTCCCGATACAAGGACTTCTCTTTTTTCTTCTTTCCCGGGCGGCGGGGTTTTTTTTTTTTTTCCCTGTTTGCAAGGGAGTAGGGGAACAGGAGTTTTCTTTTCCTCTTCATGATAGTGTTACCTACCCTTCCCCCTTTTTTTTTTCTTTTCCCTGTAGAGATCAAGGAGGGAGATCCCCCCTTCTCCTTTGGTCCCCTTTTTTCTTTTCATGGCGACTCCCAATTTCCTCAAGGCGTGGTAGTAATGCGAGGATGAAGGGTCCCCCCCCCCCTCCCCCCCCCTTCCTTTCCTCTCGGTTTTTTTTTTTTTTTCCACGGGTTTCGACTTAGGGCGAGCCTTCCTTTTCCTTTTTTATCCCCTGTATAACGATTTCGACTTCCCTTTCTTTTTCTTTCTTTTTTGGATTTCTTTTTCCCCCCTCTTGGGTCGCCAGATCCACGGGGGGCAGACGCGTGGGCGACCCCCCCCTCTTTCTCCTTTTTTTTTTTTTTTTCCCTTGCCTTGATTACGGACCACATTCCCCCCCCCCCCCCCTTTCTTTCCCCCCGCAAAGTCTTCGGTACTTCCGGCCCATCCGGCCGATTCCCCCTTTTTTTTTTTCTTCTCTTTTTTAGTTTGGCAAGGCCTCGTTTCGTCCCTTTTTTCCCTTCCCGCTTCGGGGTGACGAATACGAAGGGTTGTGATGTTCGTTTCCTCTTTTTTTCGCTGGCTTTTTGTTCTTCCCTTCTTCTTTGTGTAATGCTTCCCCTCCCCCCCTCTTTGAGGAGGGAGAGTCGGGGCTTTTTTCTCTCCCCCTTTTTTGTGATCGAGGTCCTTCCTTTTCCTTCTTTCTTCCTCAGTGCAGCCTGATTTTAGCTTACGTTTTCTTCCCCCTTTCCTTTCACTACCCGGGCGGCCCTTCTTGTCAGACCGTGCTTTCTTTTCATCTTTACAGTTCAAAGATGTGATCGGGATTTTTCTCCCCCCCTTTGTTCCCCCCCCCCCCTTGGTAGGCGTGGGTCCCCTTTTTATGAGAGGGGATCAACCTCGAAGGCTTTGGCCAGAAAAACCTTTTTTCTCCTTTTTTTTCCCTCCCCCTAGAACGACGGGCACGCCCTCTTTCCCTTTTTTCTACAGTCACGATCCCGGTACTGGTTTCGCCCTTTTTCTCCTTTCTTGTGTGTGAGATCTTTTCCCTCACTCCTTCCTTGAATCGTGGAAATTGTAAGGTGAACGGCACGGCCGATCCGGCCCCTCCTCTTTTCCCCTCTTACAGTGTTTTTGGCAAAGCCGGGCGTGTCCCCTCCCCCCTTTTTTCTTCCTTTCCCCCCCCCCCCCCCCCCCCCAACCCAAAAGATTTTTTTTTCCTTTTCCAATGTCCGTGTGCACGACTGTTTCTCTTCCTTTTCGGGCTGGGTCCTGGAAAGGGGCTGGAAGGTTCCCTTTTTTCTTCCTTTTTTTTTCCGTCTTTGATCTTGCGGGGCGGGGCGGCCTTTTTTCCTTTTCTCTTCGTTCGGGAAAGCTAGAGCAGTTCGTCCGAGGCCTTTTTTCTTCCCCTCTGTTTTTTTTCACGACAGGAAGGACGCCTAAATCCCCCCCCTTTCCCTTTTTCCCTTCTTTTTAAATCGAAACCCCCCCCCCCCCCCCTGTCCCACGATCGGTGGTCTCTATTTTTTCCCCCCTTTTTTTTCCCCCCCGAAAGAATACGGGGACTAGAATTCTTTTTTTTTTTTTCTTCTCCCCTGCTTTTGGCGTTTCGGACAACCTTTTTTTTTTCTTTTTCTTTTTTTCGCCGACGGGGCAGCGAAGGACGTAGCCTCCTCCCCCTTTTTCCCCTCCTTTCCCACGTGGATATGCGCCACCCTTTTTTGACCACGAAAAAACCATACAGGATGACCCCTTTTTTTTTTCTATTCCTCAATGGATCGTCCCCCCCCCTTTCCTTTTCCTCCCCCCCGTGGCACGCGCTCGAAACAACTAGTAGAGAGATGCTTTCTTTTTCTTTTTCCCACTTCAGCTTCGCCTTTCCCCCTCTATTCTGAGCGCAGGGATTAATATGCACGTCTCCCCTTTTCTCTTCCTTTGGCTCTCCTCACCCCCCCCCCACCTTCGACTTGTGGCTTCTTTTCCCCTTTTCTTTGCGGCCCGCGATCGGCGAAGTTTTCCAGGGACGGCCCTTCTCTCTTCTTTTTCTTTTTTTTTTTTCTTCGACTGAGATACTGGACCGACCTGGTTTCCCTTCCCTTTTTCCCTTTTTTTTCCCTCCCCGCGGCGAGAAGCGAGGAGAAAGGTTGATGACAGCGCTCTCCTCTTTCCTTTTTTCTTCTTTCCTTTTCCCTTACTTAAGGATCGAGCGCCTTTTTCCCTTTTTTTTTTGGCGAGAAGTGGCTGGTTCCCCCTTTCTCCCCTTTCTTTTTGAACTACTTACAGCGGGGCCCCCTTCTTTCCTCGGTCAGACCTTTAGGCATTAGTGAGGGGCTTTTTTCCGGACGATCTTTTCCCTCCCCTTTTTTTTTTCCCCCTGCGCGGAGGGGCGGAAGGCAGCTTTCCCCCTCCCTTTCCCCCTCCCCCCTTTGCAGTGAGAGGCGGCCGCGGTCCTTTCTTCCCCTTTTTTTCTTTCATCACGATTCGCGAGAAGGAGGCTGATCGCTCTTTCTCCCGTGTTTGCCGACCGACTGGCGGGAGCTCTTTTTTTTTTTTTTCCTTCCCCACGGCATCATTTCACGTAGCTGCAGCGCGGGATTCCCTCCTTCTTGAACCGTCCCCCTTCTCCCTTTTTTTTTGCACGTCCCGGCCCTGGGAATAACAGTAGGTGTCCGAATCTTTCCTCCCCCCTCTTTCCCCCGACTCATTTATGGAAAGCCCTCTCCCTTTCCCCTTTCCCTTCTTTTTTTGTACGGCGCCTGCTAGCAGAGGAGCGTTCCTCCCCTCCCCCCCCCCCTTTTTTTTTTTTTCCCGGTTTTAGAGCTCTTAGAGTCCCTTCTTTTTTTCTCGCCGCGCAGAGAAGCTCGTGTTTTTCTTTTTTCCTTTCCGCTCGCTATTTTTCTTCCCCACGAGTGATTCAGGACGCTCCCTTTTTTTTTCCTTCTTCCAACAGAGACATGTTGCTCCTTTCCCCCCCTGGAATCCACCTACTCTAGGAGTTTTGGCTTCCCTTCCCTTTCCCCCTATCTGCCGTGTTGTTTTCTTTCTTTTAAGGATGAGGCCCGGGTATACGTCGCCCCTTTCTCTCTCCCCTCTCTCTTTGGAGGAACAAGGTTTCGCCGGAAAAAAAGGTTCCCCCCGCGATGCTAGGCACCTCCCTTTTCCCCGACCAGGAAGAGGCTTAATAAGCTTGTTTCTCTCTTTTTCCTCCCTTCTCCCTCGCGGAGATACGAGGAGCTGTCAACCCTCTCTTTCCCCTCTTTTTTTCCGGAATTCCGGCCGTCCCCCTTTTTTCTTCCCCTCGTCGAAAGAGCTCTACCAGATCTTTTTTGAGTCGAACGTCTCGCCCCTTCTCTGGGGCGGCCGAGAAGATCAGGAATTTTTTCCTTTTTTCAAGCCGCGGGTGTCCCGAGAATCTATTTCTCCCTTCCCTTTAAGCGGCTCGGAAACGAGGGGGCCTTTCTCCCCTTCTTTTTCTTTTTTTTTTCCTTTTTGCACGAGGCGACTTGAGGTTTCTTTTCCCGTTTCCACGGGCAGCCGAAGAGTGGACGGTTTTTTCCTCTTTCCTCCCAGATAAAGAGCACGACCCTCTTCGTGGGGAGAGAGGAGGATTTTTTTCCCGACAATTTCTTTCCTGATTCAGCCTCTGCTAGAGGATTTATTTATTCCTTTTCTCCCCTTTTTTCTCTCTCCTTCCCCTCCCTTTTGCACGGACCGAGGGTAGTGAGAATTTCTTTCCTTTCTGACACAGGGACGACCTTCACGGCGTTCTTCCCCCTTCCTTCTTTGACGCATTATCGCCAGAGGAGGCCGGTTCCCTCCCTCCCCCCCTTTCATTTTTTCTTCCGCGGTGCGAAGAGACACTCTTCTTTTGGCCTCCCGGCTTTTCCCCCTTCTTCCCCCTCCCTTTTGGGGAACACAGAAGGATTTAGAGCTTCTCTTTTTTCCCTTCCTCCAACCGGGCGAAGGACTTTTTTTTTCCCCTTCGGAGAGATCATATTCCTCATCTCTTCTTTTTGGAATTCAAACCTCCTCCTCTCTCGGAACGGGATTCTTTTTTCCTCGGGCGCCGGGGAGCAGAATCAGGCGTTTTTCCCCCTCTCTCTTTCCCCCGTGTCGGAGGGGTGGCCGGTCTCCCCCTTCTTTTTGAGAAAGGGGGCCTTCTTTCACCTTTTCCTGTTGGAGATACAGATTCTTTTGTTTCCTCCCCCCTTTTTTTTTCCTTTCCTGCACTCTCTCTCTTACACCGCTAGTGAAACCGGGAGATCCGTTCTCTTTTTTTCGCCATGGAGCACTCAATTCTTTCCCCTTTCTTCCCTGACAGCGGTCTTTTTTCCTTTTTTTCCCTCCCGAGGCCCTGCAAGATCGCGAACCTGCAACTTTTTTCCAGTGCAAGGGTTAGAAGTAGGGAGGTCCTTTTTTTTTTTTCTTCTCCTACTCTGACTTCTGACGGGAGCGTGACCGGTCATCCGGTGGGTCTGGTTCTAGCAAATAGTGTTTTTTTCCAGTGGTACTCGGGGGAGAAACCCCCATCGCCGGCCAGGCGGCCCTTTCCCCCCCCCCCCCCCCCTCCTAGGTGGAGAACGCAAAAGTCCCTTTTTCGATGACAACATCGTTCCTCTTTTTTTTTCCTTTCCAGCCTCGTTTCGCAAATGGCAAAGCGTTTCTCCCCTCTCTTTTTTTTTCGATCGGAGCAGGGCGTGGAGAGTGCGCGTCGGCACGTGGGGATGTTTTCTTTGGGGCGGCAGGGAGTCTTCGGGCGCTTTATTTTCTCTCCTTTTTTTTTTCCCCCCTAAAAAGGATACGGAGAAGGACTGTGCACGGACCGCGATTCCGTGTCCCGCGCAGATCAAACACTCGGCCAGACCTTTTTTGGGGCCTTTGGGTGGTCAAGGTCCCTTTCCTCCCCCCCCTCCCGGCCAGACAGGACGAACTGTGCTGGCTTCTTTTCTCTTCTGAAAACAGCAGTTTTTTTTTCCCTTTCGTCGAAGGAGGGATCCACGCCTGCTGCCTCCCTTTTTCCCCCAGAGCCCCCGGGCAGGGCCGACTCTGATTCGGCGTGCCCCGTTACAACATACCAAGTTTCCCGCTCCTTTTTGCGGGCACGGTGATCGACCATCTCTCTTTCTTTTTTTTCCCTTCTTCTCCCCTTTTTTCCCTGAAAGGCGGTAGAACAGGGACAGGGATCGTGAACTTTTTACGTGGTCCTTTGTTATCTTGTTCGATCTTCTCGACCCTGCCCGAACCATTTTTTTCTTTTTTTCCCCCCCCCCCTTCTTCAAAGAACCAGTCATTTTTTTTTTTGGTGTCGCGTGTAGAAGAAATTCACGAGGCCCGCGGTTCTTTTTTTCCTTTTTTCCCTTCTTTTTCGTCGGAAATGCCGCACGGGGTAGTCCTATCGTGCAGTTCTTTTTCTCTTTTTTTTTTTTTTTTTGGAGCCAGCCGTCGAGGATTCCGTTTCTGGAAGCTCTATCCTTTCTCTTCCCCTTTCCCCCCTCCTTCGCACCAGAACTGAGAGAGGCTGCGATTCCCTCCTTTTTCAAGCCCGACCTGCTCCGATCGAAACCGCAACATCCCCCTTTCTCTTCTTTCCCCCCATTTTTCCCGGGAAACGAGGCTGGCCGAAGAATCTGGCCTCGATTTCTTTTTCCTTTTTTCCGTAAGACCGGAGGACTTTGCGTCGCCCCCTTCTTTTTTTTCCTTTTTTTCCCTCCCCTCTTCCCCTTTCTGTGTCCTACTCAAGGAACTGCGGTCGCCCCGCGTCCTGCCCCCCCGTTTCTTCTTTCCTGTCCTCGCCGGCAGGGAAGTCGATCGGATACAGGGAATCCGTCCACCGCTTTTTCTTCCCCCCTTGGACCACGCGCTCGGACCACCTGCTTTTTCCTTTTTTCATTCTTGCTCGCAGTACAGACACGCTTGTGCCGCTCCGGCTCTTTTCCCCTTCTCCCCTTTTTTTGGAATCTCGCCGGGAGGCTTAAAGCAGGTTTGTTAGTGCCGGTTTTTTTTTTTTTCCAACGATATGGATATTCCTCGTTCGTGCGGCCCGCTCTTTTTTTTTTTTTTTTTTTTTTCCCCCCTTCACCGCGATTGCAAGAGCAAAGCCCCACGCTCCTTTTTTTGGTTGAGCGAGCGATTCTGGCCGCCGTATTCGCTCCTTTTTTTTTTTTTCCTGCAACCACGTTTAACGCCGCGCGCTCGTCCTTCTTCCTCACGCGTCGGGAGAGTCGCGATCATGAGTTTTTTTTTTCCCCTTTTTGGAGAGGCGAGCGTCGGCGCCGAGCTTTTTTTTTTCTCTTTTTTTTTGAGACTGCTCCTTGGAACGCGAGCAGCCCTTGCCCGGCCCTTCCTTTTTTCCCTTTCTCGGTCCGAAATTTAGGGCGTCGTTAGGCTGTCCCCCCTTTCCTCAGTTCGAGGCGGGCGATGTTCGCGCGGTCTTCCTTTTTTTTCCCCCCCCCTTTCGCACGGACGCGGTCCGGCACAGGCGCTTCCCTTCTTTTCAAGGCAGCTCGACCAGCGGAATCACTTTCCCCCTTTTTTTTCCTTTTTCTTTTTTTTGATTCGGAGAGCGCTTTTCCCTATTGCGCGAAGCGGATAGTCGTCCTCGCCGCCCTTTTTCTCCTTCTCTTTAGGGAGCGCGCTTGATCTTCGCGACACGACCCCCTTTTTCCTGCGGGCCTCGTGCACGGAGCCCCCCCCTTCCCCTGCCTCCATGGCGCATCCATTTTCATTTTGCGGCGCTAATACGGATCTGGACCAGTCTTTTTTTTCTTCCTCCCCCTGGGATATGCTCGTCAGAAGCCGCCTTTTTTCGCCAGAACAGGGCGCGAGCGCCCCCGTATCTTTTTTCCCTTTCTTCCTTTTCCCTGGCACCGCCGCGACGAGCAGGATCGTGCGGCCGTTTCTTTTTTTCCCTGCGGCCGGCGTGCGCCAGATAGCCCACGAAGATGATCGGATTCTTTTTTTTTCTTTTGCGATTTTCGGCCATCTTTTTTTTTTTTTCGCGTCCATGGGAATACACCTAGCTCTCGAGTTTTTCTTTTTTCTTTTTTCTTTTCCTACATCCTCTATTCTTTGCCTTCCTTTCCCTCCCCCCTTTTTTTCGATGGAAGGATGAGCCTTTTTCTTTTTCCCCTTTTTTTTCCATGGACGCTGGAAGGAAACGGGTTCAGGATACCCTTCTTTTTTTTTTTCCCCATTTCGGCGGAAAGCCCCAGGAAGGCGGCTCCCTCCCTCTTTTTTTTTTTCTGCGCACGGGCCTCTTCTCGGCTCGAGGAGATGGGCCAACGGAGCGACTTTTTTTTTTCTCCCCTTCCCTCGTGGCGGCGCAGCTTACGCACTCTCCCCCCGTTGGAGACGAGATGTTATGGGTTTCCTTTTTTTTTTTTTTTTTTCTTTTTTTTTCAGCGGGAACGGACGGATGTCCTCCTTTTTTTTTTTCTGGGCGGGTAGGAAAGCGTTTTCTTTTCCCCTCTTTCTTTTGGAGCCGCCCGAAGCCAGGAAGCGCTCCCTCTTTTATTTTCCCTTTTCCAACTGGATCAGGGCACGACGTTGAAAGAGGCGCCTTTTCTTTTTCCCCTCTTCAGCGCACGCGCCGAAGAACCGTTGTGACGGTCGGGTTTTTTTTTTCCTTTCGATCAGCGCGCCTCCACGCTGCACGGGACCCCGTGATGATGGGAAGTGGTTTTTGGCCCGAGGCCTCCCCTCCTTTTCTGGTCCGCAAGTCGGGTAAGGAAAACAGCGCTTGAGAGATTCAAGGAATATGTCGCCTCCTTTTCTGGTTAGAGCTGCCGGGTATCCTTCCCGGAGGTTTCCGATAGCGCTTCCTTCTTCGTGCGCCTTCTTTTTCCCCGCCGCTTGGCCGCCGCCCTCTTTTCTTTTTTCCTTCTGCGAAAAGCAGATCCCCCCTCTTTCCCCCTTTTTTCCGCACCGACCCAAGCCGAATTTCCTTTTTTCTGGTTCTTTTTTTTTCGAACTACCCTCTGGAAAAGGGTTCTTTTTCCTTTTTCCGCGTTTTAAAGGAGAAGCTATCCTTGTCTCCCCCCCTTCCCCCAGAAGTCTTTCCTTCTTTTGGATAGGAGAAGGGAAACCTTTCTTCCCTTCTTTTTTTCCCCCCTCTCTTCCCGTAGAGAGATAGATGGATCGCGTCCCTCTCTTCCTTTGTTCTTCCCCCTCTCCGGCCGGAAAATCAACCCCTTCCCTCCGTATCCTCCCGCGACCCTTTTTGTGGCAGAGGGAGGAGGAGCGCCCCTTCTTCTCCCAGATCGAGAGGGATCGGACCACTCCTTAACAAGGGAAGGAGGGGTCCCAAGCCACTTTTTCTAAGGTTGAAACTTTCTTGGAAAAGGAGCTCTCATTTAAGGAGGGCCCCTTTCCTTTTTTTCTACTTC
>Ga0179593_1476881_pt1 | contig 10505 bp, 15 predicted proteins | sample CZODoug2_1_08_16_FD_185931 | JGI IMG/M metagenome (GOLD analysis project Ga0179593, IMG submission 185931) | Vadose zone soil fungal communities from Angelo Coast Range Reserve, California, USA - CZODoug2_1_08_16fungal (PacBio error correction) | ecosystem: Environmental > Terrestrial > Soil >... | reverse complement strand
TTCGAAGACCTTCCCATTTTCACGCTTAATTGGGGGCAGGGGCCCGTTTCGTGGTTCCCAAGAAGGTGACTCTTCTTCTCCTTCTTGCCGGCCCCTTGGTGTTCTGCCAACCTCTTCCCCAAAACTTCCCACCAGAACTGAACTGTTCCCACTACCCCCCTTTCCCCAGTGCCCCCTCCCGTTATACCAGGGCCTCAGTTCATCCCTGATTTTTTTTTTTTCCCATCCACCCCCCCCTAGGGGGCTACTTATCCGCATTTTGAATTTTTTAGCTTTTCTTTTTACACTCGTTTTGTAGTCCTTCTGGATCTTTTCGTGAAACAAACTTGTTTCCTTTCCTTTCTCTGTCCCGTGTCATCCGAGGGGTGGAGTTCCCCTGGTCCTTGGAAACATCCCTTCCCCCCCCCCCGGATGCTTATGCTTCTTGCTTGTTCGGCATCGTCTTTCCGTTTTTTTAGATTTTTATTCGACCCCCTTTTTCAATGGCAGTTTTCAAAAGCTGTTTATTCAAAGGCTTTTCCTCCTCTTTTTTAACATTAAACAGTTGCCACCTTTTGAATTGTCTTTCCCAAACTAGTCCCTCCCTCGCCCCCCCCCGGTCTTCCTATCGATCTAGGGCCCCGCTTGTCGGGTTCAAGAGGTTTTCAACCCGTCGGATCGTCTTTCTCTGTTCCTGTCGCGCCCAGCCTGCCCCCCTCTCCCACTTGATGATGTGTTGTTTTAAACATTGCACCCACCTTTTTCGGGACGCACTCAACCTTGAGTTTTTCTTTCTTTTTTTCCAAATTCCGTATTTCTGGCAGCCATGCGTCGTTTCCCGCTTTCTCCCTTTGACCACACTGAAACTGGATGTTCTTGCCGACCCCCGTCCCTCTTTTTCCCCCCTTGGGGCGAGCAAAGCTTAGCCCCCCACTCTTTTTACAAAACGCATTTTGCCTCCCAAACCCCCTTCGTGCCCCTTGAGTTCTTGCGGCATCGAGTTTTGATCCTTATTCACCGGACCCCCCACTTTAGGCTTTTTTCCATTGTGCACCCCCGATGATGGTGGGTTCAAGCACGGCCTTGCCCTTTTTTGGTTTTGACCGTCGTACGACGACCACTTTTATTTAACTCTCTTTTTCCCACAGACTTTGTTTGCGTCGGTCCCCAAGCCCTTTTTTGTTTTTTTCGTGACTTCCAAGATTCTTTTTTATTCAACAAGGATTCCCCTTAGCCTTGAGATTTTTGGCGCCCTTTTTTCCCCCATTCCCCCCTTTCTTGGAAACGCTAAGCGAATCCCCCCCAAACATGCTAAATTGAGAAAAAATGATCCATTTCCCACCCCATCTTTCACTTTTTTTGTTTTTCAGCTAAAGGCCCGCTGGACCTCGTCGTTTGCCCTCGACGTTTATGACGGGGCTTAACTTCCCGCCCTCACCAGCCTGCCCCAATCCACATGCTTGGCCTTTGTTTTTTGACCCCTTTTTTTTTGCCGGTACGTCTTTTGTAGTTATGACAATTTTTAGTCCCTCCTTTCGACAGTCCAGGCAAACTGCCTCGTTTGTTCTTTGATTCGCCCCCCCACCCCCTAAAACCCGACTACCACCATCGAATATTCGGCGCTTTTGCGGACTTTATACGCTCCGAGGCCTTCCCAGGGGTCTTGCCCCCCTCGGATTCATCCCCTTCGCCCCCCATTCTCGTCATTCCCCCCCCGGACCCCTATCGTTCTGAAGCACCGCGTTTTTCTGACCCCCGATTTCGGCTTTCTTAACTTTTTCGGTATTTTTTTTCTTTACGTCTGTACTTGCGCCCCCCGTTGAGCGCTTTCACCGGCTAACCTACAACATTTTCTTTCCCCCGCCCAGCCGACCCCCCTTATTTTCGTCTAAGCACGCACCTCCCAGCATTGTCGTCCCCCCCCTCCAGTATCCGAGCCCCCCTTGTTGGTGTTTTCCTACCAATGCTGTTTTTCTCTTTTTAGACCTTATGACTTTTTTGAATCAGCACTCCCCCCGATTCGTTGCCCTACCGCAGTTTTTTTCCCACCCTTTTTTGCCACCCCCGAGACACACCCGTAGTAATCCTCCCAGCTTTTTGCCTTGCCCTAAATCCCTTGCAGCTCGGTCTGATAGACTTTTGCCCTCTCTATAGCTGCCTATTTGTCCGCCCGAGGGCCCTTCCACGCTTCTTTGCCTTTTTGTTCTTGGTTCCCCCCCTTCCCCATTCCCTTGACCGTCACAGATTTAAGTTTTCCGAGGTCTTTTTTTCGTGGTCCCCCTTCACCCGGCGTGTACTTCGTCAAAAACAGTCCCTTTGGCCTTTCCTTCCTCCCTTCCCAGTTCGGTCCCCGAAGCTTCCTCCCCGTGCCCCATTGCTGCGGCTGACCGGGTGCTCCCTCTTCCGAACCGAAAGTTAGTTTTTCCTGGGAAACCATGCCCTGTCCCCGTGATGAAGATGTTTTTTTGGCCTTGATCCCTTTTCTTTTTTTCCTCTTTTTCCCCCCCCTCCAAAAATTTGTTTTTCTTTTGGCGTAATGAGGTGTTTGTCCCAGCCCCCCGAACCCGCTTGAGTTTTTCCTCAGCCCCCCCCTTTCATTGCCATTTGCCCCTCCGATCCCTGTGGGTTCGCCTTTTTTTTTTTCAGAAATCCCTGGTATATCTCATTGGGGAAAAAGTCCACCTTTTGGGCCGCCCTTCCTGCCGCTTGGCGTAATAGCCCACCCCTCCACCATTTTTGTTCCGGGTGATGGATGTTGCCCCTTTTTCCAGCCCCCCCCTTTCCTTCCAACAAATACCCCCTCCGTTCCGGCAGGTCCGCGGCGACTTTCCCTATATCTTTTTACCCCCTGATTGAGGCGCCCAAGCAACCCTTTGGTCCCTTGTTTTTTCCGAAGTCAGCCATGGCGTTTCCTATTGGGCCTTGTCTGCCCCCTCCCTTCCCCCTATCTTTGTCTAGACCGGGTTTTTTTTTAAGACACCCCCCCTTTCCCTCCCTGTGTCCCCCTTCGGCAGCCCCCATGCGGCAGGTGCTCTTCCCCGCGAGTGCTCCCTTTTTGGGAAGCACCCCCTTGGCCGCTTTTTGCACGACCAAAAGTTTGGACTTTCCCCCCCTCTCCTGGGACATGGCGTTGAACAATTTGCCCAGCGGGCCAGGTCCGTCTGTCTTGTTGACCAAAACCCCTGCTCGTCCGACCCCGCGTTGGTTCTTTTAAACCCACAGACTAAGATTCGATTGATTGCCAGTTTTACTTTTGTGGCGTCTGCGGGTCTGTCCCATCGACCCCCGGTGTTATCCCCCTCCGGCTTCAATTATTTTCCCCAATTCGCTGCTCCCGGCCCCGGTATTCGTTTTTGTTAGTCGGATTCCAAGGCCCCCCCCCTTTGGGTGCCCCCTTTCCTTTATCCCCATTTTAAACCCTTATTTCCTTTTTCCCCCCCCCCCTCCTAGTTTGTTGTGTTGCCGGGAGGAGGATTTTTTTTCCATTTGTAGCCGCATCTCACGTTAGTTGGTAAAAAAGGTTTGGGCATTTTGTGTCAAGTAATCCTTTTTTCCCCCCCCACCCCCGATTAGGAGCACCTTAAGTCGATTTTAGAAGAGTCTGGTTTTTGCCGATTGGGTTTCGGTATTGGCTGTTTTTGCCTACAGGTAGCCCTCGTCCCCTTCCCTTTAGACCACCCCTTTATCAGTAAATCGTCCTGTGGATGCCTTCCCGCGTTTGGGGTCTGTGTTTTTCCCCGATAAGGCCGTGTGTTTTGGAAGGTTACCCCCAAGGGAACCCCCCCATCCTCTCTTGGCCCCCCCTTATGGTATTGGAATTCCTGTAAGGTCATTTCCTGTCTACTTTTCCCCTGCGCAGTTGGGGTGGTTTCCTTGCATCCCGAGGGACAACAACCTACAATTTTAAAGCTTGTTTGTTCGGGAGCCCCTTTTCCCCCCCCTCTCGGTCGCTTAACTGCCCCCCCCTGCCATTCCCTTCCTGCCCATTGGGGCCCCCCGTTAGCCAGGGTGTTTTCCTTGGTGTTTTCTCTGCACCACTTTTGGCGTGGTCGTTTCGATTTTGCAAGTTTTTGTCCCCCACTCCCCCCGGGCCGCCAGTTATGTCCCCCCCCCCACCCCACCTTTGACGCCCCACTTTGTCTTGTCCCTCCCCGCGGCTTCTTTTTTTGGCCCGCTTGCTTGCCCCCGGCCAGGGGTCTCCCCCCCCTCGCAATCCTTTTTTTTTTATTGGTGGGATTTGTCAAGTTCATCCCCACAAACCCTTTGCAAATCCCCCGCCGGTTTTTTTTTTTTCGGCAAATGTTTGGTGTAGGGTTTTATTCCAATTAACGTTGTTCTGCGGGCGCCGTTGGCACTTTCCCCCCCCCCCTTTTCCCCCCTTCGGTTTTTCTGCGTGAGAACCCCCCCCCCGGCACTTTAGTCTGGCATCTTTTTTCAAAAACTTTTTTCACACCGACTAAGGACGCTGCGCAGGTTTCCACTTGTGAATGGGTCAGCTCCTCCCCTTCCCCGGTGTTTTTTCATTTTGCAGTTTTTGAGCGCCGGTTTTCCCCACCAAGTTGCGGGACTTTGTCTTGGGGAACAATTTTTGCTGCCCCGGTCTCCCCTGGTTTTCCCAACGTACCCCCCCCAAAATCTTTGCCAGCTTTCCCGCCCAGTTCAACCGATAAGTTCGGTTCTTTTTGTGATCGTTCCTTCCGGTCTATTTCTCAAGTCCTTCATCCACCCATTTTCTTACATTCACACTTTTTTGGCCAACATGATCGGCAGTGGCTGTCCCCTTGCGACATTCCCCCCTTTTTTTTTTTTTACCCCCGTTTTGGTGAAGACTTTTTAAACAGGGGTTCAAGACATTTTTTATTCGAAAACTATTCGGTGACGTTGTTCCCCTTGTGGCATTTCTACCCCCCCAGACTCTTTGTTTTAAGTTGAATCGCGGCAACACCCATCGTAATCCTATTGCATTATTGTTCCGGAGTTGTTCCCTAATAGCGATTGAGGTGGCGGGCATTTTTTGTGATCTACCTCCCCTGCGTTCGTTTTGATGTTAGAAATGATTCTTAGAGTCCTTTTTTTGGATGGGGTCGGTCGATTAGGCTTTTATGAATCAACTCTGATCGGCCCGTAACTACATTTTTGTTTATTGATTCACAGTCCCCTAGCAAGAGTTCTATTTAGTGTTCTTGACCATTGTTCTTGTGTTGATTGACTTCCCCCCCAGAAAACAAAACCCCCGGGCGTGTTTGATGTTTAACTTGTGTGGTTTCCGGGCTCTCGTTCACCCCACGCCTGTTCCACCCCAGACATCTTGTTCCATTTGCCCAAACCAACCTGCTCGTTTTTTTGGTCCTCCGCACCCTCACCCTTTTGCCTGACCTCCCCTACAAGTTTACCACTGTGCTCGTCCCCCTGGCTGATCGCACCCCGCTTTTATCCTAACCCCTGGTCTTTTTCTCAAAATAGTTCCCCTGGTCTTTATCGAGTCCTGTCCTCTTTCCGATTGTGTTTTTTCTACACACAACTGAATTTCAATGTTCCTATAGGACTTACTAAGGATCTATGTTCTTCTTTTTTTGTTTACCCATGGACTTTTTTATCTTGGTGACCCTAGGAGTTCCATTCATTACGCCCTGCATATTTCCCTTCGTATTCCATCAATTATTAAGATTCGAGGAGCCCATTGATGGACTCGTGCTTTTTTTGCTGAGGTGTTTCTATCGTTTAGTGTTCTTATTGATTCTTCGTAGGAACTCGTTTCTTGTTGATTTCCCCCCCAAGCAGCCGACCTCTTTTACGTTCCAAGCACAACACGTCTCGTTGGTGTTCCTTTACTTTTTCCCCCGTACTCCTTCCCACTTTTGATGGTGGCGTAGCCGAATAGTTTTTCCCCGCACTCGATTGTTAATGTGACCTCTGGGCTCCAGCCCCCACTCCCATTTCACATTACAACTGTTTCGTTCTGCCTCTGCTTAGGTGCAGTTCGGCTCGCCAACATTTTGTTTCCCAGATCACCCCTCTCTGTCACCCACCTTTCTCCGGCTGAACGCCTGGGCCCTTTCCGTAGGCCTTCCGGTGCATTTCTCCCCAAAGTGATTCCCTTTGCGTGCCCCATCCTCCCTGTGTCTGCTCTTTTTTGCCCCCCCATGAGGAAGCCCCTCCTGCGTTTTTTTTCGGTTCGATCTTTTCGATGGGCCGCCCCCTGACGGCCGTGGTCCCCCTTGGTTTGTTGGGGGCCAGCGTTTGGTCTCATGCTCCCCTTTTTCCGGTGCCCGCCCGCCTTTCCTCGGTTTGTTCCGTTTGGCTTCTTGACACCCATAACATCAGTTTCGTTGCTTCTGACTATCTTCCCCCGTCCTCATCGTCTTCACGGACATTGTGGTTACAAAGATAGGTAATGGTTTTTTTTTTCCTGGGCCCGTTCATTTTTCAAACAGGTTACAACGCAAGTTCTTTCGGGTCTCACTAACATAAGAATTGATAACTCGTTAGCGTGGGAATGTTTCTTTCATTCCGACATTCGCTTGTCCTCTTTCTCCAGTTTTGGCCGTTTAGGGGGCAGAAATCGTCCCCCTCTAAGTTTTCTTTTGCCCCGGCGCCCCTCTTCCCTCCGTGATTCACGCACCGCAGCCTCAATTTCGGTGTTGTACCTTTCCCCCCGGAAAAACCCTGATCGACAAGCTCTACCGCTTGTGTTTGCACAGCCCTTTCCCGTTTTTCTTGTCACGGCACACAAGAATCCACTCTTTTTGATCCCTATGTTTTGACACATGCAGTGCCTGTTGCCCCTCCTGTTTTTTCGGGCCCCTCCTTTCCACCTGACCCAGTGGTTTAGGGCGGCCGCGGCTTTTTTTTTTTCATGGGGCTTCGGTCTTCTCCTGGTCAATTTGCCACCCTTTTTTTTTTTCAGAAAGATTCCCTTCTCCCCTAAGAGGATGTGTTCATGACTCCGCCCCCCTTTATGATCTGGTAATCATGCCTCCCCCCCATCACATCTTCTTTTTACTTTTGAAACATTTTTGAACTCCCCTGCTATGGTACGGTGCCTATGGCCGTGATTTGTCCGGGTTCTTTCCCAGTTCCTTTGATTTGGTCCTTGTCATTACCCCCTTTTCTCAGGAGATAAGCCTTTTTGTCTTGAAGGCCGGCGTTTGCCCATGCTGCCCCACCCCCTTCCGTCATTCGTTTTTTTAATTTACAACAGTGGTCTCTCATTTCCTAAAGGGGTTGTTTGATGAGAAGATTGCTGTTTTTTGAAATTCACGCTTCCCTTTTCCTTTGCGCCCCTTGCCCCCCTTAGCCGGGTCCTTTTTCCCCCTCCGGAAGGCTTCTTTTCTTCGCGCTTTGTGTCCCTTTTTCACGACTTTAACCGCACAAAACCGAACTCCTGCGGCATTCCCCAGTTCCTTTTTGCCCCCGTATCCTCAGTCATCGCCCGCGTTATCAAAACCCCTAGTGGGGATACGTATTTTCCCGATTGGATCGTTTTTTTTTTCTTTCCTTGATCTCCCATCTTCTTTTTTAGCATGCCTTTTTTTTTCAGTTTTTCACAAACTTTTTTCCAATTTTTTCTTGGACTCATTCTCCCGTCCCTTTTTGCGGGCTTGGAAGTGGAATCGTCCCTCAACCCTTTCCCCTTCTGCGAGGTGCCCCCTCTGTTCGGCCATCCCATCTCCCTTGGCGACTGTTGTGTTACCCACACTATTTTGCCGTCCCCCCCCCGATATCCCCGCTGTCCGGAGATTCGTGTGTGTTTTTGGTTACCATGACCCCCCGCACTCAAGTTTTTGCCGGGTGCGCCAACTCTAAACCTAACGTATTTTCTCTGCCCGAGGTCGGCCACGAGGGGAACACTCCCTTTTTTTGTTTCTCCCCGAGCTCTGTTGGCTGCTTTCATGACAGGACATTCCGTCTTTGATCATTTTCCGCCCGATCTGTTCCTGATGTTACACCTTGGGCCCAACTTTTGGTTTTCGTATCCAACCAAAACCTGAAGTGACCCACAGGCTTTTTCTGTCCTCTCCCAGCCCCTCTCTAACTGGTTGCTTCTTCTCGATACACGGCCACATTGGTTCTGCCATATGTTCCAAACCGCGCGCCCATGTTGCTTTTGTTTTGGAACCCCCCTTCTCCCCCCACCCATCTGCCACCATCGTCCACTTTCTTTTGGGGGAAAGGGCTTCCCTTTTCCGGCATTAGCTCGATCCCCGAACCACCCTTAGCTCCCCGAAGATCTTGTGGCCACATTGAAAATGACTTGCTTTTGAGTTTCCCTCCCCCCACCCTTGACTTGCCTTTTCGACTTTTCCATGTTGCCGCCCATGTCAAGCCCCCCTTGTTTCTCACGGCTTTTTCTTTCACCTTCGCTTTTTCAGTGGTCCCGCCCCTTTGCACGTTTTTTCCCGCCCCAGATATTCTATTTCCCATGATTTAGTTCTGAGATTCTGGGACGCCACCTTCCACCCCACCTTTCCCCCTACTTCGTAAGTTTCCCAAATCTCTCTCAAACGATGTATTACAAACCTCTCCTTTCCCCCCCCTGGCTTTTTTTGCTTCCGTAGCCGTTTTTCTCGGCTTTTCATTGAACCGCGAGTTCCTCCGTACGCATTCTTACCCCCCCAATCCCCCCAGCAAAAGCCATCCACGGTTTGCGGGAATTTTTTTTTTACGCTTTTCCCCCCCCCCTCATTTCCTGATTCCGACGATCGTTAATTCTCGGGGTAGAAGGCAGGACTTTCCCCCCCTTTTTTTTTCGGGTATCTCCCCCACCCCTTCCCTGCCCTTTCCCCCCCCCCCTCCCGTTAAGAATTAAGGATTTTTTTTTTATCTCAGAGGGAAGGCCCTTGATCGGCAACTTTTGCATGTATGATCCTGACCTCCCCTTCACTCCTCTGCACCCCCCCCCATTTTTCCATGATATGGTGCCATGGTGTTTTATCTTCCGAGTTCTATCCTAAGCGGACTTTTCATGTGTTCAAACCTATTTTATTTTGCTGTTGTTCTTTTCTTGCAATAGAGGAATGACCAACCCCTGATTTTTTTTCCCCCTGTCCCAGTCCTACCGAATTTTTCCCCCAAGCCCCACCACCAGGTACACGGCCCCCCCGTTCTCCACGTACACTTCTAATTGCCTTTGAATTTGCGGCCCCCATTTTCAACCTCCCCTGCTGTTCTCTGATGACCCGTCCCCCCAGGGCATGTAACGCCCTGATCGGACTTCAGCAAGTGAAAACATGATCGATATGAGCCCACCTCTCCCTTTCCTGCCTGACCCTTACCCCGGGGATTTTACCCGACCAGTTTTTGATAGCTGGGATTCCGCCGAATCCCATATCTTCTCCTGTCTCCCCTCTGTTTCCCCCCTCCTATTGTTTTTTCCCCCACCTCGCTCGATTTGTTTTCCTCCTGATTCCTCCCGAACCGTATTGTCCCCTCTTCTTTCTTGCTTTCCCCTCTTGACCCTTTCGTCACAAACACATTTTTCATAATTCTAGTACCCCTCCGGATTCGACGTTTCCCTTATTGTTTCAGGTCTTTTTGCTTCGACGTGCCGTCTCCCCAAGCCTCCCAGTATCTTTTGTGGTTTTTTTCGAATTAAATGTTTTGTTTTTTTCCCCATCCCAGGGTTTCCTCTTTCCCTCCCTAACCCCTTTATAGCAGCGGGAGCAACCCCTTTAGGGTGTTTACCGTACCCCACTGAGTTCCCTCCTTTTCTCTCGGGCCAGTTTTCCCCCTATTTGAGCCTGATAACACCTGTCGGGTCGCTTAACCCTATTTTTCCCCCCTTTTTCTTTCTTTCATCCTTCATGTGTCTCGGGAAATCAACGTGAGACGACTTTTTCCGTATTGGACTTCTCACCCCCGGTCCATTTGACGGGTTGCGCCGTTGTTCCCCAGGCCGGCGGTTTTTTCCCCCCCCCCCCCCCAATTCAAGATTTACCCATGTATTTTTCACACCCACGGGATTTCTTTTTTCCTCTCGAGACGATTTGGCAGGCCGTGTAACCATCCGCTGCGGTCTCCCCCCCCCAAGACCGGGCTGTTCCCCGTTTTTTTTTTCATTTCATCTCCCCCATGTTGCCGGGGTCAATTGATTCCTATAAGCTCATTGTCCCAGAGACCCCCCGTGATGCACCCTTGTGCCCTCTGTCCCCCCCTGTTGATGTATTTCCCTCTTTCAGTTTTTTCTTGTTTTGAGTGAAACTGACGGGGTTTGGATTCTTTAAAGGGACCTACGCTTCCCGCTCGTAGTTCGACCCCATCTCTGTACCTTTGATATGTCAATTTCTGGAAAGATGGGAAGAGATGTCGGTTCCAAACATTGTCTTCCTTTGCGTGCCCGCCCTCCTTTTTTTTTTGCTCCCCCCCTGCCTCTAGCTGGCGGCGAATTTGGCCTAGGATTTTCCCAAATGTTTTGTGCCGCAAATTCGCCCTTGGCTCCCACCCCGAGCAAGCTCGGCGTCGCGCCTGGATGGAATTGGGGTGTTCCCCCCCCCGGGCTTTTTCTGAAATGCGCACCCAAACGGAAC
>Ga0179593_1365854_pt1 | contig 10505 bp, 11 predicted proteins | sample CZODoug2_1_08_16_FD_185931 | JGI IMG/M metagenome (GOLD analysis project Ga0179593, IMG submission 185931) | Vadose zone soil fungal communities from Angelo Coast Range Reserve, California, USA - CZODoug2_1_08_16fungal (PacBio error correction) | ecosystem: Environmental > Terrestrial > Soil >... | reverse complement strand
CCACGAGGATATCACTTCTTTATAGTTTTTTCTACTTTAGTGCTCAACGGTCCATCCCGCAGGGACGCGGCTTCCGCCTTCGCTCTGCTACCTTCACTTTCCCCCTCTCATCCTCCCCTTTTACAATTCTATCCAAAACTCTTCCCCTCTTCTACCGCCTTTCTCCCTCCCTTCTGTCTTTTTTCCTATCATCCACTTCCACCTTCAACTCTTCCCTTCGCTCAACCACCCTTCCCCTTCCTCTTTATTCTATTCGTTTTCCTCTCTTCTCTACATCCTTAGTCTCCGCCCACGCTCTTCCCCTTACTTCCTCTCTTCTTTGCCTACCCACCCACCTTCCCCCCTCCCCCACACCCTCCCTTCTTCCTATCCACGTTCCCTGTTTCACACCCTTTATTCTTTCTCCCGCTCCCATCACTCCCCCCCCCCCGACATTGTCATATCACCCCACCCTCTATACCCCACCCTCTGCCGCACCCCTGTCCCTTCTTTATTCACACTCCTGCCTTCTCTCCCTACGGCTTTACCCCTCTATCCCCCTCCAGTTTTTTACGAGCCCCTTCTACGATCCTCATCCGCCACTCCCCGGCCGTGTTACGCGTCCTCCTCGCGAGTAGGTGTGACTCGTACTCCTACCCCCTCGTTTCTTTCTTCTCGTCTGCACCCGAGTGCAGGCCGTCAAAAACAATCGCCCCCGAAGCGTCCCTCTTTGGAAATTTTTTTTCTAATGCCTAGCTCGCTGGTTTTTAACCTTCTTCCTCCGCTTTTTCTCTCATCGTTAGTTTTCTCGTGAAGTGCTTTTTACGCGATTCCCGCTTGGCTCGGCTCACCCGTTTTTTAACCAGACCCCTTCCCCCCACTCTGTCTGTTTGCCGGCTGCGGCCTCAGCTTTTCTAGCCCGCGTTCCTCGTGCAGTTTTTTCTTCGCTTTCGTTACCCCAGACTCCTGCACACGTGGTGCCTGCCAATTTCAACTCCTTCAATCACCGCGCCCCCTTCCCATCTTTGGTGCGACCCCCCCCTTTTTGCCGCCGTCCACTCGAGGGATTCAATATGTCTCCGGAGGAACTGTCAGTTTACTACTTTGGGGTGTGGGGGTGTGTATAGCCCATCTCCTTCAGCTTTTTTTGCCCATTTTTTGACACACCTCCGGTTTTGTCCTTAGCAGGACGATTTTTACTCGCCCCGTTTGACCTATGATGGCATATCGTCTCTTCTAAGTTTCCAGGGTTACCATGCTTTTTTCCTAGGCAGATTGGGTAAGGGACTTGACTCGTGGCCCCTCTTCGAGCGTTTTTTTAAATCGTTTTCACGCTATGGTAACAGGGTCTTCTTGTCGCCCCCTAGTTTAATCCTTTAAGCCAGAGCCTGCCTAGTCTTGACTCTCATCCCCCCCTTTTTATCATCCTTCGTGTACTCGACCTTTTTCTTTTACCAGAACCTGCAATTTGTACTCCGGACCTCTGATTGACCCCGACTCTCTCCATGGACGCTTGGTCCCTCCTGGCTGTGGTTCGTTTACGCATGTTTTTCGTGAGTGACGCTTTCCGTATTCCACTGATACTGCTTTGAGAACCAAAGACTTTCCTCGCGACCCGATTGCCTGAACCGCGATCTTTTGGGCACCTTTTCGGCCGGTCGCAGGTTTCGTTCCTACGTGGCCGCCAGGTAGACTTTCCCTAACGTTTTCCTTAGTGAAACCCCCTCTTTGAGCAGTTTTTGGTTTTCGCACTCCTCCCTGTCTTTGTTTTCGAGCCGCAATCCCCTCATATTTCCGTATATCCAATTCGCCGCTCTTTCTCTCGGTTATTCAGAGCTGCTCCCGCGGCTTGTCCTGATTTGTTCCTTAGAACTTCCCCCCAGTCCAGATCTTTTTTGACCTCTGAGTTTTTTAGTTTGGCAGACTTGCTGCTCGAGCGAGGCCGGACAGGGTTCGTCCGCTTCTCCTCATTACTTGATGTTCGATCCGCCCTTCCGACGGTTCTCCCTATTTTTAATAGAGTTTTTCGAGTCTTCCCCCTTAGTCACGATATCGGCTTTTTCCGTATTCTAATCTTTCTCTCGTGGTTGTTTTCTCTGAGACCTTCTCTTTTTTTCTCTTTCTTTACTATTAAGTTTCTTCTCTTCTCCACCCGAGGTATTTCTTAGAGCAGGATTTGGATTGTCTTACATTCCAACGGTCCATGCTTTTTCCCAAGATTTCCAGAGACAATGTTGTCTTTCCTAGCTCTCTTCAGTATCCCACAGGTTCCAACGTTTGCTTACTAACGGGCTCCGGGCAGCCACTTTTTTGATTGCTTCGTGATATCCAGGAAATGACTTTTTCTCTTTATTGGCTTTTTGATTTGCTTCGACTTAGTTAGGACCTGGTTCGGACGGTCGTTTCAGTCTGTAAGAGAAGATATGGTCGGTGTCGTAGCACCTTTGAGTCGGATTTCTTCGTGCCGACCACCGTAGTTTCCCTTTTTCGAAGATTTGCTCGACGTTAGCGTTCGCGCCCGTCGCTGACCACTCGTCCCTTTTTTCCATTAGTCCTCACGCCCAGGGGCCAAAAGTCCCGATTCGCCTCCCTCCACTCATTTTTTAGATCGTTTTCGAGATGGGTTCTCCCTGCCTCCACTTGCCTTCGTCATTACCGAAGCCGCCTTCTTAAGTTTTGGCCTATTGGTCAATCGAGCCTTTTCTGTCTGTAGTTCCGAGTCACCCTCCGAGGTGCCAATGCTTGTTCAATTTGGCCTTTATTCAACTTCTTTAGATGACCGACGTGTATTTTGCAACCCCCGATTAGAGGTTCAGATCTTTTCCACCGTTTTTCGTTGCCGAGTTGCCGGTCTTTTCTTACTGACACCCCATTTCGCCCTTTTTTGGCACCAATATGTGTCTAGATGAATGCCTTCCAGAATCCTGCCATTGGTTGCTCAATTTGAAATCAGTCAACAGATCGCCTCTTGTTTAATACATTCTTCTCCTCATAGACAGTATGTGCCGAAAGCTGTCGCTAAGGGCAGGATTTCGCCCGACCCCTAGACAGATGGGGTGCGTCTACTTCAAGATGTCGAGCCTTAATCACGCTCACCGAGTACCTGCACTTTATAAACTTGTCATCACCACTGTGTCCGTTTTGTTCTGAAGTTTGACCCTGTTGGGTGCCATAAGCTGACGGGTCTTATTGATGTGATGACTTTTTTTTTTGCCTCTCAGAAAATTTTTTCGATATGGGTTCTCATTTCTCCACGAGCCTACAGTTATGACATTCAGCACTCTCCCCTATAGGATTTAATTTTGCGCCTCCCCTGACCGACCTTCTGTTGCCTGTTCTGTTACAGTGTGAATTCGGCCCCTGAGGCCCTCCTTTTTTTTCAGTTTCCCCCTTCACCTGTCTATACTTCAGGCGCTCGCACGAAGTTTCGCCGTTTTAGATTCCCGTCCGAATCGTTAACCTCGTTCGTCGTCTTAGTGGCACCCGGCTCTTTTGCAGGACTCTTGCCAACACTTGTTTTTCCGTGCCCTTTTTTAATTCCCTTTCCCTCGCCGACCCGTCGACGTTGCCCCTTTCCTGGGACCGTCGTTCCCCCCTGCCCTTTTTTTCTAATAGTAGTTAGTATTTCTTCGGCCGTCCGCTGCTTGGAGCGTTAGCGAGCCTTCCCGTTCCTTGAGGCACATCCGGTTGTCGAGATCAGTTTTTATCTTGTCCCCCAATCTGACTATATTTCTTATTTTCTCCTTAGCGTTCTGCCCCTTTTGTATCAATGCTCCCACATCTGTCCTTTGAGCATGGACAGGTTACCCTATCTGCTTTTTCTTTCATTGTCGATCAATAACCGTCTGCCCCCACTTTTCTCCCCAATTTCGTCGACTATGTGTAACCCCTTTCCATTTTATTTAACCCCGTTCCCTTCTTTGTTTACTGGCCTTTTACTTCCTCCCCTAGGCGGAGCCGGAGTGATTTTCCCCGTTTCTCAAATTACCACTGTTCAAGTCAGGCGCTTTAGACAACATCTCCCCCGACAGCCCCCTTTTTTGAGCCCCTTGACTTGGCAGGTCTCAAGCGCCCTCCTCTCCTCATTGTCGTACCCCGGTTTTTTCTTCTCTCCTACGATTTTAATCCTCACCGTCCCTTTAGTGCTGGGCCATTTTTGGCTCGCACTTTTTTTTTTGTCATCCGTATGTCAAACATGTTCGACCGGCCCCCCTTTCTTTTCCACTCGTTTGTCGACGATCTTTTCATTGTTTTTATACTGAAGATGACCCAGATTACTCGAGTTCTTTCTCAAGTTTCTCCCTTTAGCTCTGTGCGCTCTCGGATGGACCAATCGTCTTATTTGCGGGACCTTCAGCGTTTTTTTCTTGTCTGAGAGATTTTCGACTTAACCCGTTTATTTTTGTGGTACCCTGTGCTGCGTCCCATTCCCCCCTCTTTTCCGCTTTTTCGCCCTATATTGCGTCTTTCCGCTTTTTTCAGTTTTTCTTAGATAATTTCAGTCCCCATTCTTGGTTGCCATTTTCTCATGCCCGACTCGAAATTTTCAGGCGAAGCTCTTCGAAGAGGTTATCGACTTGTTGCGGACTTTTGTTAGGACAACTTTTAGTGTCGCACTCGCTTTCCGACGTAAAATCGGCTGACTTCCCCCAGCTGCCGCCCCCGACTCATGCTTTCCCTTGATAAAGGTAGTTTACCGAGCTCTTGCGATTATCGACTTACACTTTCGCCTCTTGTTAGGAACGTCGTTTTGATTCCCGGGCTAGTTTCTCTTTTTTCTTAGTAGTCCCTGGATCTCTTTTCTCAATTCTCTCTTTGGGCCCACGCCTTCGTTGGAACCCGTAATCATGGGACAGTTCCAGGAAGCTTTTTTTTTCCCATCATGCGTGCTATGGCTCGATCCTTCTCCCCAATCTATGTCTTTTCCTCCTCCCGGTTTGGCCTTCTCCTTTTTTGACGATCGAAGGCGTCCGTTTTGTCAGCCGTTTTTATAATCGGTTTCTCCTACTTAAAGAGGTCTTTTTAGGTTCACCCACAGTCTCGTTCCCTGCCCGCCATGTTTCCTCTGAGCCACCCACACTTGGCCATTTGGTCTTTTTTTTAGGGAGCGCGTTCTCACTCAGGGGTTTCTATCGGTGCTTCCGACGGAGTATGACGCTACGGATTTTCCCTTATCCTCCACCATTGTCGCCGAGCCCTTTTTTTTTTCATTTTTTTAGGACATTTCTCTCGCACTGCTTTTTAGTTCCTCGACCTGCTTTAAACCACCCCTTCCGCCTCATGCTCCCGGCTAGGTTCTTCCACCTCTCTCCTATTCTTCATTTTTCTGTTGGGTCTCACGTTTTGATGGTGGTTCGGAGAACTTCTTCCAAGACCTGTTCCTTTCCCCCTCATTCTCCTCTCGCCCCAACCTGCGCGCCCTCGGCGGTTCCCGTCCGACACGTTTTTTTTTCCCCCACACCATTTTTCTATCTTTTCACTCGTTGTTGGGTTGTTTCTCGATGTGGTGATCGCTCGTTTCGTGACGCCCCCGTTCTCCAGTTGTTCTTCTACTATACATCGGGTCACTGTCATCGTCCCGCGAGTTCTGCCACAACATGATTATTGATCGTTCACCTAAGTTTTTTCCTTTGGTTTCCTGACTTTTTTTTTGCGCTTCCTTTGTGTGTAAACCGGTTTTTTCGTCTTCCGTGCCTGTTTGACTCGTTCGCAATTGGTTCAGAAACCCTGGTCCGTAAACATCTCCACGTTTTTTTTTTCTTTGGGCCCTCGTTCCCCCCCGTTTCATGAACCTCTTTGCGGACTTTTGCCCGCTTGGGGCACCGTTCCGAGCTCCCGTTTTCCTTTTTCCTCTTCCCCCTTGTTGTCGTTTTTAAATTGTGACTCGAAGATTGTGATCCTTTTCTTTTTCGTCGCGCTAACGCTCGCTTCCGTAGGCCTTTTTCACGACCTTTTAACTTTGTAGCTCTCCCCTTTTGCGTTTTTATTCTATATGCCTGATCATTCTTTGTTTTGGATCTTCCCCTCAGGCTTTTTTTACTTCCAATTCGTTCTGGCGATTTTTCGTTGAGACCACCGATCGTATTTTATGCCGACTGCATGGTGTTGAGGAGGGTCCTATGACGCGCTTTTTATGATGACCCGTTCCCTTGGACAGCTAACTTTGAGATAGTTTCAGCGCCTTTTCGGTCTCTTCTGACTGATATTGGGATCGGTTTTTCTGAGGTCTGATTTCTCATCTTAGGCGGTGTAACCGATGGCCCTGGATAAGAGAATCCTGGGCCTCTTCTCTTTCCTGTCCCTTTCTGATACCCCTTGTCACCGTTCTCTCCAGAATTATCTTGTTTCGCATCTTTTCGTCGACTGTCCCATGCGATGTGACCTTTGTTCGTTACTGCTTCCCTCAGCAGCTCTCTCTCCCCTGCGTAAGGAGTTAGAGTATCTTTTGTTGTCCGTTTTCTTTCAAGGGTGCTTTATCTGGACATCTGGGCTCCCCGCTTCGCGTTTCCCCTCAGATGCTTCAGTTCGACCCTAGCTCTTTCAATAGAATTTGCTTGTTTTCCCCTCAGTTTCGTTGCGTATTCTGCTCTTTGACTTAGTGTCTTCCCCGCTCCTTCCTAAAAAAATTTTCTCCCTTAGTCGACGCCTTCCGATTTGGAGTTCGGGTAAGGTCCTTCGTTTGTACTCGTATGACTTCTTCGCTACCCATCCCTTTTGAGCATCCCACCGGGTCTTTTTTTTTCTGCCCTTTCCTATTTTTTTTTTTTGCGAGGTATTACACGTCCATGAGATCGAGATTTCCTAGCGTCTTTTGACTTTTTTTTTCTCTTGTCCTTCTTTTTTGTACTGCACCCTTGGTTTTCTTCTAGAATAGTGCCCTCTTGGAGGTCCATTCAAATTTCGACCCTCTCGTTCGAACATATTCTCTTTTTCTAGACTTCCACTTTTCTTCAGTAGTGTTCGCACGATCCCATCTCGGTTCAAACCTTTTCTTGGCCTATTTCGGCAACTTTTTTTTAAGTCCTGAGAGCTTCCACTGGCTCTCCTCCTGATAGGGGGGACCATGATTATAATCCGCTTGTTCTTTTAGTGACCTCTTGCCTTGTAGGTATGGTATCCTCGAACTCCCCTGATCTAGGAATTTTCCCGAACTTTTCCTTTTTCCTCTCCATCCCGCCTGGGCTTCCGGAGACTCGTTCCCGAATCTTCTTACGCCGCCTTTTCCCACAAGCTTCCTCCCCCGCTATCTCTTCCTGTACGTTCCCCCGCCTTTTGCCTGACTTCCCAGGTTTTTTCAGTTTTTTGCTTGCTTTCTTCACCGTTCAGCCCGGCCGTTCCCCGACCCCCCTCCGCGTAATCGTTTCTTCGGGACCACTGTCCTCTTCTTTCTTTTAAACTTAGTCGCAAGTCCGCTCTTTTCCTTTAGATTCTCTTCAGGTGCTTGGGGGGAAGTCTAAGTAGAGTTCTTATGCGCCCCCCACACCTTCCCCCAGCTCCATGCCCCACCCACCCAAACCCAACGCACTGCTTGGGGATGTTCTTTTTAACTCACGCGACCTGTCTCGAATGCGTTTTAAACGATTCATCTCTTTATTGGGTTTTTAGATTGCTCAATTGAGATTTTTTCCCCTTTTTCGATTAAGACCGTGACATCACCCATGCGAATTGCATCTTTTTTGTTCCTCAGACCTTCGCCCGTCACCCTGCCTTCTCCCTTTGTATGACCCTTCTTTCCAGGCTTTCTCTTATGTGATTTCACTCACCCTCGTGGCCTTTCAGTGCCCGTCTGGACCTTTGGTTATGTGTTTTATTCCCGTTTGCAGCGCGACCTCTTTTGACGTGTTATCTGCTGCTTATTTTATCTACCCTGTATCGAGATGCCTGACAGTTCCTATGTTTATTCCTTTGGACGCCACCGAATCGCTGCGTCATATCATCTCCCTCTTTCTTTGCCCCAGGGAGCAAGTTGTCATCCCAAATCTTTTTTCTCATCCTGTCCGCCGGTAATTATTTCCAGCTGAAATTCTCCTCCCCCCCTGGTTCTCTCCCCCTTCTGCCTTTCTCGACTTGCTACCTTTTTAAATTTTACTTTTTTTGCAAGCCCTAATTAGATTCCGAGATCTCCCCGTTTTCCGCTATTTTCTCCCTCCGTCAGTTGAAGGGCTGTTAGTGTCTATTCTTCGGAGTGCTTTATGATTCATCTTTTCCTATGGAGACCTAGACACTCCTCCCCCAGGATACTCAGACGATTTGCTTGACCCTCGATCTCTTGCCCGGAAGTTTGCAGTTTCTTCGATGTTTCCCCTCAATTAAGTTTCTCTCTTCCGCCAACACAGTCTGGTTTTGGCCTTTTTCGGGTACACTCACGTTTCTACAATCCTTGACTCGGCTCCCTTAAACTCCACCTTCCCCATCTCGTTCACGGACATTTCTTCCTTTAAGTTTTGATCGTGACTGTTGTCTGACGATCTTCCCTTAGATCCCGAGTCCTCTTTCGTTGGAAGTTTTTATCCCGAGAGACCTTTGTATCTGCCGTCCCCTCGTTTTTTGTACACCTAGCCTTGTCTCAGAGACGGACTACCAGTGAAGGCGCGACCTTAGTGCATGGTCGTTTGAAGGTGAGCATTAAGGACCTCCTTCTCCGACCATTTTCTCCATTTGTTCCATACTGCCGAGAAACTACACGAGATCTGCAGTGAATTAGTATCCTCTCTACTTTTTACAATTTCTTTTTGTTTTTTTCTCGAGTACCCCGTCTTCTTTACGCCTGTCTTCTATACCCTGGTGCTCTCCTCAAGATATTTTGGCGATGTCGTAGTCTCCGTTTCGGTGGGAAGCTGTCCCCTAATTTTTCAGCCTCTCGGCGTGGCTCTCTCGACCAAAGGGACATTTATCTGTTATTGATTTGTTGCCCCCGATAGACCCTTTCCGATTTTTCCTCTTTTCTTTTCTGGCAAGTTGACGAGGACCCGTATTTTTTTTCTTGCCCGTGGTGTTCAAATGAATGTCCATCGATGCATCAGTCTCTCTTAAGTTCAACGCGTCTTTTGAATCCTTCGTGTCGCTCGGTTTTGTTTTTCCTTTCGGAGAAGCCACTCTTTTTCTTGTCTTCTCCCCAGTAGTGGACACTCAGCCGGGTTTGATTATGTTTAGGGCCGTCTCTCCTTCTCACCCAAGCTAAATCGGCCTACCTTGCCCCTTCCCCTTTACCAGCGACGAGTTCATAGTACAGATTTTGGTTATCTTGGACTGTAGTCGCTGGGTCTTCCATCGCTCTCCCAGTCTTCTCCCCTGTCCCGCCTCCTCCTCAATTCAACTACAAACACTTCTATTGTACTTTTTCAATGAGTTAGCGGCCCTTTTTCCGTTTTGAAGACTTCTTTTCTATTCTCTTTTCCCAACAGGGTGCGTTCCCACTGTTCCCCCCCCTTATCGGGTTTACCTCCTGTTGATGTAATGTGCTCAGTTATCTGAATATTAGAGTCGTCCCGTCTGTTTGAACCGTTATTATTTCCACGTTGCGCCTTTTTCAGTCTAGAGTCTGTTCTCCCTCGTCGGACTTTTGGCAGTTTCCACTTTTTCCCCCCCTCCCTTTTCCCCTCTCTCCCCTTTTCGGTCCCCCCCTCCCCTTCTAGTAGAGATTTTTTTTTGAATTTTGACTTTAGCTTGCTTAATCTTCCGCCTCCTCCATCGCATTGGGGTTCGATTCCTTTTTCGCAATGTCTATTTTTCTGTCGTTTCCACTCGCGCCGGTTCTCAACTGGTCATCACCCGTTTTTGCTTGTGATTTTCATGGGGTCCCCCTTTTCTTTTACTCATATTGAAGTTTTTCCTTGTTGCAGGCGTGTACTGTTTCTTGCCGCCACTTTTTTTTCATTGCTATGGGGCATGCCTCCCTGACCGTTATTACGCCGCCATCTCATTTTTCGCGCTTTTCAGGCACCCAAATCCAGACATTCGTTTTTCTTTTTCTGGCTTTTTTGGCTAGCCGGTCTCTTAACATTTTTGTCTTTTGCCTTCCCAACACGCACCGGCCGTCTTCTCTTAGTTTCCCCCTGCGCATGTTGTCCCTCCGGGACGATGTCGAACGTACCTCCCTACTCGCACTTTTGCCCTGTGATTCTGTTGGGTTACTTCGTTTCGTTTCCGTCCTCCCTCCCCAAATTGTTATTAGTTAGTCAGGCGTCCGTACGATCTTTGACGGAGTTTCCGCGCGGGTGCTTTTCGGCTTAGTATCTTTCTGTGCTCTCCTCCGTCGCTTGAGGGAGCGGTTCTTTGCGTACAGTTTTGAACATAAAGTTATAAGCCAGCGTTCGGCTTGAATTCACCCCTCCGGGTTTCCCTTTTTTTTCACGACCCTTTTTTTCTCACTTGAAGAGGTTGTTCTCCTTTTTGGGTCATTGTCTTCTGATATTCGGCTCCTAGTCTCTCCAAGTTGTCGTCTCTTCATTCCCCCTTACCAACTTTAATCCAACCGATGGTTGATGCTCTGTCCCAACGGGAATTTTCGTCCCCATCCCGATTGT
>Ga0179593_1341928_pt1 | contig 10505 bp, 10 predicted proteins | sample CZODoug2_1_08_16_FD_185931 | JGI IMG/M metagenome (GOLD analysis project Ga0179593, IMG submission 185931) | Vadose zone soil fungal communities from Angelo Coast Range Reserve, California, USA - CZODoug2_1_08_16fungal (PacBio error correction) | ecosystem: Environmental > Terrestrial > Soil >... | reverse complement strand
CTCCTCCAGCGAATCGGTTCACCACCTCCTCTTTCCTCGACACGCTCACCTCGATCCTTTCCCCCGGAATTCGAATGTTACAACCTGTGGGTCGTGCAAGAGTCATCCGCAGCATCGTCTCCTCCCCGCCGTCTGGAAGTTCTTCCCGGAAAACCTCTTTTTTCCCACCAGCGTTTACCCACTTTACTTGCCATTTCACATTTCGGTTCTTGACACTGATAATCCGTCACTCGTGCGAGAACGTTCCCTTTTGCGCAAGCGCCTTCTCACATCCCGGCGCAAATTCAATCTTCCCTATGCTTTCTAATGTTACTTCCCGCAACGTTTAGCTCATCACTCTCGTAACAGCATACCATTTTCCTCTTCTCCGCGACTGATTTCTAATCCCTTGGCTGCGCATCCCTGAACCCCAAAGAAAACGAAATATGGCAACAGATCATGTCGCTTCCCCATTTGTTCACCTTTCATGTAGCTTTCATTTTCGGCCACTCAAGATTCTGCTAACTTCAATCCATCGTTGTAATCTCATGCAGCCGTCCATCCCATTCCAACATGGCTTTTTTTTTTGTTCTTTTTGTTTTTTGTTTTTTTTTTTTGTTTCTTTTGTCACCCTCCTTGATTTCAACTATGTTTTCCGGCCATCCTCTGCGTCGTCTTTATGTCAAATCTTTTTCAAGAGAAGCTCCCGTCATTTCCAAAGGCTGCTCTTTCTGAACTCCTTGTATGCTTGGGTAGGCGTCGCCGCCGGTCGGAGCTTCACAGAAGAGGGTCTGAACACGCAGAAAGTCTTCTGTTGGATCGGTACACCATTCTCCCCCTCTTCGGTGAAAGTATTCTCGTTTTTCTCCCGAGGAGGTTGAGTTAATTTTCGCTCCAGACTTTGTCCCTCGTTGACACTTCCTTTTTTTTCCTCACCTGAAATCTGCACCACTTTGGTCATCTCCCCTTTAATATTCTTTACTTTTCCGCGACTTCCACGACTCCCTTCTGTCAGCCTTTGAAGAAACTTATCCCACTAGGTGCTTTGTGTTCTCTGTCTGGCTCCCGGCCGATTTGTCTCAGCGCCAACTTTTAGTGCTGAGCGCCCCCAGCGCCGGGTCCCCCGGATTGACTCCTCAAACCTTTAAAAAATCAGATCCAAGTGAACTGATTCCAGCATTCGCTTCGGAAGCTTCTAGCTTTTTTTCCTCCTTACTTGGTTGTGAAGAGCCTTATCGATTGCGAGGCTTCTCAGTCTCCGTTTCTTCGATTTGGTAGCGTTTTTTCTGTTTAATCACGTTTTCCCTTCTCTTTTATGGGGTTCTCCAAACTTATTTTTGGCTCGGTCGTCCTTAAAATAGCGTTTTAGCATCCCTCACCCAGCACTCGTGGGGACTAAACTTCGCTCGTTCATTGACTTGCAGTCGTTTGAACATCCTGAAATTGCAGAGGGACCAGAAGGTTTAAGATTTCACGAGTTTTTATTAACTCCCCCTCTTTTTCAATTCTTGTAGTCTCAACCCTCTGACCTCGACCGTTCCCCCTACCCCTGCCGATCCCAGACTTTTTCCTTTTCTCAGTGAGGATGGTGACAGATTCCTTCTGCTTTGAAAGACATCTGCGACCTTCTTTTTGCCTAAGATGGAGGCGACCTCTGAAACTGCTTCCCCCGCCTCCTATTCATGGCTCTGAGCTGCCTCGCCCTCTTTGAGTTCTTCCTTGCGGACTGCCAGATTAGTCCTCTCTAATTTTCTTCTGCACGGAACCGAGTGATCATATTCTTGTTGCCTCTCTACCGTGAGGGATAGTCCTGGTTACACTTCTATCTTCCCTCGGCTTCTTTTCTTTCAGTCGTCGGGTCCTTTCAGACAAAAGTACCTGTCCCACCATTATTTCTCAAATGAGTCCGCGCCGTTTGGTGAACTATTTCGTGCGGTGGTCAGGTCCGTCTCATTGGCTTCGTTGGATACCTGGTTGCTTCAATAAAACTTATCTTTTAAGTACTTCATCGCGACACGGGTTTTGCGACGTTTCCCAGGAAAATTATGAAGGCCTCCCGGGAAGATGATATTGGCAGCTATACCTATTTCTTCTAGGGGAAAAGTCTGATGTCAAGCACAGCGTTAAGGGTTTTACTCCCAGTTCATGCACCGCTCATTTCCCATCTGGATATGTAGTGTTAAAGCTGTTGGACTCAGAAGATTTTAAGGTGACACATTAACCTGTCCGGTCGTTGGTAAGATAATTCGGGGTTTGTGTTTTTTTATTTTTTTTTTTGTTTGTTTGCTCTCTCTGTGGTTGGGGCTGTTGTGGGTTTGTGGTGGGTTTTTTGGTTTGGTTTTTGTTTGGCTGCTGCACTTTCTTTCCCCGATCCACGGTTTTTTCCCTAGGACTTTCTCCCGTTGGATCTCCTTGACCTTCTCTTGTTATCGTGCCAGCGTTTCCAGGCGGACTTACCGTCTGCGATAGAGCATCGCGTCCCCCTTTCGTGCAGCGCGGCATCGTTGCACTTTTCTCCTCCGCGTTTGGGATTTCGTTTTCCTATTTTTCTCCATCATAAGACCAGAGTAACGTGACCTGTATCGAAAAGGCTTATCTATACTACGACCTTGCTTCTTCGACTCCCCCCCCTTTTCCCTTCTTAATTTCTAGGGAATCGAGGTGGACCCTGAGCGGACCAGCCGGCGAATCCTACCCATCGCCCGACCAGAGAATACCGAAAACCCCTTCACCCCCCCCTCAAGAATCCCCTCCTCTCATGACTCCCATAGTTGGATTTTCTCCCCTTTTTTGACATGATTGATCGCCTTCGCCAGAATAGCGTGTTCCCCCCGTCAGGAAGTACCCCGCTTCCCGCATCCATCCCTTGACAACGGGAAGATGGCCGTAAAAAATTTTTTTATCTTTTTCTCCGTTGTTCTCAGCTGGCCGCGATCTCCTTTACCCTAAGGGCCTTACCAATTCCAAAAAGTCCAAGCGGCCTTGGACGACGGACTCTCCTTCTTGAAGTCTGGTCCCACTTTTCCGGAAAGAACTGAAAGAAGTTTAGTAAATAAAGCCTGCCAACTGATCTCTTTTTCCCAGGTTATTGACGTTTATCGTTTACTATTTGTATCGAAACGCGCCAAGACTGAGTGTCGATCGTCTAAGCAGTTCCATTGATTCCTTAACATTAATTTTCTTCGTGCCCCAAAGCAGAGAGCTCACTTCGCGCTCTTTTCCGTCTCCCCTTACTGAATTCGCTTGACGGTACCCAACCTCTTCTGGGGTTACTTTACTCCCTTCCCCCGACCTCCCCCTGCCATTGGCTGATGTTTGGCTCGAAACTCCAAACTCTTTCCACTTACCGTCGATTTACTGAAGGTCGCCTCTCTCTTCCACGACCGTAAGACTAATCGCGTCAATTTCCCGATATTCAGGCGTTTGCAGCCGGCCAAGACTACCCCTATTCGCACTTCGATGATATTCTCGGCAAGGATCTTTCTACATCCTCCCCGTTCCCAATTCTGTGTACCAAGCCCGTGCATCGAGCACCCCTGAACACAACACCACTGACTAGAAAAGTGTTTATTCTACACCCCTGTCTTTTGACGAATACCTTCTTTATTTTGTGAGCTGCGTTGAGTCTGTATCAGGTTTAGTTTCTTCTTTCTTAGGTTTGGAACTTCCCTTGCGCCCGATTCTTTCAAGGTTTCTCATGTCCTCCCTGACTCTGACGTATTACTTTCCTCCCTCCGTTTTGCGTGCATTTTTTAAAACACCCTTATTACTTTCCTTCCCTGCTGGGGTGTCAAATTCTTCTGGCCTGCTATGTTTTCTTGGTGAAGTTTCTAACATCGTCTTTCCCGCCTGCTCTTTTCTTTTCTCCCGTGATCGCTACGCCTTCGCTTCTTGTCCACCTACCACTCCTTTTTTGTCCGTTATTGAGTGGCTTTGTGCGTCCTGTCTTGGTGTCTAGGCCCCGCTCTGAGCCACAATACCATCGCACTTTTCGCCACTACTCCGTAGCCACATTCCCTACCCCCCGTTATCCGTTTTCACAACTCCCTACACATCCTTGTTGTCCATTCTAATCAGCGTGTTTGCCCCCAGTAGTCCCTGCTAGTTTTTGCCGGCCTTTGTCCAAAAGTAACTTCAGCCCCTTGTCGGCCTTGCCTGCCTTTTTGTAAGAATTGGCTGCCATTCTGTTTCCACGTTTGACCACTTGATTTTGCTATGGGCCTCCATGTTACACACAGTCCTCACCGGAGACACCTGAAATGCTGTCTCGCCGTGGATACCTTAGTACGGACTGAGTCTTATTCGTTACCTCTATTGTGCTTCCCCCCTTATCCCCCAACGGTTTCTATCCGTTTTGTGTTTTTTTTTCTTGTGCGCGATGAAAGTATTCCCACCTCCTTCCCCTGAAGTGCCGTTGATACACCTCCCCGTTTTGAGCGTTAAGTCCCCTTGTGCCTTTTTAGTTCCTATTCTCCTCCTTTCTTTGAGAAAAGTGGGGATTTTTGCCCGTTCCCCGCAAGCCTAATACGTGAAAATGTGCGATAGAGTCTCTGTCTTTTATATGTTTTAAGGCATTCTAATTGCCTGGCCTGAAGTTGCTTTCTTCAATTTCCACCCCAAGGACCAAGTAGACCAAAGTGGGTCGTTTCAGGGGTACAGGGAACAAAGCATAGTTGGGTCACGGCCGGTTTTTATCGATCGTCCTTATAAGTTGTTTCACGGAAAATATGCTAGAGAAGCTTATTCTTATCTTCTTTTTACCGCTCACCCTCTTTCCCTTAAATTGACATTCTGCCTCTAGGCTAAGGTATTTCCTCGTATTTTACTTCTCTTCTTTACTTTGGCTCCTCTCTATAACTTCTTCCCGCAGATTAGTTGTGCACAGGCTTCCCTCTACGCTTATTTTTTTTATTAACGTCTCAATTCGTCGAGCCTTCCTATCTTTCCTTCGCCTCTTTCACCTTCCTCTTACCCTTTTTCTCTTAAATTTTTTTATCACTTTCACCCCTTCATCGATTCGCGAAACCATTGCACACTTGATATCCGCTCTTTTTTCGCCTCTCTTCCTTTTCTTCTCTTTTTGCCGTACACTTTCCTATATAGAAAACTCTCGGATTAAGGGAGTCCTTACCTCAGTCCAAAACCTTGATCGCGAGCACACCCTAACTCCGTCTTCGCTTCTCTTCCTTGTTGAAATGTGTTCTTGTCTTGTCCGACTTGATGTCCCCGTTCAGAAGGCTTTCGCTCCGGATTCCATAGGCGTCCTCCCGCTCACGGCATTCTTTTCGCCCGGCATTCATCTTATTCCTGATACCTTTTTCTTTCTTTTACATTCCCAGTACCTTTTCCATTCATTCTGTCTCCCCTCCTCTCAAAGAACCCACCACATAAGCAACGTAACTCCGATTCCGCATGCTTCATTTTTCTGTTTCTTTTCCGATACCAAACGCCTTCGCTAGCAATGCAACCCTATCTGGCGCCATGACACACGCTAAACGCAGCTTTTTTCACAGGTATTTTCCCCCCTTCTCGACATTTCTGCATCATGTCAAAAACCTTTCTTGTTGATTTTCCATTGACCGTCCCGCCGCAGCTCGTAGCCTTTCTTTCCAAGACAGGTTTACTTTCCTTCCCCCTTCTCGATCCCCCCATTTCCCTTTCATTCATATCCCTGATAGTTTTTTGCTTTTTCCCCGTACTTTTGCTGACTGTTTACTATCTCACTCTCATTCTTACATCATAAGGTTTTAACCTCACAAACCGATTTCCGTAGAATTTTTTCCCTCCGGCCCACCCGTTTTAGCTTTTATGAATAGCGGCAATTGACTCCCTTATTTTTATACTCCGACCAGTAGTCACAGCCCTTCCCAACTTCTTGCGCATTACTTCCCCGCCAACCCCACTAACATTTCCCCCGAACAGACAGGTCTCATTGTCTCCTGGTTAGCTGTGACTTTTTTTTTTTTAACCTGGCTTCCCCTGTACCGCTCCTGCCCCCTTCCTTCTTTGGCAGTCATGGCATTCTGACTCTCAATTTTCCGACTTCACCAAGCAATTCCCTCTTTTTTTTCATTCCTTCTTCCGCTAGCTGACCTCCCCCTTGGTCGCACTTCTTTCTTTTTTTTTCTCGTCTTGCAGGCGGTTCCATGTGAAGATTTTTTCTTGTTATCGTTCAGCTGCCCCCGCCCTCCCCCCTTGCCGCCTCTTCTCCTGTCTTGCACAACTTCTCCCGGCTTTTTATTCTTTCCCTTCTCCATTCTTCCCCCCCTAGTGTGTTCCCTTTTATTTTTCGAGACTTTTTTCCTCTTCTTTCGTCTCGTTTTTCAAGTTCCAGTTGCCATCTATATTAGTCCCACCTCTGACCCAAATGAAAAATATGGTCCCATTATGATTAATATTTTCGATTAATCGTCGGGCGAGAAATACTCACCCACCTTGTGCTGTGCGTGCTTTTCCTTTTGCCTGAAGACCTTCTCCACCCTCTTTACGGAATGCAGAGACCACACACTAGTGATGACTCCCCCACAAAACCCTCTACCACCTCCCAATTGACACTCATCAGCATCCCCGTCGACCCCAATACTGTTGTTTTTAGAGAGTATTTTTGGAATGCTGATTTTCTTGTCCTATCTCTTTTGTTATTTCTATCCTGAGTCCCGGTGTCGTAAATATTTTGGAGCCGTAGAGAATTCGGATCAAAGCGGAATTGCCTTTCACCTAAGGTTTTTTACGTTTTTTTTGATGAAGGGAGTGGCCTTGGCCTTTATCATATGTAAATGAAGGGACACGGTTTCCTCTTTCCCGGGCTGGTCCCTCCCCCCATATTCCGCTTTCTGTATTCAACCTCTGCATTCCACATCTCCCCAGTTCCCCCCCGTCCCCAGGAACAGAGCGACGATACATCCTCTTTTTTCCTTCTGTTTCTGCGTCCCCTAGGCTGCAGAAGAGGCGGAAGCTGGTAACGTCCTTACAGCGCTCCTCTCCGAGCGCCCATGACCGTTCGGTCTTTCTTTACCCTATTCTTCAGAGCATCGGCTCACCTTTATGACTTTTGCCTTCGATCACCGTTTTGGACGGGTCACTTTCCACTTAATTGCCTTCCGTCACATTTTTGTTTGCACCGTTCCCCTTCTTCCACTGGATACAACATGAGTGTGAGCGACTTCCCCCCCGGCTTTCTCTCTGTCTTTTGGCATTCGCCAGACAGTTGTCTCGTTTGCTTACTTCCCGGCGAGACAAAGACCTGTGGCGCTTTTCCCGCGTTCGGCTCCCCTCCCCACGTTGTCGAGTTTTTTTTTTCCCCCATGTCTGTTTATCTTTGCTAATTATGCCTAGCATGCTTGCTTTTTTTCCACTTCGTCACTTTGTTTTTTCCCCGCCAATGTTCAGCCCCACGAGCCTTTTGTCGTTTCCTTTTCATAGAGCCTTGGCCCCTCTTCCGGCCTTGCTTGCTTTTTTAGGAGTTTTTCACGATCCACCTTCCCTCGGCCTTTACGTTGGTACATCCTTTGAGTGGTGTCCTGAGTCCCATCGGTCGTTTACCTATCGAACATGTTCCGAGTGCATCTGCCCCGGCTCGTGTGTGATTCGGTTGCGATGTTCTTTCAGGTTGGCCGCCGTACCCCGTTCGCCATCCTTAATTATCTCCCGACCAATTTTCATCTACTAATCTTTCCGGCCGACTAATTTCTTTTCCCCTTTCATCCCGTGCTGAGGGAGATGTCTTTTACGGCCTCTAATCGCCCCTGACAGTGAAATTCCCACTTTAAGGACCCCACTAATAAGATCTTTTCGGCGCTCCTTCTCTTTGCACATTTTCTCTCCCGGACGCAGGAATCGCGTTTTCGTTGATCCCCCAACTTTCCGGCAGCTCCCAGAAAAGCTCTTTGGAAAAAACCCCCTGTCTTTTCCCCTGTTAAGATTGTCGCGCGGTGTCCCACCCCCTCTTCTTTCAACCGCCATGAAGTTTGTCTGCTTATGAGGCGACCTCTCTGCAGAATCCCTTTCCTTTTTTAGACATAAAAAGCTTTACCCTTCCTCGGACGGGTGAGTCTTATTCAGTATTTTTTATCCCTCCCCGTGAATTCCTCGCCCGAGGTGCTAGCTCAATGGCTGCCTGGCATTGTGGCCCTTAATTCCCAAAACGAGTAGGTAATTATTCTAGATATTTACCTTTTCGTTCCATTTACTTCGGCCTGCGTTCCAACCCCTCTTTCTTGGGTTAATTTTGTACTCCCGTTTTCCCGACCTTCTCTGCCTTGCTGTTTTTACAACGCAACCCCCCCCCAGTCTAGTTTTTGGAATCGTCACTCGTAGACAAGACCTAGCTACGAGTTGATCACCGTACAAGTTTTTTTGCTCCCCCCCGGCCCCAAGATATTTCTCCTATCCTTCTCTCGTCACTTACTTCAGAAATGTCCTGACTTGTCTTCCCTTCGGTGGGCACGGCCGTTACTGCACCCCTCCAAACAAACCACCCCTTTCTGACCAAGGTGTTTAGGAACCCCACTGTAGGCCCTGCTTCTCTGTGGATTCGTTTGCGAGTTTTCTGATGTCGATCGCTTTTCCTTTTTCCACTTCGCTTCCTTTGACTTTTCGATTCCCGCATGCATCCTGGACTATCTACTGGACTCTTCGCATGCGACTTGAGGGCAATTCTTTGACGAACCAATATCTCCGTTTTAGCATTTTTTTCTCCTCCTCCCCGCTGACTTAGGGACTTTTCCTAAATACTGTCACTCGACTTTTTTATGAGAATTCTCTCCTCTGACCTATCCTTCTCCTCTTTTTTAATATCCTAATTGTTCTTTTAGCGAGTATTCTAGTTACGTCTAAATCCATGGACGTTTGCTCCTGACTGTTCTTAAGTCACTTTTTCAAATGGATTAGCTTCGCATACGCCCTCATCCTCCTCTCCTGTCCTCATCACTTTTTCCCTCCTTCCCGAATGCCTCCCGCTCTTTCTCCGTCCCCTTCGATCTTCGACTTAAATTCTCTCCTTTAGGTTGGCCAGGATTGAAAGCCTAGAATCTTTTCCCCCCGAACACACCCAGGTTTTCGCCCCCCCACGCACCCCCTCGAAGGCATGATTCGTCTTCCTGACTTTGGTCACCCTCATTAAAACAACTTTCTCTTTGCGTTCTCAGTTTCTCTTCCCGGTCCTTTTCAACCGTGGACAATCACCGGTATTTGTTCCTTTTTATCCGGAAGATCCTGAAGAGGGAAGAATACCTTCGAATTCTATTTTCAAATTTTATTCTTTGACTTTTCAACTCCCTTACCTGTTTGGATGAACATGTCTTTTTATTCTTCGGTATTTGGATCTCTTCTTCTGACTCCCCCTTCAACTTTTCCTTTTTCCTTAGTTGGTATGCGTAGCCCCCCCACTCCCTCCCCTTCCTTCTCCCCAGTTCCTCTGTGTACCATTTTTTAAAACACCGGCATCTTTTCTGGCCCTTCCCTACTTCTTCCTCCAGACGTTCTTTTAAACTCGATATCGATCTAAGCTAACTCTTATCTTCCCCCCTACCTCCCCACCCCCTTCCCTTTTTGCCCATTCATTCCTTCCCATTTATGGTAGATTCCTCACTGGAACCTGCCAGTTGGGAATTTTCCGCTCTCAGTGCGTCTTTCCCCCCAGTTCTGCCCTATGCATCACAATTCCGTCTCATAACTTCGCCGAACGCATCATTCTACCACCCTAATCGTACTCATTCTTCTTCCCCCATGTGATGAATTTTTTCGACCGTTTTATTGGATCTTTCAAACTCTTTTCTTTCCTCTTCTTCCTATAAATGTTTTATCTCTTGAATGTAATCTTCGCGTCACTCTGACACCCGTCTTCCCATCCTTCTTCGGCCATTAGAACCCCCATTTTCACTTGCCTATTTTGACTCTTTCCCTTTCCCATTCTTATTTTCCTGGATCTTCTAAATTGTCACTCCGCCACCCTCAATGCTCTTTCTGGTTTGGTCTCCCCTGTACTCTACACCACAAAGAGGCTTGTCGTTCCCTACAACCGGGCCATTTCGTGTTGCCTGTATGGTTCCCCGATCCTCACAACGGTGGGTCACAGCTGACTCTTCCGTCACTCAGAGGCACCTAGCATTCGATTCGTGATTGAACTTTTTCATTGCCAGACCTATATACCCTTTGTTTTTTATTTGTTTTTTCTTTTTAAGTTAGATTGAATGCGCTGTACTTCCCTCTCCCCTGGTCTCTCCCACTCACACGTTCACCCTTAGTGCGGTTATAGATTTTTGCCACCCCTAGTCCCGCAACTTTCGTCCTGCTGTACCGGGAATAGTTATACTAAAAGATTATGTTACTAGTATATCTTATTATTCCCTCCAGCCCGCGTGGCCTTACATGCACATATAGCCCTTTCGTAATCGTACTTTTTAACCTCTAGTCGCAAGTTCCCTCACACTGCTATTGACATTCCGACAGCTCCACGGGCCCTTCCTCAACATCTATTCATGCCGCTCTCTCGGTTTTAACGACGAAGACACAACGCTCGATCTCCG
>Ga0179593_1681018_pt1 | contig 10506 bp, 13 predicted proteins | sample CZODoug2_1_08_16_FD_185931 | JGI IMG/M metagenome (GOLD analysis project Ga0179593, IMG submission 185931) | Vadose zone soil fungal communities from Angelo Coast Range Reserve, California, USA - CZODoug2_1_08_16fungal (PacBio error correction) | ecosystem: Environmental > Terrestrial > Soil >... | reverse complement strand
GTAGTAAACGGTGCAGATGGTTCCTTCTTCCCTTTCCTCTTCTTCCCTTCCCCCCTACGAATCGCTGATAGGGGGCAGTTCCACCGAATTATTTAAAGGAGCCCGCACATGCGCTTTCTTCCCCACTGTTCCGTGCCAGCCTGACGGCACAGCAGACGAACAGCAAGTCGATTTTTTTCTTTTTTTTTCCCCCCTCCCCCCCCCCTCCTTTCCCGTAATAATTGGACACGCAACTCGGCGAAGGGGAGGTAAAGACTCGACATCCCCTTTTCCCTTCCTTTCCCTCCTCTTCCGGCGTACCTGGACGGCGAATGGGTAAAGGGAAGGAAGAGTGTATTGAGTGCGGTCTTCTTTTTCCCCTTTTCCCCCTCCCTCCTTCCCCCCCCCTCGATCTTTTCTCGCACGAAGAGCAGCGAATGTGAACGACCATTCCTTTCCTTTTTCCTTTCCCCCCCCTCCCCCTTTTTTCTTCTTTTCCGTTCCTTACTTTGTGCCGGTGCTACGCTCTGCTGATAGCCGTTCTGATTGCCGCAGTCAATTCGGCGGACTGGGAACAGTCGTTCTTTTTCTTTCCTTTCCTTCCTTTCTTTTTTTCTTTTTTTTTCCCCTCTCGCTTAACCGCTTCCGATGGGTAAAACCGGACGAAAATTGAAAGCCGAACAATTGAAGGAAGTCGTCTTTTTTTTTTTTCTTTCCCCCCCTTTCTTCCTCATCATCGACGACGCTCGCGACCGGCCGTACCTACGGACATCACCCGGGCAAAGACACGCCATAGTACAGTGCGGCATCCCTTTCTCTCTTTTTCCCCTCCCCCCCTCCTTTCCCCTCCCTCCCCCTTGGGGGGACATGGTCTGATGACGGTCGCACAACTGGGGTAAGATGGTAATGTAACCCTCCACACACAGACCCTCATTCCGCCTTTTCTTTTCCTTTCCCCTTCCAGGTCGCCTTTGTCCGTCCTGAATTGGAGCCTTCGTGCTTATGTCGTGAGGGAGTACATTAGTACCTATGGTTCAGCCGAACCGCGAGTATTTTTCTTTTTTCCCCCCCTCTCCTTTCCCTTCCCCTTTCCCCTCTTGCCCTTCTTTTACTGTCAGTCAACTGAGAAGGAGGAAGCGGTATGGGTGAACTAAGAGTGGTTGACATTTTCGTACCTCCCCCTTCCCCCCTCCCCTTTCCTTCCCCCCTCTTTCGAGAGACCATCAAGAGCGCCATTGCAGGGGATCATCTGGACACAGGGGTCAAAGGGTACTCCCCTCTCTCTTCTTTCCTCCCTCCTTTCTCTTTTTCCCCTTCCCCCTTTGCTGGTCTTCTTCGACCGCGCAAGACCGAGTCCGTACGGACGATTAGTAGGTACGATGTGCTGATCTCATGTTACAGTGGATGGTATTCCTTTTCCCTCTTTCTCCCTCCTTTTTTTTCTTTGATTCTGCCTCGTCGCCGGTCTGAGCTGACGCTGCCGGAGAGGACAACTTGCTGTAAAAAGAAGGGACGCTATAGCCGCGACTTCTTCCCCCTTTTTCCCTTTTCCTTTTTTTCCTCCTCCTCCTTCCTCTCTCCCCTTCCTTCTTTACCAAATTGGCCGCTCCTGCCAGCGTCATTTCAGACCGGCGCCGAGCAGACAATCCACGAAAGCGGTTACGAGCGTCACACACGGCGGAAAGGAAAATTGTTCCCCCTTTTCTTTTTCCCTCCTTCCCCCTCCTCCCTCTTCCCCCCTCCTTCTTCTCGTCTTTCGACTCTCCCTCGGTCCTGAACGAGACTGGACCCCTGGCCTGGTCGCTCAGGAAGATAAAGTGCAGGAGCATGAGAGGACATACCGGAGAATGCGACGGTGGAGAGGTTAGACAGAAGGATGCTCCCGTTTTTCCCCCCCCTTTTCCTCTTTTTTTTTTTTTCTTTTCTCTTCTTCCCCCCCCTCCCATTCTGACGGCCGCCCTGTCGTCGAAAATGTTCAAAAAGAGGAGGGCAAAAATAACGGATTAATACTTCTCTTTCTTTCCTTTTTTTTTTCTCCCCCCCTTTCCTCTCCCTCTCCTTTCTGGTCGTTCCACTCGACGCGAACGGTCGCGAAATAATCGAGGGGGTTTGTTTGTTGAGGTGAACCAGGGACGATGTACTCCCTTTTTTCTTTCCTTTTTCCCCACTCCCTCTTCCCCTATAGAGTAGTACAGGACCAGCGGAACCAGGTGGGAGAACGTCATAAGGGAAAAATGTACAAAGGAGGGAGTAAAATTTAGTGAGTCCCTTTTTCTCGTTTTCCTTCTTCTCCCGCTGCGTTCTTCCCTGTTGATGTCCCCCCCCATAGGTGAAGGAGGTAGGAAGAAGTAGGTCGATTCTTTTCTCCTCCTCCCCTTTCTTTTTTTCCTTTTTTATTCCCCTCTTCCTCTTTCCTCCTCCTCTCTCACTAATCCATGAGCCACGGACCGAAAGTAAAATAGGATTAACGCGAAGGGAAAGAGATGATGAGAATAAAAGGAATGGTAAGCCTCCCTCCCCTCCCTCTTCCCCTTCCCTCTCCGTATTAACACAGTTTCTTTATGGGCGAGCATTTCCGCTGGCGATGTCGGCGAGGCGTTCGCGTGCGTTGAACAAGAGATTAGTGGTCGGGTCCCTTTTCTTTTCTTTTCCCTTTCTCCCCTTTCCCTTCCCTTCTTCCCCACCCACAGCCCCACTGCACGCAAACACTCTTCGGCAGGACATAGATCAAGGTAAGACAGCCGCGCTGCAGAGATTAGTCGCAGCTCTTTTTCCCTTCTTTTTTCTCCCTTTTCCTTTCCCGTTTATTTATAAACAACGCCGCGGTCGAGCCAGAGAAATGGAGAAAATGAAAGCAGACTTCTTCCTTTCCCCTTTTTCCTTTTCCTTCTTTTTTTCTTTTCCCTAAATTCGGGGGAATGCCCCTATCAGCGATTCGTCCGGGATGACGTATATTGCGACCGCGGCATATCGCTGGAAAACATGCCTTCCCCCCCCTTTTTTTTTCTCTAGATGTGTTCACGGGCGATTGTGTCATAATAATGCAATGCGATATGGTTGCCAGCGAGATGCCCCTTTCTTTTCCTTTTCCTTCCCCCTCCTTTTTTCTTCCACCTTCGCCCGCACATGCGCTGTCCTCACTGTTCCGTGCCCAGCCGAAGGAAAAGCGAAGAAGATTCTTTTCCTTCTCTTCTCTCCCTCCCCTTCCTGTTGTTTATGACCTCACCGAAAGTCAAGAAAAATGGCAAAATCCCTTTCTTTCCCCCCCTTTTTCCCCCCCCCCTCCCCCTCTCCCCCCCTTCACCCTCTCCTGCGACGAAGGTCTGCAGCGCGGAGGTTCCTTCCCTCCCTCTTTTTCTTGCTGGTGGGCTGTGGTTGGTCGCGAAGGAAAAGGAAATGGAACAGACACTCGGTTCCCCTTTTCCCCTTTTCCTTTTTTCTCCTCATTCCCTTTGTACCGACCACGATCGCGCGGCAAAAGCAAGAGAAAGAATCAGCAGGAAATAGCCATCTTTTTTTCCCCCCTTTCCCCCTCTTCCCCTCCTTCCCTCTTATGTTTCCTTTACGTCTCTGCTTGATAGCCTTTCTGATTGCGCATCGAATTCGGCGGAATGGACCAGTCGTTTATTATCATAATCGGCTTTTTTTCCTTTTTTTTTCCCCCTCTCCTCTTTTCCCCCCCTGTCCGAACTTCCGAAACAATTGAAGAAATTCGTCGGAGCGAGTTCCCCCCTTCTCCCTTCTCTCTCCCTCCCCCCCTCCCCTACTGTACATCACCCTGGCAACGCCCGCATCAGTGATCAGTCGAGGAATAATGGAAATGATAGAAAAAAGATTCTTTCCTTTTTTTTTCCTCCTCCCCCTTTTACATTTTCTTTCTTATTTTTTCTCGACAAAATGGTTAAGATGGTAATGATACTATAAATATATAGCTCTTTCTTTTTCCCTTCCCCCCTTTCCCTCCTCTTTTCTTTCCCTTCGCCGATGAGCATTCGTGCTTTAGTCCGCAGTGAGTGAGTAAATCGTTCCCTTTTCCTTTCCCCTCCCTCTTTTCTCTCTTTCCCCCCTCCCTGAACGCTCTGGCGAGGCCATGGTGAAATCGCATACGGACTGGGAATAAAAGGGCAAGAAAGAAGTCCCCTTCCTTTTTTTTTTCCCCCCCTTCCGCTTTTTTTTCCCTTTTCGACACAGGGCGGCCCAGTCAGACTGTGATGGAATAATAGAAAAGACCTTCTTCCCCTTTTTTTTCCCCTCCCCTTTTTATTCTGGGAACCCTGGGCCAAGTGGTACGAAATGGCAATAGACGCATCCCATGGTAGCCCATCGCTGCCTTCTTTTCCCTTTTTTTCCCTCTTCCCCCCCTCTCCCTCCCTCTTCTCCTGACGATTTCGTTCGTCGAGTGCTGATGCTTAATGCTTCCGTGGGTGGGATAATAATGGGAGTCGTAGGTACTCTGGTTTTTTTTTTCTCCTTTTCCTTCTCTCCTTCCTTTTGCCGGATTCGGCAACTGCTGTCCCACCGAATTTCCGATATCGACGCGACTCTTCCCACACCTGAGGTTTTTCCCTTTTCCCCCTTCTTTTTTTCCTCCTCCTCCTGTCCCTCTACGGAATTCGTGGACAGCAGTTGCCGACTCCGGCCAGAGTCAGGCTCAGACCGGCGCCGAGCAGAATCCACGAAAGCTTTTCTCCCTTTTCCCCTTATCCTTTTTTTCCCCCCCCCCTCCACGGAAGCAGGAGACTCAGCCACATAGAAGAAGAAAATAGTCACAGTACGAATAGGGCTGCGGAGGGTCGCCTTTTTTTTTTTTTTCTCTCTCTTCTTCCTCTTACCCTTATGCGTCGAGTGCAGTTCGTACCACTTGGCCCAGGCGGTTCAAGAGATCCAACTGCATGGGCCCCCCTCTTTTTTTTTTTTTTTTTTTTTCCCCCCTTTCTTCTTCCCCTTCACCCTTCTTCCGGCCGCCCTGTCGTCAAAAATGTTCAACACGAGGAGGAAAAAATTAAGGTTAAGAATGTCTCGTTCCTTCTTCCTTCTTCTTCCTTTCTTCTGATTTCCCCCCCGTGCCATACGCCAGAGCGTGGGTTCTGGTCACTCCCCCGAACGGCGAAGCAGCGTAGGCAATTTTTCCTCCCCCCCCCCTTCCCTCCCTCCCTCAATTCTTTCCCACTCTGCGAAGGCCCAGAACGCTTCCTTGCCCTTGCCGCGGGCCGCAGCAAAAAAGGATAAAGAGGCAGATTATCTTCCTTCTTTTCCTCCTTTTCCCCCCTTTTCCCCCCTTTCTTTCTTTTCCCTTTGTGCGCTCCGGGACGCCTTCACATCCTCGGGTTCGAGAAGTTCCAGGATGAAGCGAAGATAAAGATGCGGGCGTTGCACGGTTTTTTTTTCCTTTTCCCTCTGCTTCCGAACGACGGGAATTTATGCATTCTTCATTTGCAAACGCGAATCGACGAAGTCCTGCAAGTGTTAGGGCAGTTCTTTCTTTCTCCCCTTCCATTCTCCCTTCCCGACACAGTGACTGATTAAAGAGAAGGGAACGCAGATGATGAGACTTTTTTTTTTTCCCCCTCCTTTCCCTCTATCCGCCCTCACCTTCAGATCAGTACGAGCGGATTAAAACAGGGTCGGTAGGCGAGGCATTAAGCTGGCGATGTCGGCGAGGCGTTTTTTTTTTTTTTGTGGGCTTGGGGGTTGGGGGATTGCTTCTTCGTGCGCGAACAGATCGAAGGGGTAGATGGGAGAGGGAGTGTCCCTTCCCCCTCCCTCCCCTTTCACACTTCTTCGGCCTGGACATCGCGTCCAGGTACGACGCGCGATGCCAGAGATTCGTCTCCTTCTTCCCCTGCTTATCCGCCCCTCGCCGAGTTTGTGTTACAGTATGAGGGGAAGGGAGTGAGGTAACCCCCCCCCCCTTCCCCTTCTTCCTCCTTCTCCCCCTCGACGGGCTGCTTCGTCTGCTGTGCCTTCAGGATGGCAAGAACCAAGGGAGTTTTTCCTCCCCCCTTTTCCCTTCCCCCTCCTCTCTCTTCTTCCTGACTTATCTTTGCGACCGGGCATTCCGCTGGCAAACAATCGGACATGGAAGGATTAGACCTTTCCCCCCCTTTTTTTTTTTCTACTCTCTATTTTCTTCAAAACGGATGCGCTTGTGTATAATCCTTCAATGCCGATCTGTTTGCCAGCGAGATTGCCCCCCTTTTCGCAAGATTCGTCAGTCCGGGAGAAATAGATGATAGGGGAAGGGAAAAGAAATTTAGTGAAAGGAATTTTTTTTTTTCCCCCTTTTTCCCCTCCCTTGCGGCACCGAAGACGAAGAAGTTTTTTCTTTCCCTTTCCCGCCTCTGGCTCGCCGCGGCGTGGTTTATGAATCACTTCTCTTTTTTCCCCCCCTTTCCCTTTTCCTGGGGCTTAGTAAGCTCGCATAACGATCAAAAGGGAAAGGAGAGAAGAAGAGAGGAAAGAGAAGGAAAAGGAGGAAAGGGAAGAGAGGAAAGGCTTTTTTTTCTTTTCCTTCCACCTTTCCCCCGGTCACTCCATCGCCTTCGACCCCTCGACTGTTCGCGAAAGAAAGAAGAGAAGGTGAAAGAAAAAGAATAGCCTCCCTCTTTCCCTTTTCCCCCCTCCCCCCCCTCTTCCGCTCTCCCTACCGAACCTGTTTATCAGATCCAGTATGAATATGACGGTGCTTCTTTTTTTCCCCTTTTCCTTCCCCTTCTTTCCTTCATTCTCTTCTTTGCCCTTCGCGTTACGTTTAATCCAGTTCAATGTCGAGTTAAGTGGCTAATGGATTTGAGTCTGCGGTCCCCCCTTCCTCTCCTCCCCACTTTCATCCTCTTGGATGCGCCGTGTCAAGGAAGAAGGAAGGAAAGTACACAGTAGTTACCGGCATCCCCCCTTTTTCCCCCCCCTTTCCCCCCCTTCCCCCCCCCTCCTCTTCTTCCTTCGCGGCATCTGGAACTGCTCGAACCGAGGAGTAGAAGGCGTCGTCGCTCACGAAATGGGGACCCTCTTCTCCTCTCCCCCCCCTTTTTCCTCTGTTTCCTTTTACCACTCTATCGCCTCGGTTTATCCGTTTTGGCGGAGGCCGCGGCAAGGGCAGGAAGCGTTATGTGGCACGTACGCGATTGGATTTTTTTTTCTTCCCTTTCCCTTCGTTCCTCCTCCCCCTCCGGCGAGTATTTCGCCGACGATCGACGGGCGAGTGAAAAAGAAAAAGAAAGCTCTGGAGAGGGACCTGTTTTTCCCTTTTTTTTTTCCCTTTCCTTCCTCCCCCTTCTCCTTATTCAATCCCGTATGGGTTTGCCCTCCGGTTGTGAAAATTTTACGGAAGACAGGGCAGGCCCTCTTCCTTCCCCCCCCCCCCCCTACCCGTCTCCTCCCTATTCTAGAACATCAAGGAGCGCCATGAAGTGGGATCATAGGAAAAAACCTGGGCCCTTTTCCCTTTCCCTTCCCCCCCTCTTTTTTTTTTCCCCCCCCCACAAGAATGAAGTATATATGAGAAAAAGGCCGAGTCGCTTTTTCTTTTTTTCTTTTTCCTATTTTCTTCGTTCTCTTTTCTGTGATGCTCCTGCTTCCGTGGGATGGGTTCCTCCTGGGCGTCTAGGTAATTGGTGCAAAAGGGCCCCTTTTCTTTCCCCCCCCCCCCTCCTTTTTCTTTTCTCCTTCTCCCCGGTCTGAGCAGGAAGTGGCCCGGAGAGGAAAAATTGCGGTAAAAGAATTTCCCGCTATCGCTCCCCCTTTTTTTTTTCCCCCCCCCCCCTTCTCTTTTTGTTTTTTCTGTGATTCTTCCACGCTCAGGTGTGGGAAGAAGTTCGCGGCGATAGCGGAAATTAGTGGACAGCAAGTGGCCGCTCCGGCCAGCCTTCTTTTTCTTCTTCCTTTTCTCCCCCCCTTCTCCCTTCCCCTTTTTCCCCCCGTCTTCCGACGACGCCCAGAGGAATCCCATCCACGGAAGCAGGAGCATCAGCAAAGCGACGAAGAACTCTTTTTTTTTCTTTTCCCTTTTTTTCCTTCCCCTCCCCTCCTCCTTCCTTTGTCGCCGAATACGTCAGGGATGGGCTACCAGGATGCGCGGGCAGTTCGTACCATTGGCCCAGGGGTTCGAGAGCCCACTGCATGGCGCTCTTTTTTCTTTTTCTTTTGTTGCTGTTTTCGAGGAGGGCCATCACCAGGCTGACGGCCGAACTGTCGTCGAAAATGTTAAACACGCGGAGTTTTTTTTTTCCTTCTCCCCTCCCGTTGCCTTCTTTTTGCCCTTAGCCAGGCCGTAGGCGGATTTGAACAGGGGCAAACGCATAGAGTTAGGGTTCTTGGTAACTCGAAAGCCCCTTTTTTTTTCCTTCTTCTCTGTTCCCCCTTTCCCCCTCCCTACAGCAAGCCCCGAAGGCTCCAAATCGCGACGGACAGAACGACTTCCTTGCCCTTGCACGCGGAAGGACGCCAAAACGGATCCCCCTTTTCCCCCTTTTTTTTGCCCCCCTTTTTCCTCCCCCTTTCATACCCAAGTCCCAATTGCGGCGTGTCCCATTTCGTGAGCGCAGAAGCATAGAAATCCTCGGGTTTAGAGAAGTTCAGGATGCTTTTTTTTTCTTTCTTTTTTTTTCCCCTTCTTTCCTTCCCCTGTTCGGCGAGCCGTGTCTCATGATGCCGAACGACGGGAATTTCATGCCTTCTTCCTTGCACACGCGCTCGACGAAGTTTCCGGCAAAGTGTTTCCCCCCCCCTCTTCCTCGTTTCCTCTCCGCCTCCGTTCCCAATCCATGAGCCAGGACGACAGTGAACTGGAGTAACGCGAAGGGCAACGCCGAGGATGAGAATAAAAGAAATGGTCCCTCCTTCTCTCTTCCTTCCTTCCCTCGTCATTACGGAGCGGATAAACAGGTTCGGTAGCGGCGAGCATTCCGCTGGACGATGGTCGGCGAGGGAGTTCGCGTGCTTGTCCCCCCCTTCTCTCTTCTTTTCTTTCTCTCACCTATTCGCCGGTTCTATGGGATGGAGTGACCGAGTGTATGTTAAAGTCCTTCGGCGAAAACAACAAGACCCCGAATGAATACACTATTCGGCCTGTCCCTTCCCTTTTTTCTCCTCTTTCCTTTTATTTTTTTCCCCCCCTTTCTTTGCGAGCTTGACTCATCCTCGCCGGTTGCTGTTCCAGTTAGTCGGAAGGTAGGGGAGGTTACATAAAAAAACGCCTCCTTTTTTTCTCCTCCCCTCCCTTCCCTCCCCTCTCCGTGCTGCTTCGTTTCTTTGCATTCAGCGGGCACGGAACAGTGAGGGACAGCGCATGTGAGGGATACCTTGACCTCTTTCCCTTCCCTTCCTTCTCTTGCGACCGGCATCTCGACGGCAAAAGAATCGCATGGAAGGATTATGACACCCTCCCTCTTTCTTCTTTTTTTTTTTCTCTCTCTTTCCCCTTCACCTTGTTGGCTTGTGTCTAATCCTTACATGCAGATCTGTTTGCCAGCGAGAGTTCTGTTCCAGTATTCCGTCAGGTCCGGACGAATCGCACTGATAGGGGCAGTGGAAACACGAAGTTCTGTCAAGCTTTCCCCCCTTTTCCCCCTTTCCCAGCCTGGTCAGGCAAGCCAGACGAAGAACACGTCGAGTGTAGACGTATGAGGGCAGTGCCATTCTTCTTCTTCTTTTTTTTTTTTCCCTTTCCCCCCCTCCTCCCTACTACTGGAACAGCAACTCGGCGAAGGGGCTTGAGTAAGATAGCAATACAGATCCACCCTTTTCCTTCTCTTCCCCTCTCCCTTCCCTTCTATACCTTTTCCTCGGGCTGTCCAGCGAAAGAGGTATATGCTTGCGCGTGGGCTGTGGTTGTAGACGAGGAAATGGAACAGTCCCCCCTTTTTTTTCCCCCCCTCCTCTTCTTTCCTCTCACGAAGAAGCAGCGAATTGGACCGACCACGAATCGAGCTTTTTTTTCCCCTCTTTTCCTCCCCCCTCTTCCATGCTCGCCCTACCGAACCTGTTTATCCGCTCCGTACTGACTAGACGGTGCGTTCGCCTCTGATGATAGAAGTTCTCTTTTCTTTTTCCTTTTTTTTTTTTTCCTCCTCTTCGTTTCCCTTCGCGGTTTTAATTCCAGTTCATGTCGGTCCGTGGCCTCATGGATTTGAGTCTGAGCTTCGCTTACCGATCCGCTGGGTACAATCCCCCCCTCTTTCCTTCTCCTCTCCTCTTTTCCCTTACGAAGGCCTTTGAAATTTCCGTCGTTCGGCATCATCGACGGACGGGCTAGACAGAAGACCTTCACCTACGGACACACCAGGAAAGCTTTTTTCCCTTTTCCCCCCTCCCCTCCCCCTCCCCCCCTCTTCTTTCGAAAGTCGTCGTCGCTCACGAATGGGAACACGGCCCGCAATTGGGACATGGTACTGATGAAGGTAGAACAACCTGGTTCCTTTCTCCTTTCTCCTTTTTTTTCTTCGGGCAGAGGAAGGGCAAGGAAGGCGTTCTGGCAAGTCGAGGATTGGAGACTTAGTGCGTTAGGTCGTTTCCTTTTTTGTTCTCCCC
>Ga0179593_1580096_pt1 | contig 10506 bp, 13 predicted proteins | sample CZODoug2_1_08_16_FD_185931 | JGI IMG/M metagenome (GOLD analysis project Ga0179593, IMG submission 185931) | Vadose zone soil fungal communities from Angelo Coast Range Reserve, California, USA - CZODoug2_1_08_16fungal (PacBio error correction) | ecosystem: Environmental > Terrestrial > Soil >... | reverse complement strand
CCCAGACCTGGCCAAGCTGCACAACCCCGGACCCGTTTTTCATCTCTGGGCCCCTTTCCCGTTACGCCGGCCGGCAGCGGTGGTCGCGCACCTTTTTTCAGCGTCCGAGGCCTTTACCACCCATACCCTCGGGATGCGGGTCGTCACGGCCACGCCCCGACCGCGCTGCTCGATGCGGCAGTCCCTGCCCCGACCCCGTTTTTCTTTCCAGAGCCAAGCGCTACGGCCCTTTTGACCCACGGTCCTTCACCACACGCTCGGTCATTCCTCGTGCGCCTCCCGGGACACTGATTGTCAGATCACCCATACTTTTTTTGGTGTTCTGCGACCCTGGACGCTCCGACGAGTGCCCCAGGAAAATGCGTCTCGGTCATCGACTTCTCTCTTCGACGAACGCCACAGGCACTTCCCCCAGTCGGCTTTCGGCCGGCCTCGTGATCCACGATGCAGCCTTTCTGCGGTATTTTTTGGCATGCGGTGGCCGCGAGACTGTCCGCTCAGTGCTTCACACTTAAGCACCGCTCTTTGGTCACCTGTTGACATCCCTTACCGCCTGCGATCAATCTGCCCAGCGTTTTTTCTACTGGAGCGATCAAACCGCCCCCAATGGTGCGACCCTTCAACCACGAAGGCCGTTGAGCACGCGTCCCTGCTTCCTTGCATTTGTGCTCCGAACGAGATAGACTGGCGGGCGGGGTCCAGTTGACCTTTTCAAGTCGACCAGTCCCGTAGGTGGAAACGTCAAAGACGTTTTTGATTACGGTCCCCGGCGAGTTTGAACGTCCTTCCCTTTCCCCTCTGCAGTTGTGGACGTTGGGGCACCGCTGTTTTTTGACGAATTTTTCCTTTGTCGCTTGGCCATACCCTTTCTTCTCATCACCAACCCCGCCCTCCCGACAAGTCACCCACCCGGGACATTTCCAGGGCCAGTCTCTCCCCTCCGTTCGCGGAGCCTCGTAGAAAACGTTCTGTTCTCTCGGATGACGCGGCCAATCAGGCGTGGGCGGAGGCTTTTTTTGGAACGTCCTCATTTATACGTTTCTGCTGATCCGCCGCCCGCGCGCACCCTTAACGGCCATGTCATTGCCGGCGAAGGGTACAACGCTCCCCCAGCCCAAATACCCGGCCCCCCTAACCCTCTTGCCTCTTTTTGAACGCGGTCGGAAGGCGGCCGGTGGCCGTCTTCACCGCTTGCGGGTCCGGGTCTTTCCTTTTTTATTTCTTTGAAATCACGGCCCTTTTATCCGGAAGGGACGGCATCACCGCCCCCCCCTTTCACGACGTAGAACTGGGAATTTTTAGATCACTCTTAGCTGAGTCCCCCGTTTCCCGCCCCCAGTCCAGCCGCCATTAGTTCCGGAACGGGGACCCCCGGCGTCGCGCCTTCCACTTTTGCGCAAAAGCCTTCGCGGAACAGTCCTTCTTTCTGCTGTGCAGATCCCGGGCAGACGGTCTGGGTCGCGCGACGAATGATTCTCGCGCGACTTTTTCCTATGTTCGTCGTTCTCCCCCTTTCGGCCTCCAGAGGCCCCACATCCTCGGATTGCACCTATAACGAGCTCTCCCCCTCGAGGGTGACGATAGTTGTTGTCCTGCGGTCCCCTGGGTTTTCGTTTTATCTTTTTGGCTTTGGTGCCCCCGGAACCGACGTTTTCAGAGTGAACCCTCCCTCGCTGTCCCTGCTTTTGAGCGTAAGTTCCTAGCACGGTCTGTTCCCGGTTGCCCCCCGGGAGAGCTGACCTTTAGGGAAGTTCACCGCCACAACTACCGTCTGTCGGCTTTATGGCCTTTGGACACTCAATCCATCCCTCTTGCTCACCTGGGGATCTAAGGATCATCGAGCGCCCCCTGTTTTCGGTTTCAGGCCCTCGTGGCCGGCCTAGAGGTTTGGGGACGCCCCATAGTTTTCCTATCGACCGGGCGCGACCCGGGCCGGAACCGCCGTCTTCCTGCGCTTCTCCCCCGCCGATGCGTTTAGTCTGAGAAGGCCCTTTCATTTTTTGTTCCCGTGGTCAACATGAGCATTTCTTGTTACTACTTCAAGACACCTTCCCGAGGGCTGATCAAACCCTCACCCCGACCCCGATACATCCTATAATTGGTCGTTCTTCGTGCCGGAAGGCCACCACTAAGATGGCTTGAGTGAAGTGGTCGTCTCTTCCCCGCCGTGTACTTTGAGGAACTTATCTCCGGTTTTTTGATCCGGAGGAGTGACACTTCACAGTCGCCTTGATCGACCTGCTTCCTTCTGCGCTCGCCCTCGGCGACACTACGCCGGGATTCCGCTTCATGCTTTGTGTAGTTCGGGTACTTTCTGCCCACATTACATACGTGCTCCGAGGGCACCGGTTTTTTTTCTTTGCAAAGGAGGCCATCTCGGCCTGGAGTACCGTTAAGGCATGTTCCATAAATGAGGTCGAGCTTTGGAACGCGGGACAGTTCCCCTTCAGGTAGGGAATTCAGGACGAATCGTCCCTTTTCACGCGGCTCGTTCGAGGTTCCCCCCGAAGGCGCCCCAGATGGGGGTTTGTGCGTCTGCGGGCCGGAGGCTGACATTCCTTTTTTTTGGCGTCTTGCGAGGACGTCGCTCTACTGGATGGCGAAATTTGTAACATCCCCTTCCAATTAGCGGGGGCCCGGCGGCACGTTTTTTTCTCGCGGCCCTAGGCACTAACAACTGCAGTCTTCGGTAGTATGAGGATCGTCTTTCGAGGGTGGCGCTTCTCTTTCCGCGATATCCCATCCCTTCTCTGTCCTTTTTTTGTGCTTGGCCCAGTTATGTGCGGTCGCGGATCTTATATCGAGAGGGTATCCGGCGCGACGTGCCCCTCGAGCTTCGGTTGTGAGGGGAGTCTATTTTGAGTCCCCTGACCCGGGCACTTTTATCTAGTCGATCCCCTCTAGGACGATCCGCGAGGTCGAGTCGGATACAGTCTCGCCCCCCTTTTGCCCTTAATAGAGATGTGGAGGCCCCAGACGTGGGTGTGCCCGCTGGGGATCCTGGACCTTGCCCCCCCCCCCCGGTGCTCGAAGGCCTCCCGCCGGCCGTGGGTTTTTTTTTGCCCTGGCCACCACGCAATCTCTTGGAAGCGTTTTTGGCCACGTCCCCTCGTTATAAGAGCCAGGCGGGACCCATCGAGGTTTCCTTTTCCGGCCGGTCCAGGCTTCAGCGACTGAGAGGCGACGATGAGCGTGCCCCACCTCACTGGGACAGGACAAGGGTGTCCCGGAGTTTCCTTTGGACGATGGGGGGCCGATCCGCACACCTTCCCGTTCCGGGCCGGCGTTTAAGTCGCGTGCCAGCTCCTAGATGCGGGCATCTTCTGACAGACGATCTTCTCGGCGATCTGGTGTTTTCTCTTCTGTCAGCCACAGTCGACAACCGCCTTGTGCCTTTGCGGTTCCTCAGCTGCCGACGAGTATTTTTTTACGGTTCGCTCCGCTTCGCCCCCCTCGTATTGCTCTACGCCGCGGCGACCGTCTTGGCTTTTGCAAGCTGCCTTTTAGTAGGGCCCTTTCGGTGGAGCCGCCTCGACCCCATCGCGCCTCATCTTTTCCCGGACCAGGCCAGAAGGACCCAGCATGCCTTTTGAGAAGTGACCCGACGCCCGGGCCGATCGCGGCTGGTCCTTCCTCCCTTTTTGTCTAGTGGTGCCACCCTTCTGCTGGCGGTCCAGGCTCCTTCATGGCGGGCTTCGGCAGCTGAGGATCTCTCTTTCCTCCTTTTGTTTTTCTTTTCGAATCCTCAGAATGCCGAGTCTCCCCTCGGGAACCGCATTCTTCCTAGAACCACAGTCTTCCCTATCCTGCGGAGGTATTTTTTCCATGTCCGCCCAGCCCGCGGCCCGGGCGTCTCCTCTGTCCCAGCGGCCTTTTTTCGCGGCTTCAGCGCTGATCGAACGCGGCATCGCGATTTTTTGCGCGATTGCCGTCTCCCCCTCTGGCCTATAACTATTTTGCGCTGGCCCCCAGACGGGCGCCGGTAGAGCAATTGGACTGAGGACTGCTCGCCGCTTGTTTTGGAGAACAGACCCCATCTTCGGGACCGCAGTCTTGCGGGGTCGACTGGGGTGGCTTCCCCGCCACGGATCGGCCGCGATCGGCTGTCGTTCCGGCCGCATCTAAAGTTGGGACGCCTGGCTGCCATTCCAGGGACGGTGCGTTTGCCTGCCCCCCCCGCATCCGGGCACCCGTACTTTTCCTTGCTCCCATAGCTGGCCCTTCTGGGTCACGCCCCTGCGTCTGTCGCAGGCGGGAACAGGGTCGTAATGGACGTCGGGCCACCGACCCCTCGATTTTCCCCTCCGTGGATCTTATTTTGCCTGCTGGCAGAGTCAAGCGGGCCAAGACGCTTGTTGCGGTGGCCAGTCCCCCCCAACCACACGCTCTGGCGTAATGCGCATCGACCAGCCCCCTTCACTTTTCACGCCCTGAGCCCCGACGCTTTTCGTGCACCCCCACGTTTTCCGCAAAAATTGAGAACGCCTGACTCCTGGAGCCGACCTTTGACACTTTCGCGGACCCCCACCGCCTACGCCGCTCCTTCGCTACGTCAGTTAGGATCCGCTTCCTCTCGCCTCATCCACCCGCTCCGGCTCGGGCCTCGCGGACTACGCATCTCGATAGTCGGGATCCTCCCCTTACCCTGTCCTGGCCAGACTCTTTACTGGCTCCGGTGCGCCAGTTCCTGGAAAGCGCGGGGTCCTCGGTCTGATCCGCAGCACTACACCTGCCAGTGTTACGGGGACCCGTTCTCGGTCCGCCGACAAACGCGCCGGGCCCCCGTCATTGGGCCATGCGTTTAAGGCTTCCCCAGCAGGGACGGGGCCATCGGCACGGCCAAACCCGTTTTGCTCCACCTGCTGGCCCCCTCCCCAGTTCCGCCCCCCTTCCACCTCGCCCGCGGTCGAGCGCTCCCCGTCCCTACGTTATTCTGACCATTTCCTTGGAATCAGGGAACTTCCGTTCCGGCTCGACTTCCTTCACACCCTGACGTTTCTCAACCTCGGCTCTGGCCGAGTGCGGTCCAACCCCGCGGGGACCTCACGATGGATGTGTTTCAGCAGTCACCCTTACACGTAGTCACTACCAGGAGTCTTGTCGCCAGGCGATCTCGCCTGTATCAGGTCGTTTGGCTTAAGAGTAATTCTTCTCCCGGCATCTTCACTTCCCGGCCGGGGTCACGTGGAGCTTCGACTTGGACCTTCATTTGGCCAGATTTACCGCTGGCTTTTGCCTGCCCTTGCCGGCCGAGTGAAATTGTCAATGTATCGGGGCTCAGGTTATGAGGGGTTTCTCCCGAGCAGGCCGCGGGTCAGCTAGTAACTTTAAAGGTTGACAAAGTGGGTACCCCCTCACATGTTTGCATGGCCTGCGACGGGGCCGGACGCAGTCGGCGCCGCTTAGGAATCCTCCGGCGGTTCGCCGTCCCCTGACCCGGTGACTAGGCGAGTGTGAGCTTCATCTGCCGGGCCCCCGCCCCGTTCCGCGATGATCCGGCCCTTATAACAAGTTTGCCACCTCGGATGATTGATGCTGGTCCGAGCCATTTAAACACGCCCGTAGTTTCATCGTGAACGTCCCGTGCGCGGGCCGAGCTTGTCTTGGCGCGATGGTACGCTCGGCAAGACCTCCTTTACAGCTGCTCGAGTGTGCACTCTTTTGGGGCACGACCTTTTTGCACCAATGAGGTACGCGAAACCCAGGTGGGACCTCCTTTTTTTTTTACCGAGCACTATCCACCCTCGATCCGGGCGTTGATCCGGGATAGCGGTGCACCCTGAGGATGGTTGGAAACATGGCTTTTCATGGATCTTGGCCCCCTTCTCCGGGTCGAGCTTTGCCTTCGTTCGGTCGCAACGTCGCCCCCCGACCGGTCGGCCCCGCCTCTGCCGGCTGTCCTTGTCCCCGAACGCTTTTCCCCAACCCGTACCGAATACGCGCGATCGTTGATCCCCCCCGTTCACCGATGGCCGGCGGGGAATTGGGCTGGTATCCGGCCGGTGACTCAGTTCTTTTTTCAAGCCGTTGGCTTCAATGCCAGGTCGACGCTTTTGCCGTGATCAGGCTCCCGGCCGGATCCCCGTTTGGCCGTTGACGGACGGCCTTTTTTCCCTGGCCGCCGGCCGCTTGTGAGCGAACGTGACCACCCTGCGCCGCGGTTTTCCGGCTGATCGGGCGCTCCGCTGTTTGGGGCTGGCTTTTGGTTGCCGGTGACCCGGCGACGGCGAGGGACTTGCATCCGGGTGCGCGCGGCGGCTTGTCAGCAGAAGTGCTTTTTTTCGCCGATGAGCTTGCTCCGGTGGTCCAAGGGCGTAATCTTGAGCGTCCGGGTGGGAGCGCCTTGGGCTCGCTCGGAGTGCGAGATCAGGTACCCATTTTTCCTTGGTACGTTTTTCTGGGTGACGGTTTACGAGATATCTTCCCCTTCCGTGATTCACCTGCCCCGATTTCCAGCACGTCCGGGACGCCTTTTTTTTTTGCGGCCCGGCTAAGGGCCTCACATGGACCACTTTGCCGTTTCCCGGCACGGTAGGTCGTCCGGCCACGACCGCAGGCCCCAGCCAGGTGCCCCTCCGTGAGTTCCTCCCCGCCGAGATCCGGCAGCAAGCGGGCCACTAGGACCGCCTTGTGTTTGGTCTCGCCCCTGGGGACGGTTGCCACAGGATGCGTTTTTTTTTTGCTGGGCAGATTGCTCCCGGCGTTTTCCGGAAAGGGATGTAGAGGCCCTTGACCAGCAGGATCGTGCAAGGCTGGAGCACTGCCGGACAGGCGTTCCTCGGGCCTTCCCCCCTTCTGTCATTTTATCACGATGGACCGCTGTCCGCCGGAATGACGCGGTTTTTCCGGTGTCGTCGTCTTTTGGGACAGGCTTCCCCAGGTCGAGGACCTCCTGTGGCCCTGGGCCTCTCGGCGGCGTAAAGGGCTTCCGCAGCGTGCCCATTTAATCGTGCCCCTCAGTGCCCGCAGGCGCTGCTGGTTCGGATGGACCGAGCCTGTGTTTTTCCCGTGGTTCTCCTTCGACCGGCTTTTGTCGGAAAATGATTTCTATCCCCCCCCCAGCAGCGCATACGCAGGGCGTGGATTTGTTCGCGGCCGCGGCCTTTTGTATGTAGATTGGCCGAGTCGCCCCTCGTCCTGCTCCGCCGTACGGGATCCGGATGTCCTTTTTCCTCCTAGAGCCCTGTCCGGTGTTGAGCCCAGGTGGCTGATCTCTCTCCTCTCCGTTTTTTTGGTGAGAGAGATCAGCCCCTGGCCCTTGACCCGGGGACGCCACCTCCTTTCCGGCGGCGGCGGGGTCGAGCACCACGCCGACTCTCTACTACACCCATACCGCGGTTTTTTTGCGGGTCGCCGGCCACGCCCTGCGACGCGTATGCGCCGGGCAGGCCATCGACTGCCCGTCATTTCCTCCGCGCGCTGGTCAAGGAGACCACGTTCGACCCACACGGCCTCGGTCATCTTTCCAGGCCATCGGCGCCGGCTGATGTCCGCTCCGCCTTTTGGCACGTGCGCCGGGACGCCGCAGACGATTTGAAAATGGCCACAGCCTCGACCCCTCGTTCACGACGAACCAACCGCCTTCAGTCCGGCTGACCGGCCGGGCCCGTGAATCCACGATGGGCCCGGTTCTGTGCCGAGGCCGCGCGCTGTCCTCCACTAATTGAAGCCACGATCCTGCGGGGGGCTAGACATCCCTGCCGCCGCACCTGGAGCCATCTGCCCAGCCTGAGCATCCTGAGCGATCCCAATGGGCGAGACCACCACGAAGGCGTCTTCCCTTTCCTCTGCAGGGGCGGGGAATCCCGAGGCCGATCGTCACCTTTCGTTCAGGCCGGAGACGTGGCCGTCGACTCTTGGCCGAGGGAACCCCCAGACTGGTGCCGGTCCCCCCTGGGTGAACGCATGAACTTTTTCCCGGCGAACGGTGGTCGGGCACCGCCTGATCACGGTCGCCGGTCATACCTGCCAGGCCGTCAACACCACATCACCCCCGGGACCATTGCGTCTCGCAACTCTTTCGGAGCCAGGCGTCTCCACGCCGGACGCTGGGTCAGCGATGACGGCAACCATGACTGTCTTTTAGCGGGAACGTCCTCATCGGTCTCACGCCGCCGCCGCGCACACGATCCCCCGGCCATGTCCTCGCCTGCGCCGCGGCTCAGCTGCCAGCCCCAACAGCCAGCCCCAGCCGAGCGCTCCGCCTCCTGCCGGGGCCGGGTTGCCGTAGTCTAACCGCTCGTCGTTTTTGCTGCCGTTGGCCGGCTGGACACTGACCATCCGGGGATCCGGCGGGTCTGATCCGCGGACTCTTACCTGGCTATTGAAAGCCCCTCTTGGCCCGTCTGATACCAGCCCCAAGTCCAGCCGGCGAGTTTACGGAACGGGATCCCCGGGGTCGCGCGTATGATACGGGGTTGTTCAGCGGGAAGCTCAGCCCTTATTGCGGGAGATCCCTCGGTCTTTTGTGACGCGACCGAACCCTTCAGGCTCCGCCGACCCTTGCGGACGAGTGGTTCCAAGATCAGCTTGGACAGGTTTGACACCATCCTCTCTTTCTCCAGGATCGAGGGTGACGAGTCTGTGCTCGGTCCTGCTTTCACCTGGTTTCGCGGCCGGACCGACCGGTTCCATGGGGCGTCTGGTTCCCGACGCGCCCCTCCTAGCCCTTTCCTGAGGCTGGCCGAGTTTCCCCAGCGCTCGGATGGCAAGGCGGTCCCTTCTCGATGACCGGCGGGGTCACGATCACTGCGTCGGGGATGGCTCGCGGCCATCCCCCCCCCAATTCCGAGGTGGCCATCGGATCGGCCGGATCCATCTCTACCTGGGTCGTCCGGCCAGATCGTGTCAGATGATCACGCCACTCGCTTCGCCGTTTTTGGGTTTTTTCCGGCGGAACCCTTTGATTCCTGCGGGCTTCGCCGACTGCGTCTCCCCGGCGAAGGCATGCGTCAGGGGTGGGTCCCCCACGTTTTCAGGATCTTCCTTGTTACCTGGACAAAGAAACCTTCGGCTGCGCGGGATGGATCAACCCCTCCCTCCCCCCACGGATACACTGGGACTAATGGTCCCTCCGGCAAGTTGTTAAGGAGGCCAGGGGAAATACTGCTTTGAGTGAAGGCCTCTAGCGCTCCCCCTTACCGGGTTTCCCTGAGATCTCCGGCGAGGGGGGAGTGTAAGTACTTCAGTCGCCGTCCCCTGATACATTCCTGCGTCGACAAGATTCCGGACTTTTTAGTGACGAACGTTTTCGCCGCTCACTTCTGCCCCACACACCCTCATCCAGAAGGTCCGGTTTTTTTTTTCGCTGTCGCCGCCGAGCTCGAAACGCGGCAGGCCACTCACGGTCGAGTAAACGGTCCCTATTAAGTTCGAGGACATGGACGAATTCGTATTTGTCCCCGGACCGCGTCCGCTCCGCGGGCGAATAGAAGGCGACTCTTGGGGGTCCATGCCTTTAAGCGGCATTCGCAGTCTTTTTTTGGCCGTATTGCGATGGCCGCGTCCTTTTCTCCTGGCTGTCGCACGCACTTTACAGAGGCCACTGGGGCGGGCCTTGTTTTCGCGCGGCCCGCTGAACGGAAGTCCCGAACGAGCGAGGTCGTAGTGAGGATAGCGGGTCGCGTAATTTCGACTAGGAAACTGAGCACCACTACCGGAGCAACCCCTCTCCCCCAGTATGGACTTTCTGGCGGGTAGCGGTCTAAAGGATTTAGTATGGAGCGTAGTGCCCCCCAGCTGCGGTTGGAGAGAGAGCTCGTCGCGGGATCGACCGTTGGTTCTCTCGCGAGTAGGCGTGGGCGCCGTGTCGAGTCCGGTATCTCAAGGAGGCGGACTTGTCGGCGTCCATAGAGTCCTTTTTTCGCACAGATTTGGGGGCCTGCGTCGGGCTCAGCGGCTTTTTAACAGCCATGACCTTCGATGCGAACGTTAAGCCGCCTTTGGGGTGGTCGTGAATGGCCACCCACTCGACATTTCTTGGCCGCTGGCCCAATGCAGGCGGCATAATAGACACGGCGGCGCCATGATTTGTGTTTTTGGCAAGGCCGGCCCGAATATACTTGATTAAACGACCCTGATGGTAGTGAACCTCAGGGCCACTCCCTGTTCTTCCCGCAGGACCGTTCTCGGACCCCTAGTAACTGATTAGGGGGAAGTATAAGCACAGGCCCTGAAGATGGACGCGACAGGTCGGCCCCAGATGTAGATGTCGGGCAACGGACACAGCCGCTAGGCGTCAGGTTTTGGAGATGTCAGCCCCCCAGTCGACCCGCGTCGGTGCCTGCTCCTTCCTCGTTGAGGGATACTATAACGCGCCGCTTTGAGCAGTTGCGAGCCTCTTGCCCCTCACCGCCGAGGCCGCCCAGTATTGCGGTGCCAGCGCGATTTAGGTAGGGCCCCTTTTTGGGGAGGCTTGTCGACGGCAATTCCGGCTCCAATCGCTCTGCCGCGTTTGACCCCTCAGCGCTGCATTTGGCGCCCAGAGCTTGCCTCGCGTTTCCCTCT